>ERZ791809.1597-NODE-1597-length-11679-cov-6.884463_pt1 | contig 11679 bp, 8 predicted proteins | sample MGYA00509946_ERZ791809 | MGnify/ENA primary metagenome ERZ791809 (study PRJEB30046, sample SAMN00791993) | human gut metagenome | study: EMG produced TPA metagenomics assembly of the A metagenome-wide association study of gut microbiota in type 2...
CAACGGCATGATCCCCTGCCAGCTGTATATGTACTACAACGCCCCCAAGTTCGAGCACACCGCAAAGCCGATGCCCAAGTCCGGCTTTGACGGCAAGCGCCGTTTTGACAAGAAGGACTGAGCCTGAAAAATAAGCCCTGCAAGCCGCACCGGAACTGCCCGGTGCGGCTTTTTGCATGGTTGCCGGAAAGACCCGGGAAATTCCGGAACGAATGACCCCACGACCTCTGCCGGAGAAAAGGACGAATGCAAACAAAGTTTTATGAAGTATTATGAACAAGGCTAAAACAAGATGAGACAAATTCATGGAGAATTTACACTCCTACCGTTGCACAGCGGAACAAAATAGATTATACTTACCTTATTACCATGACCTGTGCAGCCTGTGGCGGAAAGGAACGGTGCCCCCTATGAAGGGTCGAATGAAACCCTATCTTCCGGAGTTGACCATCCGTGATTATAATATCTACCTCCAGTATCTCCGAGGCGTGCGGCGGCAGCTGTACACCGAGTTTGGCTGGTATTCCTGCCATCTGCTGCGGCACAATGGCGTGGTGTTTGCCATTTTGTCCGACAGCCTTGCCGGGCGCACAGCCACCTGCCAGCGTCAGCGGGTGCCGGGCACCCTGTGCTGGCGCAGGATGATGTGCCAGACGCAGGGCATCCGGCAGGCGGCACAGGTGGAAGTGCTGCTGGGCTGGCACAACCTGCAGGACCGGCGGCCGGATGAACTGCGGCCCGCCAAGCGGCTGCGCCGCGCGCTGGACCGGGTTCTGCTGCGCCGTGCCTACGAGCGGGCCGTGCAGCAGAACCCGGCCCTGGAACGCCTGTTCGGGCAGGAGCGGGACCAGGCCGTGGTGCAGATGAACCTGAATGCCAAGAACTACAACCTGGCTGCAGAACCCATGAGCAACGTTTACGGCGCGCTGTATTCCACCCTCGCCACCGATGACCCCAACCAGCGCAAGAGCATGCGCTACATCGGCAGCAGCATTGGGCGCATCTTTTACCTGATGGACAAGGCCGAGCGCTTTGAAGCCGACAAGTGCAGCGGCCGGTACAACGTGTTTGTGGTCAATGACCTGATGGGGCAGGCCTCGGCCGTGGAAAATGCCCGTCGGCAGGCGCTGGCCGCCGCCAACGACCTGATGCGGGTGTACAGCATGCTGGATGTCAAACTCAACCGCAGCCTGCTGGATAATATCATGCTGCTGGGCCTGCACCACGCGGTGGAACCGCTGGAAGTGGGCGCAGAGCAGGAAAACTGGGAGATCCCATGAAAAAACAAAACCGAAAAAGCTGGGCCATGGCCTATTGCGGCATGGCGGCGGCGCTGTGCGTCGCGCTGATGCTGCTGGGGGCCGTGATCCCCATTGCCATGTTCATTGCGCCTGCGCTGGCAGGGTTTCTGATCGCGACAGTGTGTGTGGAGTGCGGGCGCACCATGGCGCTCACAGCCTACGCGGCGGTCAGCCTGCTGGCGCTTTTGTTTGTGCCGGACAAAGAAGTGGCCCTGATCTTCGTGTTCCTGCTGGGGTATTACCCGCTGGCAAAACCCCGGTTCGACCGCATCCGCCCGGCCGTGCTGCGGTGCGTGTGCAAGCTGCTGCTGTGCAACGCCGCCGTGCTGGCGATGTACGGCCTGCTGCTGGTGTTCATCCCGGCGGGCAGCATCTCACAGGAGCTGCGCACCACGGCGTGGATAGTTACCCTGTCCACGCTGGCCATGGGCAACGTGGCCTTTTTGCTGTACGACCGGGCCCTGCACAACCTGCTCATGCTGTACCGGTTGGTGTGGCAGCCCAAGCTGCACCGGATGCTGGGCATGCACTGAGAACGATTGTTGCACAGCAGTTGCACAAAATGGGAAAGTGTGGTATACTGAGCCACCAGCAGCCCACAGGGGCCGCAGAAAGAGGGAATGCAAAACCACCAGTTGACGCAAAGCGCCGGGCCACGCGGGTGACAGCCGCGAGGGTGACGAGGAGAGGAATCATCGAAAATTTCGGCGGATGTTTCTCCGGTTGAAGGCTAGACCAGCCGCAGAGAAGGGCAAAAAACGGCAGTGATACCGCAACAGATCCCTTCAAAGAAAGCCATACAAGAACATAAACTGATAGGGAAGCTGACGGCCCCGGCTGTGCGTTTTTTCTGCGCGGGGGACGTCGGCATGGAGGTGTTTTGTATGTGTGGCATTGTTGGTTATGTCGGCAAGCGCAGCGCACAGGATGTGCTGCTGGACGGTCTGGAAAAACTGGAGTACCGCGGGTACGATTCGGCGGGGGTTGCGCTGGCTCTGGACGGCGGCATCCGCGTGGTAAAGAGCAAGGGGCGGCTGACACAGCTGCGCCAGAAACTGGCCGCACAGGCTTTGGCACAGAGCTTCTGCGGCATCGGGCACACCCGGTGGGCTACCCACGGTGAGCCCAGCGACGTGAACAGCCACCCGCATTCCACCCCGCGGGTGAGCATCGTGCACAACGGCATCATTGAAAATTACGGCATCCTCAAGGAGCGTCTGATTGCCAAAGGCGATACCTTTGAGAGCGAAACCGACACCGAGGTGCTGGTCAAACTCATCGACAGCTGCTACACCGGCGACCCGCTGCGGGCGCTGCAGGAAGCACTGGCCAAGGTGCGGGGCAGCTATGCGCTGGCCGTGCTGTTCCGGGACCGCCCGGACACCATCTTTGCAGTCAAGCGCGAAAGCCCGCTCATCGTGGGCTGGGGCGAGGGCGAAAACTTCGTAGCGTCGGATATCCCGGCCCTGCTCAAGTATACCCGTCGCTACAGCGTGCTGGAAGAGGGCGACATGGCCGTGTGCACGGCCGAGGGCATCCGCTTCTACAATGAATTTGCCGAGCCGGTGCAGCGCCCGGTGCTGACGGCGGACTGGGATATGGAGGCAGCCGAAAAGGGCGGTTACCCGCACTTCATGCTCAAGGAGATCAACGAGCAGCCGACGGCCATCACGGCTACGGTCAGTCCCCGCGTGGAGGACGGCATGCCGGACCTGCGCATCCCGCAGCTCACCGATGAGGTGCTGCGCAGCATCGGTATGGTGCATCTGGTGGGCTGCGGCACGGCCATGCATGCCGGTATGGTGGGCAAGGCAGCCATTGAGACACTGGCCCGGGTGCCCGCCGAGGTGGACATCGCCAGCGAGTTCCGCTACCGGGACCCCATCCTGAACCCCAACGATCTGGTGATCATCATCAGCCAGTCCGGTGAGACCAGTGATACGCTGGCCGCCCTCAAGCTGGCAAAGAGCCGGGGCGTGCCGGTGCTGGCCATCGTGAACGTGGTGGGCAGCTCCATTGCCCGGGCCGCCGACTATGTGCTGTACACCTACGCCGGGCCGGAGATCGCCGTGGCCTCCACCAAGGCCTATATGGTGCAGCTGTGCGTGCTGTATCTGTTCGCGCTGCGTCTGGCCTACGCCCGGGGCCGCCTGAGCGCGGCAGAGACCCGCCGCTATACGGCCCAGCTGCTGCGGGCACCGGAGATCATCAAGGCCCGTCTGGCGGACTGTGAGCAGATCAAATACCTTGCCAGCCGCTATATGAACACCCAGAGCTGCTTCTTCATCGGACGCGGGTTCGACTACTCCCTCTCACTGGAGGGCAGCCTGAAGCTGAAGGAGATCAGCTATGTGCACTCGGATGCCTATGCCGCCGGCGAGCTGAAGCATGGAACCATCAGCCTGATCACCGACGGTGTGCCGGTGATCGCGCTGGCCACCCAGAAACAGGTGTACGAAAAGACCATCTCCAACGCCAAGGAGACCCGCAGCCGCGGTGCACGGGTGCTGCTGTTCACCACAAAGAATGCCGTGGTGCCGGAGGGCGTGGCCGATGCCGTGATCCGGTTGGACGAATATGAGGACCTGCTGATGCCCCTGCAGCTGATCGTGCCGCTGCAGCTGTTCGCCTACTACATGGCGGTGCTGCGCGGCTGCGACGTGGATAAACCCCGCAACCTCGCCAAGAGCGTGACCGTGGAATAAACTGCTGCTTACGGGAATTACGGGAACTCCCTCAGAGATGGAGCCTTTTGACAGTACGGCAACCAGAATATAATTACAACAACAGCGAGGCCCCTCTGAGCGTTTCAGAGGGGCCTCGCTGTATCTTTGTTTCAGATGAGGAAGAGCGGCTTACCAGAACCAGTAACGCTTCTTGAACGCGATGTAGGCCACCGCAATGACCACCAGCACCGCGCCGCCAGCGATGAAGAAGGTCCAGTTGATGTTGGCGAAGCGGAGATTTTCGTTGGTCAGCAGATAACGACCGGCGGTGTCCAGCGTGATCACGCCGTCTTTGTAGCTGTTCAGGTACTGCCACTTTCCGGTGGTCTCGTTGTAGAGGTACAGACGGGAGTAATCACTCTTGTCCAAATCAATGCGGGCCGAGCAGGGGACCGTCTTGCCGTCGTTCACCACGAACTCCAGGCCCTGCTCCACCTGCTGCAGTTCCAGCGAGGTGTTCAGCTCGCCGGTGGTGTTGCGCACGTCCTTGCCGGACACCTGCAGGGTGTAGCCGTCGCCCACCACGCATAGGGTCTTGCCGGTGGTGCGCAGAGAGTTGAGGATGTCGCCGGTGATCACCGGGACTTCCGACTGAGCAAAAACGACCTCATGGTCGGTGCTGTCCTGAATGGTCTGCACGGTGGGGTCCAGCGTGATCTTGTCATCGTCGCCGTTGGAAGCGTCATCGCCGTTGCTGCTGTCGCTGCCCGAGGAAGCGGAAGCAGAGCGGTTCACGATGACGGTGACCAGCGCCGTGGCTTTGCCGTTGGAAACCGTAATGGAGGTGGAGCCGGTGCCCACGGCGGTGATCACGCCGCTGGGGCTCACGGTGGCCACACTGCTGTTGCCGGACTTGTAGGTGAAGCTCTGGGAGGCCGAAGCCGGGGTGGCCTTGGCCGACAGGGTGCGGGTGGCACCCGGCTTGAGCACCACATAGGAGGGGGTTACCGTAATGACCTGACCGCTGTTGGCGGAGGTGGTGCCGGAACTGACCGTGCCGGTGGCGTCGGTGGGGATGGCCAGCACGGTAACGGTGGTGCTGGCGGTGACCGAGCCGCAGGCGGCGGTGATGGTGGCGGTGCCGGGGCTCACGCCGGTCACGCGGCCGAAGCTGTTGACGGTGGCCACCTTCTCATTGGAAGAAGTCAGGGAGATGGTGGCGTACTGCGAGGCGGACGAGGGCCGCACCTGCAGCGATGCCGACACCGAGTTGCCCACATAGATGGTGTTGGAGGACAGCGCCAGATCCATCTCGGTGACGATCATGGTGGAGTCCATGGAAACCGAAATGGTGTAAGCACAGATCTGGTTGCCTGCGGCGGCCGTCACGGTGGCGGTGCCCACGCCCACAGCCTGCACCACGCCGCTGTTGCTCACGGTAAGCACACTGCTGTCATCGGTGAGGTAGATGACGGAGTCGGTGCTGTTGCGGGGGTGCACCGTGGGCGACAGCTGCTGGGTCTCGCCCAACAGCATGTTGGAAGAATAGGTGCCGGCCTCAATGCTCTCGGCAGGCACGCTGTTGTCGCTGTTCCAGGGCAGCGACACGGCGGCGCCGGTCAGGGGCACGGCAGCCGATGCCGGCAGGGCCATGCCGCCGGCCAGCAGGCAGAGCAGTGCCGCGCCAAGGGCCAGGGTCTTTGCGGTTGATTTCATGGTTCGTGTACCTCTCTGGGTGTTAAAAATGGAGCGAAGGATTCAGCGCCGGAAACGGTGCCCGCATCAGCGGAACAGCACACCCAGAGCCTCCATTGCATATTCAAAGTAGGTGACCTGATCGTATTCCACGCGGGCGGTCACGCTCATGCCGTTGGAAAGATCGACCTTGTCGCCGCTGCGGCTCACCACATAGGTGCTGTCCGGCTTGATGGTCATCTTGTAGTACGAAGCGCTGGTGCTGGTGGTCACGTCGCTGTCGATGGCGGTCACGGTACCGGTCAGGGTGCCGTAGGAATACTCCGACAGGCCGGTGATGGCGATCTTGCACGGGTCGCCCACATGCAGCAGCGGGCGGTCGTTCACGGTGACCATGGCCACGATCTCCAGGTCATCGTTCTCGCTGGCAACGGTGGCCAGCGGGGAGCCTGCGCTCAGCACCATGCCCTCCTTGTAGGGGCTGTCCATGTGGATCACGCCGGAGGTGGGGGCATACAGATAGTAGTCGTTGGCACCGGTGTTCAGGGCGTCGATCTGCGCCTGCACGTTGTCCACGTTGCTCTGGGCGCTGGTGATGCTCTGGGAGATGGACTGCATGGTGGAGTAATACAGGGCCTGGATCTCGCTCTGGTTCTGCTCCATCAGGGTCTTGATCTGGGCGTCGGTGTAACCGGCCGCCTGATAAGCAGAAGCGTCAAAGGTCTTTTGCTCTACCTGGCTCTTGTAGGTCTCGTACTGGTAGTAGTAGGGCTGATCCTCGACACTGGTCTCACTGAAGTAGTTCGTGTCGTCCTGGATGCACTGCAGCAGCTTATTGTACTGGTCCACCTGGGTCTGGTAGATCTTGAGCTGGCTTTCTAGGTTGTCCTGCTGCATGTCCAGGTCGGTGCTCTTGATGTGGGCCACGAGGTCGCCCTCGTTCACATAGCTGCCCTCGGAGATGTACAGCTCGGTGAGGGTGCCGGAATAGCTGGACATGATGTAGGTCTTGTTGCTGGCCTGCACCGTGCCGGAGTTCTGGCTGACGTAGATGCGGTTGGTGCGGGTGCTCCACACCAGCAGAAAGATCATGAAGATGCCCACCAGAATGACAAAGGCGTATCCGTAGGGAGGTACGTCCCGGTCCATCATAATGCGGCGGTCCTGCAGATCATCGAGGTTCTGGATGGTCGTTGTCATAGTTACTTGGTCTCCATAAACACGTCGATCACGGCGTCATCGTCGTCCTGATTGACAAAAATGGTATAGGTATCGCCGCTGAGCTTGAGGTCCTTTTCAAAGGCGAGGATCTGCAGCTTGGAGCTTGCCAGCTGGCTGTAGGCCATGGGGCCGGTATAATGAGCGTACAGGCAGTTCTTCACCCGCAGCACGGCGTCCACTTCGTAGCCGGGCTCGGTCTGGGTGATCAGCTGGGTGGCCTGCTGCATCAGGTACAGCTCCGGGGCATGCTCCGGGGCCGGGCCGATCTTGATGGCCTGCACCAGCGGGCCGATGGGCTGTGCGTTGTGGCTCTTGATAAAGTTCTGCAGCTGGGTCAGCGCCACCATCATGTTGCCCAGTTCTTCGGGGGCGATGCGGCGTGCCACGACATTGGTCAGTTTGAGGGTCTTGTTTTCAGCAACTTTGATCTCGTTCATGTTGAAATACCTCTTTGTCCTATCGTTGAATTTCCTCCGCAAAGGGGAGGCCGTAATAGGCAATCACAGGCAGAGAAAGGGCAAAGCACACCTTCTCTGCTTCTGATCACCTATTACTGCAGCAGTAATGGGTGATGCGAAAAATAGAATGTGCCCGGAGGCAGGACGCCTCCGGGCACACCATAACGAGGCATTGTCACCGGTCCGGCGCTTTGCAGCGGGGCCGGAAAACACACTGCATATCGTTTTTTGTCGGGGCTGAGATACCACAGGGCACTCTGCCGTCTGCCATACTTGTCAGGCACCTTGCGGCTGCGCAACCGCAAAGCACTTTTTCAGCAGACAGGTGCGCACCTGTCTGCATCCGGAGCATGTGCGGCGGGGAAACCGGTGCAGTTGCTCAGGCCCCCGGAAAGCCAGGATCAGACAGTCTTATTTAGGGAAGACGGTCTCCTTCTTCTCGAAGTCAAAGAGGCTGGGCAGACCGTTCTTGACGTTGGCGGTTGCCAGGTTGTAGATGGCAGCAGCAGAACCAGCCAGACGCAGGCCAGCGTTCAGAGCACCGTTCAGAGTGCCCAGAGCAGTATTGCCATAAGTCATCCCGGCGTCGGTGCCGTTACCGACAACGGCATCGTAGCCGCTATTGTAGTACTTGCTGACAGAGTTGAACCAGGCCTTGCCCAGGTTGCCGGGGACGTATGCGCCGCCGAACAGAGTGCCAACGGTGTTGCTGACATAGTCGCCCAGGAAAGAGTTGCCGATAATGGTGACCATGTTGGTGTTGAACTTCTTCCAGTTCTCAAGGGTCAGGCTAGGAGCCAGGATGTCGGACAGGCTTGCGCCGCCGTTGACGTAGGTCATCTCGTTCTCAGAGATTGCGGAAAAATTTGCAGGCATCATCATGATGAATTACTCCCTTCAAATAATGAACTTTTGTCGGTTCCTCCCCGGCTGCGCTGCCGGGAGGGAACCGGTTTTATGTAATCGGGTGCGCACCCGACTGCAACGAATCAGTAGGTAAAGGCTTCGCCGTCATCGTCATCCTCTACCACGGCGGCAGCCACAGGCTGCTTGGCCACCGGCTCACGGCGGCGGTAGATGCCCTGCTGCATGTTCCACAGCTCAGCATACTTGCCATCCTTGGCCATCAGCTCGTCGTGGGTGCCGCGCTCCACGATCTTGCCGTGATCCATCACAAGGATCAGGTCGCAGTCGCGAACGGTGGACAGGCGGTGAGCAACGATCAGCATGGACCGGTCGGCCAGCTGCTCGTAGATCATGTTGAAGATCAGATTCTCGGTGGCAAAGTCCAGATTGCTCGTGGACTCGTCCAGGATGTACAGGCCGGAATCCTTCAGGAAGGCACGCGCCAGTGCGATGCGCTGCTTCTCACCGCCGGACAGGCCGTTGCCGGCTTCCTCCAGGTAGGTGTTGTACTGCAGCGGCAGATGGCGGATGAACTCATGGGCATCGGCCTTCTTGGCGGCTTCCTTCACTTCCTCCATGGTGGCATCCATGCGGGAAATGCGGATGTTGTCGTAGATCGTCTTGCTGAACAGCTCAATGTTCTGCGGCACATAGGCAATGGCGCGGCGCACCGAATCATGGGTGTACTCGGCCAGATTCACGCCGTTGAAGTCGATCTCACCCTCTTCGGGCTCGTAATACTTCAGCAGCAGCTTGGTGATGGTGGACTTGCCGCTGCCGCTGCTGCCCACCAGAGCCACCTTTTTGCCGGCGGGAATGGTAAAGCTGATGTGGTCCAGGGCCGGAGCACGGTTGCCGTAGCGGAAGGTGACGTCCTTGAACTCGATGTCGCCCTCCACCTTTTCCAGCGGGGTAAGCTCGCTGCCCTCGTCGTTTTCGTCCTCGGCCGGATAATCCATGATCTCGGTCAGACGCTTCATAGAAATGCCGGCTTCCTGAATGCTCATCTGCAGGCTGATCAGGTTGCTCAGCGGGGAAGTAAAGTAGCTGGACAGGGTGCTGAACGCCATGAAGCCGCCCAGTGTCATCTCACCGTGCAGCACCTGGCTGATGCCCACATAGGTGGTCAGCATGCTGAAACCGGTGGAGATGAAGGTGGAGATCAGGCCCTGGCCCGTGCTGATGCGGCTGGACCGCAGGCTGATCTTCAGGCTCTTGATGTACTCTTTTTCCAGATTTTCCAGCTGGGTGTCCTCATTGGCATTGCACTTGATGGTCTCAATGCCGCGCAGGCTCTCGATCATCTGGCTGTTGAGGGCAGCCGACTGGATCATGGTCTCTTCGTTGATGCGCTTGTAGGGCTGCTTGAACACCAGCACCAGCAGGATGCTGACCAGTGCCATGAACAGCGAGATGGAGAACAGCATGGCGTTCATCCGGAACAAGATGATGCCGGTGATGATGGCCATGGAGATGTCCATCACAAGGCTCAGCGCGATGCTGGTGAAGATGGACTTGATGGTGTTTGCGTCCGAGTAACGGGTGGTGATATCGCCCGTTTTGCGGGTGGCAAAGAACTTCATGGGCAGATGGAAGATGTGCCCGAAGTAGCCCAGCATCAGCGGGATGTCGATCTTGATGGACAGATGGATCAGCACCCACTGCCGCACGAAGCCGATGAGGGAACTGGTCAGGCTCACCATGCTGAACACGATGATCAGGGTGACCAGCAGGTTGTCCAGCCCGTAGGGCAGCACCTCATCCATCAGGATCTTATTGAACATCGAGGACGCGATGCCCAGGATGGTGGTGATGACGGAACTTAAAATGGCGTAGAAGAACAGCTTCTTCTGGGGCAGCAGCAGGTCGATGTACCGCTTCATCATGCCCCAGCGGTTGGGCTTGCCGTCGTCTTTTTCGTTGGCCTGCTGGGCTTCATAGCCGGGGGCGCCGGGTGCCAGCTTTTTGCGCTGGCTCACGTTGAACTCCGAGGTGGGGTTCAGCAGCAGCAGCACGCCGGTGAAGTTCTTGTAGAACTCGTCCAGGCTGATCTTCTTCAGCTCAGTGGCAGGGTCGCCGATGATGACGTAATCCTTGCACTTGTGCTTTTTGCCTTTTTCCTCGGCTTCCTTGACCCGCTCGGCTTCGTCCAGCATGTGCTTGCGGCGCTCGCCGTCATCGCGGAGGGTGGTCTTTTTGAACACCACCACAAAGTGGGCCAGGCCCTGGTCGGTGATGACCTGCGCAATGCAGGGCAGCGAGAAGTCGCTGAGGAAGTTTTCACGGTCCACACGCACCGCGGCGGTGGTGAAACCCAGCTCGTTCGCGGCCTTCTGCAGACCAACGAGGTTTGTGCCTTTCAGGTCCGTACCCATCATATCGCGCAGGCGCGTGATGGTGATCTCCTTTTTGTAATGGAGGCACACCATTGCGAGGCAGGCAGCCGCACAGTCGGTAGTGTCATGCTGCCGGACATAGGTATAACGCATAGATGCTTCCTTTGAAACTATACAAATTTATTCAAACACCATACACATCTGCCAGACACACGGACCGGAAAACATGCAGTGAATTTGACAAAACCGCCAAAACCGGAAGGATTTACCGCCTCTGAACGCCCGGGAATGGGGCAGAATGCTCAGATTTCCGGCTTGCAATGCCTGCAAAGTTTGTATGCGCAGGCGTTACAGCTTATGTGCAGTATACCACAATATGACAGCATCTTCAAGAACTTCTTTTTTAAGAAATCGTGAGAAATGAAAAAAGTGTGAAAAATTAACACTTCTGAAACATGCGGCACGGCAAACAAAAAAGGCAATGTTCCGTAGAACATTGCCTTCGTGGCGCCTCTTGCCTGACTCGAACAGGCGACACCCTGATTAACAGTCAGGTGCTCTAACCGACTGAGCTAAAGAGGCAGATCACTTAAGTGACTGCGAGTGATATTATACCGCATTCTTGGCCGTTTTGCAAGCCCTGATTTCAAAAAAGTGCAAAAACAAAAAGCATCCCGGCAGAAACGGGTCGGTTTCTGCCGGGATGCGGGAGACTATTATAATAGGTAACGCAATTACTTCATGCGGCTCTTGGCCTTCATGCGCTGCTCGTGGTTCAGGATCTGCTTGCGGATGCGCAGGTTCTCCGGGGTGACCTCCAGCAGCTCGTCCTGTGCCAGGAACTCCAGGCAGCCCTCCAGGCTCAGCTTGCTGATGGGGATCAGGCGCAGAGCGTCGTCGGAGCCGGAAGAACGGGTGTTGGTCAGGTGCTTGGTCTTGCAGACGTTCACGTCCACATCCTCGCCGGAAGCGGTGTAGCCGATGACCATGCCCTCGTACACCTTCTCGCCGGGGCCCACCAGCAGGGTGCCGCGCTGCTGAGCGTTGAACAGGCCGTAGGTGACGGCCTCGCCGGTCTCAAAGCTGACCAGAGAAC
>ERZ791809.1598-NODE-1598-length-11673-cov-5.676278_pt1 | contig 11673 bp, 10 predicted proteins | sample MGYA00509946_ERZ791809 | MGnify/ENA primary metagenome ERZ791809 (study PRJEB30046, sample SAMN00791993) | human gut metagenome | study: EMG produced TPA metagenomics assembly of the A metagenome-wide association study of gut microbiota in type 2...
TAGTCAGGACCTGCTGCCTGTTTGAACATCTGGATATCCTGTACTGGCATAGAAGAGTTCTTAACACCGATTACGTTTGGATTCTTTCTCATCTCTGCAAAAAGTCCCTGTGTAAGAGCAACTCCTGCAAGCTGCGGAATATTATAGATTACAAAGTCTGTGTTTGGTGCTGCCGCACTAATGTCATTCCAGTACTGAGCGATTGCATACTCTGGCAGGTGGAAATAGATCGGTGGAATTGCTGCAATAGCATCAACTCCAAGGCTCTCTGCATGTCTTGCAAGTTCCTGGCTGTCTTTTGTGTTATTGCATGCAACGTGTGCAATAACTGTAAGTTTTCCTTCTGCTGCTTTCATAACGTTCTCAAGGATGATCTTACGATCTTCTACGCTCTGGTAGATACATTCTCCCGAAGATCCGTTAACATATACACCTTTTACACCTTTTTCTACGAAATATTTTGTCAGTGACTGTACTCCTTCTGGACTTACATTTCCCTCATTGTCATAACATGCATAAAACGCTGGAATCACACCTTTATACTTTTCAAGATTTCTCATATTTTTTACTCCTTTTACAAATACTATTTATAATATTACGTTCTAATATTTAATTTCATTTAAGCAATTCTTATAATGAAAATATGCGGTTCACCTTTTATTTTTGTCAACCGCATATTTTATTTATTCAAAGTACATTATTCCTTTTATGGCTGAACCTTCAATTCGTCAATCGTGAATTTTTCATATTTTAATATATTTTTCAAATGTAGTTCATTTCTTGACCATGAATCATATTTCTCATATAAAAGTCCAACCTTACCATCCGGAAGTTCTGTTAAGCATGAATAGGAATAACCCATTTGCGGTGTATCTACAGAATAACAATATTTCCATTCTACAGAATATTTATTTACTCCAGATTGCCCTGTTTCATTAATTAATCCGATCCATATTTTTCCGTTTTTTCGTCCGTTTGTCGCATTCGGTGCCGATAATATAATAGCTGGTTTTCCATCTATTGGTTGTGAATAATTGATAACAGATAACTGTGTTCCATAAGAAGTGGTAGCAATTTCTGTAAGCGGTACTCTATCACTCCATGTTTCTCCTCCATCTATACTTGTTACTTCAGCAATATATCCAGACCCTGTTCTTAAATATGTTTTTAATGATCCATCTGGCATTTCTACTATCTGTGCTTCTGCGGTTGCTCCTCCAGTATTGTGGTCTGCCTCGACATAATTCCAGCTATTTCCATGATCATCACTATACATAAAGCCCAATTCTGCCGATGATTTTGAATATAATGGCACAATCAATCTTCCTGCATTCTCTCCTGTTGTAATTTGCTTTCCAATTCCAGGTCCCAGTACCAAAAACTTTGATTCTTCTGGTTTAAATGTACTCACTATATTTAAATCGGACCAGTTATCGCCTTCATCATCTGAGTACTTCATTGCCAGATAATTTGTTGGAAATACTTTAAACATAGAGTCCTTGTAAAAGACATTCATATTTACATCTGTATCTGTCGGTGTTTCTAATAAACTTGTTCCTTCAAAATTATAATCATATTGTTTACAGGTTAGTGCTTCGCCATTCTTATACAAGTTGTATTCACCATCTACACTATATTCTGTTGATGCATTTGTTGTATCATCATAAATAATACCATTTTCTCTAATTGAATAATTGTAATCACTAGACGAATCGTCTTTCCAATGTAATTTCAAATATTTTTTGCCATTGATTTCTTTAAATCCAGAACCAACAGATGCATTAGAACTTCCAATGCCAGCTGGCATTAAATCTGCAAAAAGAAAAACACGATGTGTTGATTTGTCTTCCAAAAGTACAGGATCTATATAAGATGCACTTCCCTGAATCTGTACATTCTTGCCTACAGAGTCTCTTGGCCAATCAATATTTTTTGCTACATAATCATCAAATTTCATAGGTAATGTTGGTTCACCCCATGTATTTCCACCATCTGTACTTTTTGCAAATGCTGTATTGATTTTGCTTTTTGAATCATGCGTCCCACCATACCTTGCATCTGCTGCCGCAATTACTGTACCGGAATCTAATGTTAATAGTGATGGAATTCTAAAATAATTTGATTTTGTTGCATCGCCCGCATAAAAGATATTATCTGCATATGTTGTTTGCCCTGTTAATTGAACTAATTCATCATCTGATATTACATCCTGATACACACCAACGCTATTAATTGTTCCCTCAAAAGGATAGGCAACCTGTCCCTGCCTTAATGTACCTCCAAGCATTATATTGTCTACCCCCGTAATATCACTGATAAACTTAAATGCTTCTTTATCTAATGTAGCAATTAGTTCTCCGTCTGCAAATAATTTATATTTCTTATTTTCTTTATCTGCTTTAAATGCTATTGTATTGGAAACTCTTTCGCCCTTATAACTTCCTCTTACAGCAGCAGGTCGATCTAATGTATATTTAAAATCTCCATCCGTATTTCTCAGTTCCATTCCAACTCCGCCAGAATTTGTCACATAAATATGAAAATGCCTATTCTGATTTCCATTTGTTCCGTTTCCAACACTGAATAAAGATTATATTGCATTTTCTCCCGTTGCCTTATATGAAATTACAATCGTTCCTTGTTCCAACGCTTTTACTGTCTCCGCTCCTTGTATATTGTTTAAACTATAGCCTGTTCCATTGGAAACTTCGATTTCTTTTTCTTGAAGTACCGGTGTTGGCAAATTTTCTGCGCTTTTTGTTTGACTAATTGTATTTTCAATATTACTATTTGGATCTACCTGTGCATAAACACTCATAGGTGTTATGCACAGAGAAAACATTGTCACTGCTGAAATTAATATTTTACTTTTTTTCATATATACTCCTATCCAATAATTTCGCTCAGTTTCACTTTCCTATCTTCAAATCTAGATCTCGTACATGCATCTGCAGTTGCAATTGCAGCTCTTGCAGCTTCACCTGTAAGAAGCGGTCTAAACTCTTCGTCTACTTCTTTTCCATGAAGAATTCCGTTCAAATATTTCATCTCGTTTTTCATGATACTATGAAGCCACATTGGTGGTTTCTTACCTGGTTTTCCATACATGATAGCACCATCCATCTCAGTACTGTGGTAGATTCGTGTACGGTCATCATCTTCTTCCTGTGATTCATGTACTAAGAAATGTTCATCCTTACCATCGATTTTTAATGTTCCGCCACAATCACACATATCAATTTTAATAGCTCCTTTAGTTCCCTGAATCAGTACATAATGTTCAGGCCAGTGGAATGCTGATCCCCATTCCAATACCGCATAACGATTATCAGAGAACTGCATGTTTACAAATAACATATCATCTTCGTCACCGAATGCTTCTCCCTGATGTGCAACATTTCCACCTGTCATTGTAACCTCTTCTGGCATTCCTCCCATCAAAAACTGTACACAGTCCAGTTCATGAATATGATGGTACAGATGACCTCCTGATTTTTCTCTAATCTTTTTCCACGAAATAGTTGGCTGCTGTTCTTCCCATCCATTTCGTGCTGAATGACAATAAAGTACTTTTCCGATAACACCATCGTTAATCAATTTCTTCGCATGTCTTACGCCATGGAAAAAGTTCATAACATGTCCTGCCATAAAAATCACTCCATGTTCCTGACAAGCTCTTACCATGTCATCACAATCCTGGTATGAAAGAGCAATCGGTTTCTCACAAAATACATTTACCCCATGCTCTGCTGCTTTAACAACCGGTTCTTTATGTAAATAATTTGGTGTTGCAACAATGACCGCATCTACATCATCTCTACTATATAATGTATCCAAGTCTGTTTCTACGTCGCACCCCAATTCATCCGCAATTGTCTGTCCGTTTTCTGGATCTAATACTGCGACGATTTTAGCTCCTTCTTGTTCCTTCATGATTCTTCCAAGTTCTGCTCCAAAATATCCTGTTCCTACAATTGCATATCCTACTGTTTTCATTTTTATAATCCTCCAATTTTTATTTTACTGCACCTTCTGTCATTCCACCTGCAATCTTATTTTGAATAAACATAAAGAAGATTACGGATGGTACAACAACGAGAGCTGATGCCGCCATCATATCTCCCCAATTTAAAATTTCTGCCCCCTGTAAAGACTTGAGCGCTACAGAAACTGTCATTTTATCTGTACTATTAATAAGAATTAACGAATACAGGAATTCATTCCATGCATTGATAAATGTATAAATTGCTGTTGCAACAATACCTGGCATTACCAATGGTAATACAATCTGTATAAATGTTTGAAATTTATTTGCACCGTCTACTTTTGCTGCTTCTTCAATTCCCAATGGAACCGTTTTAAAAAATCCGACTAACATCCAAACAGCATATGGTACACTAAATGATAGATACACAATAATAAGTCCTATTCTTGTGTTTACCAAGCCAAGCTTTGCCATGACCATAGAGTATGGAATCGCAAGCAAAATCGGTGGAAACATATATGTCGCTACTAAAACTTTCGACATAATCGATCCAAGTTTTGGAAAAAATCTTACTATTCCATATGCCGCCATAGATGAAATGACAATCGCAATACCTGTTGTTATAATTGCAATAATTAAACTATTTCCTATGTTTTTAGCAAACCCTAAATCCTGAATTACATGTGTAAAATTCTCTAATGTAAAATGTTTCGGGAAAAATCTTGTCGGATTCGATGTTAACTCTCCAGATGATTTTACCGAGCACAAAAGTACCCATACCAATGGAAAAACAGCTATCAAAGACAAAACAATCAGATAAATATGACAAAACGCATTCCCGACTTTTTCTTTTTTATTCGTCATCACTTATCCTCCTTTTCCCATTTTCCTATAATCGTAAAGTAAATAACACATACTAATAACAAGAATGCAAGTAATAGCATCGTAACTGCAGATGAACGACCTAACAGTTTTGTATTCCATCCCATGTTATAAGCATAAATTGGCATAGTCGTCGTCGCATTTGCTGGTCCACCACCAGTAAGCAGATAGATAATATCGAAGTTATTAAATACCCAAATTGTACGAAGAACTACTAATAAACCAACTACAACTTTAATATGTGGTACTGTAATATACCAAAACTGCTGAACTTTTGATGCACCATCGATCTGGGCTGCTTCATATTGATCCTGCGGAATTGTTTGGAGTGCTGATAATACATTTACCATAATCATCGGTGCCCCAAACCATATATTTATAAAAATTAATGTCAAAAACACAAAGCTATTATCACTCAAAAATTGTGGCAATTCATTACAAATGCCTAATTGAACCAATATGTTAGGAATAAATCCAGATACCCCATTTAAAATCCACTTCCAAGATAATGCAATAACAATGGATGGGAACGCCCATGGAATAATCATTAATGTTCTGTAAATGCCTTTTCCGAAATTTACTCTATTGATTGCAAGAGCACCTGTAAAACCTATAATCAATTGTCCTGCCAATGAACCTAGTGTCCACAAAACTGAATTTAAAAATGCTTTAAAAAAGTTCGGATCTGCCAACACTGCTTTATAATTTTCAAGTCCTATAAAATCATATGTTAAACGAATCAAATGTTTTGTTGTCATACTATAATATAAACTTGAAAAGATTGGGTAAATTAAAAGGATTCCCACAACTAATAGCGCTGGAAGTACGAATACCCAACGGGCATAATCTACCTTTGCTCTTCTTTTCATCATATACACCTTTCTTTATTTCAGAAAGCCGTTCAAATTGAACGGCTTTACTCTTTCATTTACTGTACCGTACTAAATAAATCATTTAGTTGATTTTCTGCTTTTTTAGCAGCTTTTTTCACATCTGTACCATTTGTAATAATGTCTTGGAACATGCTTTCAATGATTCCCTGCGAAGTTAAAAGTCCCGCCTGAACACTTGGTCCATGTTCATATCCGATTGCCGTTCCTTTATCCATTGCATCTGAAATAACATCTACAGCATTTGAAAATTTCTGTACAGTCTCATTTTCCTTATATTCCGGTGTGTCAGAAATTCCACTAATAGAAGGAAGCATTCCTACTGGCGTTGCGTCAAGGAATTTTATATATGTATCTTTTTCATATAATTTTTTCATGAATGCCTTACAGATTTCAGGATGTTTTGAGTTTTTCCAAACAACCATTGGAATATTTGATGTTTCAGCTCCATAATCTGGATCATCTGCATTAATCTTCGGAAGTGGCGCACAATCTATCTGATCAACCAAATCAGGTGAGTTTGTTTCTACACCGCTAATTTGGAAACCTGAGTTAAAATCAAAAGCAGTTTTTCCCTGATAGAACAAATTTGCCTGATCCAATACTGCATAATTTACCGAATCTTTTGGCGAACAGTTTTTATAAATATCTAACCAGTAATTGATTCCATCTATTGCCAGATCACTAGTTAGATTTGCTTTAAGATCATCTGTTAAAAGACTTCCGCCACCGCTTCTTACATAAAAGTTTAAAAATCTAGTTGCCATAAGGTCATTTGAACCACACGGGAAAGAACAACCATAAACACCATCTTTTGTAAGTGTCTTTGCTGCTTCAGCAAATTCATCCCAAGTTTTTGGTACAGAAAGTCCAGCTTTTTGCAGTAAATCTTTTCTATACCACATAACCTGCGCATGAGAATACAATGGTAATGAATAACAAGTTCCATCTTTTTTTCCTTCTGATAATGCTGTTTTTGAAAACTTGTTTCTTCCAATGTCATCAATCAAATCATCAACTGGTTCCAACGCATCTGCATCCATCATTTCAACTACATGGCCTGGAAGTGCCGTACTCATGTCTGGTACATTTCCTGATGCTAATCCTGTCGTCCATTTTGTATAAAAATCGCCCCATGAGAAAGTCTCAATTTTAATTTTTACTCCCGGGTTATCTTTCATAAACTGATCTGCTGTTTGCTGAATCACTTCCATTCTAGGTCCTTGAGTAAATGAATGCCAAAAGGTAATATCACCCTTTAGTTCTCCTGATGTTTCTTTCTTTGTCGGTTCACTTTTTTTGGAACCACACCCTGCTAATATTGAAGATGCTATCATCGTTCCAACAAGTAAAATAGCTAATTTCTTTTTCATAAGCTCTTCCTCTTCTATTTATTTTTCTATTGACTTGTTTCTCTTATTCAATGCGGCCACATCAATTTGTTTACTATGGTTCCATTTTATCCTTTATTTTTATGCATATCTACTAAGTGCACGCTTAATAATAGCATTTAACGCTCATTTTTATTCTCTCGCTATCTTTCTATATTGATTTGGCGTAAATCCAAAGGCCGATTTAAATTCTCTAATAAAATAATTTGCATCTTCATATCCGCATTCATATGCAATATCGTTAATATTTTTATTGCTCACAAGTAATGCTCTCGCTGCTGTAGTAAGTCGAATTTCTCTCACATATTCCATCGGACTTTTCCCCATATTAGCCTTAAACAAACTGCTGAATCTTTGTTTGCTTAATTCAACCATTTCTGCCATCTTTTGAGGTGTATATTTTTCTCTTGGATGAAGCACAACATAGTCTGCTACCAATTGCACTCTTGAGTCAATCTGCTCTTTCCTTTTTGCAATTTTAAGCACTGGGTTTTCATTTTTTTCCGTAACCTTTCCTGTATTTTTATCAAATTTATTTACTCGCATTGACAGAGTACCAATTAAAAGATCCAGATATCCTCTCACAAAACATTTTTTTACCCAGGAATCTTTTTTCACCCATTTGCAAATCTCTTTAAAATAATAATCCTCACCTTCATTTTCAATAATTCTTGGTATTCCATAATACTCTTTCAAAACATCTTCACCTTCATAAAATACAGAAGTTGTAAAACGAAGACTATAAAACTCAAATGATTCACTTAATGCTCTGCATGACATTCTACATCCTTGTGGAATATATACTATCTGGTTTTCCTTTACAATAATTTCTTCCCCGTCAATACAAAATTCAGCCTTTCCTTTTACAATATATCGAAATATATTATAAGGAATATAAGATTCTGGATATACCCAGGTTTTTCCCATTGAATAAAATTCAATATATAAAAATGTTAATCGTATATTATCAATAACTGACATTTCACTCATTTCTCCTATAAGCAAAAACAGCCACAAGTTCTTTTCTTACTTACAGCTGTTCTTCATACCATTATTCTTCCACTCTAATTTTGACTACGACTTTTTTTACCATTCCTGGAACAGTATTCATCATACCTACTTTATGTGCGTCACTCGGAAAACAAACCATAAAATCTCCTGTTTTTAAAAGATAACTACCTGATTCGCACCCTTCATAAAATCCAATATCTTTATCCTTATCAAACGGAACTTTTTCTTGAAGATTCTTTACATCTGCTGTCGCAATTTTTTCAATTCCTTCCATGATATAATGTACATCAATATGTTTTCGATGTGCTTCATACATGCATTCGCTTTCATCTTTGGACAAAAATGAAACTGGATTCGCCGAAATCCAATCCTTCTGTATAATCGCATTCGATTCTACATCATCCCATTTTTTTAACTTTTCCAAAAAATTTAATGTCTGATAGATTTCTTTTTCTTCCTTATAATTTTCCTTATTACTTATTGAATCAAATATCATGTTTCTTCTCCTTTCAGATTCTAATTCCATTTTTTTTCAAAGTATTTTTTAATACAGTTGCCATAATTTGATATCCTTTAGCATTTGGATGTAAACCATCGTATGTAATTCCATCAAGTAATTTATCTGTACCTGGAAATGTCATTGTAGCATAATAATTTACAAAAATTAAATTATTCATCTTTGCCATTTCCATGAGCCATTCATTTAGTTCTTTTATATACATTTTTCTGTCTCTTTCATATCGTAATATAGGAATATTGATTGGTAACAACGACGTTAAAATTAACATTATTTTTTCCTTTTTAGCTTGTTGTATAATTTCAATTATATTACTTTTAACTATTTTCAATTTTTCACTGTAGGGTACCGGTTCGAGTTTTTTCCAATAATCACCTTCCAATTCTATCGAATCGTTAATCCCAATTCCTAAAATACAATATTTTGGTTTAAGTTGAACCGCATCAACATAAAATCTTTTTTTTAAATATTTTGTCGTATCCCCTGCAATTCCTCTATTTATAATCAATTGATCAGAGTTCCTAAAGTATGCATTTAATTCCCAATATTCTGTGATAGAGTCTCCAATAAACAAGAAGTCCGGTCTCTGATTTGTATAACACAATGTATGATTTTTTATATCAAACTCTTTTCTATTTTTGTCTGCGGCAACATCCTCTGAAAAATATTCTAATCTTGTATACCCTTCATTTGTCGAAATCATCTGCTTTCTCCTCTCTGTATGTATATCAATTATAAATAGAAAATCATTTCTGCGAAACAGAGAGAACGCTCAAAAATAGCATTATACGCTTATTTTATTTCTTTTTTTACCATTTGTATATATCATAAATTCGAGTTTTAAAATTCACAAATCTAGCTAATATATTCGAGCTACATTTACTGCAAATATTGCTTTTATCAAAAGATAGTGTTATAAAAAATGAGGCGGTCTTTTTACTGAACCGCCTCATATACATAATATTTTTCCATAAAAACTTTTCTTATAATGCTTCTAACGCTTTATTAGATCCCACTAGGATCAGAACCATATCTTCCCGTAACACGGGAGTTTGACAGTTGAATAATGTAAAAAGTACTTGCAGGCCTTATAAAACCTGCTTTTTTTATGTCAATTTTTTATATATGTTATTTTCTGTTATTGTATGATACAATAAGGGGTAAGGAGGTATTACACATGAATCTTCATATACCTTAATTTCCAGCCTGGAATAGCCCTAAAAGCATCTCGGGCTGGAAATTTACATGTTATTGGCACCTTGAATCTGTGCTTCAGTCATACACATATCATGTTCTTTCGCAAATTTAAGAGTTGCCTTTAACCCTTTGGTTTTTTCTCCTTTCAAACCTTCGAATGCTACTTTTACATCTATCATGTAGCAGTATTCTAAAAATCTTTTCAATGCCTTTTCCTTCTGGCTGTTCTTAAATAATAATTCCCATACAGACATCATATCTTCATGATAGAGAAGAATAATGATATCTCCATACCTGACTGCAAAATAGTATTCCGTTAACATTTGATCACGCCTCTTCAGATTTACTGTGCAGGTACTGCATGATTTCTTCATAGCTCCGTCCACTCTGTGCTATAGCATCCAATAACTTTTTCTGGCGAAGTGCATCCCTCTTATCCAATAAATCTTTTAATGTTGCTGCCGCAGCATCATACCGATGCTTTGCTTTCACCAGATCCTGCTGTGCTTTTTCAATTTTAGTGTCCAGTAGTTCTGCGTTTATTTCACGTGCCATATTTACCGCCTTTCTTTCTGAATGTTTGATTTCTTAAGTGTATTACTGATCTCTCCGGCTCGATAAGTAATGTTTCCTTCATTCATCCCAAAAGCCTTTAAGATTTTTTTCTGCTTTGCTGTTACAGCATGGTCCAGCCGGTATACATTATCCGTCTGGCGTGTCATTTCAATCTTCTCAAGTTCCCCGACTGCTGCCGGAACTGTCATATAATTCTGTTTCTTCTCAAGTTTTTCGTTCTCTTCCTGTAATGCAGTATAAATTTTGTTTCGGATTATCAGTGCGATGAATTGTGTAAAAATCCTTCCCTCAACTCCTTCGTTTGTATGTGAACGCATGCTCTTGTTTCCAAGGAATGATTTATCAGAGGCAAAAAATTTCTCAGATACATCACGGCTCTTATAAAGATGCAGTGCTTCCTTTGCGGTCATCCTTTCGGATGTAATAATAACAAAGTATCCGCATAATGATATTTCCCGTTCTGTCACAGTTGTTTTTTCTTCCGGATATAAAAACACGCCATCTTTATCGTAGTGAAGATAAAAGTATTTTTCGTAAGCTGAACCGAACTCTACTGTTTCATTCTGATGTGACATCAGCAAAGCTGTCCGCTCTCTCAGTGCGTTTTCAAAATGCTCTCGTTCATCAGCATCTTTTGAAATACTATGATAAATATGAATGTATCTCTTTTTTTCATCGCCTTCAAATAAAGTCCTTTGCACTGTTTTTCCATACACACCATAGGCATTCATGTCACAAGAGCGCTTATTTTCGAACGTTCCTTTGTTCTCTAAGATCAAATCACTTATGAAAGAAGACATGCCTTTAGCCATGATCACAAAACTATAACCACATTCGTCTAAATAGCGTATATTTCCACGGCTGAAATATCCCCTGTCCAAAATGAAACCGATTTTTTTATAGCCATACCCAGTGATTTTACCAAGCATGGTCCTAAGCTGTGATACGTCGTTAATACTTCCAGGATAGGCTTCATAAAAGAGTGGTTCTTTATTCTTAAGATCATATCCAACCGAATAGTTGATGATAGCTGAACCGATATCTGTCTTGGCATGACCGAATTCAGCCAGTTCAATCTCTCCGGCCTGACAGTTCTTATTCGTAGAATCATAGGAAATATAAATACGCTCCCTTCGATTTCTCTTTGCATTCCATTCATTCAGAAAGCCTGTACTCTTATCCTTGGTGATGCTCTTAAAGAAATCACTTACCGACGCATCACTA
>ERZ791809.1603-NODE-1603-length-11640-cov-7.013897_pt1 | contig 11640 bp, 10 predicted proteins | sample MGYA00509946_ERZ791809 | MGnify/ENA primary metagenome ERZ791809 (study PRJEB30046, sample SAMN00791993) | human gut metagenome | study: EMG produced TPA metagenomics assembly of the A metagenome-wide association study of gut microbiota in type 2...
AATCCAAGAGGATACATATCACGTATTTAGTTTACACAGAATTATTTACACACTCGCATTGGAACTTACTGACCCAATGCTGTTATTTTTATGTCTATATTACAGTCTGCAACCGGATCTCCGTTGATGTCCAGCGCATAGTTCACATGTACCGTGATCTTTTCATCCTGTTCTTCGAACCGGATGTCTTTTGTAAAGACCCCGATCATCATCTCACCGTATGGTGTCTCATACTGTGTCATATTGATCTTGTCTTTCTCGAATACCATATGCGTATTTGTAATTCCACTCTTAATGATCTCAACCTTCCGGTCATCCATAATTCTGACCTTGTTCTTGATCGTTCCCGGAATTCCTTCTACCAGTTCATCATAAATCACATAGTGTTTTCCGTTTTTTTCATAATAATTCGCAGGTGCGATCACTTCGATCGGTTCATTTCCCGGCTCATCACCCTGCGCTTCTATCCCGGTCACATCCTGATGCAGACCGGATATACTTAATAATACGTCTTTTGTCATATATTCTCCTAATAATCTTCAATATCAATTGCCTGTGTCTTATCTACATCATATGGCAGGATTGAATTGGCAAATTTCTTAAACTTTTCTGCTGCATCACTGACATAAAAATCATATGCCGCCGGTTCTCCCGATGTATTGGCAATTTTCTGCTCTTCCAGTATCTGCTTCAAATCCATCGCTGTCTCGTACGCCGGATTTACAATATGTACAGACTCTCCAAAATATGCCATAATCCTGGATCTGAGAAGCGGATAGTGGGTACATCCCAGAATCAGTGTATCAATCTCCGACTTTCTCATATCGGACAGATAGATATCGATCACTTCTTCTGTGATCTTATGCTTTGCAAATCCTTCTTCTACCAGCGGAACAAATAACGGACATGGTTTTCCTATAACTTCCGCTTCCGGCATAAGTTTTCTGATCTCTTTGGTATATGTCTCGCTCTTGATCGTTGCCTCTGTACCAAGTACACCGATCTGACCGTTTTTCGTCTCTCTTACAGCAGCTCTTGCTCCAGGTACGATCACACCGATGATCGGAATATCAAATTCTTCCTGCACCGTATCCAGTGCCAGTGCACTGGCCGTGTTGCATGCGATCACGATTGCCTTTACATTCTTTGTCTTCAGGAAACGGATGATCTGTCTGGAAAAACGGATAATGTTATTCTTTGACTTACTTCCGTATGGAACTCTTGCTGTATCCCCAAAATATACTACATTTTCATTCGGCAGCTGACGCATGATCTCTCTTGTGACGGTCAGACCGCCGACTCCCGAATCAAACACACCGATTGCTGCCGTGTTCCTGTTTTTATTTTCCACGATATTAAATCTCCTTTTATGAATACTCCACCATATTTTACTATTGTACCGTCTTGGACGTGCATTTTCAAGTAGTAATTCTTCGACATTTTTAAAAACAAAAAATCGCTGTAATCCAATAATTTCAATGGATTCAGCGATTTTTTATTTTTAAATTCTCAAAGACCAAACTATAAAAATAAACATTCGTTCTACATAAAATTTGGAAATAAGATTATTCTAAAATGGTAGATTATTTTCCGAAAAATATTCTTTATTCGGGTATAATTGTCTAAAAGCCAAAAGTGCTGCTTCCTGTAATAATGCAAACTCTTTGTCCATATGAAGCAAATGTGGTGCCTGAAATGCGATCATATTAATTTGTTGTGCTATTTTTTTCGCAATTCCTTCTTCTGTTAGTTGTCCCACTCCAAATACAAATGATGTAAAATCTCGACCATTTCTGCTAACTTCAATATATTTCAAAAATACATTCTGAAGTTCTTCTAGAAGAATTTTATGATACAATTCGTCCCGACTCTCTATTTCTGACATTCCCAAAGTATCAATAATCTGTGTTCCCTGCTTTCTTCGTTTTCCTCTCCAATCTATCGTTATGACCTCTGCCAGATATTTTAAATCCAAAAGGCATCCTACAAATTCATCTTTCACAGGACTACTTTTTCCATATCTTGCAATCCAAAGTTGGTTCCGATACTGTTCTTCTTTCCTTTCTCCATTACCTGTATTTTCTCTCAACAATTCCATTCTTCTTACTGGATTTGTTTCCTGATAAAAAATTGTTGTCCACGTTTTATCCATTTTTACATTCATTCCTTTCGCACTGCTCAAGGCACAAAGCATCATGAAAAATGTTCGCTTGTTACAGACAAGCAGCAAAGATTTAATTATTAACAAAGTCAGCTGCTAATTCCAATGCTTCAAAGCTTTTTCCATAAGTACGATTAATGAATCCATGAAGCATCCCTTTCAAAATATGATATTCTACCTTCACTCCTGCATCTTGAAGTTTCGCCGCATACTGTAAACCCTGATCTAAAAGCGGATCACATTCCGCCGAAATAAAACACGCAGGCGGAAGTCCTTTCGGATTATCTTCCAACAATGGCGATGCTAATGAATTTTTAACATCTTCCTCATTTTCAAAATAATGTGCCATCGGATTATTCATACAATTATAATTCAGAAAATATCCGACTTGATAATGTTGTTCTGAATCTGTGATTTCTTCCTCATAATTTGTGGTCAGTGGATAAAAGAGTATCTGTTTCCGAATTTTCGGTCCTTCTTGATCCCTTGCCATAATCGAAACTGCTGCCGCAAAATTTCCGCCAGAACTATCACCTGCCACACTAATATTTCCCTCATCTCCATAGTATAATCCAATATTATTTTTCGTCCATACTAGAGTTTCATATGCCTCATTTAATCCTGCCGGAAACTTATACTCCGGCGCCAGATGATAATCTGGTGCCACCACAATCATATTACCGGTATATGCAAGATATCTGCACACATACTCATATACTTCTATACTGTTCATCGAAAAACTTCCGCCATGGTAATAGATCAAAACTGGAAATAGTTCTTCCCCTTCTGGTTTGTAGATTCTTGTATTCACATTTCCTTGCGGTCCCAAAATCTTTACATCTTCTGTATCAATCTTCATCAGATTTGGATAACAGATGCAATGTCTGATTGCTTCCGTTATCTCAGCAACAGATTCATAATCATTCTTTTTTCTCCATTTTGTTAAATGTTCCATATCCATTTCCTGAGATGGATAAATGATTACCTCCGGTGCCGGCTCTCCATATTCCGGTTCCATGAATTTTCTGTAATTTGTCATGTCTTCCCCTGCCTTTCCCTATTTTCTTTCATATACTCTTCCGAATAGCACAAAGATGTGGTTTACACCACATCCATGTGCGAGGAGTTATCTATGATTTATGCTGTTTTTTTAACCTTCTTTCCTCCTGCAATCTGTTTCTGGATTCCGTCCAGACACACAGCTCCAAGGAAGATACATCCTCTGATAACTAACTGATAATATTCACTAATATTCATGATTGTCATACCATTTGTCAGAACTCCGATGATCAACACACCACATACAGCCGTAGAAATCTTTCCTTCTCCGCCTGTCAGGCTGACACCACCGATGACTGCTGCTGTCAGACAGTCCATCTCCATATTCTTTCCTGCTGTCGGCTGTCCGGAACTGATACGTGCCAGCATGATGATTCCGGCAAGTCCTGATAAGAATCCTCCGATCGCATATGTAGCAACTTTTAATTTATTCGTATTGATACCGGATAATCTTGCTGCTTCTTCGTTACTTCCGATTGCGTAGAAGTGTCTTCCGATATATGTACGGTTCAGTACCAGCGCTGCGATAATGATTACAATAATGAATACGATTACCGGGATCGGGATTGGTCCGATATAACCCTGTCCAATCATCTTTGCATTCAGTGGCAGATTGGATACCGGCATTCCTCCGCATACGAGGTATGCAATTCCCTGTAAGATGATCTGAAGTGCCAGTGTTCCGATCATCGGGAAGATTCCCGTCTTTACAATGATTGCTCCTGTAACCAGTCCAACCAGTGTTCCACCGGCAAGTCCACATAAGTAAGCAGGTAACAGTCCCCATCCTAATTTGGTCAGTAATACTGCAACCAGTACCGATTCAACGGAAATAACGGAACCAAGCGACAGGTCGATACCACCTGCAACCATTACAAATAACAGTCCGATCGTTGCAATTCCCATAATCGAAGATTGTCTGATAACCGTAAACATATTCGACATCGTCAGGAATGACTCCGGCCGTAAACACCCAAATAAAATAATCAGTACTATTAATATTACCAAAACAAAGTATTGTTTTATAAAGCTTTTCAACTTATCCATAGCTCTTCCTCCCATCCTAGTCCGTTATATTCGACGCATACTTCATAATCTGATTCTGCGAGAATTCTTCTCTGTCAAGTTCGCCTACAATTCGTCCTTCTGCCATGACCAGCATTCTGTCTGACATTCCCATGATCTCTTCCATCTCTGATGAGATCATGATGATTGCAAGTCCTTCGTCCGTCAGACGGTTGATCAGTTCGTAGATCTCCTGTTTTGCCCCTACGTCGATACCTCTTGTCGGCTCATCCAGTATCAGAATTTTCGACTCGCTTGCCAGCCATTTTGCAACTGCAACTTTCTGCTGATTACCTCCTGACAGATTTCCTACCAGTTGATTGATGGAAGGAGTTTTTATCCGAAGTGCATCTTTGTATTTGTCTACACACGTATTTTCTTCTTTAAAATTAATGAATGTCATCTTTGACAGTTCTCTTAAGATCGGCAGTGTAATGTTCCACCGGATCGACATCTTCAGAAGTACACCCTGATTCTTACGATCTTCCGAAACATATGCAATTCCATGCTGGATTGCGTCTTTCGGAGAATGTATGGCAACTTCTTTTCCGTCTACACAGACCGTACCGGAATATTTCTTATCTGCTCCGATGATCAGTCTTGCGATCTCTGTTCTGCCGGCGCCGACCAGTCCTGCCAGTCCGACGATCTCACCCTCCCGGACGGAGAATGATGTCTCTTCATTGGATGGTCCGCACAAATTCTTTACTTCCAGTAACGTTTTTCCTAATTTTGGATGTCTTTCCGGATATGTCTCCGTCAGTTCACGGCCAACCATGTCATATATTAACTGATTCTTATTCGTATCTTCTTTGTTAACCGTTTTGATCACTTCACCGTCACGCATTACCGTAATACGGTCAGCCAGTTCAAATATCTCGTCCATACGGTGTGAGATATAAATGATCGAAACGCCTTTTTCTTTCAGATTCCTTACAAGTTTAAACAAGATCTCAACTTCATTATCCGTAAGCGGTGCCGTCGGCTCATCCATGATCAGAAGCTTTACATTCTTTGCCAGTGCCTTTGCGATCTCTACCAACTGCATGTACGCTACGGTCAGATCTTTGATCCTTACATTTGGATCGATATTCGTATTTAATTCTTTTAATATCTTTTTTGTACGCTCTGCCAGTTCCTTGCGGTCAATGAATATACTCTGGTTGACTTTCGTACCCATATATATATTTTCCTGTACAGTCAGTTCCGGTGCCAGATTGAATTCCTGGTAGATCGCTTCGATTCCGATTTGGCTCGATAAGATCGGATTCAGTTCTGTATATTCTTTTCCCTCATAAATAACTTTACCTTCATCTGGTGTGATTGCCCCTGTAATCGTTTTAATCATCGTCGATTTACCTGCACCATTTTCTCCTACCAGTGCATGTACCTCGCCCTTCGCAACTTCAAAAGAAACGTGATTTAAAGCAACTACGCCCGGATATCGTTTTGTAACATCTTTTATTTCCAAAATGTTTTCCATATAGCTTCACCGTCCTTATGCTCTTCTTGAAAAATTAATGGTATGAGTACGACGCCCCATACCATTAATCTTTCATACGTTCTTTCTTCGTCTGCTACTCTTCGATGCTCTTCTTATATTCTTCTACATTATCCGCAGTAATTCCTTCTAATGGGAATAATTTTTCTCTTTCTTCTAATTTTCCGTTCTTAGCAAGTTCAACTGCCATATCGATGAAATAGTTAGCATTTTTCAGCATGTTTGTACTTACAGTTGCTTTGAAAGCTCCGCCTTCTTCGATTGCTGCAAGTGCATCATCTACTGCATCCCCGCCGAACATACCTAATTTATCATTTTTGATTCCTGCTGATTTGAATGATTCGTATACACCTAATACACCAGCATCGTTGATTCCTACAACAACATTTAAGTCTTTGTTAGACTGTACCCATGCATCTCCGACATCTACACCTTCTGGAGTGTAGCCTGCTTTTGCAGTTACTTCTACATTTGCATTTGGAGCAAGTTCTTTTAATGCGTCAAGGATACCTTCTTCTCTTGTTACCAGGAATGGATAATCCGGATAGTTGCAGACACCAACTTTAACTGTTTCGCTCTCTTCGAAGTTATCGTTGATCCACTCTGCTGCATTTTTACCGATTGCATATCCATATTCATGGTTGTCGATTCCGATGAATCCAGATGTTCCATCGATATCTGAATCATAGGAAATAAAACGTACACCTGCATCTTCTGCACTTGTTGCAGCATCTTTTAATGCATCTGCGTCTGTTACGTGACAGATAATAACGTCACATCCTGACTGTACAAAGTTCTCGATTCCTGTGATCTTATCGCTGATCTCCGGACACTCTTTTGCTGTGAAAGTTACGCCTTCTTCTTTCGCATATTTTTCAACGTTCTTGATCAGATGTGCGAAGAATGCGTCTGACATATCACTTACAACAAATCCGACTTTTACCTCTCCGTCGCTCTTCTTACCCGAATCGGAAGATTCTTTCTTCTCATCTCCCATACTGCAGGCTGCCATTGACAGAACCATCGTCAGTGCAAGTGCTGCTGCCACTAATTTTTTCACGATCTTTTTCATCTCTTCTCCTCCTTCGTTTAAGTGATTGATTATGTCTCTATTATATTGTCCCGCCCATACTCAAACAATGTGGGGGATTTTGGAAAAAGTGGTCTAATTTTGGAATATATCCGGAAAATATGATTTTTCGACAGATTCTTTTATCTTATTTCCGTCAATTTCTATGATCCGGTCACAGATTGGTGTCAGATCTGCTACATTGGCACTGCTTATGATCACGCCAGTTCCTTTATGTGCAAATTCCAGGAAAATGCGGTACAGAAAATCTCTGCTCTCCACATCCAGCCGGAGAAATGGCTGAAAACAGCAGATCACTTTCGGATTCACCCACAGCCATCTGTGGTAGATCAGCCGCATGGCCTCCCCTCTGGTCAGACCGATTGCCTTATCCTGGATATTCCGCTTCTTCAGATCCAGAAATTCATATTCCTTCTGTCTGATATACTCTGTAACTCTGCCATTCACAAAGAATCGGTTTCTCGCATTTTTCTTATAGATTGGCAATTCTATATTCTCCAGGATCGTCAGTTCTTCAAATATATGATCCTGATATTTGCTTCCGTCTATGATTCCAAGCCCGCTTCTGACTGCTCCGTATTCCTGCTCTGCCTGATATTCTTTTCCATCAATCCGGATAGAGCCGTTATAAAGTCTTCTTCCCAGCAATGTCCTTCTGAGTTCCCGGCTGAATTTGTTCTGCACGTCATAGATCCCAAGTATTTCACCGCTTCTGCAGCCAAAGGTTGTACTGCTGATATAAAAGTTGCTCAGATCTCTGACCTCAAATGCATAGGTATCTTTCAGATTGTGTTTCAGATCCTTTTCTGCCGTATTTGCGCTTCCGGTCATACAATTCAGTATTTTCTCTTTCTCGTATTCCCCTTTATAAAATGTGGTGACATTTTTCCCCTGCCGGATCACATAAGTCTTATCTGCGATCTCGGTGATCTTGTCCGGATAGCTGTTGATCCATAAGATCGAGGTTCCCTCTTCTTTGATCTGGTTCAATATCTTAATGATCTTGTCCATCCTCTGCCAGAGATAATCATCCATCAGGTCATTGATCACGATCAGCTTTGCACGCTTGACATATGCCCTCAATACTCGCAGGATACGCTGTTCGAATGCATTTAGTTCTCCCACTGTTTTCCCCGGCGCAATATCGATACCGAATTTAGCAAAGACAAACTGTGCCTGTGTCTCCATCTTTTTTCGTGACACGCTCCGTTTGAAATAATTCATCTTCTCAACGATATACAGATTCTCCGCAACGGACAATTCCGCAACCATCGGTTCATCATTATTGATAAAAAAGATACCGCCCGCGTGTTCCACGATTCTTTGACTCATCTGTGTATAACTCCTGCGATTGAACACGATCTCCCCGCTGTCAATCTTCTCCTGCCCGAACAGAATGGAAAATACATCTTCCTTCCCGCTGTCTTCCATCCCGATCAGATTAACAATTTCTCCGTTCTGGATATTCATATAGAATTGATTCAGTACCGTCTTCTTCTGTATGCATTTGCATATCTGTTTTAATATTAAAATATTCTTCTTCATTAACTCTTCATGTAATCCTCTTTTGTGAATAACAGCGGCAGCATCAGGTGCATCTCTGTCCCGTAATTCAATGTACTGGTTGCGATCATATATGCTTCTTTTCCCCAGTACAGTTTCAATCTTCGTTTGATATTCTGCAAGGCCACTCCGTTATGACTGCCCGCCGCATTTTCATCTGTTTTTTCTGCATCTACGTCCCGGTTCAGCTTGTCCAGATCTTCCTGTGTCATTCCGAGTCCATCATCCGCGATCGTCAGCATCAGCTTGTCATCCGCCGAAGATATATGGATCTTGATCACGCCTCCTCCGATCTTCATCTCCAGACCATGATAAATACTGTTCTCCACGATCGGCTGTAAGATTAGTTTCGGTATATAACAGTTCTGTACCTCTTTTCCCTCTATCCCATGATAGACGATTTCAAAAGAAATACGGTCACCGAACCGGTGCTGCTGGATTTTGAAGTAGTTACAGATATTCTTTAGTTCATCTTTTAAATATACAAATGTTTCTTTCCGGCTGATGTTGTATCTGAAATAATTTGCCAGTGCCTCTGTCATCTCTGCTACTTTTTTATCTCCGTTGATCAGCGCCTCTCCTCTTATAACTTCCAGTGTATTGTAGAGGAAATGCGGGTTGATCTGATCCTGAAGATTATTGATTTCTGCCACCTTCATCAGAATCTCTGCATTTTTCTGCCGGATCGTTATATTTTCCAGGGAAGATATGATTTCCTGAATTTCTTTGATCAGATCTCTCTCGGCAATATTGGCATCCGCAAGCGTCTCTGTCTTCCGATTCTTCCGTTCATGAACAATCTTTTCCAGTTCACACCACGGACGGTACATATCCCGGTATACTTCTGCAAAATAGACCGCAAACAAGATACAGTCAAACACCAGAAGCCCGGCTTTCACCTTCATACTCAGCCTTCCGGCAAAACATACCGCTCCCATAGTCAGTATGATTACTCCGGCAACCAGGATTCCCGTCCATATCAGTCTGATGATTGTTTTCTTTGAATAGCTTACTTCTTTTTTCCGCATATTACATCTCCGTTAAGAATACAGTTTTCTGTATTCGGATGGTTTTAACCCTATATTTCTTGTAAACAGTTTGCTGAAATGTCTGGTATCATGATAGCCGACAGCATCTGCGATCTCTGCAATACTTTTTCCGGTATCTGCCAGTAATTCCTTTGCTTTTTCCAGTCTGCAGAACATCACATATTCCGTATAAGTCATCCCGGTCTCTTTCTTAAACAGTGCACTCAGATATGAAGCATTCAGACTTACCATATCTGCCAGATCACTCAGGCTGATCTCCTGATGATAATTTTCTTCCAGATATGCTTTGACTTCTCTTACGGGTCTGATATCTTTGTCTTTCTTTTCTTCCTGCACATACCGGATCACTCTGGTCACATACTCCTTCGTCGCTTCGGTCAGTTTTAATTCTGTCCGTTCATTGTCGATCCGTTCATTCCACTGTCCAAAGTCTTCTTCCATCTTTTCTTTCTGGTCTTTATCCAGCGTCTTATTCAGCAGATCCACATAACAGATCAGAGTGTCATACAGCATAACCGGTGAATAGTCCGTAATCTCATAGCGAATCATTCTTACCGCTTCATCTATACATGCGGCCGCACCTTCGGCAGATCCGCTTTCTATTTTTGCAAGATAGTTCTGTCTTTTCACCGGTGTGATAATTGTGCCGACCGGTCTTCTCTGATAGTCAAATTCATCATAATAAAGAATCTTGCTCTCCGGATTTTTAATCCTGTATTTTACCGCATCCATGGATTCGGCAATGCATTTTCTTGTCTCTTTGAACTGTCCGGTTGCTTCACTTACTCCGATCACAACAGAAAATCCCTCAAAATTCTTAACATAATCATCCAGATCCGTCCAAAGCTCTTCAATCTTTCTTTTTATTTCCTCTTCGTTCCCGCTTTTATAGTTAAAAAGTACCACAATGCCGGAATGGGTATACGTACTGATCGATTCAGAGAAATCTTTTCCGAATTTTTCCACATACTGTTCAATTTTATCCCGCAGATATTCCGCACTTTTTCCGACTGCGCCTCTGATATCCACTTTCACAAAAATGGCTCTGTATTCTCCATCTGCAAATTCCGTATTGTATTCCGCATTGACTGCATTCCAGCTGATATCTGACTTCGAATCTTCTTTCTCATTCGCTGCAAGAACAGTAGTCAGGAAACGTCTCTTCATCTTGTCTCTTGCTTCCTGTACCTGCCGGCGCAGATGCCGTTCTTCTACGATCTTCTGCTGTTTTACATCCAGTTCTCTGCCGATCTCAGTCATCGTTTCTCTTAATTTCTCTTCGCTGATCGGCTTCAGCAGATAATATTTGACCCCGTATTTCATTGCATTCTGTGCATATTCGAATTGTTTATATCCGCTGATCATTACAAATACTGCCTGTATTCCTGCTTCTGCCGTCTTCTGGATCAGTTGAATTCCGTCATATCCGGGCATCCTGATATCACTGATGACTACATCCGGCTTTTCTTTCTGAATGATATCAAATGCATCCGTTCCCGTATTGGCCATCCCTATGATCTGAAATCCCATATCCTCCCAGTCCAGGATATTTGCAATCAAATTACATATCATCTGTTCATCGTCTGTTATCAGTACTTTTAACACTTTAACCACCTCATACCTAACTAATGACCTCAGTATATCATATCTTTTTTCATTTTTGGTTCAATTTTCGAACTTTCGACATTCTATGTCTATTATTTTCTTACAATTTGCACAATATCCGCCCTGTCTTTTGTAAGCATACTTTATAAAATCATTTTCTTTTGGCAAAATCCCCAAAAACAAAAAAGTTACCCATCCGGACACATGGCTTTACGCCATTAGATCCGGACAGATAACTTTTTATGATTTTCTATTCTATTTTCTAATTACAGAGCCAACTGTTTCGCGATCTCATACTGATAATCCGGAATCTTCTTTGTCATTCCGAGTGCTTCATCAATATCAAAGTCTACATACTCTCCATGTTTGTAACCTACAACACGGTTTGTCTTTCCTTCAAGCAGAAGATCTACGGCTTTTGCTCCCATGATAGAAGCGTATACTCTGTCTTTACATGTCGGGCTTCCACCACGCTGCATGTGTCCGAGAATAGTTGCTCTTGTCTCCATACCGGTTGCTTCTTCAATTCTCTTAGCCATGTTCATAG
>ERZ791809.1607-NODE-1607-length-11629-cov-3.578970_pt1 | contig 11629 bp, 10 predicted proteins | sample MGYA00509946_ERZ791809 | MGnify/ENA primary metagenome ERZ791809 (study PRJEB30046, sample SAMN00791993) | human gut metagenome | study: EMG produced TPA metagenomics assembly of the A metagenome-wide association study of gut microbiota in type 2...
GTTACGAGGTCTGCGAAGCAGGAAGCCCATTGGCTTTAGACAATGGGTAGTTCACCGGCGTTTATGGATGCTGATTCCGTTTTATATCTTCCGGTATGAAAAAGAACTGTCGCAGATCGACAGCGATGAAGAGCGTCTTGAGAAACTGAGAAGAGAATACGAGAGGGTGGCAGAAATGCTGGATCAGGAGTGTAAAAACGGACGCATGAGGTCAGTCACAGGTGGGGCGTTGTGTGAACTATCCCGTACTGTTGTGGAAAAACTGGCGTCAAAATATGAAAATGTGGAAAAGGAGGTGGCTGAAGTTATGGGAGGAAAGGTATTAACTTATCGATCAAAAGAACTTTATCAGGAAGCTCTGGCGAAAGGAATTGAACAAGGTCTTGCGAACCTTGCAGCGGGCAAATACCAGCGGGGCGAGAGCATAGAGAAGATTGCCGATGACCTTCTGATGAGCACAGTAGAGGTAGAAGAACTCTTAAATAACCAGGAGGAAGCGGACGATGATAGTTTTCGGATGGGTTCACTAGAGATAGCAGCGCTCTTGGGACACTGGAAATGGTTTTAAAAGTGGATTCTGTCTTTCATTAAAACGTAACTTGTAAAAAGTCGACATGATTTGTCCGAAATGACTTGAAAGAGTATTAAAAAGTAAATCGCCCCATCCGCAGTTAAAAAATACCTGCTGGATAGGGCGATTGATATGTCAGAACAAATTATTCTGCGTCAATGGATTTACCCTGCTCAACTACACAGATGTTGGTCTTGCCGGGGTTGATTTCGATTTCGTTGCCGTTGTCGTCATAGAACTTGGTCGGTGCGAAGTCGCTGGTCTTTTTCCAGGTTACATGGATGCCCTTGCCGTTTGTGAAGTAGTAGCCGTCTTTGGTGTCGTCGTGGCACTGGAAAGACAGATAACCCTTCGCATCACGGGTTTCATAATAAGCAAACTGAACTAAAACGTTCTTGAATGCCAGCTGTTTGTTATTGGCGCCGTCCATATGCTTCTGGTCGCCTTTCTGCATACCCTGGAAGCGATAGTACAGACCATCTTCTTCGTTATATTCGAAATAGGTCTTGGTAATCGGGTAAGCGCCTGCCAGATCGATCTTGGTTGCAGGGATTGCACTGCTTCCGTACTGTTCCAGCGTGTTCGGATTGTTTGTGGAAGCGAATTTGAAGTGATCGCTCTGATAGTTCTCAGTATAGGTTTCGGAATAGCCGAGCGCCTGAGCGGCTTTGTCGATACGGTCGCCGCTTGTATAAGCATTATGCGGAGCTTTACGGTCGCTGGTGCGGTAGAAGGCTGCGTCATACAGACCTTTTTTCTGGGAAGGGTCGCTTGCCAGAACAGCACCGGTGATATTATTGGTAGTAGGATCATTGATCGCGTTCAGAATGTAGAACGGACCGCCGATATGGCAGTAAATTGCATCCCATTCTTTTGCCCAGTAAACATAATAATCGCGGCAGCTTCTGATATTGCCGATGCGTTCAATGTTTTTCCAATCCTTGAAAACAGCCATCAGACGGGTCATGTTGCCTTCTACGCTGCATTCATACAGGATATCAGCATTGGAAAGCCCGTAGTGCGGGAGCGCTGCATTTTCATCGGGGATCATAACTGCGATCGGACGCTGATCTGCGAGATCGCCGCTGATCCATTCGCCGGTCAGGTCACTTTTTACCATGCCTTCTTCCGGAGGAACATCCTCCTCAACGGTTTCTGTTTCCGTCTCAGATTCTGTTTCAGCAGGAGCGGCAGTGCTTTCCTGCACCTCAGCTACCGGAACGGTTTCTACGGTGTCATTTTTGCTTCCGCAGCCGAACAGCATGGATGCGCATGTCAGACCGGTCAGCAGAAATACAGCCAGTTTCTTCATTTTGGTTCCTCTCTTTCTTATAAATCGTCGAATGCGGAAAACGGAAATCCATACACAGGATATTCTACTGCCCGCACAAAAAAGTGTGAAGCGTCTCTGCGTCACACAACTGTAACAATTATAGCGTAGCAAAATTGGTTTGTCACTACATAAAACGATATTAAATCTTAATTATTCCTGTATACGATAAAGCATCGCTCAGATCCTTTAAGAGTTCTTTGAAAGGTGGAAGATAGTCGGGGATACAGGCTATATCCACGAATTGTTCTGCTTCCTTCGAACGTGTCTGCAGAATGGCATGGACGAACTGAATTCATGACAATAGAATGCTCGCAGAGCGTGCATTCTATTGTTTTACGAAACTGTGCGAATGCTTTCTTGAGTTATGCAGAAAAATAAATTAAAATAGAACATGGTACTATTATAAAAAGAAATGTTTATCAAAAAACAACGTATGATAGAACTGCAGAACATAAATCTGCGTCTGCGGGCAGGAGGGAATGTGAAGAAACGAAACTGGTATCTGATCCTTGGTATGCTGCTTTTGGTGCAGCTGATTGCGATTTTTTATTTTGGAAGTAAAAAAGCTGGGTTCCATTATGATGAATATTATTCCTATTATTCCTCCAACGTGTCGATCGGTCTGGTGCCGACCGACCGGGAGTGGAAGCCGGGCAGCGAGATTGTAGACGAATTCCGGGTTCTGTCGGGGCAGCGGTTTCAGTATGGGACGGTTACGCGCATGCAGACCTATGACGTGCATCCGCCGTTTTACTATCTGCTGCTGCATACGGTATGCTCGCTGTTTCCCGGAAGGTTCAGCAAATGGTCAGGAATTGGACTGAATATAGTGCTTTTCGTTCTGAGCTGGAGTGTGCTGGCGAAACTGACGCGGCGGATTGTGATGGGTGCGCTGAGGAGCGCGGCTGCGCCTGGTGGGAAAGCGCAGACCTGTGTAACGGCGGCGGACGTTCCGGAGCGTATTACGCGAGTGATGATTTTCGGAGTGTGCCTCCTGTATGGTTTTAACCCGGCGGTTTATTCCGGCGTTATGCTGGTTCGAATGTATATGCTTCTGGCTCTGTGGATTTTGCTCGTGACCTGGCTGCATGTAAAAAGCCTGCAGGAGAGAAAATGCGGGTTTTCCTTTTATCTGCCGCTGATGGCGGTTGTTTATCTTGGTTTTCTGACGCATTACTATTTTGCTGTTTATCTGTTTTTCCTGGCAGCGGCGATGGAGCTGTATCTGCTGTTGGAACGTGCAGAGCAGAAAAGCTGGGGGCAGAAATGGAAAGACTGCCTCATTTATGCGACTGCTGTGATCGGAGCGATGGTACTTGCCGTAGTCAGCTATCCGGCGTGTCTGAGCCATATTTTTCGGGGATACCGGGGGACGGAAGCGATGGGTGCGTTCTTCGACCTTGGCAATACGCTTGGAAGATTCCGGTTCTTCGCAGGACTGCTCAATGAATATGCCTTCGGGTCGATGCTGTACGGATTTGTTCTGCTGCTTGTCCTGATGGCGCTGACGGTCTGGGGAATTGGACGGATGAAAGCCGGACGGAAAGCTGTCGCTGCGACTGCGCAGAAATCTGGACAGCAGACAGCAGAGCACGCAGCCGCGCAGAAATCCGGGCAGCAGGCAGCAGAGTACGCAGCCGCGCAGGAAAATTCGAACCGGCAGGCTGACGCTTTCCGCGAATCATTCTGGGAAGCACGGCGTGTTTTCTGGATTCCGGCGGCAGCAGTACTCGGTTATTTCCTTGTCGTGACCAAAACAGCGCTCCTGACGGCGGAGGAAGCGAACCGATATCAGATTCCGGTCTACGGGCTGATTTTGCTGCTGATGATGGTTATATTTGTACTGCTCGGACAGAAGCTTTTCGTGTTGACTATGAGAAAAGGGACTGCTGTAAAAAGCGCTGCGGGGAAAATCAGCGATACCAGAGATACATCTGCTCCGGAAAAACGGTCCGTGCACGATAAAGCAGCCGGCTATGTGCTTCTGGCGGTATTTCTGGTGCTGGCAACAGGACAGATTCGAGGGCTGGCGGATGGAAAGGTGCTGTTTCTTTATGAAGAGGACACAAAAAACATCGCGTTTGCGCAGGAGCATAAAGAGAAACCGGTCGTTTATTTTTATAATCCCAACCTGACCTGGATGATCTGGGACGATTCACTGGAGCTGATGCAGTATGATGAAATTTATTTTGCGAGCCTTGCAGATGTTTCGACTGTGGAGGATGATACAATCCGGCAGGCGGATCAGGTGCTTGTGTATGTTTCCAGAATGGAGCAGACTGAGGAGGCGCTGCAGGCTGTTGCAGATGGAATGGGCGGTGATGTGAAGATGGAAAAGATCAGAGAGCTGCTGTATTGTGACCTGTATTTGATAGCAAGAAAGTAATGCATGCTCTGTGAGCATGCTATTATCAGGAATAAAAAGACTCCCGTTCCGGTGGCAAATGAAGAAGGAATCATTCTCCATTTGTCACCGGAAATGGGAGTTTTTTCATGATAATCGTTTTACTCAGCAGCGCTTTCCGCCTGGGCTGCTTCCCCATCAGCTGCAGTGCTTTCCGTGCCAGCCGCATCTGTTTCTTCTACAGCGCTTTCTATATCAGCGGTTTCTTCAGAGGTGCTTTCTGTATCTGCGTCCTCTGTTTCAACTGCGGTACTTTCTTCTACAGTGCCTTCTCCAGTAGCGCTTTCTTCAACTGTAGTTGTTTCGATTACGCTTTCGACAGTGGTTTCTGTTTCTGCCGGTGTCTCTGTCTTGGGAGTATAGTGGCGGTAAATTGCAAAAGCAATCGCAAGTACGATTACTGCAAGTACGAAATAACTGCAGATGCGAAGGAGCTTTTTTCGTTTCTTTTCCTTCTCCAGACGTTCTTTGCGATGCGCTTTTTCCTGTTTATAACGGTCTACTTTTTGTTGGCTCATTTTAATCTCCATTCCGCAGGCGCTTTGCGCCGAAGGAACCGCGAGCAGAACTTCCAGTTCTGCTCTGCGATCCTAGCTACTTTGTGACGCCTGCGGCACAAATAGCTGTGTGAAAAATAAGCGATCACGCTTATTTTTCACATTATGTCCTCCATCAAATTTCTTAGTTATCACTATACAGAATAACTGTGAAAATTCTGTGTCAGGAGGGCAGATTTTTACGGGAAAAAACGTTATAACGCAGATGCGCCTTCCTACAGACACGAAAGTTGTCTGCAGGAAGGCGCAAGCAGATAAAGATTTAACCGAGGAACAGGCCGTACAATACGGCGATCAGGATGCCGAGCAGCGCGCCGACAAACACCTGTAAAGGGGTATGGCCGACGAATTCCTTGAGCTTTTCTTCGTAGGAGATCGGCTGCCCCATCTTTTCCCAGAATTCCATCATTTCATTGATGACCTGTGCCTGGAGACCGGTTTCCCGGCGCACCCCTCTGGCGTCATACATAACGATAATCGCTACAATAGCGGCAATGGCGAATTCAAAGCTGCTGCCGCCGTATTGCATTCCGGCAGCGGTTGCGAGTGCGCAGACAGTGGCGGAATGGGAGCTGGGCATGCCGCCGCTTCCGACTAAACGTTCCGGATCAAAGCTTTTGGTGATACAGGTATAAATCACTGTTTTGATGACCTGTGCAGCGAACCACCCCGTAACTGCGGACATAAAAACCGTGTTGTGAATCAGTGCGTTAAAAAAGTCCATAAAATACCTCTTTCTCTTTGGAAACTAAATTAGGCAAAATGCCATCCCCTGATTTTTTATTTTACACTTTTTTTGTCAGTTTTACAACGTTTCCCATCTCATTTTTGCAGACGGGAGGTTTGAAGACGGCAATACGGCAGCGCAATGAAAAACGGCGCGGCAAGGATGAGCGGATAAGCGTAGCGCAGATCGGAGGCGACAGGAGTTGCCAGAAGCAGGGTAAGTACAGTTCCGATAAACGGTACAAAGAGCACGAGAAACCGCCGCTGTCCGTATAAAAACTGATATGCGGCAAAATACAGGACAGCCCAGAAGTACGCGCCGATGCTCCACAAAATACCGTAAACCGGAAGCATATCAGGAAGCTTTAAAAGAATTTCACTGATTTTGACCGGAAACTGACCCCGCAGAAGATGCGGCCAGGAAAGTCCGATTTCGTTCGGAGAAATCCCTTCATTCGTGCGTGAAGCAGCCGGGGCGGGGAACCAGTATCCTTTTGTCTGATCGATAAAGGCCTGGAGATAATCGCCCGGGTAAGAAATACCGAGCTGAATCCAGAGGGTGAAATATTTTGAAGGATTCCGGATGATCGCATCGGCATGGTTGTAGGAGACGAGTGCCTTGATGGGATCGGAGATCACCGGATTGTAATACTCCGGAATCAGGGAAGTATCGACTACATCATCGATGAGCATTTCCTGCTCTGCGCTCAGCTGTCGACCGTTAGAAACGACACAGGCAATCTGCTGCAGAGGAATGGAGAGGGATTCTGTAAAGGAAGCGCGCTCAACATGACAGGCAGTGTATACAGGGCCGGTGATGATCAGGGATAAAAGAAGTATGCCGACCTGCACGGCAAACATTTTTTTCCATGTCCGGCGAAATGCGAACAGAACAAACGGGAGGGTGAACAGGAAGATATAAAGCCCGTTTGAACGCAGGGTGCAGACGAAAAAGCCGGAAAGGGAAAGCCCTGCCCAAATGCCCGGACGGTTATCCGGGTTGCAGAGCAGTTCATATAAAAAGCAAAGATATAACAGCATAAATCCGGAAAAAAGAATATCTTTCCAGACGGTTACGGCAAAAATTGCGTGAAATGGAACGAGCCCCCAGAAACAAAAAGACAGAATCAGCCAGAGGCGTGAAGCGCCTGATCTTGCGAGGAGGGATAGCGTATAGGTTTCAATAGCGGCCATAGTGCACATCTGGAACAATACATAACAGGCGATTCCGGTGTTTATGCTTCCGGTCAGAAAAAATCCGATATGGTAAAACAGGGAGAACAAAAGCGTGTGCAGGATCGGGTGGTGGTTACTGAACGGGATCAGGCCGGTAGCCTGGGAAAACTGGCTGATGCTGTCCGGGGTCAGAACACCGGGAAACTGGTACAGAAACCAGAATAGCCAGCAGAAGAGCAGACCGAAGTAACAGAGCAGCTTCTGTTTGCGGGACAGGGCATGCACTGCAGATATGGCTGGGGGTACAGGACATGCACCATCAGGCTGCTGCAAAGTGTTTTGGGCAAAACGCCGCTGCTGTCTGGATGCAAGAAACAGCATGGACAGTTCACAGAATCGGAAGAATATAAAATACAGACCGATAACCGCAGCCGCCAGGAATGCAAGTCTGAATATGCGGCTGTCAAAGCTGCCGGACAGTTCAGCATGCTTTGCTGCTGCATAAAATAAGGTGTAGAGAACTGCGAGAAGTCTGCATATTGGATAAAAATGGCGCGGAAGCACAGAAGAAGCTGCTCCGATATTCGTCAGCCTTTGCGTCAGCGTTGGAGAAAAAAGGAGGAGCATGCCTGCAAAGATCAGGACAGAAAAAATATCTGCCGGATGGATGGAACCGATATCGCATAGTGCAAAGGCTGCAAAAAACGCTGCAGTAATTCGAGTGATACCGGGCTTCTGGAATGAAATTATATTAGTCATATTAGTCATAAGATAGGAGTCCTCCTGGAAAGCAATGAATGATTTTGGGTAACTGTTCAGTAGGTCTGCGCATTTACTGCGCTGACCGTAGGAAAACTCAGACTAGAAGGCAAAAATCCTATCGGCATAGCCGATTTGGAATGGATTTTTGCGCGTATCTGTGAGGGCACTGAACAGTTACGATTTTGATCTGTATATGGATTCAGTTTAGTGTCAGTGAGGGAAAAAAGCAAGAAAATTACCCGGAAAATGGAGCACATCCATTTCCTTGACATGAAATGGGGGCAATGGTACATTTAATGCATCAGACAGGGGTATCAAAATTATGATAATGATTTTAATGGAATGGGCGTATATGGCGACGTTGTCGTTTCTGATGGGCTTTGCGTGTCTTGCACCGTTTCGAAAAAAGGGCGGTTGTCAGATTCATAGCGCAGTAACCTATATGATGGCGGGTCTGCTCGTATTGAATGTGTATGCAGAGTATTTCAGCCTGTTTGCCGGCGTTGGCTTCTGGGCAAGCCTGATTGCCGTTTTTGTTGCGGTCATCGGCGGAATGCTGCTGCGTCGGGATTTGGCGGATTTTTTCAAAATTTCGAAAACACAGGCATGTCAGAAAAAAACGGAAAGAAGCGACGAAGGGCTTGAAAACTCAAAAAGCCTTTGGCGCAAAAAAAACAAAGCTGTCTGGCTGCTGTATGCCGGTCTGACGCTTTTATTTGCATACGGCTCGTCGAGGGGCTATATGCACTACGATACGGGACTGTATCATGCACAGGCAATTCGATGGATCGAAGAGTACGGCGTTGTGCCGGGGCTTGCGAATCTGCACAGCCGGTTCGGTTACAACAGCGCTTCCTTTGCACTCAGCGCCTTCTTTAGCGAGACGTGGCTGATCGGACGGCCGATGCACTGCGTGGCTGGATTTTTTGCGCTGCTGTGCGCGTGTAAATGCGCGGCAGGGCTTATGGCATTTTGGAAACGAAAAAAAGTGCGAATATCGGATTTTTTATCTATCGGCGGGATCTTTTATCTGATAGCAGTGTTCCGGGAGATGGTTTCCCCGGCGTCCGATTATTTTGCAATGTTGGTTTTATTCTGGGTAATAATGACCTGGGTGGAACTGTGGGAGCAGGAAAGGGACTGTCCCATCGGGGAAAAGCAAACCGTGCCTTACGCGCTGCTGAGTCTGTATCTGGTGTATGCGGCGACGGTGAAGCTGTCCACAGCGGTAATTTTGCTTCTGGTTCTGTATCCGGCGGTGTTGCTGCTTAGGCAGAAAAAATGGCTGCAGATTGCAGGCTATATCGCGCTGGGACTTCTGATTGCATTTCCGTATCTGGCGCGGAATGTGCTGATTTCCGGCTGGTTGTTTTATCCGTTTACGTTTTTGGACTGGTTTCCGGTAGACTGGAAAATTTCCAAAGGCTATGCGGACAGCGACGCAAAGGAAATCCAGGCGTATGCGCGGGAGATTTACAATGTTTATCAGCTGGATCAGCCGTTGAAGCAGTGGCTGCCGAACTGGTTTGCAGCGCAGGCTGGATTCGATAAGCTTCTGGTGCTGGCAGGCTGGGCAGCGATCCCGGTGAGTGCAGTGCTGGCGGTGCTCGGAGCTGTGCGCGCAGTCAGAGCAGGCCAGGTGACAGTCGCGCCCCATGCGGGCGGCGCTGCATCCGTGGATAATGGTACGCACACGTCCAAAGCAGACCGGGTAACAGTCACGCTCCATGCGGGCAGCGCTGTGTCTGAACGGGAAACCGGCGTACCCTTGCCCGCCCGCCGAGTCGCACATCTTACGCCCTTGTGTTTTTCCCTGCTTCAGCTGTGTGCAGTGGTCGGTTTTTTCTTCTGGCAGCTCGGGGCGCCGCTGGTGCGGTACGGATATTTTTATGTGTTGTTTTTGCCGCTGACGGTGTTTGGAAGCCTGTATTGTATGGCAGCGGAAAAGCTGGCTGGTTCAGAACAGGGACACAATGGGCGTAAATGGTTGAAAAATGCCGGATATTGGGCATTTGTGGGATTGCTGGTAGCATTTTTTACCTATAAGGGGTATAATCTGATACAGATGGTTCGGGAGCTGGCATATGAGCCGTATTATCTGTGGCAGCAGGATTATGTAGATGGATCTGCAGAGATGTACGAGGTGGATGGTGTGACGATCTATGTGCCGACGGACAGAGGGCAGATCGGGTATAACAAATTCCCGTCATCCCCAATCGTACAGGATATCGAGCTGCGGGGCAACTCGATTCGGGACGGCTTCCGCAAAAAGTCGAAATGATCCGGCAAAATAGAAGCGATCCGGAAAAAGCCGAAAAGGATTTGTAAAAATGCATGGAATGGGCTGACGGAAGCGCAGCACTTCAGAAAGGAAATACAACATGAAAACCTATGGCGTAATTATGGCAGGCGGGGGCGGAACCCGTTTCTGGCCGCTGAGTACAAAGGCAGAGCCGAAACAGTTTTTAAACCTGTCCGGCAAAGATATTCTGGTTAACGAGACGATCGACAGACAGCATGACCTGATGGATCAGAAGGACATTTTTATTGTGACCAATGAGACACAGGCAAAGATGATGAAGGAGCGCACAGCAGGCAGAATTGCGGCAGATCATATTCTGGCAGAGCCTGCGGCGCGCAATACAGCAGCGTGTATCGGTTATGCGGCAATGGAAATTCTGCATAAATACGGTGACGGCGTGATGTGCATTTTTGCGGCGGACGCTTATATCCGTGATGAGGCGGAATACACCCGCGTGATGAAAGAAGCGGTTCGTGCAGTGGAAGAGACGGACGCACTTGTGACGATCGGGATTCATCCGACGTTTCCCTCGACCGGCTATGGTTATATCCGCAGCGTGGAAGAGGCTGGAAAAGTATGGCGTAAGGTAGAAGAATTTGTGGAAAAACCGGATTTGGAAACGGCGAAAAGCTATCTGGCATCCGGCAGTTATGCGTGGAACAGCGGCATGTTTGTCTGGAAAGCCTCCACGATTCTTCACTATTTCGAAGAACTTCTGCCGGATGTGTACGCCTGTCTGAAACAGATCGGGGCAGCGCTCGGCACAGAAAAAGAGCAGGAGGTTCTGCATGAGGTTTATCCGACCATCCCGAAGATTTCCGTGGATTACGGCATTATGGAGCGCGCAAAGGGTGTTCTGATGCTGGAAGGAGATTTCGGCTGGAACGACGTTGGCAGCTGGGATACGCTGGATGCAGTGCGCACCCGGGATGCTGCCGGTAACATCAGCTCCGGCGATACGCTGCTTCTGGACGCGAAAAACTGCGTTGTATACGGCGGTAAAAAGCTGATCGCCGCAGTCGGCGTTGAAAACCTGGTCATCGTAGAGGGCAGGGATTCGATTCTGGTCTGCCCTGTCGATCAGGCACAGCGCGTCAAGGAAGTCGTTGAGACGCTGGAAAAAGAAGGCAGGACGGAACGGCTTTAAACGGCGAAAAAACGCGAAATATCACGACCGTTTTCCGTTTGGTTTCCAAAATCTGAGTGTTAGAATAAAGTAGAAAGCAGCGGCAGAATGTTCACAGTGCGGTCACACTGTTGGTGCGGAAAAAAGACTCAGAGGAGGAATCAGAAATGGCTGCAGAATGGAAAGAAACACTCGAAACGGAGCGGGAGATATCGGCGTTTATGCTGGAACTTGGGATTCCGGCGCATTTGAGGGGATATTATTATCTGAGGGAGGCGGTTTTGCTGGCTGTCTCGGATATGGAACTGGTTGGCAGCGTGACGAAGCTGTTATATCCGGTGATCGCAAGGCGTTACAAAACAACGCTTCAGCGGGTGGAACGCGCGATCCGAAACGCGGTGGAGGTGTCCTGGGAACGGGGCAATCCGGAGGTGTTTGAGGATCTGTTCGGGTTCAGCCGGGAGACGGGCGCGCCGAGGCCGACAAACAGCGAATACATAGCGAGAATTGCGGACAAGATAAGAATGGACGCAACTACAGGAGAGAAAATTGAAAAATAAAATTTTTCAATCACGAGATTTGTGTCTGCGTGCGCTTGACACAAACACGGCATGCGCAAAAAGCGTGCGCAGGAATGAGAGGAAAACATGTTACTGAGCGTAATCGTACCTT
>ERZ791809.1621-NODE-1621-length-11558-cov-3.554290_pt1 | contig 11558 bp, 5 predicted proteins | sample MGYA00509946_ERZ791809 | MGnify/ENA primary metagenome ERZ791809 (study PRJEB30046, sample SAMN00791993) | human gut metagenome | study: EMG produced TPA metagenomics assembly of the A metagenome-wide association study of gut microbiota in type 2...
CAACAATTTCTTTCCGGCGTGTCCCATCATAAATGCATATCCTGCTTTCAGGTTCGCATATTTATCAAATCCAAGTCCCGGCATCTTATTGATCATGGAACATTTCAAATGGACAACCTCATCATGCGACAGTACGAGAATGTAATCTTCGCTGTACGCATAACTCATGGCAAATGTCATCATATGATGATTGTCTTTTCTGAAATACGGATCCAGTTTCATATATTCCGTAAAGTCGTGCATCCACCCCATATTCCACTTAAGGCTAAATCCAAGACCTCCGTCTTCTACATCTCCGGTTACCTTCGGCCATGCCGTAGACTCTTCCGCGATCATAAGTGTACCTGGATTCCTTCCAAGTACAACTGTGTTCAGATGTTTGAAGAAATCTACTGCCTCCAGGTTCTCATTACCTCCATACTGGTTCGGAACCCATTCTCCGTCTTTCTTTCCATAATCCAGGTACAGCATAGAAGCAACTGCATCAACGCGAAGTCCATCAATATGGAAGTGCTCCACCCAGAAAAGTGCATTAGCGATCAGAAAGTTCCTTACCTCATTCTTGCCAAGATCAAATATCTTCGTCCCCCAGTCCGGATGCTCCCCTTTTCTTGGATCTGCATACTCGTAAGTTGCTGTTCCGTCAAACTCGGCAAGTCCATGCTCGTCCTTTGGAAAATGTGCCGGAACCCAGTCCATAATGACACCGATTCCATTTCTATGCAGATAATTGATCATCCACGCAAAATCTTCCGGTGTTCCATAACGGCTTGTCGGCGCATAATATCCTGTCACCTGATATCCCCATGATCCATCAAATGGGTGTTCTGCGATTCCCATGATCTCCACATGCGTATATCCCATATCTTTAATATACTTTGTGATTTCTTTTGCGAACTCACGATAAGTATAGAATCCCTCGTCCTCTGTGCCTGGGTGTCTCTTCCAGGAACCCATATGAACCTCATATACAGACATTGGTTCTTTTTTGTGATTCCATTTTTCACGTGCAGCCATCCAGGAACTATCGGTCCATTTCAAATTTTCAATATTCGTTATTCTTGACGCTGTACCCGGACGAAGTTCTGCATAATTGGCATACGGATCCGCCTTCATATGATACTCCCCCGTAATCGTCTCAATGCAGAACTTATACATCATGCCTTCTTTTACTCCCGGTACAAAGCATGTGTAAATTCCGATATATTCTGCCCTTGTCATAGGGTTTCTTGTGCGATCCCAGTCATTGAATTCCCCCACTACAGACACTGATTTTGCATTCGGTGCCCAGACAGCAAAATAAACTCCTTCCTGCCCTTCGTCATCCACCATATGTGCACCCAGCTTCTTATAAATTTCGTAGTGATTTCCCTGTCCGAAAAGGTACTGATCTAATTCTCCGATTTCATAAGCTTTCCATTCTTTCTCCATAAACTTCCCTCACATTTCATCCGGATTTCAATATCTTAAGTATACCTTAGCGGAACACAAAATTCAATCTATGTCACTCGATTCCGGACAAAAAACAGGGATACAATTTTCTACAATTGTATCCCTGTTTCATCACTTACATTCACTATATTATTAAATTTTAAAATCTTCTTCCTTCAGAATAATGCGATCTGACGAATCTGTAGATTTTCCAAATACACGTCTTGCAAGATGCTTTACATTTGCTTTCTGTGAATGTTTAATTGCTTCATCCATGATTTCTTTTACTTCCGCAACTGTAACCGCATGATCTTCACGCTGCATTACATCAATTCGGCTGTAAAGTGCCAGAATTCCCATTTCATCAAGCTTATATCCATTTTCCTTCGCATATGTCTGACCAAATGTTACTAACTCATCATTGATGAATACCGGAAGTTCTAGCTTAGAAGTGAATTTCTTTTTGAAATCCGGATTAGCTGTCATAATTCTCTCCAAAGGTTTTCTCTGATCTTCAAGAACAAAGAGAAGCTCTCCGGTCTTTCTTGACATCAATGCATTCAGTTCCTTGATCGTTCTGGAATTCAACTTACCAGCCTTTTCGATGATGATTGCTCCACCGCGAAGCTTCTGGATAATATTGCCAAGTTCCTTCTTATTCAGCGACTCACCTGTAACAATAGCAACTTTACCCTGTTTCAGATTTCTCTGTTTCTGGATTGCTTTTACAATATCTACTGCAAGTACTGTTTTTCCAGATCCCTTACGGCCAATGATCATTAAGTTACCGGTTCTTGAAGTTCCCTCTCTCTGGGCACGTCTGTCATTATCAAGTACTGCAACAATCTGTTCACTCATTCCTCTGACCGGTACGAAGTAAGAGAATAATTTTTTCTGCTCCTCTGTCAGTCCGGCTTTCAGTCCAATCTCACTGGTTGCACTTAAGTCATATCTTCCTGTTACAACAAATCCGGTATCAAATGGAACTCCGCTTCCTTTTGACTTCTTAATTCTGCGCTGAATCTCTTCCTCAGATGGTTCTTCAATTTCCAAGTCTCCTTCAAGGTCTTCCGGATCCGGAATCTCAGGAAGCTCATCTTCAAAGTCGTCTTCCTCGAAATCATCTTCCTCAAAATCATCCTCTTCCTCGAAGTCGTCCTCTTCCTCAAAATCGTCTTCCTCGAAGTCGTCCTCTTCCTCAAAGTCATCCTCTTCGTAATCGTCGTCTTCTACATAATCATCTTCATAGAAGTCATCCTCTTCCTCAAAGTCGTCTTCTTCCTCAAAGTCATCCTCTTCCTCAAAGTCGTCCTCTTCCTCGAAATCATCCTCTTCCTCGAAGTCGTCCTCTTCCTCGAAGTCGTCCTCTTCCTCGAAATCATCCTCTTCCTCGAAGTCGTCCTCTTCCTCGGAGTCGTCCTCTTCCTCGAAATCATCCTCTTCCTCGAAATCGTCTTCTTCCTCGGATTCATCTTCCGGGAATTCATTCCACTCTGCATCGAATTCCTCTACTTCTTCCTCATCTTCCTCCGGGAATTCATCTGCAAAACCATCTTCGTCAAAATCGTCTTCGTCGAATCCATCTTCCTCTTCAAAATCATCGTCTTCGGATTCCTCGTCTTCTAAATCATCCTCGTCTTCGGAATTATCTTCCGAATCATCCTGGTTTTCTGTTTCCGGAATTTCTTCATCTTCTTGTACTTCTTCGATTTCTTCTACAGCGTCGACTTCATCTTCTGCTTCAAACTCTTCGTCCTCACCCTCAAAGTCTTCGTCTTCAAACTCTTCCTCTTCGAAATCATCTTCATCCTCAGAATCCTCGTCTTCCGTCTCTTCTTCTTCCGAAACTGCTTCAACAATCTCTTCTTCAGGTTCTTCCACAATATCGTCCAGCTCTTCTTCTGAAATAAACTGATCTACAATTTCTTCTTCAACAGATTCCCCTTCTGCTTTTGCAAGCTCCAGTTCCTCTTCTATATCAAAATTTTCCTCTTCTTTCTCCTGTGCTGTCACACGATCTTCCAGCTCTTCCACAAGCTGTCTGATATCATCAGAAAGCAATGCCTTTCTTCTTGCTTCCTCTGCCTCAAGACGAGCCTTCTCTTCCGCTTCACGACGAGCCTTCTCCTCCGCTTCACGACGAGCCTTCTCCTCTGCTTCAAGACGAGCTTTCTCTTCCGCTTCACGGCGTGCTTTCTCTTCTGCTTCCTGACGGGCTTTTTCTTCTGCTTTCCGTCTTGCTATTTCTTCTGCCTCGCGTCTCTCTGCCTCAAGTCTTTCTGCCTCACGGCGGGCTTCCAGTGCTTCTCTCTCTTTTCTAAGTCGTTCTTCATCGGATGCTTTTTGCTTTGCGATTGCCTCAGCATTTACCTTCTGCTTAGCTTCCCATTCCATCAAGATGTCTTCAATCTTCATCTGACCTTCAATGCGGAGTTCTTCTTCTCGTTCCTCCATCTTCTTCTGGTCTTCCGGATTAATTCCACTCGCCATAGCCACGCCATTGGCCAGTGCTTCTTGAAGTGTCGCACCCTTCACAACTGTCGTAATAGACTTTTTTGGTCCTTCTGCCGCATGCTGAAGAATTCCTTCTAACTCTCTGACATTCCGAGCTTCTTCCGGAGTTTCCTTTCCGATTGGTTCAATGACTGGTGCTTCCGTTTCTACAACTTCTGGTTCTTCTGAAACAGCTTCTTCCGGCTCCAGGACTGGTTCCTCAGCTGGTGCTTCCGGCTCTTCTGAAACTGGTTCTTCTGAAACTGGTTCTTCTAAAACCGGTTCTTCTATCGGAACTTCTTTGTCTGCCTTGGCATTTTCTTCCATTGCCTTCAATGCTTCTCCAAGCTCTGCTGTCGGAATTCTTCTCGTTGCATCCAGACCATCCACAGTTTCTGTTGTATTGGCTCCTGATTCCTGCTGTTCTGCCTCCGCAGCTTCTGCTGCTTCCTGCGCTGCTTTAATCTGTTCTTTTGGAATTGATACAGTATCCTGTGGAATACTCTTTACATCCTTAAGCGCAGCTCGCTCAGGTTTTTTATCCACTGCTTTCTTAGGCTCTTTTTTCGGTACACCTTTATACTCATCGTACTTTTCCTGTTGGAGTGGTGTCAGTGGTTTGTACTTCATCTTCAATTCCATTGCCTGATATACATATTTTCCTTCGCTGAACCACAAGATCAAATCGTCACATTCTTCCAGGCACTTTGAGGTCATGCCTGCTTCATGATATAGCTTTGCGAGCTCATACGCCCATTTTTCAATATATTCTGCCTTTTTAAATTCTTCCAGTGCCGAAATCTGTTCTGACAGATCGGACCCTTGTGCCTTCAAAATCCGATATTTCAAAATGAATTGATTCGGATCTCTCGGTGCCAGTTTTACAAATTCCTCATAACAGTCCGAAGCCTCATTCAGATCATTCAGTTTCAAGGCAAGTACTGCCAGACGATACACAACCTTTCTGCTGGACGGTGCTCTGTCAAATGCGATCATAAGCGTATCTCGGCTCTTCTGAATCTCCCCGTTATTCTCGTAGATTTCGCTTACTGTATTTAACATTGCCGGGCTCTTCACCCTTCTCCAGTCTATTGTATCGGCAATTTCCATTGCTTTTCTAAATTGTTTCTTTTCGTAATGTTCGAGCATCTGCTCGGTTTTTACCCGATATTCATATTTATCCAATATTCTCACCTCAAATTTTTTGACAATTCTACAGATACAAGTTTATCATACACTAGTCTTATTGTCAAAAACATACGAGATTTTGTTACAAAAATGTTACAAAATGATATCGTCCACTTTTTTGAAATCTTTCAGGCTATACGCTTCTATAATATTTCCCTGGATAACATAAAGCATATCTTCTATATAAATACCTCTTGTGATCCTCATATTATTTCCATTGATTTCCTCATGCATCGTACATGTAAATCCTTGTTTTTCGTCGTAAGAAAATGTATAGTACTCCCGGCCGCCTTCGCTGTCTGCAGCAAAACCAATCAGATTTTTCTCTGCATCTACTAAAGCTGCCTTATAATCATAAGAAACATCTGTATAGTACACATTTTCAATGACATAGGTCTGCTCCTCTTTCACATTTTCCGGATCAGAAATATCGAACATCGTCAATTTCACGCCATCTGTTGACATAGTCTTTTCATCAACATTCATCCCAATACCCAGAAGCTTATTTTTCCCATACGGATGCAGATAATCTGAAAATCCAGGTATCTTCAACGCTCCTATGATCTTTGGATTTTTCGGATCCGACAGATCAACAGAAAATAATGGATCCGTCTCTTTAAATGTTACAAAGTATCCTGTCTTTCCCATAAATCTTGCGGAGTACACTCTCTCATCTTCTGCCAGACCTTTGATGGAGCCGGTTTCTTTCAGTTCTTGATCCAAAACATAAACACTGTTTGTGTCGCCATCGGTCACTACAACTCTCAGATATCCATCATATTCATCAATAGAAAATGAATCATTAATATAACCGTCTATTTTGCACTGTGCCCCAGCCGTCAATTTTCCACTTTCATAAGAAACTTTTCGGATTGTCGTCACATCTTTTCCGGAATATTGCCACACATTTTCATAAAAATAAATATTATCGTTGCTCACATATAAATTGCCACCGTCTGCCAAAAATGCCTTACTGTGCGCTGTCTCATCTGGATTTTCCAGAGAAACTGATGTGATGATCGAATACATATCTGCCTTTGAAATGGACGGAAGACAGATATCTGTTTCTTTGATCAAATTATCGTTTACAAGTGGTATATAGGACTTCGGATTCTTCGCCGTTATACCATCAAGTGTTACATAATAATCACTGAATAAGTATAAGTATCCATCTGCAATTCTTGAAGAATTGTAATATCCACTCTGACTGACCCTTCCAACTTCTTTTGGATCTGCCCGATCTGAAATGTCATAAGTTACTGCGGTCGTATTAACCTTCTGACCATATCCATAATCATCATCATTCCATTTGCCGCCCACATAACCGTCACACACTGCGATTAATTGATTTCTCTCAATGTCCAGATACATTTCCTGGATTTCAGAAACATCTTCCACTGTTATAGTAGCCGTTTGCTTCATCCGATTATCGCGGATATCTATAATGGCAATCTGATCGCTCTTATCTTTTAACACGTAAAGGTATGTTCCATCTGTTTTAGCTGTATCCCCCTCGTCCACACCTTCCTGACGTACATTTGTCTCAGAATAAGAACCGCTTGCCATTCCGGTGTCCGCTGCTGCAGTACTGCTTTCTTCCATATTCTGTGCTGCATCTCCACTTGCCTTACTGTCAGCTGATTCATCGACTCTTATATCATTCAATGATCTTGCCCAGCTTGAAGTGTATGCACTGTCTCTTTCCTGATCTTTCTTATATTTTTCCAAATATGCATAGACATCCTTATATTCCGCCGCACTTTCTACTTTCGTACTGTCACTGATTGTCACATCACTGCCTGCTATCTTATCATCTCGAGTCGCGTCTTCCATTTTAAAATAATTCTGGTATACCATCACTCCCACGATCAGCACCAGGCATGCTGCTGCCAGCCCACCGATTCTCGCCGGAGTCCACACTTTTTTCTTCTTTCCTGCAAGCTTTGCTTCAATCTGTCTCGGTTCAAGCGCTTTCGGCACCGGAACCTGTTCTGACTTTTCCTTTATTTTCCGAATCATGTCCTGCTCATTCTTATTCATAAAATGTCCTCCCATCCAACACACACTGCATCTTCTCCAGCGCCCGGCTTCGTTTTACCCGGACAGTTCCCGGCTTCAGGCTTAGGATCTTCCCGATTTCTGTGCTGTTATAACCGCCAAACACTGACAGCCCGACTATCATTTGCTCTTCTTCTGAAAGAATAAAAAATGCATTTCTCACATCCATCGCAAGTCCCACATCTTCTTCATGAATTCCTTCCACCTGTCCTTCCGGAAAAAAATCTTCTGTCTGCTGTATTCCTTCTTTCGCCACCTGTTTCAATCTTTTCTTACATATATTTGACAAAATTGTAAAAATCCAGCTCTTGAAAGCTTCTTCTTTTCGAAGTTTATGTATATGTTCATAAGCAGATAACACTGCCGCACTCACCGCGTCTTCTGCCTCATGCGGATCACGCATCAGACAAAGCGCGTAGCGATAGAGGTCTTGATAGACCTGCTCATATAGCTTTGAAAATGCTTTTGCATCACATTTCATTCTTTTTCCTCCTCAATTTGTTTTTCTCAAGAAGTTCTCCACACTCCTCCATTGACTTATCCAATTGCCGTTCCCCAATACCCAGTGTAAAAAGTATTATTACTTCTTCTACATATAAGAGTCCCAAAATATCCCAAGTGTTACAAAAAGGCGTCACTTTTTTTCATAAGTGCCGCCTTTTATTTACATTTGTTTATTCAATTATATTACCGCCGAAAATACTGCGCAAGATAGAATTCAGCATAATTCCCAGTGCAACGGAACATAAAACATGAATTTTACCTATCGGATTATTTAGCCCTTATAATAATTAATCAGACAACCTTTGAGAATAATCTCTCTTTCTGCATCTGTCATATCTCCAAGTGTAAATGTGACTTCTTTCAATGTGTCTCCGACTACATAAGCTTTGATCTCTGCATCTTTGTTTTCCACTGCTTTTCTGATTTCCGGTACAAAGATATAATCGCCATTTTTGAAGCTTAATTTCTTGTCGTCTTCTTTTGTGATAAATGGAAGCATTCCCCAGTTGATCAGATTGGAGCGATATCTTTTTGTCGCATATTCATTTGCAATATTCGCCCAGCCACCGAGCACCTTCTGACAGGAAGCTGCCTGCTCTCTTGCTGAACCGTCACCTGGTTTTACTGCAAAGATCGTACTTCCGACTCCAATATTTCCTTTTCCTGCTTCCGGATATTTCTCCTGGATCTTTGCCATAACCGGTTTTAATTCTTCTAATACCTCTAACGGACATTCGCCTGCTTCGATTGCTTTCTGTGCTTTCTGTACTTCCTTTGCACGTCCTACATATGCAGGATCTTTTCTGGAAAGTGCAAACTCTGCCAGTCCAAGTGGATTGGATCTGTAAGAAGATGTTTCTCCAGATGGGATCAGCTCATCTGTTGTTGTAACCGGATCGTGAATCTCTGATACAACTTTCAATACCAGATTCTCCGGAAGTGCTGACATTGCCGGCCAGTCTTTGATATTCGGTCCGAACTTGATCTTTGTATCCGGATCAGCCACACCATGACTATCAAATACACGATTTGCATAAATCTTCTGATCAAAGTGGTATTTCTGTCCCTTGTATTCTACGTCCATATCTGTTGCAGGTGTCAGGAAACCTTTATTTGCTGCTGTTGCTGCAATTGAACGGGCATCCATAAGTGCAACGGATGCAATCTGTCCACTCTGAAGCTTGGAACCTTCACGGTTCGGGAAGTTTCTTGTAGAGTGGCGAATAGAAAATGCATTATTTGCCGGTGTATCTCCAGCTCCAAAGCATGGTCCGCAGAATGCTGTTTTTACAATTGTTCCTGCTTCCATAAGATCCGCAACTGCACCGTTTTTCACAAGTTCCATATAGATTGGTGTACTTGCCGGATATACACTAAATGTAAATTCATCTGAGCCAATGTAATGACCTTTTATGATGTCTGCTGCTGCGCAGATATTTTCAAATCCACCACCGGCACATCCTGCGATGATTCCCTGATCCACATAAAGTTTTCCATCAATCACTTTATCCTGAAGTGAATAATCCACAGCACCATCCAGGCTCACCAGTGCTTTCTGCTCTACATCGTGAAGCACGTCTTTCAGATTCTTACGCACTTCGTCAATCGTATATACATTTGACGGATGGAACGGCATTGCGATCATCGGACGTATCTCGCTTAAGTTCACATAGACCATACCATCATAATATGTAACTGCACCAGGATTCAGTTCTTTGTAATCTTCACTTCTGCCGTGGATCTCATAGAACTCCTTAATCTTATCATCTGTTTTCCAGATAGAAGACAGACATGTTGTCTCCGTTGTCATAACATCGATTCCGATACGGAAATCAGCACTTAACTTCTCCACACCTGGTCCGACAAATTCCATAACTTTATTGTTTACATAACCATTTGCAAATGTTGCACCTATAATTGCCAGTGCCACGTCCTGTGGTCCGACGCCTTTGACCGGCTCTCCGTCCAGATAAATTCCAATCACACCTGGCATCTTAATATCATATGTCTTATTCAGGAGCTGCTTTACAAGTTCCGGTCCGCCTTCACCCATAGCCATCGTTCCAAGTGCTCCATAGCGGGTATGGCTGTCGGATCCAAGGATCATCTTGCCGCCGCCTGCCAGCATCTCGCGGGCAAACTGGTGAATAACTGCCTGATGCGGCGGTACATAGACACCGCCATATTTCTTCGCACAAGTCAGTCCAAACATGTGGTCATCTTCATTAATCGTTCCGCCGACCGCGCAGAGTGAGTTGTGACAGTTCGTCAATACATATGGAATTGGAAACTTCTCCAGTCCTGAAGCTCTCGCTGTCTGAATAATTCCGACAAATGTAATGTCATGAGATGTCAGCTTATCAAATTTGATCTGCAGTCTCTCCATATTGCCTGATATATTATGAGCCTCTAAAATTCCGTAAGCCATTGTCTGCGTTCTGGCTTCCTCCTTGGATACCTCACGGCCTGTCTTTGCCTTTACTTCTGCTTCGTCCGTAATGATCTCGGTACCATTTACCAGATACGCACCGCCGTCATATAATTTCAACATGTCTAGTCCTCCTGATTACCTGTAATTATATTCTTCTGAATAATTACCTTTATTCCCAGATTGTATACATGTATATATTATCACATCGCATGACATATGTCCAACCATTTATTCACCCTTTTTCAAGAATAACTCTGTTGCTTTTTCAATCTCTTCTCCTGTCGCTTTCAGCAGCCTTTTTGCATCATTCATCGTTCCATTTCGCAGGCATTCCGCAATTGTTTCTAATCGTCCCGTCTCTATTCCCTTTTCTTCAATACCTTCTGATAAATTACACATATCATTCAACTCCTCCCTGATTTTTTCATCTACTGGAATATCTAATTTTCATAACGAAAGCTTTACCTTTAATTAATTACTGTCTCAAATTTAAAATGTCAAAACGCCTTACATTTTAGCTACTAAAAACACAAAATATTATTTTAAAAATATTAACCAAATACCCTAAAGAGGAAGATTCCACAAATCCTTCTTATGAAATCTTCCCCTTTTGTTACTTAAATCTTTTTAAAAGTCAGACCTTTTCTTACTTTTCTTTTTCAACTGCTTTCTTAACAGTTTCCACAGGTACTCCTAGTATCTCAGAAACCTTTTCCAAATCACCGATATTTTTATACGCATTACAAATGAGTTGTTCTGTCACTTCTTCTGTTACCTGATCTCTTACTTCTTGAAATTCTTCTGCCATCAATTCTTTCAATGCTTCACACATACTCGATTTTACCTCCTTCATTGCCTTCCAGTTTGCTCGCGTGATAACTTCCATTGCCGCCTGGTATAATTTAGAGTTTTTCTTTTCTTCATATTGTCTCACTAGATTTTCAATTTCCATTCTATCTGTGATGTCATTCCTCAGACTACAGAGCCAGCGGTTTTCCTCTTTATCCAGCTCTTTTGTAATGAGTAACTGTATGGGAAATGCGTCTCCTGTTATATAATAGATTCCAGATTCAACACATTCTATTTGCAGTTTGCGAAACTCTTGTAAATGCCGGAGCATTTTCACAGGATAATGATTACAAATAAAAGTAATCGTTAATTCTTCCGGTTTAATTTCACACACATGCTCTGTATCCGACTGATAAAAGCAACAATACCCATATACTTTATAGAAATCATTGATTGTCAGATAATCGTCCGGGCTTTTATATTCAATAATATTGTGCTTTCGGAATATCCGTCCTATGTTCTTTTGAATCTTTTCTTCACCACGAATTTTAATCACCAATTCATCAATCCGCATTGGCTGTTTCGATAATAAATGTTCCGGTTCAAATGTCATTTTTTCAATTTCATTTTCAAATTCAATCTGAATAGATGCTTCAAATGCCGG
>ERZ791809.1626-NODE-1626-length-11541-cov-21.221574_pt1 | contig 11541 bp, 10 predicted proteins | sample MGYA00509946_ERZ791809 | MGnify/ENA primary metagenome ERZ791809 (study PRJEB30046, sample SAMN00791993) | human gut metagenome | study: EMG produced TPA metagenomics assembly of the A metagenome-wide association study of gut microbiota in type 2...
CCTTGGTGCGCTCGTTGTGGGCTTCGATGGGGCTGATGGCAGGCCCCTTGTACTTCTTGAACCTTAAAATGCCGTATTGGGCTTTCATAGATCACGCTCCTTTCTGGGGTGTACAAAAAATCTGTACGGACTTCAAATAACCTGTACGGTCTGTACGGCGTACGGAAATGTGAAATATAAACGATAACACGTTTTGATTTGCTTCAATTCGCCGTACAGATGCGTACAAGTACAGACCGTACAGGTTGTACGAACTTCTTCCGTGAAAAAATGCACTTTTTACGGGCAGGGGTGGACAAGCGGTTCAATGCCCACGAATCCCCGCACCCTGCGCCCACCGGGCAGGTAGATGTTGTTGGTGGCTTCAAGGTTGTAGCGGCGGTCATTCTGGCGCAGTTCTGCGCTGAAACGGATGGCCGATACGCTGTGACAGGCGTTGTCCTCACACCACTGCTTATAAATGTCGTAGAACTCCTTGGAACTGATGGAGTAGTCCGCCTTGAAACGGAAGTAGCCCTCGGACTCCATGAAGTCGATGACATTGTTGCTGCTGCGCTTGATGGTGTCCACGTTGGCGGCGGCTCGTTCGCTGACCGTGAAGCGGAAATCGTTCTGCACCAGCCGGTGCAGCCCTTCCAGACACCAGAGCAGGATGCCCTCCAACTCGGCGCACATCTTCTCCACAAGGAAGGGGTCATCCGTGCGGTCAGCAGGCTTGTCCTTGGTGGTCAGGATGAGCTGGCGGCGGAAGAAGCCGTCCGAATGGTCGTACAGCGAGGTCAGCGCGCCGTTGCCAAAGCAGAGGAACCGGGCGTAAATGTCCCGCTGGTAGCTCTGGACACCCTTGCGCTCCAAGTCCAGCTTGGCTTCGGCGGTCACGATGGTCTTGATATAATTCGTCTTGGGCAAGGCGTTCATGTCCATGTCATCGTCGATCATCAGCAGGCGGCGTTCCAGATCGGCACGGGCAAAGCGGTTGTTCTCAACCTTCTGGACGCTGCCATTGCTGGCGGCATCCCCCATGAGCCGCTTGAGCACCAGCCCGATGCGGGACTTGCCCTCGCCGCCCTTGCCGACAATGAGCATCATCTTCTGCCCTTTGGTGCTGGGGATCAGGCAGTAGCCCAGATACTCCTGCAAGGTGGGGATGTCGGCATCGTCCAGCAGCTCGTGCAGGAAGGTCAGCCAGCGGTCAGGGGCGGGGGCTTTCGGGTCGTACTTCACCGGCAGGCGGTTCTGGCAGAACAGGCGGCTCTCCTGAAAAGAGCCGTCCGGCAGATGGTACACGCCGTTCTGGAGGTGGATGCAGTCCTGCTCGATGGGGAACGGGTCGGAAAAGGCCAGCAGCTTGATGGTCTCCAGAATGTTGGTGACCTTTTTGGACAGGCCGGAGGTGACATATTCCTCGATGTTCTCCAAGATGCGCTGCTTGATCTCGCTCTCGTCCTCCACCGGGCCGTCCAGCGTGTACAGCGTTCCGTTGACGCATTTCAGCGGCCACTGTTCCAGAAAGGCGCGGCCAAACTGGACTTCGTCAATCTTCTTGCCGTTGTACCAGTCCGGCCATAAGGGGTTGCGGGAAATGTTTTTCTTCATATGATCGTTCTCCTTTAGAAAAGTGAAGTGGTGGGTCTCACCGTGAGACCCACCACTTCAGGTGAATAAATTATCAGGCACACTTTGCCAGAGCAAGGCGGTCGGTGCGATCCTCCAGCATCAGCAGGTACGACCCGGACAGCAGCCGTGCAGCGGCATCGGCCTTCTGCTGGGGCGTTCCAAATGCAACGCAGTCCGTCAGGTGCTCGATGGTCTCGGTCATGTGGAGGGCTTCCACGAACCGCTCGTCCAGCGGTTCTTCCGGGGTGGCGGGCTTGTAGCGCTCCTGCCAGTCGTGCAGCAGGTCGAGATAATCGGTCAGCACCCGCAGGCAGTAGGCGATGTCTGCCCACTGCTCGTCTGTCAGGCCACGCTTGGGCGGCGGCAGAGCGATGGCATTGGCGGGCGGCTTGTCCGGGTCAAGTCCGAAGTCACTTGCGAGCTTCTCGGCGGCTTGCCGGGGGTTCAGGTCGAACAGTTTGGCGGTGAGGTCGATGGCATCGCCGTTGGCTCCGCAACCAAAGCAATAATAATAGTTGTCGTTCAGCTTCATGCTGGGGTCGCTGTCAGAATGGAACGGACAGCACACCATGCCATGGCGGTCGGGCTCCATGCCGTACATCTCTCCCACCTGCCGAACGGTGATGGCGGACTTGATCTTTTGATATAAACTCAAAATTTCTCCTTTGCTCAAAGGCTTTGGCACGGATCATTTTGATCCCCGCCACGTTCAAGATCACCGGAGTCCCCCAAATGGGAACTTCGGTGAAGCCGGTCTCCCTTGCTGCCTCCCGACAGGAAATCTTTTTGGACTCTGTGTCGGCCCCATGCAGGGCGCTCGCTCCCCCGATGGGAGGTCTTGGCGGTCTGGGCAGTTCGGACGGTCATTCTGTTCTCAAGGTCCTGGTATGAAAGATATTTCAGAGGGCTTTCGCGGGAAGCCCTTAATATGTTCGCTGCTGGGGAGTTAATATGTTTTCTTTCTGTCTATAGGATAGCACTGCAATGGCCGCTGTGCCGTATATCCATAATGTCGGAAAACAGGTGCAGAAACTGCAAAATTCCACGCTTATGGACAGGAACAGCCGGAAGTGGTATACTGTGCAAAAAACATCGGAGGTGCGACCATGAACATCAAGCTGACACTGGGAGAACGGCTCAAAGACCTGCGTGTGGAGCGGAATCTGAAGCTAGAAACGCTGGCAGAGCAGACGGGTCTGTCCAAATCGGCACTGTCGAAGTATGAGAGCGACGATGTGACCGACCTCAGCATTTATGCGGTGACAACGCTGGCTGAGTTTTATGGTGTGACCACGGACTACCTGCTGGGTGTGACGGAAAACAAAAAACGCCCAGATGCAGTCCTTTCGGACTTGCATCTGAGCGATGGCGCAGTGGACGTATTAAGGAATGGAAAATTCAATCATCGGCTGCTGTGCGAACTTCTGGAACATCCCGATTTTGCCCGGTGGATGACCGACCTTGAGATCTGTGTGGACGGGCTGGTCAGTGACCGCATCCGGGACATGAATGCCATGGTAGAAGCCACCCGGCAGGAGCTGGAAAAGAGGTACCATGCCGATACAGAGGATTTGACCATGCGGACACTGAAGGCAGCACAGATCAACGAGGACGAGTATTTCGGGCGGATCCTCTATGATGAGCTGGCAGCGATTCTGAAGCAGATCAAAGCGGCACATGGAAACGATAAGACCACATCGGACGGTGCAGCGATCGAGCAAGCAAAAAAGCAGCTTGAAAATGCGCAGAAGTTTGAAGGTTCTCCGTTGGAGAAGAAGATGAATGTCCTGATGGGACAGATTGGCATCGACTATTCCAAGCTGACAAAAGAAGAACAGATGACCCTGCTGCGGGTGTTCAACAAATCCTCCATGTTGAAGCACCGCACAAAAGCAGGGATGCGGGGTAAGCACAGACGTTGATCGTTTTCCCTGTGCCTTATAGGGGAAAAACGCTGCTGCGGCAGGACGGGAGAACGTACACCATTGGTTCCTCTGCAAGCCTGCGCTGGGTGGGCAAAGACCGTCAACTGCCACGCCCATCCGCGCATCCTTCTGCCACAGAACAGGTGCTTGCCGGAGCCGCTCGCAGCCCCTTTTCCGCATCAGCCGGAACCAAGGTGTAACACACTAGACTTTGCAAGCAAAGTCGTATGCCACGAAACCCCGGCACGGTTTCTTTGGATTCTTCCGGCTATTGCGTTGCTTCCCGGTTTCAGACAATAGAAGATGCGGGCGTCAACTCGTACACATGATCGAACTGGGCTTTACGTTCGTCGCTCAGGTGATGGCTAATCAGGATCAGGGTCAGGTCAGGGTTGGACAGCAGGCTCTTCTCCACGATGTCGGCGTTCTTCTGGTCCAGGGCGCTGGTGCCCTCATCCACCAGCAGGATGCTGCGGTTATGGATCAGAGCACGGGCGATGGCCACGCGCTGCTTCTGGCCGCCCGAGAGGGCGTTGCCTTCCTCGCCCACCGGCGTATCCAGACCCTTGGGCATATTGGCAAGGTCGCCTGCCAGGGCGCTGTCACGCAGTGCCTTTTCCATCTGCTCGTCGGTAAAGTGCTCACCCAGGGTAATGTTCTCACGGATGGTGGTATTGAACAGGAACACATTCTGTTCGATGTAGCTCATTTTCTGCTGGAGCTGCTCGGGCGTGTAATCCCGCACGTCTCTCTCGTCATAAAGGACCTTGCCCTGGTAGCCGGGCAGCCAGCCCAGAAGAATCTTCAGCAGGGTGCTCTTGCCGCAGCCGGAGGGACCGGTGAGGGCGTATTTGCCGCCTTTCTTGAATTCCGCGTTCATGTGGACCAGGATCGGCTTCTTTTCATCGTAGCCGAAAGAGACATCCTTGACCGTAATGCCTTCCTGCAGGGTAGGCAGACCGAAATCAGGAAGCTGCGCCTCGCCGGCATGGATGGTAATCTTATCGAAATAGGGCTTGCTGGCCGAGAAGGACACTGCAAGTTTGGACACCTGGTTCAGTCCATTATACACGCCGGCGCAGATGGTACCGGTGCCCATAAAGGTGGCCAGAGGAATCATATCATTGAGGATCAGGACACCCAGCAGGATGACAACGGCCACTTGGCAGACGGCGCTGACATAGGCCAGACCACAGCCGATGCCGTCCTTGTTGATGGTCAGTTTGTACTTGGCCTGCTCCATGCTGTCGCTGGCTGCATCGACTCCGCTGGTAAACCGTTCATCCTTGCCAAAGAAGCGAAGCACATCGTAACCTGCCAGCAGATCCTTGATTTTACTGACGCTGTCAGCCTGGCTGGCGGCACAGGCTGTGCCAACGGTTCCCAACCGTTTGCTGAACAGACGAGGAACGAAGATCATAACCAATGCGATGACCAGAGAAATCACCAGAAGCAGCCAATGAATGGATGCCAGTGCAACGATGCCGAACACCACCTGTGCCGCAGAACCCATGATGGTGAAAAACGGAGTCCAGGCCATCTGCTCAATCTGGTTCACGTCGTTGGTAAACTGGGAGAGGTACTCGCCGCTCTCCTGCTTATGATACTCCTGATGGGTCTTGTGCAACAGGCCCGCTGCCATATCCCGGCGCAGAGCGTTGTTCATCCGGCGCACGGCCCGGCCCTGGAAGAAGGTCTCTGCAATCAGGCAAAGGACCACGGCCAGCCAGGTCAGCAGAAGAAGAATGATCCGAATGGTGAAAGCCCGCAGATCACCGTCCAGCAGTCCCTGGGTGATCTGAATCTGTACCAGACTGGTGCAGACCTGCAAACCATAGGCAACAACCATACAGATGGAGGCCGCTGTAACAGTGGGCCAGCACTTTTTGAGATAATACTTCATGATTTCCACCTCTTCTGTGATCGTTCCATCTGTCTCTATGAACAGTGGATTGTGTGCTTTGCTCTTTCTGATTCAAATTGTAGCACACAGGATGAGGAATAAACATATCGTTTTGCGTTAGTTAACTGATTACACACATTCTGATTTTCTATAGAGGCAAACTGTCTTTCCATCAATAATTTCAGACTTTTTGCACTGCATATTCATGCAGCGCAAAACATTCCGGCAGCTACGACACTCGGGCTTCAGATCAGAAAAGCTCCACCGGCAGTTAACCTCCGGGTCGATCACAATACCTTTTTCGGGATCAACCCAACCTAACTGGTTTTGCGGGTGGTCAAGCGCCACAGTGCATTTGCCAATTTTTCCATTGGCCCGGAATACCATGCTATGTGGATAGGAAGCGTAGCACACCTGTGCAAGGGCTCCGTTTCTGTGGTTATGACACGACATCCCGATCTTATCCAGATATGCAACATGTTTTGCTACCAACACATCTTTTGTATCCTGATGAAGGATGGATAGACTGTGGACGCCTTCACCACCCCAGTCACCAACAGCACGAACAAGTACGGCGAAGCGTTTGTCATGCCCAAACAGACGGTACAGATAATCATACCAACTGTAGTCCTCATCGTCGGCCAGAATATTGTGGCGCAGCGTGATATGAAAGGAATACTCTGCCGGCGGCAACTTGGAAAGAGAGGCCAGATTGTTAATGATGGTCTGCAGGGTTCCCTTGCCGGATACATGGGGCCGAGTCTTGTCGTGATTCCAACCATCAATTGTAATTTGATAGCTGGTGATCCCTGCCTGATAGAACTGCCGAAATAGCTTGTCATTCAGCAGATAACCATTGGTGGTCATATTGGCAGCATAGTGAAAGCCATACTGTTTCTGCAGATTTTGCACAATGTTGGACACTTCCAGCACAGTGTCTTTGCAAAGAGTAGGTTCACCTCCAAACCATGCAAGTATGACCTGTTTATAGCGCGGCGCTTGTGCAGTTATATACTCCTCAATTCGGTCCAGTGTGTCACGAGTCATACTGGCTGCCGGGTGGTTTTTGTGGCAGTATGAACACTGAAAATTACACCCTTCAGTAGGAATCAGTGTGGCCATGAAGACATCCCAATTGAATTTTTGAGGTAATATTGGCTTGGGTTGAATACAACTGAAATTTTCTCCTAGGCAATCGGAGATGTATCCAGACATCATATATAAGCCCTCTTGATATTGTAGACTAAAATTAGTTGCCGTTCTTTTTTTCTTGAAGTGAAAGCAACCATGCGCTCTTCACAGAAAGACAGATGCCAATTCCAACTACGGTCATAAAAGCACCGAGGATGACAAAACAAGCCGTTGACCCGGCGCTCACCAGTAGTGATGAGCCAAACAGATAAAAAATTTCAGTAACATTGACGCCCATGTTGAAGACGGAAAGCAGCTCGGCGCGATTGTCTTCCCTGCCGGCAGCATCTACAATGCTGTTTTGGACTTCTCCCAGCAGATAGGATGGAATATCCAAAAAAAGCGGAAGGATCAGCATAAATAGGATAGTCCAAACCGGCACATTGACCAAGCCCAACACACCAAGGGCTATTCCACTCAGAATGAAAAACAGTGCCATCATTTGATTATAGTGTTCAGGCTTGGTACGGGCGAGAATCCGTTCGGACAGCAACTGAATTGCAGAATAACCCATAATAATTGCGGCGAGCCAGGTTTCATTGATCCCGCACAACTGCAGCTTCTCCGCATAGAAGAAATTGATCAGAATGCGGCCAATGTTCAAAGCTGCCAAAATCATTAGAAGCATCCATATCTTTTTCTGCTGAAACAACTGCGGATAGGGAATGTTTTTCTTTTGGCGCGTTTCACTTCTGGGCTGCACTGTTTCCTTGGGAATTTTTAAAGAGGTAAAGACAGCAACAAGGTTTGCGGCAATCGTTGCCAGAAGCAGACCCTTGATGCCAATCAGCGTGTACAGGACCGCATAAGCTAGGGTACTGGCAAAAAATCCGACAGTTCCATAATTGGCGACATGTGCAGATTTTTCAGCGTAATGTTCCTTTGAAAACATAATATAAATATAGCCGCTCTGCGTCCCAGAAGAAAAGGAAGCCGCTGTGCCTTCGAGGATAGCCTGTAAAATAAACAGACTATAATTGCAGCTTACATGAGCCAGCAAGAGGCAGGTTCTCGAAATGAGCAGCGCGATCTGGTATAGTACCAACGTGGATTTATAGCCAATGCGATCGGTCAGCTTTCCGAGAGGAATCTCTGTGAGGAGGACCATAGTAGCCATAATTGCTTGCAAAATGAAGAATTGGCTGAGAGAGATTCCTGCAGTGGTTCGTACCAGTAGAGAGACTGGGGAGAAAAACACCAGCCCATTGAGCAGAGAGGTAAGGTCAAGTGCATCTGTTTTCAGCTTTGCGTTCATTTTGATTCACCTCGTTATATTTGGATTTAATATAAGGAATAAACAGTGTTTTCATGAAGTGAGAAAAAACTTCTTCTTCATATGTACAGCACTTTTTGAAATCGATTTGGTGGGACAGCTGACATCCGCCACCGCAGAAGCCACCGATTTTACAATCCTTACACTCCGCATAAGAATTGCAGGTTACAGCGACGGGCCGATAATTTGTTAAATTTTCATAGGAAAAATCAAAAAGGCTGTACCTAGATCTACCAACTGTGCAAGTACAACGATATGTTTTCAGATTCATATCAACATAAAAAACATTACTGGATGACGAAGTGCTCCAACAATAACTATGTGTTTGTTTATGCTCCCGCAAATTCAACTTTAGGCCCATTTTGTCGGCAAAGTTATAGCAGGTCTTTAAAAATGCCGCGTGAACATTGTCCGGGAGAGGCTTGCTTTGAAGCTCAGCGAGAATCTCACTTTCCATCATGATGTCAGGGAAATTTGTTTCATACAAACGATCATCTACTCGACCAATAGTCCACGCAAAGTTTTTATCCTGCAAAAGCTGTAACTTCTTCAAGTCATCCAGTGTATTCCAGATTTCTTTATGATTGTGCCTATCGATATTGGTTCCTAAGTCCACATGGATGCCGTAATGCAGAAGTGTCTTAATACAGCACAGGAGTTTGAAAGTTTCATTTGTATTGTTCCGGCTCGGATCAAGATCGTATCGCGTCATATAATTTAACGCCATACTGTCGATTGTGGGATAAATACCGCTGATGAAGCGACGATTGATGATAAATTTCTTCAAATAATACGAAAGGAAACTTCCGTTTGTGGTGATATGAACAGTGGTTTTGTGCTCTTTGCAAAATTGGAGAATTTTATCAATTACTTTCTCATTCTCGATCAGCAAGGGTTCGCCACCAAATAAACCCAGTCGAACGGTCTTGTTCGGATTTGCTTCCATATACTGTGCAATGATACTTAAAATTTTATCCAGAGTTTCATCACTGATAAGTTTCTTTTCCAAGGTTTTATCGTTTTGCTGATAGCAGTAAGTACAGTGCATGTTGCATTTATACGTAATTGTTAAGATGAAAGTGACTTCTTCGCTTGACTTGTTTGAGTCGGTTTCATCGCTATCCAGCATTTTGTGGTATACTTCTTCGCTCACACCATGGTGGAGGAGATCTTTTGAGATGAGGAAACATCTATTGCTGTACGTATCAACAATAACACATTTTTCGGAATCAACATCTTCTAAATATTTATTTCCAAGGACCTGTGTCAGATCAAAATTCCCCTGTGCGTCTTTGGTTTCCACAAGCGTTCCGTTTTTCAATTCATAAAACATGGTTCCATTATACAGAAAAATCCCAAGAAGCAAACATTTGCTCCTTGGGAAACCGTCACTGATCAGTAGAGGCGGTGCCCGTTGTCATCATCGCAGCTAACGATAACAACCGCGTCGTTTGCCTTCATCTCTTCCAGCTCTTCATTGGAAAAAGTTACGGTATACATTTTCTGTTTCTCCTTTCTTTTTGGTTTTATTCAGCTTGGGAGCTTTCGTTTGTTCGTATCCCTTGCTGTGACTGTATTGTAGCACAGATAGTTGTTAAGGAACATATCGCATCATGTTAATTAAAAATAACACAAAACAATATGTTTTAGAACGCGTAGTGTCATCGTACTAGGGAACCTCTGATTTAATCAAAGCTACCATCCCGCTGCCGGATATGGTATAATGTCCTTAGAATATTGATATTGGTTGACACACAGTGCCAGCTTTAAACTACAGGAGCGCGGCAGCTATAATGAGGAGAGACTCAGCAATGAAAAATGTCTTTCTGGGAGAATACATTAAACAGCGACGGCTGGATCTAGGTTTGACGCAGGAGCAGCTCTGCGATGGAATCTGTGAGCCTGTGACTCTTTCCCGGCTGGAAAATGGGAAACAGACCCCCAGCCGCAACCGGATCAATGCCCTTTTGCAGCGTCTGGGCCTGCCGGATGACCGCTATTTTGCTCTGCTGAGTAAAAATGAACTGGAGATGGAAGCTCTTAAGAAAGAAATTGTTGCCTGCAATGTGACCGAAAAGGTGCCGGAGGGCTTTGAGAAGCTCGCACAATTTGAAAAGCTGGCAGATCCGGATGATCAAATTGCGCAGCAATTTGCCCTGCGTTCAAGGGTACTTCTGGGACGCTTAGATGGACGCTACACGCCGCTGGAACAAATCGATCTGCTAATGCAGGCAATTCAGCTGACTGTGCCCCGCTTTGACCTGGAGAGTATAGAAAGTTTCCTTTATACAAGAGATGAAATCACAATTATCAATCAGATTGGGCTTGCTTACTCTGATGCTGGCCAAAATAAAAAAGCAGCTGAAATCTACTATCAGCTGCTTAAGTATGTGCGTAAGCATTTTAAGGAAACCATAACATCTATAGGGGTGTTGCCTTTGGTCCTTTATAATTATGCTCGGGTACTGGATTTGTGCGGTCGCTATGAGGAAGGAGCTGCACTCGCTAAAGAAGGACGAGAAGCCTGTATTCAATATGGACATTACCAAGTATTGCCCCGATGTCTGGAAATTGAAGCGGAATGCCGACATTTTATGGGCGATGACGAAATCAGCAAAGAATTGTACTACCAATCGTATTATCTCTGCAAAGTCATTGGATATCAAATCGGGTTAGAGGTTGTCAAAAAAGAAGCGAAAGAATACTTGAACATCGATTTTATGAGTTAACCCATGTCTCCAACGCCCGGCATAGCATCACATGGCTGGATAGAAGGTCTGTCCGGATTCTCAGGCTGATCAGAACCGTCAGGCTGTTCCGTTTCGGTCACACCAGGCTGCGGCGTGGGCAAGTCTTCAGGCTCAGCGGCAAAGCAGGGGACAGCCAGTAGACTGGTGGCCAGAACAATAGAGGTAATCAGGGTAAAGATACGTTTCATCATTTGTTTTTCCTTTCGTTTTATGTTGTTTTCTTGTTGGCAAAAGGATACCACTACAAGGCCATACAGACCATATCGTGCTGTGTTGCTTTTTTCTAACACAAAACGACGGGTTATACTGAGAATGAGGTCAGATGCTTTCCAATCGGCTTGTGATGCAGCAAGTACTAAAAATAAGAGAATGGCCACCCAAACCAATGCCGTCAAGTCGTTGTCGGATGAAGTGGATTTTAGTTTGTCTGGGAGTAAGTGCACGGTTTCTGCACGGTTTTTGCACGGTTTCAAAACGTGCAAAGGGTGCAAATCGTTGCAAAATCGGACAAAGGGTGCAGAAATTACCGGGTAAAAAATCACATTGCTTTGATTAAAAATAACGATGACTCGAAACTTCCATAAATTGAGACGAACCGGCGGCTTGCTCTCTTGATCAGTGGCCCAGGGTTCGAGTCCCTGGAGATGCACCACAAAGAGCACTAGGCAGAAATTCCTGGTGCTTTTTCTTTTGTTTTTTCAGAAAGTAAAAAGACTTCCGCCTGAGGGTCATTCTCAAAGCGGAAGTCTTTTTCTGTTTGTTGCTCCATCGTGCCGTCACCGCCCATCAGAGCCGTCATCGCACGGATCGTCAGGTTATTTCTGACGGTATCCCAAAAGCCGCTGCACGAAGGGCCGGAGCGAGTGGATGAACGCTTCATCC
>ERZ791809.1663-NODE-1663-length-11337-cov-2.681085_pt1 | contig 11337 bp, 9 predicted proteins | sample MGYA00509946_ERZ791809 | MGnify/ENA primary metagenome ERZ791809 (study PRJEB30046, sample SAMN00791993) | human gut metagenome | study: EMG produced TPA metagenomics assembly of the A metagenome-wide association study of gut microbiota in type 2...
GAAAACAAAGAGGCTTTCGCTATCTGGATGGCTGAGGTTAGTCGTTTCATCAAATCGCTCGACCGGAATCATCTGGTCTCAACAGGTAGCGAGGGCAAACATGGCTGTGAGGAAGACCTCGCCCTGTTCGAGCGAATCCATGCCGACAAGCACATTGACTATATGAACATTCATATCTGGCCCTACAACTGGGGATGGGCGCCGGCAGACAGTTTGTCGGAAAAGGCAGAGGCAGCGCAGTTGCAATCGAAACAATACATAGACGAGCATCTGGAAATAGCACAAAAATATGGCAAACCGTTGGTTTTGGAAGAATTCGGTTATCCAAGGGACGGGTTCCGGTTTGACAAATCAGCTACAACACAGGCACGAGATACCTACTATCAATACATATTCAGCCTGATAACCGATAGGACCGCGCAATCAGCCGGACTGGCTGGATGCAACTTCTGGGCATGGGGCGGACTGGCTGCCCCCAAGCACTTATATTGGCAAAGAGGAGATGACTATACGGGCGATCCGGCGCAAGAGCAGCAAGGCCTGAATTCGGTATTTATGTCCGACAGTACCACTATAGCCATTATCCGTACTGCCAACCAACAACTGAAACAACATTCATTTTAACTATTTATACCATGAACAGAAACAGAAAAATTTGGATTGCCGGCTTCATGCTGTACCTGTGTACCGCATCCATGTTTGCACAAATCCGCGGAAATGAAATCCGCGTGGTGGTCTCGCCCGATCTTTCGGACTGGACATACCGACTGAAAGAGAAATGTACTTTCACCATTCAGGTGTACAAAGCGCAGAATGTATTGCCCGATGTGAAAGTGGACTATGAACTAGGCCCTGAGTGGTATCCCACAGAAAAGAAAGATGGAGTATCACTGAAGGATGGAAAGCTGACTGTCAGCAGCAGCATGAACACTCCCGGTTTTCTTCGTTGCAAAGTGAAGGCATACGTTGGCAACAAGACATACGACGGCATGGCAACCGCCGCATACGCTCCGGAATCCATCCGGGCACATGCCGTAAACCCAAGCGACTTTGACAACTTTTGGGAAGGCACTTTGAAAGAAGCCCGCCAGGTACCTTTGTCTTCCACCATGGAACTGCTACCGTCACGCTGCACCGAAACGGTCAATGTCTATCAGGTCAGTTTCCAAAACATCCGTCAAGGCTCGCGTACTTTCGGTATTCTCTGCATGCCTAAAGCTTCCGGCAAGTATCCGGCACTGCTCCGTGTACCCGGTGCGGGAGTGCGTCCCTACTACGGCGATGTGGAAACAGCTGCCAAAGGTGCCATTACTTTGGAAATCGGTATTCATGGCATTCCGGTAACCATGCAACAGTCTGTCTATGACGAGCTGGCATACGGGGCACTTTACAATTATCAGTATCAAAATGATGACAATCGTAACTACAGTTATTACAAGCGTGTATTTGTGGGTGCCCTGCGGGCGGTCGATTTCATAACCTCTCTTCCCCAATACAACGGCAAAGCCTTGGGTGTAACCGGTTCCAGCCAGGGCGGTGCGTTGTCTATGGTTACAGCCGCATTAGACAAACGGGTTACGTTCTATGCCGCCATTCATCCTGCCATGTGCGACCATCGGGCACACTTGCAGAAGGTAGCCGGAGGCTGGCCGCATTATTTCTACTATTTCCCGACTCCTACCCCGCAACGAATCCAAACGGCAGATTACTATGACATGGTCAACTTTGCCCGCCGGATTACGGTACCCGGCTGGTTCAGTTGGGGATACAACGACGATGTGTGCCCACCTACTTCCACATACGCCGCTTACAACAGTATCACCGCCCCCAAGGAACTTCACCCCTATCTGGAAACCGGACACTACTGGTACCAGGAGCAATACGAACAATGGAGCCAATGGCTGTGGGCGCAAATGGGATTATAAACAAGAAACATTTAATTTTATAGAAAGACACAATATGAAAAGAAATCTTCAAAAAGGCATATTAGTCACCAGTGCTTGTGCCGCATTTTTATTGGGCAATGTACAGCAGGCTTACGCCGTTGCAGCAGATGCCATCGAGATTGTACAACAAAACAAGAAGATTGCCGGTACTGTGGTTGATCAAAACGGTGAAGCAGTAATCGGTGCCAATGTAATACAGAAAGGGACAACCAACGGAACCATCACCGACATTGACGGTAAGTTCACCTTGGAAGTGCCTGCAAAAGCCGTACTGACCGTCAGTTTTATCGGATATCAATCGCAAGAGGTAGCTTTAAAAGGAAACGAAACCCAACTTACGGTCACGCTCAAAGATGACACGGAAGTATTGGATGAAGTGGTAGTGGTGGGATATGGTACGATGAAGAAGAGAGATTTATCCGGTGCGGTATCTCAGATCAAGAGCGATGACCTGATGAAAGGAAATCCGACTGATTTAAGCCAAGGCTTGGCCGGTAAGGTAGCTGGTGTACAGATCAATGCCGCCGATGGTGCTCCCGGTGGTGGGGTAAGCATTCAGGTACGCGGAACCAACTCGTTCTCTACCAGTTCGCAGCCTTTGTTTATTGTGGACGGAGTTCCTTTTGACGCCGGTTCCACTCCAGCCAGCGATGCCAATCAGAACAGCAATAATACTTCAAACCCTTTGTCGTTCATCAATCCACACGACATTCAAAGCATTGAAGTGTTGAAGGATGCTTCCGCCACAGCCATCTATGGTTCACGTGGTGCCAATGGTGTGGTGATTATCACAACCAAACGGGGTGAGGCAGGTTATGAGCAAGTGGAATTTTCAAGTAATTTTTCTTTTTCACGCATAGCCAACAAAGTGAAGGTGCTTGATGCTGCGACTTACGCCAGCTATATAAACGAACAAGACCTGAACAGCTACCAATACGATGGCAAGCCTTATGCCCAACTGTCTTATCCCGGAATGTGGAGCTATCCTTCATTGCCCGACGGGACACTGGATTATGAAAACGGCAAATACCTGCCTTCTCCTGAAGATTACCGTAATCCGGGTTATTATACCGATGAATACGGCAACCAGACTTGGGTGGGAGGAGCCGACTGGCAAGACCTGATTTATCAGAACGGCTTTTCGCAAGAATACAACTTGAGTGTAAGCGGCGGTTCGGAAAAAGGATGGCATGCTTTCTCCGGTAACTTCCTGAATCAGGACGGTATTATCAAAGAATCCGGTTTTACCCGTTATGCGCTGCGTGCCAACATCGGTCGCAAAATGTACAAATGGCTGGAAATGGGAATGAACATAAACTTTACCCACACCGAAACCGATTTCAGCAAAACAAACTCCAATGACTATGGTGTAATTCGTTCGTCATTGATTTTCCCGCCCAATTACGATCCGACACACATGGACCAGACAACCAATGATGAATTGAGCTGGCTGGCATCCAATCCATACGCTTACATCAATGATACAAAGGACCACCTGAAGGCTATCAATGTATTCACGTCATCGTATGCAGAAGTCAAGTTGTTCCCGTTCTTGAAATTCCGTCAGAATTTAGGTATCAGTTATACCAACAACAATCGCGGTACTTACTTCGGTCAGCAAACCCAAGAAGGATCGGGACAGAACGGTATCAATGGTAAAGCGGGCCAGTCGGACAATTGGTACATGGGAATCACGACCGAATCATTGTTTACTTTTGACAAGACTTTCGGAGTGCATGGCATCAATGCCGTAGCAGGTTTCACCGCAGAAAAGACCAATTGGGGCAGTAAGTCAATGAGTGCCACCGGATTTCCCAATGACTTGACACAAGACTATGACATGAGCCTCGGTACCAAACCCGGCAAACTGCAAAGCGACCGTGGTGATGCGGCATTGGCTTCTTTCCTCGGCCGTATCAATTACACTTTGCTGGACAAGTATATCTTTACCGCCTCCTACCGTACCGACGGTTCCAGTAAGTTTACCGATGCTAACAAATGGGCCGGTTTCCTTTCAGGTGCCTTTGCATGGCGCATGAGCGAGGAGAAGTTTATCAAGAATTTGAACCTCTTCAGCAATTTAAAGTTCCGTGCCAGCTATGGTGAAACGGGTAATCAAGGTATCGGCAGCTATCGTACCCTGCCTATGCTGAGCGTTGCCAACTATCCGTTTGCCGGTGGCATCAACAGCGGTTTTGCCCAAGTGGATTGGCGCGGCCCGGTAGCCGATGACTTGCGTTGGGAAACGACCGCACAATACAATGTAGGTCTCGATATGGGTTTCCTGAACGGACGCATCAATCTGACGGTGGATTATTACCACAAGAAAACCCGCGACCTGTTGCAAGAAGTGAAGATACCTTTGAGTACGGGTTTTGCCAACATGATGGTAAACAGTGGCTATGTAACCAATGAAGGTCTGGAAATCTCAGGTAAATTCTACCTGTTGCAAAACACACCGTTGAAGTGGAACATTGATGCCAACATCTCTTTCAACAAGAACCAGATCGGCGGTTTGGAAGCCGACCAGTTCGCTACCCGCTTGTGGTATAAGGCCGACGAGGTGTTCTTACAACGCAACGGTTGCCCCATCGGTACCATATTCGGCTATGTAGAAGACGGCTTTTATGACAATCTGGCTGAAGTGATGGCCGACCCCGATCCCGCCGTTCGCGCCAAAGGACAGAAAATGATAGGCGAGATAAAGTATCGCAATTTCGATGATAATCCTGCCATCACCAATGCCGACCGTGTTATCATCGGCGACACGAATCCGGACTTTGTATATGGCATCACCAACAACTTCTCCTGGAAGAACTTCACATTGAGCTTCTTCTTCCAAGGTAGCCAGGGCAACGACATTTTCAACGGTAACTTGATGGATGTGAAAATGGGCAATGTAGCCAACATTCCGCAAGCCGCTTACGACACCCGTTGGACTCCTGAGACAACCGCAATCGCCCAATGGCCGAAAGCCGTATCAAGCTACGAACGCAATATGCTTATCAGCGACCGGTATGTGGAAGACGGCTCTTACCTGAAGTTGAAGAACCTGAACATTGGTTATAACTGGGCCAATCCTTTCAAGGGTATCAAGAACTTGAACTTTTATGCCAGTGCCACCAACTTGTTTACCATTACGGACTATAGCTGGTTCGACCCCGAAGTAAACGCCTTCGGTTCCGATGCTTCCCGTCGTGGAGTGGATATCTATTCTTATCCGAGCAGCCGGACTTATTCCATCGGAATGAAGGTCACTTTTTGATTGTGAGACATCAAATGCAAACAATAACTTAAAAGAAAAAGAACAATGAAATTCAACCATATATTTTCCGTGAACGTTTCTCGAAAGAACTGAAAAGGGCTACGCAAGGATTTACCGAAGAGACCAAACAGAGGATGCTTGCCTACCGGTGGCCGGGCAACGTGCGTGAACTGCAAAACCGTGTCAAGCGTGCCGTGCTGGTTTCAGAAAATCCTTTATTGGAACTTCCGGAGCTAAATACAGGAGGTCAAATGGAGCACACGAATGGGGAGATCGCCTCTGTCATATTACCATTGAAAGACGAGAAAATAGAAAAAGAATCCATCATAAAAGCCCTGCAAATATGCAACGGACATCGTGAACAAGCGGTGCGGTTACTGAAAATAAATCCCGCGACATTGTATCGGAAGATGAAAAAATACGGGCTGCGGTAGGTTGAAAACACGAATAAAGTTCATTTTCTTTTCAGTTGTGGTCATTTTTTGAGAGGCAGACTGTATATTACTGCGGTCATTTTTCAGTTTTTTGTTCCGGATTTTCCGCTTTCAGGCGCAACGACTGTGGAGTGAAGCCCGTCCCGAGCCTTCAGGCGAGCGGCAAGTTGTTTTGGGGTGCCGGAAATAATTTCGGGCGCCCCAAAACACAACTTGCCATGTTCGCTTGAACATGAATTTTTCTTCCGAAAAATCAAAATATGGTGAATAAACAGCTTCCCGCCAATAAAACCCTTCCGCCGCCATCTTTATCACTCCTTGAATATCCAAAATCGCAACTACCGGGACACTTGAGCGGTGTAACAGGATGACATACGGTGTCACAGACCGTCAGCAGGCCGCCATAATAGTGCCAATCTGGAAATTTTATCGTTATTTTGCCGCATGTCAGAACGCGTCCGGTCGCACAATTATCCATGTGTTCGTCAGGTACGGGGTGCATTATTACATCCGACCATCGGGTAATGGGTGAACGGAAACATATAGGAACATAATAATGCGTCAACTCCCCCATGTGTGAATGCGTGACCGGCTTAATGCCGGACGGAACACGTGGGTGATTGGGCACGTGACCGACTTACTTAGTGGGTGTACATATCCGTTTAGCGATATACGCATATAGGAATGGCCGTATTTTCGCATTCACGACGTGATGAAAATGCCTGACTGCCGGAAAAGAATTATCCAACTATCTAAAATATGAAATTATGGTAAAGAGAAAAGAGGTTAAAATCGACGAGGAGCAGATACGCAGCATGATGACGGAGGACATTCCTGCCGGCTTCATGGAAAAAATTTATGGAAACAACGCTGCCGGCTCCCAAAAAGAAGAAGGCAAGGAATCGGAAACGGAAAACCAATCAGGGATTCCTGCCGTACCAGACAAAGTGGAAGATTCCGGTATATCTACAGGTGAAGAAGTACCGCCCCCGGTCCTCCGGGAGAAAACACGCCGGAAAAGGAACGGCTTGCAGGAATATCCCGAACATCTGTTTGACAACAACGTTGTGAGGGAACGCCGGCAGACCTATGTCAGCAGTGATAACTACGAACGGGTGCGCACCCTGCTTTCCGTGATCGCGCCTACAGTCAGCATCTCGTGCTATATCGACAACATCCTCTCGGCTCACCTGGAACAGTACCGTGACGAGCTGAACGCCATCTACAGCAGCCGCATCAACCTGAAGCCGTTATGATGTCCCGTTCACATGAGAAAAGGGACACCCGACAGTAGGAATCTCTTCCTGCTGTCGGATGCCCCTGCTTTCCCTTTCACGACCTTGTGCCTATCTCGTACCGGTGACTCTCGTCCCTTTCGGTATCGGGTTGTCGAGTATTATCTTATAACAGAACTTTCCGTCCACATTCACCGGCTCCCTCGCTACCATAAACCCGGCACATTTCTCCACCTTCGCGGCATCGAGTATCATTCCGGCTATGAAGCTGTTGGAGAAACGGGCGCAACGCGGGTCATTCCATATCATGAAGCCGTTTTCGTCATCCGATACGAACATGTACCAGTCTTTCGGCCTGTCATCGTCCCTGGCGATTCCCAGCCGGTTTCCGGCGTGCAGTTTAAGTTCCCTGCTCAATATCTTGCTCAGGTACATGCTACCGTCACGACATACCGTGATAATCCGTTTTCCCTTGTAGGTCAGTGCCGGATGTGAATTGCTCTTGTCATAAACTGTCAGTTTCATAATCAATCATGTTTTTAGTGATACATCTATTTTCTGTCATGCCGCCTCGCCGGCCATAATCAGTCTTCTTTGGGCAATGAATCTCCGGTTCGACCGGACGGATTCCATCATGGCCTGTGCCCTGCGTGCCACCACCGATGTTTTCTCGCCCATGTGCCTGGCGATGGTACGGAACGAGCTGCCGGTCTCGTAAAACCGCAGCATGAATATCCTGTAATCCTCGTAGGAGAAGTGCCGCCTGAGGAATTTCTGTATGTCCTTTACCAGCCTGTCGCACCCGGTAAACATCTCTTCCCGCTCATCGGTCTCTTCCGTGCAGTCCGCCTCACCCAGTCTTGAGAAATACTCGTCTCCGGGGTTGTCGTAACGGCTGTCTTCCCTTGTTCCCGATTGCAGGATTCTCCGATAACACCCGAAGAAGTAGGATTCCAAGTCCTCTATTCCGTTGTTTGAGAACATCACCTGCTTCCTGACTGCCAGATACGCATCGTGGAACGCGTCCTCGTTGATCTTTCCATAAAGGGACACACTCTCTTTCAGTCTCGCGTATGAACGGTTGAACCATCCGTTGAATTCTTTCACGGCTTTTGTTGCCATATCCTTTGATTTTTATCTGTTAGACATCCGGCCTGCGGTGCAGGCACTCTTGTTTCTTTGTATGCCTTACAGCCGTTCTCCCACTGGAAAGGTGTCAAGGCTCGGCAGGAAAAAATACCGGAGCGCGGAGCGCGAGGATGATTTTTTCCCAGCCGACCCGCAGGGCCCGGCCTTGCGCCCCGGTGGGGAACGGCTACCTTTGCTTCAAAGAAATGAGGGTGTCATTTTCTGTTTTCTACACCATGAATGATCACCTGACGGTGAAAAGTGATGTCTGCCGGTGACACGTGCCGTCCGGTTTACAGACAGTTCCCGTTTTTTTATTTTCTTCGCTTCCGAAACGGTTTACGGGCACATGAATCCCTTTCCGGTACCATCTGTCCGCAATTCCGTTTTTCATGAAAAATCAATGTCAAACTTAAAATTACAGGAATATGGAAGTAGTGGTCATAGACAAGGCGACTTTCGAGAGGATACTCTCGGAGTTCGAGAATTTCGCGAGAAAGGTGGAACGTCTCTGCAGGGAACATGAGGATCTGGGAGAGAGGGAATGGCTTGACAGCGATGACGTGTGCAGGTTGCTCGGTATCAGTCCGAGAACCCTGCAGACGATGCGGGAGAACGGGACGCTGGCTTACACCAAGATAAGCCACAAGGTGTATTACAGACCGGAGGATGTGAAGGCTGTCTTTCCCGTGGTGGAGATGAAACGGTGTATTGCAGCCAATAAAGGAAGATACTGTAATACCGATACAGTTAATTTATAAACATCGTGCTTATGAATGACAATGGCAATATCCGGCTGCTGACACTGGAAAACGACATGCGCGTGAGAGCCTTTTTCTCATCGCTGGAAGACCTTTCAAAAAGGGTGGAGAAAATACACGAAAACAATAAGCCTGCACTGGACGGGGAACGCTATTACAATGACAAGGAGCTGGCGGTGAAACTGAAGGTCAGCCGCAGGAGCCTACAGGATTACCGCAACAACGGCATACTGCCATATATCCGGGTAGGAGGAAAGATCCTGTATAGGGCTTCCGACATAGAACGGGTGCTGATGGACGGGTACCGGGAAGCGTACCGTTTGAATAGATGAACTTGAATCTACCCTCGTAAAGTTGCTTTTATTTCGTGAAACTACCTTCCGGGTATAGCAATTACGAGTGAAAGCAACTTGCTTTATGGTATGATGTCAAAAAAGAAAGTAGTTTGTTGCAAGATTTTTTTTGTTTCTTTAATCTTGATTCTGTGATATTGGCCGTTTTAACTTGACCCATAAACACAACATAGGTGTATCTTTGAATTTAGTCAAACATACATCAGCATCATTTAACATTAGGATTCTATTCCAATTGTTAGCTTTTAATTGAGGAACTTCCACTGCTTCATCGAATAAAGCAAAAGCAGCTCCCATGCTATTAAATACTCTAACAATTCGATTAACTATAATCTCTATTTCTCTCATCAGAATAGGTTGCTTCAGGTCATTGTTCTTATGAAGTATAATAACTGTTTCATCTTTTGATTTTCTTTCTATCATACAATTGAAATATCCGAAGTACTTATTGGAAGTATTCAAATAAGTTAGAGATTGCCCAGGTTTTGTTTCGACTCTAATTACTTGCCTTTTAGTATAATCGCAAAGGATTTCATCAAAATATTCATGCGCAGATTTTTTATTGTTATTTATTGCTTCATCAAATTTTTCTATAAACTCGTCTATTGAATATACTTTAGTACCGAAATTGAAAAGTTTGTATAATGTTTTGCTCTTTAAGCGCATACCTTCGTCATCACTAACTATACAATCGCAGTATGAGCCGAAGAAACTATGGCAACAATCTACTTGCATATTTTTAAACTTAACCTTCTTCCGAATTTCTTTATTTACTCCAAATAGGTCAAGAAGCATATATGACATATAATATACCGTTGCAAAATCAGTAGATGATAACCCTGTTTGAGTTAAAGTAGCTTTAATTATATCTAAGAAGGATAATCCTAATGGAGATGAGGCTAACTGTTAGTTAAAAACATTTTCACCTTCTGCTGTAATCAATGTAGGATTATATCTAGCAATAGTATTGTCTCTTATAATTTTGTATGGCTCCTTATTCTCATAAAAATTGTGGGATACAAATTTCATTAATGATGTAAAAAACGGAGGATCTACTTGGAGTCCGTTAGCTGAAACTGGAATTCTTTTTGTTAGCCAATCAAAATCCAATTCTCCCTTTAAATCCTTAATGCTAATATCAACAATGTTGTTGATAGCATTTCGCTGCTCTTCTGTTATTTGTGAGAAATCAAAATTTTCAAGCCAGGAGAAATCATCTACTTTGCCTATAGTCTCAAAAGCCTTGCGTGGGGATTGCTTCATAACTTCCAGTTTATTGCTTTCATATATTAAACGATTTTCGCCAACTATCGATTGCATAAATTCCATTTCCGCATATTTAATATCCGTTTTATCATCTTGCAAATCAAACAAATGAGCATTTGAATAGAAAAAAAGAAACTCATCCTTGTGAGACAATATCTTTTCACGCAAGAGAAGGTATTTCTCCTCCCTTACATTGAATAGATGGCTGAATACTTGTTTGTCTAAATATATTGTAACCATAAACAATAAAATATGTATAAAATAACAACAATTTATTTATCATTTTTTTAATCTCCTTCAATACTAAACCTTTTTTGTTTTAATTCTGGTAGTTCTTTCAAATGTCTGCAAATCCATCTTAAAGGAATAGGTAATGGATTTGTAACGTGCTATCTTTTTTATCTTACTTCAAATAAAAGTGTAATGACTAGATGATGATAAAGATATGGAAAATAATGGATTTTCTCTATTATTTTCTGACTTTTCTCAAAATCAGTAATTGCATTATTACCACCAATTCCATCTGGCAGCTTACCAACAAGCTAGATTCAATAAATAAATAGCTGTAAATTAATAACATAAATACACGCACTGCTAAAACACTATTGCACTGGCAAGGAACTGTCGCGAAACTAAAAATCAACCGCAGGAATCTCCAGAGCTATCGTCGAAGGGAAGATATCTTATATCAAGTTAGGAGGCAAAGTGCTTTACTATCGTTCCGATATGGAGAAGTTGCTGGAGGATGGGTATTGAGGGACATTCTGGCATATATGGAATGAAGGGAGTATGGGAAATAACTTTTGAAGCCGATGTAATAATGCGTTTTTATATTTTCCTTTCGTTCATTTTATGTGTGTAATCTTATTGTTTTTCGTTCATTTTATGTGTGTAATCTTATTGTTTTTCATTCATTTTATGTGTATATTTGCAGTGTGAGATCGGAAGA
>ERZ791809.1667-NODE-1667-length-11322-cov-2.956155_pt1 | contig 11322 bp, 9 predicted proteins | sample MGYA00509946_ERZ791809 | MGnify/ENA primary metagenome ERZ791809 (study PRJEB30046, sample SAMN00791993) | human gut metagenome | study: EMG produced TPA metagenomics assembly of the A metagenome-wide association study of gut microbiota in type 2...
CAGTCTCGCTCCGCTCGCCAGCTCTCCCAAAGGGAGAGCCTTTGGCGATTTTCGATTTAGTCTCATCAAGCTTGAATACAGAGCGGCTCTTGGCTCCCCCTTTGGGGGAGCTGGCAAAGCCGTCAGGCTTTGACTGAGAGGGTGAGGATGCTAACTAAACAGCGAACCCCCCGGTGCGATCTGCACTGGGGGGGTTGCTGTTATTGTTGCTTCAGGAAATATGTACCGCTTCCAGCACCCTGATGCCCTCCTGCTCCATCACGTCGCGCAGGGCCTCGAGGTAGCCGGGCTTGTCCACCTTGTTCTCAATGCAGCAGGTCAGCACGCCGTGCAGGCTGGTGACCTCCATTGCAAGGGACGCACCGTCCGGCAGCACCCAGGTCTGGAAATCGGTCAGGTATGCTTCCAGCTCCGGGCTGTGCGGCAGCAGCGGGCTGCCGATGTAGCTGACCCAGAAATCTGCCGGGAAGCCGCTGATGTACTCGCCCATCTGGAACACACGCTTCTTGATCTTGAGTGCGGCCTTCTGCCGGAACACCTGATACACCCAGCCCATCTGTTCGGCCATGCGGAACAGGCGGCGCTCCGGGGTCAGGCTTTCCCGGATCTCATGGTCGAGCTGCTTTGCAAAGCTGTGGAGCCGGGCCTGCGGTTCCAGCTGCAGGGACAGCTGAAAGGACGCAATGCAGTTGTACAGGGCGTGCGGCACCCCCAGCGCCGCGCGGGTGTCGGCGGCATAGCTGTACACAAGGTCATTCTTTTCCAGATACCGCTGCGCCGCCCGGCAGGTCAGCCCCATGAGGGCGCTGAAGGGCTTCACGCCCTCCTTCTGCGCCAGATCCACAAGGCTTTTCCTGTCCAGCCGCAGCCGCTGGAAATGAGGCGTGCCTTCGTGGATCTGCAGCACGTCCTTCTGCATGTTGTTGGCCACCTGGCTCTCCGGGTAGCGGGCCAGCAGCTGTTCCACATCGTAGGGCGGGTCAGAGGCAAGGGCCTCGCACACAAAACCGGCGTTGGAGCGCAGGTTGCAGTAGAGCTTGAGCAGCAGGGTGAAAAAGGGCGAGCCGCCCCGGCCATCGGCCAGGAAGTGGAACCAGTCCAGATAGACCGTGTTTCCCTCATAGCCCAGCGAGAAGAGATAATCGTTCGTCTCCTCGGGGATCTTTGGCTGGGCGCTGCCCTGCCGCACACGGCAGGGGGCAGTGTTGGGCTCCAGACGGGCCTCCCGCTTTTCCCACACCACACGGCAGAAATAATACTCTGCCAGCGGGCGGGCCGCATCCAGTGCCTGCTGCAGAAGAGCCGGGTCAACGGCCTCCTTCAGCGTGGCCTGATAGCGGCAGAGGACCTGATTTTCACGGTAGTAGTAGACGATGCCCTGAAACACCGCACGCTGCTCTGCATTCATCCGGAATTACCCCGTTCTCGGCCAGATAATCGGTCAGATCGCCGATGGTCACAAAGTTGCGCAGCTCCTTTTCGGGGATGCGCAGGCCAAAGGTCTCTTCCAGATCGGCCACGACGGTCAGGATCTCCATAGAGGACAGATCCAGATCATCCATCATCACGCTGTCTTCGTTGACATCCTCGGGCGAGATCTCTGCCACATCCTCCAGAATTGCCAGGATCTGAGACACGATTTCTGCTCTTTCCATCAAAAAATCTTCCTTTCCGTGAGGGATTTTTTATCGCCTGCAAGGGCGCAGTTTCAGTATGCCACGCGCCGGGCCGGTTTAGCCAGCCGGGCGGGACATTCCTGTGTTTTATAATACCTGTTTTATAGAGGAAATGCAACACACAGGCCGCCCGGTTTCGCGCTTTTTTCGCAATTTCCGCGCTTACCTGCGCAGCAGCTTGCCCATGGCGTTGCGGGGCAGGGGTTCGGCGCTGAACTCCACTGCCGTGATCCGCTGGTACAGCGGCAGGGTACGGTTCAGCCCGGTGAGGAAAGCCCGGACCTCTGCCTGCTTTTCCTCGGCACAGCAGATCAGCGCGCCGATCTTTTTGCCCATCTCCTTGACCACGCACTCCTGCACCTCAGGGCAGGCGTTGAGCTTTTTCTCCAGCTCCTCGGGGCTGACGTTCTCGCCGGTACCCAGAATGATCAGATTCTTCTTCCGGCCCACCATGTAGTAATAGCCGTCCTCGTCCTCACGGGCCAGGTCGCCGGTGTGGAGCCAGCCGTCTTTGTCGATGATCTCGGCGGTGGCCTCGGGGTCTTTATAGTAGCCCAGCATCACACAGCCGCCCCGGATGCAGATCTCGCCGGTCTCATCCAGTTTGTACTCGCAGTGGCCGTCCGGCTTGCCCAGCGCCCGGATATGGGGCTCTGCCTGGGCGTAGTTCACCAGACCATCGCCGCAGGTCTCGGTCATGCCGTAGCACTGGGTGATGTACATGCCGTTTTTCACCAGACTCAGCAGCATCTCGCTGTCGAACATGGCAGAGCTGCCGCAGGGGTTCCACAGGCCGTTCAGCTTATCGGCGCGGCCGCGCTTGACATCCTTGTAGATGCTCTCCATCAGCACCGGGGCCACGGCAATGGAATCGCTGTGCATCAGGCCCAGATCCCGGTAGAAATTCCGCAGGTCACTGCAAAGGTTCAGGGCCCAGCCCTTGAAGGGCCAGGAGAACAGGCAGATAAAGGTGCCCAGATGGAACAGGGGCAGGATGGCAAAGTTGCTCAGGACATCGTTTTTGTCCTCGGGCAGCTGCCGGTGCTTGAAGTCCAGCATGTGGTCGCCCATGGCAACGTGCATCTGCATCACGGTAAAGAAGTTCCGCTCTGCCAGCATCACGGCCTTGCTGCGGCCGGTGGTGCCGGAGGTGAACAGCATGACCATCAGGGCATTGGGGTCGATCTTCTTTTCCAGCCCGCCGGGCGCGGTGTCCTTCCAGACATCCATCGGCCGCAGGCGCTCCCCATACGCAGCCTCCAGCTGCTCACGGCAGCCGTAGTCCACCCCATCGTTCAGGATGAGGGCAGGCTCCGCCAGCTCCAGCTCCCAGCTCAGTTCGTCCCAGGTCTTTTTCTGGTTCATCGTTACCAGAACAGCCCCGGCCAGCACAGCGCCAAAGGTATTCACGCCGTACTCATAGCAGTTCCGGCTCAACAGGACCACCCGCTTGCCCTCCACCTCCGGGATGTTCCGGGCAAACCAGGCAGCGGCGCGGCGGATATCCTGTGCATACTCGGCATAGGTTTTTTCCTTCACGGTGCCGGTGGCATCCTCTACCCAGCGGAAGGCCACCCGCCCGGGGAATTCCTGTTCCATTGTCCGGGTGACAAGATCATAGACATTGTTTACCATGGTCTGCTCCTTTTCTCCCGTTTGATTTTACTTGCGCAGCAGCTTGCCCAGAGCGTTGCGGGGCAGGGGCTCGGCGCTGCATTCTACAACGGAGATGCGCTTGTACATGGGCAGGGTGCGGTTCAGCTCGGTGACAAAATCCTTCACCTGCTGCTGCTTGTCATCCTCACAGCAGACCACGGTGCCGATCTTCTTGCCCATCTCCTTGACGATGCACTCCTTGATGGCATCGCACTTGCCCAGCAGCTTTTCCAGCTCCTCGGGGCTGACGTTCTCGCCGCTGTCCAGAATGATGAGGTTCTTCTTGCGGCCAGTCATATAGTAGTAGCCTTCCTCGTCCACGCGGGCCAGATCGCCGGTGTGGAGCCAGCCGTCCTTGTCGATGGTCTCGGCAGTGACCTCGGGGTCCTTATAGTAGCCCAGCATCACGCAGCCGCCGCGGACGCAGATCTCGCCGGTCTCGTCCACCTTGACCTCACAGAAGCCGTCCGGCTTGCCCAGGGCACGCAGGTGGTCGCCCTCCTGGGTCACGTTCAGCAGGCCATAGCCGGCCAGCTCGGTCATGGAGTAGCACTGATTGATGTAGAAGCCATTCTTCACCAGATCGCTCAGAATGGCGGGGTCAAGGATGGCAGAGCTGCAGCTCAGGTTCCACAGCCCGTTCAGGCGGTCGGCATGGCCGCGCTTGATCTCGTTGTAGATCATCTCCACCAGCACCGGCGGGGTAGACATGGCATCGCTGTGCATCAGGCTCATATCCCGGCGCAGGTCGCGGGCATCACAGCAGAGATTCAGGGTCCAGCCCTGTATGCCGTAGACAAAGTAGCAGATGAAACCGGCCAGATGGAACATGGGCACCAGCGTAAAGTGGCTGAAGATCTGGTCGAGGTACTGGGGTGCCAGCCGCTCCTCCTGGTCAAGGATGTCCTTCTGGCCATCGATGTACATCTGGCAGGCGGTGAAGTAGTTCTTCTCGCTCAGCATCACACCCTTGCTGCGGCCGGTGGTGCCGGAAGTGAACATCAGCATCAGCAGACTCTCGTGGTCGATGCGGTTGACCATCTCAGCCTCAGGGGCAGCGGTCCAGGCATCCATGGGGCGGAGCCGAGCGCCATAGAGCGCTTCCAGCTGGGCGCGGTAGCCGTAATCGATGCCATCATTGAAGATGAGGTCCGGCTCCATCATGCCCAGCTCATGCTCCAGCTCGGCCCAGGTCTTGCCCTGGTTCAGGGTCACGATGACAGCGCCTGCCATCATGGTGCCGAAAACGACAGCGCCGTACTCATAGTTGGTGCGGCTCAGGATAACGATCTTCTTGCCCTTGGGCTCACCCAGCTCCTGCTGCAGGTAGCCGGTCGCTTTGCGGATATCCTGCACATACTGAGCGTAGGTCTTTTCCACCACCGTGTCCTTGCCCTCCACATAGCGGAACGCCACACGGTCAGCATACTTATTCTGCATCGCAGAGATCATGTCAAAAACGGTCATCGGCATATTTGCCACGGTCACAACTTCCTTACAAGCCTTGTTTGCCATTATTTTACACTCCCTGTTTATTTTTGTTAAAATATTCCCTTTCGTTTCCGCTAAATGGAATCTTCTGGGTACTCTAGCCTAGAGTATACCGCATAGGAGGCTCAAACGCAAGATTTAATTGCACAAATATGCAACTTAAACTTACAGTCAATCTGTACACCCGGATGTAAATCCTGCCTTTTGTTGCGGGCAGGCCGTGAGTGTGGTACACTTTTCCCGGTATCCGCCTACCGTGCTTTCTCCCTGGGTTTGATTGACAGCAGGGGCAAAAAGCATTATACTTATTATAAATATCTCTAATTTTTAACATGATGCGCCAAAAATCCGGCAATTCTGCCATCCCGGGGCGGGGTGCGGCGCAGAGGAGGACCTTTTTATGGAGGGAACCAAACGCCGTGCCGCAAATTCGCTGGGCATGTTCGATCTGCTCAAGGGTGTCGGCATGCTGACCATCGTCTTTGCCCACACCGGTGAGCTTTACCCCATGGGCGATGCCAGCCACATCAACCCGCTGACCTTTTGCATGTTCGCCTACCGCGAATCCCTGATGGCGGCCTTTTACATTGCCAGCGGCTACGGCTTCCGCAAGCGCTCCATCGGCAAGTGCATCGACCAGCAGTTCAAGACGCTGCTCAAGCCTTACATCTATACAGGCATTGCCACCACCGTGTTCCATTTTATCATCCATTACAGCCTGTTCGGCAGCCTGCACAACGCCACCTACGAGACCTACAAGGTGCTGGGCGGCTTTGCACTGGGCCTGCCCCACACGGCCACCTATTTCGGCCAGCTGTTCTTCTCCTGCGGCCCCATGTGGTATCTGCTCTCGCTGATGATCGCATGGATCCTGCTGGATCTCATCCTGAATATCTTCCCGGAGCAGTACATAAACTGGGCGGTGCTGGGTACCATGCTGTTAGGCTGGGGCATCTGCATCACCTGGGAGGCTCCTTTTTGCATCGGCCAAGGCATGGTCACCGTTCCGGCTCTGTATGTGGGCTACCTTGCCAAGAAGCATAAGATCTTTGATCAGCCCCTTTCGCCCCGTCTGCGCGGCGGGATGATCGCGGCGGCGCTGGCTGTGGCCGCACTGGTGCTTCTTACCAAGAGCACCGACTGCGTCTCGATGGCCGAGTGGACCCTCGGCCCCGTGAGCATCCTGCTGGATGCCGTAACGGGCCTGGGCATCCTTTCCATCGTCATCTGGTTCCAGCGCAGGGTGGAAAACGTTGTCACCCACGCCATCCAGGCCATTGGCCGCCGTTCGCTGTTCATCTTCTGCGTCCACACCGTGGAGCTCACGGCCATTCCCTGGTACCTGATGCCCCAGAAGTTTGCGGCTCACCCGGTGCTGGGCATGGTGCTGCAGTTCACCCTTTCGCTGGGCTCCACCCTGCTCATCTGCGAGCTGCTGGTGCGCCGCCGGGACCTGAAGTTCTGGCTCACCTCCCGCCGGGAGCAGAAGGCGGCGGAAGCGCCCCGCCGGCGCAGCGCCCGCACCGAAGCGCCTGAGCGTCATTTTGCGGCAAAACACTGATTTTTTGCGGAGGGTGCCCCCTCTGCTGAAGTGAAATAATATTATGAGGAGAATCCGGTTATGAACAACGCAGCTCCTGAGAACACTGCGGCTCTGCAGGAAAAGATCGCCGAGCTGGAACAGCAGCTCAAGCTTTCGGACGAAGGTGCTTCCCATCTGGCAGAGCGCTGCCTTTCCCTGGAACAGAAGGTGCAGTCCTACCTTGCGGCACACCCCCAGCGCGAGATGCATACTGACTCGCCCACTCTGCTGCAGCCGCTGCTCTATTATGATGCAGGCTTCGGCTTTTCGGAAAAGGACACCCTGACCGCACCTGACTGCACCACCGACGAGCTGACCGGTGCCGTGACCGCGACCTTTGAGCTGCCGGTAGCTGCACAGGCCCTGCGGTTCGACCCGGGTGAGCTGCCCTGCTGCATCACCAACCTGATCTTTTCAGATGACCGCATCATCTGCACACCCACCAACGGCCTGAACCTTTCCGGCGGCAGCACCCTGTTCCTGGGCGATGACCCCAACTACCGGCTGGAGGGCACCACCCACTACCCCGCCGGGATGAAGCTGGTGGTGAGCTACGGCTACTTCCCGCTGGAGACCCTGACGGACGAGCCTTTGTTCTGCGCCGTGCTGCAGGGCGTGCAGCAGCTCCAGCTGCGCAAGGACAGCGAAAAGCAGCATATCCAGCAGCTGGAGCAGAATGCCGCGGCCCAGCAGCAGATGGTGGCCGCCCTGCAGCAGGAGATTGCCCAGCTGCACCAGAAAAACGCCGATCTGCAGGCCCGGAACATTGCCTACGAGACCTCGCTGGAAAGCGTGTTTTCCAGCAAAAGCTGGAAGCTCACTGCTCCCATCCGCAGCCTGATGCGTCTGTTCCACCGTGGAAACTGAGAAGCGGAACGGAGGAACAGCCATGTATAACAACTACACCCCCCTGCAGCAGCGTCAGCTGGCCCTGCAGGAGTACAGCAACACCCAGAGCACCTACCTGCTGGTCTGCGCACCGGCCCGCAGTACGGCCCTGAAATCCACACTGACCGACCAGCTCCACCGCAAGTTCCGGTTGGTGGACCGGCTGGGCGGGGAACTGACCGCAAGCGTGGACGGCGTGCTTCTGGCCGCTGAGGACGTAGAGCTGATGTCCACCGCCCTGATGTACTTTGCCAAAGCCCTGCAGGATGGGGCGGATTACGCCGTCTGCAACGCTGTGTTCGGCTTTGGCGGGGCGACTGCCCTCTATCAGAGCCAGCCGCTGCAGGCGCAGAACCGCTGCGCCGTGGTCAGCCGCACCCTGCTGGAGCGCTGCCGCGCCGCCGCCCATGACCCCGAAAATGTGCCTGAGCTGCTGGCGCTGGCCGCGCAACTCTGCACCAGGCCCACTCTCATCCCGCAGGCCCTGCTCCACTACGAGCGCGGCATCTGCGCCGAGGATGCGTTTTCGGCCCACGGCAAACGTGCCTTTATTATGAGCCATGTGCTGGATATGACCGGCGCGCCCATCGTGCTGGTGAGCGCCGTGCCGGTGCTGCGCAGCATGGGGTATGAGGTACTTGTGCTGGGCCCCAGTGACGGCGGCTCCCTGCATCTCTTTCTGGATGCCGGGGCCTCGGTCATCACCCGGTCGTCCTGCCGCAATGTCTCCGATGCCTGGGGCATGGCTCTCTGTGCCGACTTCGTCATCGTCAATACGGTGGTCATGGCCCGGGCCGTCCGTGCCCTGAGCGGCACCGCCGTACCGGTGCTGTGGTGGCTCCACGATGCCTTTGCGGGTTACCCCCACATTGCTCACCAGATCCCCACCCAGCTGGGAGAGAATGTCCGGGTCTACTCGGTGGGCAGCCACGCCGCCAACGCCATGCACGCCGTGCGCCCCGAATTCGAGATCCGGCCGCTCATCTACGGCCTGCCAGATTACGCGGCAGAGAACTTTGTCCGCACCGATCTGGGCTACAACCGCGGCCGCCCGCTGTTTGCCACGGTGGGCTCCTTTGAGCGCCGCAAGGGCCACGATATCTTCTGCAAGGCCATCCGCCTGCTGCCGCCCGAGGTACGGGAAAAAGCCTCCTTCCTCTTTGTGGGCCAGGCTGCTGACAAGGAGATGATGGATTCCGTCCGCACCCTGACCGCAGACTACCCGGAAAACGTGTTCTACTGCAAGCGGCTCACCCGTGACGAGATCAAGAGCCTGATGGAGCAGTGCACCGGTCTGGTCTGCGCCTCCCGCGACGACCCCATGCCCACCTTTGTCACCGAGGGTCTGATCTTCGGTAAGCCGTCCATCGTATCGGAGCACACCGGCACCGCCGGGCTCATCTCCGAGGGGCGGAACGGCTTCGTTTACCACAACGACGACCCGCAGCAGCTGGCTGTCCTGCTGGAGCACGCCATCGAACACCCGGAAGAGCTGGCCTCCATGCGGACAGAATGCCGCAAAATGTACGAGCAGTATTATTCCAAGGAGGCTTTTGAGCAGACGCTCCGGGCTGCTGTGGAAGATCTGACAGCGAAAAAGTAACACAAAACCTCTCCGTCATTGCTTCGCAATGCCACTTCTCCTCATAGGAAAGCTGGCGAACGAAGTGAGCCGGAGAGGTTCTTTTTTATCATATCACACAAAGTGACGAGAAAAATTTTGTTTCAGTTCACAAAAGCAAGGCCCCGCTGTGTTATACTGCAAGCAGTATCGTGAAAGGAGCCTTGTCCCATGGAACAGACCAACACCCCCCAGCAGCCCTCCCGCAAAAAGGCGATCCTTTCTCTGCTGGTGCTGCTGGCGCTGACCTGTGTTGTGGTTTTCATCTTCAGCAGCCACTGGACCGAGATCTCGACCGCGCTGGCCCAGCTCTCCTTCTGGCAGGTGCTGCTGGTGCTGGCCATCGGCCTGACATACCCCCTGCTTGAGGGAATCGTCTGCTGGCTCATCATCCGCTGCCGCCTGCCGGGCTTCACCTTGCGGCGCGGCATGGATGCCGCCTTTGTGGGCACCTTTGGCAACGTGGTCGGCCTGGGTGCCGGAGCTGTGCCCATGGAGTCCTATTATCTCTACCACTGCGGCCTGCCGCTGGGCCCCGGTGTGGGCCTGATGACCCTGCAATATGTATTCCACAAGACCACTGTTCTGCTCTATGCCACTGTGATGCTCCTGCTGCAGCACCGTTGGCTCGCCGCCAACACCTCCGGCGTGATGCACTATCTGCCCGCCGCCTACTGCGTGGTGGCGCTGGTCATCGTGACGCTGGTGCTGCTCTGTGTCTCGCCGCTGGTGCAGCGGCTGGCCCGCTGGGCCATGGGCTTTCTTCCCAAAACGGAACCATGGCAGACCCGCCGGGAAAAGTGGCTGGAGCAGCTGGACACCCTGGCCACTGAGAGCCGCCTCCTGCTGGCCGACAAAGGCCGCTGTGCCCGCATCCTTGCCGTGCAGACCCTCAAGCTGTTTCTGATGTTCACCCTGCCGTGGTTCTGCATCCGGTTCATGGGGCTTTCCTGCGGGCTGAGCTTCTGGCAGGTACAACTGCTCACCAGCCTGATGCTCTTCCTTTCCAACGCCCTGCCCAATGTGGCAGGCATGGGCTCCATTGAAACGGCTTTTCTGCTGGTGTTCAGCAGCTTTATGACCAGCGGCGAAGCCATGAGCACCCTGATGCTCTTCCGCATCGCAAGCTACTATTTTGTGTTTGCCGCCAGCGCCGCAGGTACCTTTGCGGCACAGAAGCATCTGGAGAACAGTTGACATCCTGCGCGTTCCGGCACTATAATGAAAGCGTACTCTCTGAAGATCTCTGGCCGCCCTGCTGTGCGGCCCGCCAAAGGAGAACGCCTTATGGAAAACAAAAGTCTCCGTTTTTATGCCATCATGGCCCTCTGGGTCCTGTTGTTCGTTCTGCTGTTCGTTTCCAACCGCCGCGTTGACCTGAAAACTGATATCAATAAAAGCACTTCCGTCTCTGTCAGTGTGGAGGATACCGTCAGCCTGAGCCCCTCTGTGGTCACCACCCGCGCCTATTCTGCGGGCGATGATACTTATCAGGCATTTTTCAAGATCCTGCAAAACGCGAGCTGCTACCAAAAGTTCTACCAGAACGCCCGCTCCTACTCCCACGACTACGAAGCGCATTCCATTACCCTGCGCTTTGCAGACGGTTCCAGCCAGAACCTGCTTTTCACCGTCTATTCGGACGGGGTCTGCCAGGTAAACGGAAAATTCGTCTTCCTCCGCTCCCCCGATGGAAACGCGGAGGCGATCTACCAGCTGCTGCGGGATGCGGTGGTGTAAAGATGTTGTCCGCTCCCCGGGATGCGGCTGATCAACGACCGGGACAAAACAAAAATCGGGGCACTCAGGTGGTCAAGCTGAGTGTCCCGTTTTTGTTTTCATCTGCGCACAGTGCCGTACCAGAGCCCTGTGTGCCGCGCAGCGGATGCAGAGCAAACCAGAATGCTGCATCCTGCCAAGAAAAAGAGAGTATGGAATGGAGGAATGGAACGGAGCGCTTGCAGACGCTCCGTTTTTTGGTGCATCGTGGTTAGATTTAGCTAACCGCCGTTGCGAGAACAGAATACCATAGATGGTTAGTCTTGTCAACCCTCAATTTGCAATTTTCCGCGAAAAAGGTGTGCACCGCCGGGGGTTCAGCGTTTTTTCTACATTCTGCCCAAAGAATCCCCCTTGCTTTGGAAGAAAACCCACTTGTTTTCTATTGCTTTTTAAAGTGGTTCTTGTTATTATAGTAACGCAAGATTTTGTGGGCAGGTTTTCATTTTTGTCTACACCTTGTAGTCAGAGCTGCCGCAGACGGCAGTTCAAGACTGTTTCGCCCCCAGAAAGCCGCCTATGCAGTGCGGTTTTTCAAAGGCTCAGTAGTTAGAATGCGCTAACTTGCGCATGAAATGGAGCAAGGAGGTTCCAATGATCAATTTTGAACAGTGGGAAGGCTTTGAGGG
>ERZ791809.1668-NODE-1668-length-11316-cov-3.969008_pt1 | contig 11316 bp, 9 predicted proteins | sample MGYA00509946_ERZ791809 | MGnify/ENA primary metagenome ERZ791809 (study PRJEB30046, sample SAMN00791993) | human gut metagenome | study: EMG produced TPA metagenomics assembly of the A metagenome-wide association study of gut microbiota in type 2...
TTCTCAGCAACGGGATTTTGCCGATGCTTCGCATTCCAAATCGGCAAAATCTGCTGCCAGAGCTGTATCGTACGGAATTTTCAGTTCAGAAAATTCCTATATGCAAGTAAAACACTTATTCTGTGCAGAATCACTGCGCATCCTCGCGGAGCGTTTATCTCAGTCGGAGACCCAACTCCCACTGAGACAAATTTGCTATTACTCACCACCTGAAGAGGTGGGAGTCTTCTCGACTGAGATAAAAACAAGCGCTATCCTGCCTGCCGGGCAAAAATTTGATGGTTCCGCCCGGTATGTAAAATAGCGCCTGTTTCCAGTTTTCAATCGTTTTCTAATTTTTCTTAATTTCCTAATCCCAGTCGCCCACATACAGGCGTGTGCCAGTCTGCCAAACTGTTGGTTCATAGATCGTCCAAATTGGATATGGATATGCTTTTCCTTGCAGAGAATCATCTATTGCGATCGTCTGATCAACGCCATTGGTGCCTGTTTTGGACGACAGGTCAGCGGCACCTGTCCTGGTAATACTAGAATAGCTGTCCTTTACAGAGCTACTGTCCACATAAGGTGCGCCAATGATTGCGTCGCTTAGCTTTGGCAGATACCAGCATTCTTCCGGGACCGAAAGAATGCCAGCTTCCAGCTGGGCTCCTGGCCCCCACCACCAGGTATTGTTCAACTGACCAATATAGTGTCCAAGGAACATTGAGGTTCCAGCCGCTTTCACACTTCCTGTTGTGTAGCAGTTCGAAAGAACCAGTTTTGCAGAATCATATTTTCCAAATAAACCGCCTGCGATGGCATTATATGTATTCGTTCCACACGCATCCGCTGCACTGAAACTCTGTATTACCGAAATCGGACCATCCATCCACCCCACGAGGCCTCCGGCACACCTGCCGCCTGACACATTCTTTCTATCTGACAGCACTTCCGCACCACTTTCCGTATAACCGTAAGAGCGGTTCCGTCCGCCGACATAACTGTTTTCAATGCTGAATTCTTTCCCGGCAGTTCCGCCATTCTGGTTGTTTTTCAGGTATCCATACAAACCTCCGGCGGTTCCAGTTGTATCCACATACCCAGAGAAGAAGCTGTTTTCCAACTTCATCTGACCAGAGCTCTCGGCAAAGCCGACCAGACCTCCGCTAGCATCGGTTCCCTGTATCCGTGCATTTTTTCCTGAAACATATACGTGATTCATCACTAAATCACTTACTTTTGCTTCCCCGATCAAGCCTCCGGTTTTTCCTCCGCTTATTTGCAGCGTCGGTGCATCTACAACTACATGGTCGAGTGTCAGACTGCCACTATTCGTGCTTCCAACCACCGCGCCTGTTGCCAGCGTTCCAGAAATCCGGGATTCTTCTCCATATATATGGATATTTTTAATCGTTAGATAGCTGTCCGCCGAAGTGCCTGCCTGCGCCACCAGCCCTGCTGTATTCTGCCCCTGACAGGAAATGTCCGGATCCTTCAGATTCAAGTTTGATATCGTCAGATGATCCGTCTTCTGAAATAAAGCCGCACCATTCCAGGCAACAGGAGTTATCTTTAAGCCTGCAATCGTATAACATTCACCCAGTTTTGCTTTTTCTTTCTCATCCACCTCCGCATCATAAGAGATAATATCCGGGTTGTTAATCGGCCAGAAACTTCCACCTTCATACTTGGAATTTCCCGGACTGTAGATCGTCATCTTTCCGTATGCATCTTTCACCTCTTTACAATACGCTTCCGTCTGTGAGGTAATCGAATCATCCTCCTGCCAGAGAATATTATCGGTCTGAATGACCCGTGTGATCTTTAAACCACCATAGCCTTCTCCGCAGAAATTCAGATTCTGCAGATGACGCCCATTGGCAACCTTAACCGTATAGGTATCCGTTCCATCATCATTGGGTTCAATTACATCGGCAAAACAACTGTTGAACTTATATGAGAGCCTTGTATTTTCTGTCGGTGGATAGCCATCCTCGCTCAATTTTACGGTAACATTTTCTCCATTTATGTAACCGCCCGGCTGATAACCTCCCCAGGTACCCAGACTACAGAAATTTCCACCCTCGCGTGATAAATCATCCAGATAGAAACGCAATTTCAACTTTTTCTCTTCCGTTATGCCTATTTCAAAACGATTTACCCTGTTTTTGTCGGCAAATCTCGTCCAACTGCCATTTGCCTCATTTTTTACACAGCTGGCAGCTTTCTCTTCCGTATCTACAAAGCAAAATTTTGATCCCATTCTCAGAGTATTTTCCTGCAAATCACCCGTATTGACTTGGAGAACATACCACATCGTTTTACCGCTCAATTCGCCGGTAATCGAAAATATCAGATGTATTCTCTGATTTTCTTCAAGGGGAGCCGGAGAGACATAATCGATATACAGCCTGTTTCCAGTATGCAGCGCCTCTTCGTTCTCTTCCTTGTCCCAGTCCCCGACATGGTTATTCAGAAACCAGGAAAATCCCTTTGAAGCGTTCTGCGCAGCAAGTTTTTCCGCTACTTTCTGGATCGTCGGCATGGGATAAATCGGTATTTCTGCTTTCTTTAATTCTGGATCATACGGATATGTATTCTCGCTGTCTGCACCCGTTCCCTCAGCACCAAACAGTTCTGAAAGTTCTTCTGCGTATGCGAGCACATATTTCTCATTCACCTTACTGCACACATAACAGCCCGGATAAACTGATTTTTTGTTTGTTCCCGTACCGCTCGTCTCCGACGGCAGCCTTCCATCCGTTCTACTTGCATAATCATAGAACGCAACAAACGCAGGTGCTTTCATCGCCGGATTCTCTGTTTCATCCGCTGCCGTTCCGCTTCCATCCTCCGTTTCATCCGATTTTTCCTCAGCCGTCGGCGAATACACCGACGCCGACACATATGTATTCGCTATCTGACTGTCTGCCGGAAGCTGTGCGGCGAGACCTCCTGCGAATCCGCCGGTATATGCCGCTACATTATAACGTCCGGTAAGATTCTCAAAGGCTGCATTGGCATTTGCCCCATTCCCCGGTTTCTGGGATGTGTCAAACTTCTTGTTTGCTGTATGACCGCCGACATAACAGCTCTGAATCTGCACCGTGGGACCGCTTGCGGCGGCTGCAGTTGATGCTTTCTCAACAGTTCCGACCAGACCGCCGGCGTACATGCCTTCCACATAGAGTGCCGCTGCGCTGTCGGTCAGAGAAATTTCCCCCTTTGCCGTGCCGATCAGGCTGCCCGCCGTTCCCTTTAAAGCGCGGATCCGGTATTTGCTTTCTTCCTCCTGCTTCAGATCTGCCGCTTTTTCTGTGCTGCTTCCCAGCTTATCACGGAAATGATTCTCCGCCAGTGCATCCTGGACGGTCAGAGTGACGCCCTCAAATGTGCCCACCAACGCACCGGCAGAAGCGCCGGTCTGCTCTGCCTGTACCTGCGGATATTCAATCTGCACATTTTTAATTTTCACCGTTGCCAGATTCGTAGTTCCCCGGGAATCCGTTCCCGGCGTCACCGCACCAATCAAAGCGCCTGCACTCGCCTTCGTCCGGACCACCGGCTGGCAGATCAGCAGGTTTTTAACACTCATATCCTGTGTTACCGTTCCAAACAGTCCACCCGTCCCATCTACTGCTGTGATTGAACTTCCCGCCGTTTTTCCTACCTGCAGACCATCGATCCGGTATGTATTTCCCTGATAGTCCAGTGGATACGGCAGACTAAGCGGAAGATAGCTTCCCGCCTCCGTGATATATGCCTGTGCCGTCGGGTTCGTCCGATCTGCATTCGTTTGATCCGTCACCCGGTAGGCAATCGAGATGGTTTCCGCATTCTGATTCAAAAAATTCGAGCCAAATGCCGTATGCAGCTTCGCCACATGTCCGCAGTAACCGCTCTCGTCCGCAATATTTTCTCCCGCTTTCCAGGTCAGATCACTATTCTGCATCGCCGTAACCGTTTTGGATGTAGTCACCGCCCCAGTGTACAGCTGATCCGGATCCCAGCCTGAAACCCGCTCATCCAGATTTTCCAGATGGCGGAAGCTGCCAATCTCCGCGCTTCGGTCCGTACTGATCGATGCAAAGAGGCTGCTGCCGGATTCTATATTGCTCGTTTTAACCTGCGAAAGCGCTTCATTGTTGAAAACCTGCGCGTACACAAAGATATTTTCGCCCGGAATAAAGGAGGCAAAACCTCTTTCATCCTGCTGAAATATCATATCCGTCTGTGCCGGCTGGTTGAAATCCATAAATTTGAATCCTGTACTTGTGCCCGTGCCGGCTGGCGCCGCTATGTCATCCAGAATGACCTGATACGTTCCATCCGAATTGCCCGAAGCTCCGGACACCTTCGCCACACGCGCCGAGCGGCTGGTTTCCGGGGGATTGATCTCGATGTATCCGGTTGTACCGCTCTTTTCTCCCTTTACAAACAGACTCAGTGAATGTTCATTTTTATTCGGATCCTCGATTTTTGCATATAAAATATCATCATTCACCAGTTTCACTGTCGGCGCCTCGAATTCCTCCACCGGCAGTTCCGGGACTTCCAGATTTCCTGATGCGTAATATCCGATCGGCAGTTTCTGATCCTTATAATTGGAGTTAGCTCCCGTAAACCGCTCCCGTTTTCCGGCATCAGACGCCGCCGCCATAAGTGCCTCGCTTCCGATATCCGTCTGCACAAACTGATAATGATCCGAATACCACACCTCGCGGACCAGTCCTGCCTCCGGATCATAGAAAATAAGATAGCTCCCGTCTCCACGGACGGTCTCATCAATCGATCCAAACGGAAGAAGGCGCTGCCGGATCTCCTCGGTCACATTCGCAGATGCCAGCGCCATCTCACCGCCAGACTCTTCTTGTTCCGATTCAGGCTGCCCTGCCTGTTTTTCCGGCACATAGAGAACCCCGTAGATATTTCCCTCTTTCTCCTCCGCCAGCACTGTATTATCTACCGAAATTCCCAGCTTTGCCTGCTTTTGATCGTCTGAAAATTCCCCCTGTGCCTCCATATGGAGCAGACGCGGAATCGTCCCACTGGAGACCTCCAGTGTCAGATGATTCTGCGCCGCCAGAAAGATCTCCTTCGCCGTCTGATCCATCTCCAGACGGCGTAGCTTTCTTTGGTAATGAATCACCGCAACAAAAGAAAGACTGGCAAGAATACCGACAATCGCAATCACCGTCAAAAATTCCGCCAGTGTAAACGCCGCCCTTCTCTTCTGTTTGTTCTGTCTCTTCTGCTCCATCTGTCCTCGTTCCTCTTTTTATTGTAACTGTTCAGTACCTTCACAGTCACGCGCAGACCTGCTGAACAGTTAGTTTTTATTTTATTTCTGATCCAGGTTGACTGCACGCACGGTCAGGTTAATCGGCTTTACCACCGCTTTCCGGGAAGTTCCCATCGTATCTTTTTTCCGGTAGATCGCCAGATTTTGAACCGTAAAGCATGCTGTCTCCTCCGAATAGGTATAGCCGTCAAATGCCGTATAGTATTCATCCGAAATCGCCGCCTGCGTCAGCAAGGATATCTTATTATACGCATCATCGTAAGTATAATCCCCATACCATTTTTCAATGCCCGTGCCAGACCAGTCTGTCGCACTGAAGTGCAGCCACAGGTGGCTGTTTCCACTCCGCAAAAGAGGTGTTACCAATTCTCCTGTTGCGGAAGTCCCGGCAGAATTTTTCACTTCCAGCGCATTCGCAAATTCATCGGTCATCAGCTGCGCCGTGAGCGACAGCGCCTGCTCTGCATCTGCCTGTTCCTGCGTCCTCTGGTAAACATTTTTTACCATCATCACGCCGCCTCCAAGCACCGTGCCGATCATACCGAGAATCACAATCGCCGCCAGAAGCTCCGTCAGCGTCATACCGTTCTGTGACCGGAGTTTTTTCTGACATACTGAAAAGAGCTTCCGGTGACCCTTGGATGCCGTCTGTTTCTGCTGCCTGCAATGCCTATTTCTGCATCTGCGGCATTCACATCTCTCCTGTCCCATCTCTGTCTCCTCTATCGGTATCTGTAAAGCAGCTCTTGTAAGTTTACCTCTTCCTCTTCTGCATCCGAATCAGCCTGGCTCACATACAGCACGATGGGATACTGTCCCGTCCGGTAATTCGTCTGTGTGCCTGTCTGGTAGGCATTTGACGCCAGGCTTTTCTTCATGCCGCCGGTTCCGGATGCCTCCAGCTCCAGAACATATCTGCCCGACGCCTGTTTCGCTGTCCGGTTGTTCTCCAGCTGATTGCGGCTGTCATAATAGCTCGCCATCTGCTCTTCGCCCTGCCGCAGCATCCTGCCGGACGCCAGAAATGCACTCAGAAACATCGTCATTCCCAGTGCAATCACAAGAACCGATATCAGTACCTCTGTCAGTGTCTCGCCCGTACTGGCACGCAGCTTTCTTCCAGCTGCCCATTCCATTCTACTTATCATCCTGCAGCAGCTCCTTCTCTATTGTTCCGTTCTGCCAGCGGATCGTCGTGATGATGGTCGTCGTCGTGATCGTGTAGGAATCATCGTCATCCGAATCTCCGTCATCGCCCTTTACTTTGACCTCTACTGTGACCATCTCACTCTCGGAGCTATGTGCTGCTTCCAGCTCCAGCCGTTTCTCGCACCGCTCTTCCTTCTTGTCATCCGCCGTTACTGTATCTGAGATAACCGCCTTGATTTTATAATGATCCGTCATCCACAGGCGTACACTGGTCTTTAACGGACCAATCGTGTTCCCGCTCATTCCGGCTTTCTTCACTGACAGGGTAAAATCTTTGTACGCCATTTCTTCCTCCGATGCATTCTCCCCGTCTGCCAGCTTCCGATACTCATTATTTCTATAAATATCCACGATCAGTGAATCGAGAACCGCGCTATTCCCACTCTCTGCGCTTGACAAACCCGAATCCGTTCCATAGAACTTTTGCCACGTCGCCTCATTATCCGTGTTTTTCCGGCTGCCGACGTAGTAGCAGTAAAAATCATCCTCATCGTCTTCCTCGTCATCCCGGCTGTCATGCACGATCACTTCCTTGATCTTGACTATATTCTCCGTCTTCTGCAGCTCATCCCGCAGAAATGCCGCCGCCGAGTCCACCGCATACCTCTTCTGGTCCTCCCTCGGGAGGTGGCGGTTCTTTCCAGCCGACGCGGAAGCGGACGCCAGAATGATCGACGCGCCCACCCCGCAAAACACAAAAAACAGGAGCGCCGCCATCAAGCTGGCGCCATCCTGATTTTTCATACGCCTAAAAACCTGCCTCCAGATTTCCGGGCGTTTTTCACTGTTCTCTGCTTTTTTCATGCTTTATTCTCCCAGCGCCGCCTCTGCCGCTGTCTCAAGGTCCGAACGCTGCAGGTTCGACACATCCGCATTTGCCAGTCCCGACGGTGCCTGCGTCTCCTCCGGTTCCAGCTCCAGACCTTCCTCCGATTCCGCATCGTAGCGGGTCTCAAAATAGGTCAGCTGGAACGCCACCGCCACTGAGTGGATGCGGATATCCTCTAACTCTTCATTTTCCAGATCTTTATCATCCTGAATGCTCAGATCCTCGATCAGACAGCGGTACGGTCCTTCGACCACCTCATGAAGCATCGAAACAGCGTGATCAAACGAATCCGCCGTAAAAGAAATATTCATCGCGCGGCGGATCTCCATTCCGTCCACCTGCGGCTCTGAATACTGGAAAGTAAAATCATACGCATTCGCAAAAATACGGTTCAGCTCCTCCGTCTCCGTCTTGAAATGATTGTAGGCCGGAACCATCGGCGCATTCGATGTCTTGTTTTCCTCGATCTCTTCCTCCATCTGCCGGATCTGCATCGCTTTCATCTGCTCCAGCTGAATCTGGGCATCCAGCTCCGCCGTGTCCGCCTCTGCACCGGCAGGTAAAATCCGGCATAGTAGCCGCCCGCGATCAGGGCAAAGACTACAACCAGCAGCACTATTTTCTGTGTTTTTGTTAATACATATTTCCCTAACGAATTCATTTTTCTTTGCCCTCTTCTGGTTCGTTAAAAAATACAGCCATTGACACTCCCACCTGCTTCAAGGATGCCAGAGCTCTCTCTTCGCCATCTTTCTTCACTGTTTCCTCCAGCGAAGCGGTCACATAGCGCGCATTCGGATCCGCCTGTGCATCACGGACCAGCTGCGAAAAGAGTGTACCATTGGGAATGGTTCCTTCCAATGACATCTGATCCGAGGTGATCGAAACACTCGAAACTGCCGTCAGCGGGAAAATCTGTGATTTCAGGGAATCCAGCATCATCCGGCGGTCCGGAAGCTTACTCTCTTCCTCATTCAGATACCCATTTCCATAATGCGCGTACTCTGCCAGGACCTCACCGTACACCTCGTTGGATTTCTCCAATGTACGAAGCTCCTTCTCTGTCGCCGCATAAACCGCCTCTGCCCGGTCTGCCTCCTGCAGGGGAAGCATTACGCCAAATCTCGAAAATCCGTAGACAAAAACCATAAAAACGGCAAACGCGCCCAGCTCCGCCGCTATTTTCCCTTTTTTAGTCTGCTTCTGATACAGATTGATGCGCCGTTTTTTCGGATACTTCGGACCGCCAATCTGCATATTCGCGATTGATTTTAAATCAGCCACCGCTCTTCCTCCTTATGCAAGTAATACACCGTATGCCTGTGGGCTGTCGATCCACTCGTCTTCCTCATCCAAAGAGACCTCCGGCAGAAGCTCCGCCACACTCCGCACCGGCAGATCCAGCGTTTCTTTCAGCGCATCAATCAATTCCCCGTATCGTGCGCCTCCGCCGCAATAATAGAGGCTGTCGATCGTATTATTCACATTGTTGAAGCTATAAAAGTTCAAAACTCGCATGACCTGGACGGCGCGGGTCCGGTACTGCTCCTCCAGCACAGCCGCCATCTTTTCTTTGTCGGTCTCCTCGCGGTTTTCTTCCTCCACCTCAATTCCCAGTTCCTGCATCTTGTTCTTATCTCCCAAACGGATCTGCTCGATCTCCTCACAGCCCGGCTCCATGGTACGGGTAATATCATAGATCCCCTGGCGAAAGAAATGGATCCGCAATGCTTGGGTTCCCAGATCGAGAATCGCATAGTCTTTCACAGTTTCCGATTTTTCTGCCCCCTCTGCGTTCTCTTTTTCTTCCTTTTTATGAGGTTCTGCATTCAGCTTTGTCTCCAAAGCCTTCTTCTCATCCGCCATTCTCTCTTCTGCATATTCCAGAATCCATTCCAGTCCCAGCACGGCCGGAACCAGACCGACCAATTTCAAGTGTGCCATCTTGGCCAGTTTTTCAAATTGCTGCGACAGCTCTTTCGTACACGCCGCACCAATCAAATCCATTTTTTCCTGATCCGCATAGATCATCGCATAATCAAAGACGTACTTATCCATCTCGTTTCCGATATAATCATGGAACTCATATGGAAGATTCAGCCGGAGCTGTTCCTCCGTCATCAGCGGCAGCTCAAAGCGCCGCACATACGCATCCTCCTGTCGGATGACAAACACGACGTTCCGGCAGCGGATCGCATACTCCTTCAACAAATCCTTTATTAAATCCGCATATTGACGCATATCGTTCCGGTCGATCCCCTCGACCCGCTCGCTGATAAATTCGCGAAGCTCGCCATTTTCCGCATATGCAATCTTGATACGGTAATGTCCAATCTCAATTCCTAAACAATTCCTCATCTCTGCACTCCCTTTAAAAGAGCCCTGTATACCATTGTGTCCATATATCTCCATACAGCAGCATACAAAAACATGCCGCCGCAATCGCCGGTCCAAACGGAATTTTCTCCCTCCGACCGATGACAGAACCTGCAATTCCCAGCACACAGCTGAGAATCAGGAAAAATAATACCTCCCAGGCGGAACGCATATACAGTCCCGTCACAAAAAAAAGTTTTACATCGCCGCCCCCCAAGCTTTCTTTTCCGGTCAGGCGGTCAAACAGCAGGGAAAGTGCCAGCATACTGACAGCCAGTCCGGCACCGGTCAGAACTCCCCGCAGCATCTGTCTTCCCGGTTCCGGTAAGCCCAGCGCCGTGCCGAAAAAGATCAGGATTCCGGCTATCTGAAGCCGGTCCGGTATGATCCACGCATGCAGATCTGTGAGTGTCAGACATAAAAGCACCATCCAGAGCAGAATTCCCCGCAGTGCCAGCACCGAGACATCGTACCGGTACATAATCAGGCAGCATGCAATTCCTGAAACAAGTTCCGTCCAGAATGCCTCCGCCGGGATCTTCGCTCCGCAATAACGGCACCTGCCCCGCAGGCACAGCCGTGAAAAAAGCGGTACCAAATCCAGTACTCCCAGCACATGACCGCAGGCATCACAGTGGGATCTCCCTTTCAAAACGGACGTTCCGTTTAACATCCGCCCTGCCAGACAGTCTGTAAAACTTCCGAGCGCACAGCCCAGAATAAAAGTAATCATCAAAATGTAAATTGTTAAAAATGTGGTTTGATGCAGCATCAATGGAATATCTCCTGTCCGTACCCATGTTCTGTCTGTTTGTAAATCCCCAATATTTTATATCTTCCAAGATATGTAAAACGCTATCTTTATCTTAAAACGCCCAATTTCATTTCTTTTATTTGGCGCCAAATCCCGGCTTTGGACCAAATGGATTCTGGCTGGTTCCCCCAACTTCATTTCCCTCATAGAAAGGAGCGGTCTGAAGCGGAGACGTATTCGCATATGGATTAGCCGCCGGATTTCCGATGTAAACCAGAATATCTGTACACGGTGTCTTGGCTTCCATCGCCGTCTTCCGGTATTCCTGCCCCAGGTCATTTACCTTCTTTGTTCCACTTCCCTGTGCGTACTCAATGTGCGCGTTCTCTCCCTCTGCCTGACAGACAATCTTTCCCTCTTTTACATTGTATCGGTAATAGCGGTATTGCTTCTGCGGCTGGTTCTCGTAGCGTTCCAGGCTTTCCTTGCTTCCATACAGCATTGCCACGGCCGCCGCCTTCGCCGCACGGACATTCGCCTGATTGGCTGCGATGACCGCTTTTTTCCGCTGTGCCGTAAAAATCGGAATACTGATCGCCGCCAGGATCCCTACGATCGCTATCACCACCAGCAGCTCTGCCAGTGTAAAACCGTGTTGGTTCTTTTTCATTTGCTTACCCACTTTTTATCAAAATGACCTGCTGACTTTGTTTTGATTCGTGCGTTGCAGGTCACGCTTATGTATCTGACAATGAATGGATTTTTCAATCCTGAAAAATTTATGATGTGAACATCACTTTCATTCTAAACGTTACTGTTCACACACGTGTGCCCAGCAACGGGATTTTGCCGATGCTGCGCATT
>ERZ791809.1674-NODE-1674-length-11290-cov-2.999288_pt1 | contig 11290 bp, 10 predicted proteins | sample MGYA00509946_ERZ791809 | MGnify/ENA primary metagenome ERZ791809 (study PRJEB30046, sample SAMN00791993) | human gut metagenome | study: EMG produced TPA metagenomics assembly of the A metagenome-wide association study of gut microbiota in type 2...
GCATCCTGGAATTTTTCAAAAATTGCAAGTTCTGCTGTCATAACGGTATTGTCAGTTGGTGTAAATACCGCCTCGCATCCTGCTGCGATCAGCGCGTCTGCTGCAAGAGATACCTCATCGTTGGTTGTTCCTGTTTTTTCAACATACTCGATTCCTTTCGCATCCAGATATGCTTTTGCATCTGCGATCGGCTGTGTGGAGGAATCCTGTCCTTTGTCATATAACAGACCTACTTTTTTGATATCCGGCTGTACCGCCAGCATCAGATCCATGATCGCATCGGTATCCAGCATATCAGATGTACCTGTGATGTTGCTGCCCGGTTTATCCATGCTCTCTACCAGACCTGTGATAACCGGATCAGATACTGCAGAAAATACAACCGGTGTCTGTGTTTCTTCTGTTGCTGCCTGCATAACCATTGCAACCGGTGTTGCTACCGGAACAATTGCATCTACGTTATCATTGATCAGGTCACTTGCGATCTGGTTCATAACGGTTGCATCTGCCTGACCATTGTATGTGTGATTTGCATAATCAAATGTCACACCAAGCTCTTTTCCTTTTGCATCCAGCTCTTCTTTTACAGCTTTTACGATCTGGTTTAAAGAAGCATCGTCAACATACTGAACAATTCCTACCTGATAAACTTTGCCATCTGCTGCCTCTTCTGTTGCAGAAGTGGTATTTCCTGCATCTTTCTGATCGTTTGACTGACCACCGCAGCCTGCCAGAACTGTTACTGCCATTGCGCATCCAAGTGCCATTGCTAAAAATCTCTTTTTCATCTTTTTACTCTCCTCTTTTTCATGTTTCATGATTTAAAAAAAACCGTCCCAGGATAAACTTATCCTGAGACGGTAATAAACTGATTTATTATCGCGGTACCACTCAAATTGGCGTGACGCCCACTCTTTTTATGTACGTATTCATACATACCGACTGGATAACGGGTTCGGCTCCCGGCATACCCTACTCTCAAATCCATTTCAGGCAGCCCTCAAAAGTCCATTCAGCTTTCTCCTCATACTGCACTCACACCAACGACAGCTCTCTGAAAATCGGTTCGACATCACTGTCTCCAGCCTACTACTCTTTTTCAACGGTTTCAACTTGTTTTCTTATATGTACTTTAGTCTATTACATTCTTGAAGTTTTGTCAATCAGTTTTCTCATTTTTCTCACATTTTATGAGAAGTATACAAGACTGTCTTCCGGTTCTTCTGCTTTTACGACTTCTTTTGCGTACAGAACCGGGCCTTTTCCACGATATTCCTTGGCAAACTCATTGTGGATCTCTGCGGTTATATAAATCCAGGATTTGTGCGGAATCTCCACTGCTTTGTCATACTTGCATTTCAGACCGATAAACTGAATATCCTCTGCACAGCAGGTCATGGCAAAACGTCCCGGTACCATCATCGGTTTTTTACCGAATTTGTCCGGTCTATATACAAGTCCCAGGAAACGAATGGTTTTGCCTTCGTATTTCTGCGGATTGTCCTGTACATCCAGATAGAAAATGCCGTAGTCAGCATCGGTGATTTCAATGACATCCTGATCCAGATCATATGGAAGCTCATCAGCATCACTCTCATCAATGGTACCATCTTCTCGCTCGTATACGATCTGTGCACGGCGATTTACAGCCTTGATGGTTCTGCGGAATTTTGCTTTCGGTGTGTCATCGGTGCAGCGGTTAAAAATAACCACATCGGTATTGAACACCTGCTCCATCATCATGGCACGCATGTTTGTCAGGTACAGTTCAAATGTAGAAGCATCTACGGTGGCCAGAGACTGAACGATTTCCCATCCTTTCGGGAGTTTCATTTCCAGAATTTTGGCTGATTCCCAAGTACCGTTATACTCGATAAATACCTGATCCGGCTTAATGGTATCGTCACACTCTTTCAGATATTCCTCGGTAAATTCTTCTTCGGACTCTACTGCCACAACCGTAATTTTGTCTTTTGCCAGTGCTTCTTCATCGTATTCTTCATCGCCGTCTTCGCAGGCAATGATCAGACTGTGGGAGCCGATGCCAAAATCATTCTCCTGAAGGGTTTGAGTGATCAGGGAAGTCTTTCCACTGTCCATAAAACCGGTAAATAAATATACTGGTATATCCATAATTATTCGTTTCTCTCTTTTCTGTAATTTTTGCTTTCTGCGTGGTTTCAAAAGAAAACTTTTTCCGATATAGCAATGCTGACCGCACTGCCATATCGGAATCCGTTTTTAGTTCAGTTCAAATAATTCTTCTAACTTATGCTCGTCGATATCTGTACCGATGACACAGAGACGTCCGGTATAATCCGGCTCACCGTCACGCAGCTCATACTCGCCCGGAACCATATCGAAATAGATCCATGTGCCGTCTTCTGCCGGAACCATTCCTTTTGCACGTAAAATTGTGCCGTAGTCTTCGGTATCGCAGAATGTTTTCAGGATAGACTCAATCTTCTCTTTTGTATATTTATGAGGAGTCTCTTTGCCCCAGCTGATAAATACTTCATCTGCATCATGGTCATGATGGTGATGATCATGGTCGTGGCATCCGCAGGTGCATCCTTCGCCGTGGTCGTGATCATGGTCATGGTGGTGTTCATGCTCGTGGTCATGGTCGTGATGATGCTCATGCTCGTGATCGTGGTCATGGTCGTGATGATGTTCATGCTCGTGATCATGATGATGCTCTTCGTACTCTTTCATCATTTCCTGCATCAAAGAATCCTGCTGCTCGATTACTTTCAGGATCTGCTCTCCGGAAATAGAATCCCAAGGTGTTGTAATAATAGCAGCCTTCGGATTTAATTTCTGAATCTCTTTTACGCAAAGCTCCAGTTTTTCCTCTTTCATATTCTGAGTTCTGCTTAAAACAACAGTTGTTGCATTTTCAATCTGGTTGTTGAAGAACTCACCGAATGCTTTCATCTGTTTGGTTGCTTTCATTGCATTTGCAACCGTTACCAGTGCATTTAATTTTACATCATGATTTTTCTCCATGTCTTTTACAGAAGACATAACATCAGAAAGTTTGCCAACTCCGGACGGCTCGATAAGGATACGATCCGGATGATAAGTCTCGATTACTTCATTTAAGCTGCGGTTGAAATCACCAACCAGAGAGCAGCAGATACAGCCGGAATTCAGCTCTTTGATCTCGATACCGGAATCCTTTAAGAATCCGCCATCGATACCAACTTCACCGTACTCATTCTCAACCAGAACTACTTTCTCACCGGAGAAAACTTCTTCCAGCATTTTTTTAATAAAAGTTGTTTTTCCGGCTCCAAGGAATCCGGAAATAATGTCTATCTTTGTCATTTTATATCATCCTTTCTTAGCTTTTAAATTTCCACCCTTTGACAGATTATTTTAAGTCTGAAATCAGGAATTGTCAAGGTGTGTCACATATCCCTTCAATCCCATAAACGCAGGGTGATAGGACTCTTTTGCCCGGCGCAGACCTTCTACACCGCTGTCATCCTCACGGTTGACATACTGATACCCCTCTGCCGCATGCTCTGCGAACTGCTGGTTGATCATCGGATAAGCCCCTGGCACATCCGCAAAAGCCTTTTCGATATGCACCACATACATATCTTTATTTAATTCTTCGCCAATGGCAAAAGCTACCACATCGCCATCCGGCTCCAACCGCAGCAAACCACCGGTCAGATGAAGTTCTTTCATCAGCCGCAACGCATTGAACGTCACACACAGTTCGTCCAGTTTTTCCTCATCCTCTTCACAGTCGTTGATTCTGCGCCATTCCAGTCCCATCTGAAAACAGTCTTCCACATTTTCATCAGTGATCGGCTCATACACCCAGTTCGGATACAGATTTTTAAATTTATTCACATGGTTCTTTTTGCCGTGATATTTCTTGCCGGATAATGCCACAAGTTTTTCCCTCTCATATACATAATCCGCCAGGTCGCGCTCATACTCCACCTGATATTTTCCCGGAAACCATTCTTCTAACTGCTCCACATTCTTTGGTGTCGTCAGATGCAGCGCAAAAGGTTTGCCATCCTCTGCAAAATACTCCTCCAGCGTCAGAATCGCCTGTTTTACTTTTTCCGGTTCGCCAAGCGGCATGGATACGCTGTTAAAATCCATCAGATCCGCAAAAATCAGACAATCGTTGACCATCGCGTAACCGGTTTTATATTTTCTGCCCCAGAGATAGATGTTTGCAAAACACATGTCACAGCCTTTGTCCTGTTTTGCATCCAGATAGGCGTCCATCCATGTCTTATCGGACAGTTGTACTTTTTTTACTTCCAGTCTGCTCATATATAATAGTTTTTTCCTTTCCAGACTTTATTGTGCAAGATTTGCCATCTCGCACAGTTTCTGATAAATACCGCCTTTTGCCACAAGTTCTTCATGAGTACCGCTCTCTTCAATGCCGTTTTCCGTCAGCACCAGAATACGTTCTGCATTACGGATGGTAGACAGACGATGTGCAATTACGAAAGTAGTACGTCCTTTGGCAAGGATTTCCAATGATTCCTGCACAACTTTTTCACTTTCATTATCCAATGCAGATGTCGCTTCGTCAAAAATCAGGATCGGCGGATTTTTCAGGAACACACGGGCAATAGACAGACGCTGTTTCTGACCACCGGACAATTTCACTCCTCGCTGTCCGATATCCGTATCATATCCATCCGGGAAACTCATGATAAATTCATGGGCATTGGCTTCTTTTGCCGCTTTGATAACCTCTTCCCTGCTGGCATCCGGTTTTCCATAGCGAATATTTTCCAGAATCGTCCCCGCAAATAAATACACGTCCTGCTGCACGATTCCGATATGATTGCGCAGATCCGACAATTTGATCTTGCGGATATCCTGACCATCCACCCGGATCGTACCGCCTGTCACATCATAAAATCGCGGAATCAGACTGCACAGCGTACTTTTTCCTGCACCGGAGCTTCCAACCAACGCCACATACTCTCCCGCCGGAACTTCCAGATTTACATGGTTCAGCACCATCTGATCACTGTCTGCATAATGAAAGGACACATTTTCAAAACTGATTTCACCTTTCACTTCCTGCATCGGCTGCGCATCCGGCGCATCTTTGATATCAGGCACCACAGAGATCATCTCCATAAAACGCTCAAATCCGGAATAACCATTCTGGAATTGTTCCGTAAAATCAATCAGCGTTTTTATCGGCTCAGTGAATACATTAATATACAGCAAAAATGTGATGAGATCCGTGATCTTTCCTTTTCCACGGGCAATCATCACACCGCCAGACAACATGACAACAACGGTAATTGCTGTTGTAAACGCAGTCAAGCCGGCATTGTAACCGCCCATATACCGATAACTGTTTTTCTTTGCATCCAGAAATCCGTCATTGCCCTTTTTGAACTTTTTATTTTCAATTTCCTCATTGGCAAAGGATTTTACCACACGGATTCCGGACAGATTATCCTCAATCTGACTGTTAATATCTGCAATTTTCACACGGTTCATACGGAAGGCGCGCTTCATTTTTTTGTTGAACACATAAGCGTACACCAGCATAAACGGCACCAGTGCAAATGCTGCCACTGTCAGCCGTGGACTGATATTTACCATAATAATGAAAGCACCGATAATGCGAATCAGCGAAATCACGATATTTTCCGGTCCGTGATGCAATAGCTCCGTAATATCAAACAGATCCGATGTAATACGGGACATTAACTGACCGACTTTCTGATCATCGTAGAAACGGAAGGACAGTTTCTGATAGTGTGAAAAAATCTCTGCACGCATGTCGTACTCGATCTTTGCGCCCATAACATGTCCGTAATTCGATATAAAATAGTTGCAGTAACACTGAACAGCGATCAGTACCAGCATGATCACGCCCAGTCGTAAAATCGTGTGCAGCGCCTGACTGCTTTCCCAATGAACAACCTCAGATGTGATATAACGCACCACTAACGGAATCACCAGCGATACCGCCGCTGCGCCAAATGCAAAAAACATATCTGCAATAAAAATTCCCATATATGGCTTATAATATGAGAACAATTTCTTTAAATTTTTCCTCATTCGTTTTCCCCTTATCATTTAAACTGTAGTCTAATATACTACACCCATGCAAAAAAAGTCAAACCACTAGTACTCTCATTCCCCGACTTTTTCGCAAAAAGTTTGGCTCTTCTAACAATTCTCACATCTCTTGACTTTCTTTCCTGATTGGTTCACTATATTTTTATACATATTGTAATACTGTAAAAATTCTGCAGTGTTCTCCTTTTTTGCACTGTAGATTAACACAGTATTTCAGCAAGGAGGTTATTTTATGACACCAAAACAGAAATATTATAAAGTTGCCGCAGAAACGATTCTGAAAAACATTGAACGCCGCGGCTACGAAGGATGTTACTGCGAAACAAGCGAAGAAGCCGTAAAAAAAGCTCTTTCCTATGTAACACCAGGTTCCAGCGTATCTTTCGGCGGTTCCATGACCATGAACGAATGTGGTCTGATGGACGCTCTACAAAAAAGAGACGATATCACATTACTGGATCGTTCCAAAGCCTGTTCCCCGGAGGAGATTAAAGAGATTTACCACAAGGCTCTGTCCTGTGACTATTATTTCATGAGTACAAATGCTATCACATTAGACGGTCAGTTAGTTAATACTGACGGTACAGGAAACCGTGTAGCCGCTTTAATCTATGGACCAGAAAATGTAATCATCATTGCCGGCATGAATAAAGTTGCTGCCACATTGGAAGAAGCTGAATCCAGAGTAAAAAATATCGCTTCTCCGCCAAATGCCATCCGTCTGGACCGCAACACACCATGTGCGCTGACCGGAAGCTGCCATGACTGTTTTTCAGAAGGATGCATCTGTAGCCATACTGTTATTACAAGAAGAAGTGCTATCAAAGGACGTATTAAACTGATTCTCGTTGGCGAAGAACTAGGCTATTAGTGAATGTTTCATTATTTCACATTAGACAATTCGAAATCACATTACACAATTTTATAAAAAACAAAAGGCGATCAACTTTCTTCTGTTGATCGTCTTTTGTTTGGTCATACTCTTTTATTATCAGCGTCTCATATTTTCAACCTGTATTTGATGGCATATAACTCAAGCCAAACGGTGCCACACGAGTATAATTTATACAACATATTTGTGCGGCACCGTTTCTTAATCATCTATACTAATTTCTAAAAAATTCTACCCATTTAAGAAATTCTATATTCTGTGCGGTTGTTTCTGTATTATATGTATAAAAAAAGCTTTACACATCTTTTTATAAAGCATTGTGTAAAACTTTTTTCATTTAAAACTATCGTTTTTTCCTATAAATTGTTATCTTACATCTTCTCCGGTGCATCGAATCCAAGAACATCGATACATGTCTCAAGAACGTCTCTTGTCAACTCTAACAGACGGATATAACCAGCCTGTACAGCCACATCTTCTTCTACCATAATTTTTGTCTCATGATAGAAATGGTTCAACGCATTTGCCAGTCCGTAAATATATGCACAGATCTTGTGCGGTGCAAGTTCCTCTGCTGCATTTGTCATTACTTCATTAAAACGTGCCAGCTCCAGCATCAGGTTCTTCTCGCTTGCAGAATGTGCTGCCTGAATGGTGTAATCTGCTGCTGATTTTCCGCTCTCTGCGTATTTTTTCAAAATAGATTTGATACGCACGATGGTATACAGGATATATGGACCTGTATTTCCCTCGAAGGAGATAAATCGGTCAATATCAAAGATATAATCTTTGGAAGCCTGATTGGACAGATCTCCGTATTTGATAGCAGATAATGCAACCTGTTTTGCAGTCTTTTCTGCTTCTTCTTTTTCCATGGTGTTGTTCTCGGCAATTTTCTGATACATCTCATTCTGGATGTCCCCAACCAGTTTTTCCAGACGCATAACGCCACCCTCACGGGTTTTAAACGGTTTGCCGTCTTTGCCATTCATGGTACCAAAGCCGATAAATTTCAGTTCTGTGTTGTCATCTACCAGACCTGTTTTCTTTGCACAGCGGAATACCTGTACAAAATGAAGCTCCTGACGTTTGTCTGCCAGATATACCATCTGATCCGGATGATAATCTTTCATACGCCATACGATAGTTGCAAGGTCTGTGGTTGTATACAGAGATGCTCCGTCTGATTTTAAGATCATACATGGCGGGATCTCTTTTGCATCGGTCTCCTCGCTGACATCAACAACCAGTGCGCCCTCGCTCATATATGCAAAACCATCTTTCTTCATCTGTTCAGCCATTGGTGCGATGTATGGATCTGCATCGGACTCGCCTTTCCAGAGGTCGAAAGAAACGTTTAAGCTGTCATAGTTTTTCTTCAGATCCGCGATGGATACAGACAGAATGTGTTTCCACAGTGCGATGTAACCTCTTCTGCCTTTCTGAAGTTCAAAAGTAGCCTGCATTGCTGCTTCTTTGTAAGCTGCATCTTCTTTTGATTTTCCACTTGCAGTCGGATAAATCTCCTCTAACTCAGAGATGGTAAACGGTGCTTCCTCCGGATATTCTCCTTCGTATGCCTCGTCAAAATAAACCAGCTCCGGTTTACGCTCATGAAGCTCTGTAATGATGAGTCCCATCTGAAGTCCCCAGTCACCAAGGTGAACATCACCGATTACATTGTGACCGATGTAACGGCTCATACGTTTTACGCTCTCACCGATAACTGCGGAACGAAGATGTCCGACATGCAGCGGTTTTGCTACATTTGCTCCACCGTAATCCACGATGATGGTCTTCGGCTCTGCTGTCTTCTCGCAGCCGTAACGCTCATCTGCCTGCATTTCACGCAGATACTCTGCCAGATATTCCTCAGATAATTTCAGGTTCAGGAATCCCGGTTTTACAGACTCTACCGATGCAAACATCTCCACATCCTGCAGACGTGCTGCCACGTCATCTGCGATCATAAACGGTGCTTTTTTATACTGTTTTGCAGCAGCCATGGCTCCGTTACACTGGAACTCACACAAATCCGGTCTGTTAGACAATGTAACTTTGCCGAATTTTTCTTCGTATCCGGCTTCCACAAAAGCTTTTGTTACCTCAGCGGTAATATTATCTAATAATTTTTTCATGTGTACCTCCCGGTTTCAATCTTTCTAATTGACAATTGTTTTTATTCTAACATCATTTTTAATGTTGTGCAACGACCTGAGCCACATTTTTAAACCTGAACCGCATTTTGTAACTAAGATCACATTCCATCCCAAACAACCGTTGCAAATCACTTTTGTACCCATTAGCATTCTCACAAAAAACAACTGTATTCTTTTTCCCAATTTTACCATTCTTTGTTTTTCCATCTTCGGAATAATTTTTCTGTTTTGGTGCAAGCTGTTAATACATCAGATGTAAAATGCCAAGGGCATTCTTGAATTTGCATCAAACAATTCCGGAGGTAACCCATACATGCCAGCATACAAAGTCGAAATCTGTGGTGTCAACACATCCACGCTCCCTGTTTTGAATGAAAACCAGAAAAAAGAACTATTTACCCGCATCCGGCAGGGTGACCAACAGGCTCGGGAAGAATACATCCGCGGTAATCTCCGCCTTGTTTTAAGTGTGATCCGCCGTTTTTCCGCCTCCAACGAAAATGTGGATGATCTGTTTCAAATTGGCTGCATCGGGCTGATCAAATCCATCGACAATTTCGATCCTACTATGGAGGTAAAATTTTCCACCTATGCCGTTCCCATGATCATCGGGGAAATCCGACGCTATCTCAGAGACAACAACAGCCTGCGTGTCAGCCGCTCCCTGCGAGATACCGCCTACAAAGCCATTCATGCCAGAGAGCTTATGACCAAAAAAAACAATCGGGAACCCACACTGGATGAAATCTCCAAAGAAATTGATATTTCCAAAGAGGACATCACCTATGCACTGGATGCCATCCAAACACCGGTCAGTCTCTATGATCCCGTTTATACAGACGGCGGTGAACCACTTTACGTCATGGATCAGATCAGCGACAAGAAAAACAAAGAAGATCGCTGGGTGGAAAATCTCTCACTCAGCGATGCAATGAAACGTTTGAATAAACGCGAAAAACATATTATAGATCTGCGCTTTTTTGAGGGTAAAACCCAGATGGAAGTTGCTGAAGAAATTCATATTTCTCAGGCACAGGTCAGCCGACTCGAAAAATCCGCGTTAAAAACCATGCGAAATTACCTCATGACAACCTAAGTGCTCTATGGTGGCGCAAAAATTTACGAAAAGCTCTGTGTAAAACAAGAACTTCTGCAATTTTTTTCAAGGAGCGATTGTTAGCGACTGAAACAAATTGCAGAAGTTCTTTCAAAAAATTAAATTGTAAATTTTAAGCCACCCTAAAAGTCCCAAAAAACTTTTAATGTGTTTTCACATCGACCAGTACGCCATGAACCACGAAACGTTTGGTCTCACCAGCCTTACTACAGGTAGACAGCGTCACCACTTTATCCTCCTTGGTCGGATGAATCCCCGTATCTTTCATAGAGGAAGCAACCATCTTATCGATCATTGCCTGCCAGCTGTCATCTGCACCGTAACCAACAGTATAGATATCACTGTCCTCATCCACATCATAGTAGGAGAAAATCTGATACCGGTACACTTTATCCGCGGTATAAACATTAAAAAACTGATTTTTTTCATAAAATCCTTCATCGTTTTTATAACGCTTAAGGTCACCGAACATCGTGGTATTTCTCATATTATGTCCGTAAATAATGGAATGATAATCGGAAAAATCCGGATTATTCAGTCCCTCCAGGAAAATACAGCCCGCAATATGATAGTTTCCGTAAATATCGCTTCTCAGATATTTGGAATCATCCCCGGAATACAATACCGGATAGCTGATATGTACATCATCGAAATTGTCAAACCGCAGCCATGCCATAATATCCGGATTTTCTTTTTTCAGCGCATCAAACTGGATTCTGGTATCATCATTCCAGTCATCCTCTGTCACGGAGCTTCCATCCGGATTGACCACATAGGTTTCTTCCAGTTTTTCAAATGTCTGCTCGGATTCCTGATAGTCCTTGTAGATCTGAGCAATTTTGAAAAGTGCAAATGCCATGACTGCCAGTGCGATCACAATAATCACCAGTGTCAGCTTTCCACCTTTCTTTTTCTTCGGATTTTCTGCTTTTTTCATACGTTCTCCTTACATTCCAAAACCTCTGTTTATCATACATCAAAGCCCGAAGTCCATATCAGGTAGAAGTTCAAGTCGAACGCACGTGAGAC
>ERZ791809.1683-NODE-1683-length-11233-cov-7.902040_pt1 | contig 11233 bp, 9 predicted proteins | sample MGYA00509946_ERZ791809 | MGnify/ENA primary metagenome ERZ791809 (study PRJEB30046, sample SAMN00791993) | human gut metagenome | study: EMG produced TPA metagenomics assembly of the A metagenome-wide association study of gut microbiota in type 2...
TAAGTTTCAGCCTCTCCTCAAGATATTTTGTACTGCTTTCCAAGAGTCTCTCTGATGCTCGCTTGCTCTTTGCAAGAAGCACGATGTCATCTGCATATCTTATGCATGGAACACCTCTTTTCAGGAACTCCTGGTCAAACTCATTGAGGTAGACATTTGCCAGCAATGGTGATAGATTTCCACCTTGTGGTGAGCCTTCCTCTGTGTCAATAATCACTCCGTTTTCCATTACACCGCTTTTCAGATAGCGCTTTATCAACTGTACTACACGTTCATCTTTTACATTCTTTCGGAGAAGATTGATGAGAATTTCGTGATTAAGAGTATCGAAGTACTTTGACAAGTCAAGGACTACAGCAAATGTATAGCCTTGTTCTGCATACTCCTTAACCTTAAGTATTGCATCTTTTGCACTTCTGTTCGGACGATAGCCATAGCTACCCTCTGCAAACAGCGGTTCATAGATTGGCACTAACTGTTGGGTTATTGCCTGTTGAAGTGTACGGTCTACCACTGTTGGTATGCCAAGCTTTCGCACACCACCATCTGCTTTGGGAATCTCAACTCGTCTTACTGGAGACGGAGTGTACTTTCCACGATAAATGCGGTCGGTTATCTCTTGTTGATGTTCCTTTAGATATGGAAGAGCCTCCTCAATGGTCATGCCATCAATTCCTGGCGCTCCCTTGTTTGCCTTAACTCTCTTATACGCTCTGTTAAAGTTGTCTTTATACAGTATCGCTTCCAAAAGTCTCGGCTGTGCACTGTCTCTTTCTTTCCATATCCGATTGAATGACCTAGACGCTTTTGCATACCCTTCGTGTTCCGCACTATCTCTTTGCGAACAGCCATTGTTTTCAATGTTTTCTGCCATAGACGGTCATTCCTCCTTTCTCGGTCATACTCAAGACTCCTACTGATTCGGTCCTTCACCTCTCGGCTACTATGACCTCTGCTGACTTCTGTGCGTTCAGCATTGCTTTATGCAATGGTTACCTCTTTCAAGGCGTACCGCACAGATCTCCCTAGGTACCACACGTTTCTTCCTCTCCATCCATCTGCCTCATTTATCATGCATGATTCCGTGTAGTTATTGGGCTTCAACATGGCTTGCTGCCTTACCCACATGCATGACCTCATATGAGATTTCTGTTCGTCAGACCAGAGATTTGCCCGTGAGTTAGTATATTCCTCACATCCAGCTTCCTTCAGATTCCATCTCACGATGGACACCCTTGCCTTCGGCTTTATCCTTCCCACTACCGGGCGGATTCGGGACTTTAACCCGTTAGAAACGTGCGCCGCTAGGCGCACAAGACACAAAAGACACTGCCACTGGCAGTGCCTCTTGCATACTTCCCTATCTGAAAGACCTGCCGCTGGCAGGTTATTTCCTGTTATATATAATTTTCTCTCCCCGCATGAATATGTAGAACCATACAAACAGCAGCACACCTTTCAGAATACTCGAAATCGTAATACTCCACCAGATCCCGTTCAGCGCAAGTGTTGTATGAACCAGTATCAGCGCAAGCGGAATCCTGAGCGCCGTAAATACAATACTGATCACAGATGGCGGCACGGTCTTTCCATACCCCGAAAATGCACCTGCCGTCGTAATCTCAAGACTCATAAAAAGCTGCGATACACCAAGGATCCGAAGATAATCCACTCCAAGCGGAATTACATCTTTTTCTGTAATAAAAATCCGGAATACCGGAGCCGGACAGCATATTAATAATAGCGTACAGAAAATCCCCCATACAAATACTACTTTTAATGCGCTGACATATCCCTGATAGATCCGTCTCTTCTTACCTGCACCATGGTTCTGCGATGTAAATGAATTCACCGCTGCTGCAAAACCATCCGCTGTCATCCACGAAATTGATTCTATCTGTGAACCAACTTTCTGGACAGCCACCGCCGCATCTCCATATCCCGCGACCAGACGTGCAATGATCATCGATATTCCGGTAAACAGCATACTCTGAACAGACGTTGGAAAACCGATTCTGACAATTCCTTTCAGATGATGCAGATCCGGCTTCTTCAGATATCTTACATATTGAAAAAGTACGGTATCCTTCATCGCAAATATAAAAAACATAACTGTAACGATCATCTGCGCGATTACCGTAGCAATTGCTGCACCTGTCACTCGAAGAACCGGAAATGGTCCGATTCCAAAAATCAGAACCGGATCCAGGATGATATTAACAACCAGTCCGGTCGTTGTTGCCAGAAATACCGGCCTGCTGTTACCGATTGCCGTAAATAATCCGGTATACGTCTGATTTAAAAAGGAAAACAAGACAAGACCGCAAGTAATTTCAAGATAATATATGGCATCCCGGATCACCTGTGCCTGATTCAGATGGAAAAAATGAATCAGTGGTTTTGCCCCTAATATACAGACAAGTCCATAAATAATCCCCAAAGTCAACGTAAGCTGTAACGCGTTGGATGCATATTCTGCGGCCTCTTCACTATTAGATGCCCCAAGTGCATGTCCGACATTAACCTGCCCTCCCATTTTTGCAAGCGCGGCAAGTCCGTTGGAAAGCCACATATACATTCCTGCTGCCCCAACAGACGCTACCGCCGAACTTCCGATACGGCCGATCCAGATCATGTCGGTCATATTGTACGCCATCTGGATCAATGACGTCGCCATGATCGGGACAGCCAGTCTGGTAAGAGATGATAATACAGGTCCGTTTACCAAATCAATTTTCTTTTGCATGATTGGCTATACTCTTTTCAATACTTTCACGATCTCGCCCATATACATCGTATGATAATCTTTATCCGGATACCATTTCTCATCATTTTCCTTAACATCGAAACATTCCGGTTTCATATCCTGTGTATACTGAGTCTTGCATACGAAGATCAGATCTGCTTCTTCAACTGCAGTTGTTCCGTCTACCGCATATGGATGAAGGCCTGCTTCTTTCCATTTATCTTCTACGTCTTTTCCTGATACAGATCCGCATACGCTTAATGCTTTTCTGTAATCTTCTGACAGGAAAGAAAGCGTGTACATACCGGTCTCATCCATGAATTTCTTCGTGTATCTCTGTGGGCGGATATATGCAGTTGCGATATTCTTTCCCCACATGATTCCGACACCACCCCAGCTTGCTGTCATGGTGTTACTCTTTTTTTCATCTCCTGCTGTTACCAGCATCCACTCTTTTGAAATCTTTGTGAATGGGTTGAATTCCAGACTTTCAATTGCTACTTCTTTAAATGCCATTTCCATATCCTCCTTATCGTCTTTATGTACTCTCACAAAATTAAGTATGAAACAGTACCAAGAGTACATCTTTGCTTTTAGAATTACAGACAGTGAATATTCACTGCCTGCATTTTTACTATATTCTTTTATAATTATACTACTTTACTAACACTTTGCGGAAATTTTTCTTTCCTTTTTTCAGGACTACGCCGTCTCCGCTTAATACTTCTCCTGCAAATGTCTGGAATACATCTGTAACCTTCTCACCATCTACAGATACTCCGCCCTGCTGCACTGCACGGCGTGCTTCTGACTTGGAAGCTGTCAGTCCTGATTTTACTAACATCGTCAGGATATCGATATTGCCATCTGTAAGGTCTTCTTCTGTCAGTTCTGTCTTTGGCATATCTGCTGCTGCACCTGTTGAGAATAATGCTTTTGCTGCCTCCTGTGCTTTCTGAGCTTCTTCTTCGCCGTGAACCAGTTTTGTGAGTTCGAATGCAAGAATCTCTTTTGCTGTGTTAAGCTGTGCTCCTTCCCAGCTGTCCATCTTGTCGATCTCTTCTAACGGAAGGAATGTCAGCATACGGATACATTTTAATACATCTGCATCTGCGACATTTCTCCAGTACTGATAGAATTCGAATGGAGATGTCTTGTTCGGATCAAGCCATACAGCACCACTCTGTGTCTTACCCATCTTTTTACCTTCTGAGTTCAGAAGCAGTGTAATCGTCATGGCAGAAGCGTCTTTTCCGAGTTTACGACGGATCAGTTCTGTACCTGCAAGCATGTTGCTCCACTGGTCGTCCCCGCCAAACTCAAGGTTACATCCGTATTTCTGGTATAACTCATAGAAGTCATATGCCTGCATGATCATGTAGTTGAACTCAAGAAAGCTGAGTCCTTTTTCCATTCTCTGCTTGTAGCACTCTGCTGTCAGCATACGGTTAACGGAGAAATGTGCTCCGACTTCACGTAATACTTCGATGTAGTTCAGTCCCATCAGCCAGTCAGCGTTATTAACCATCAATGCTTTTCCATCTGAGAAATCGATAAATCGACTCATCTGTTTCTTAAAGCAGTCACAGTTGTGCTGGATTGTCTCCGGTGTCATCATCTGACGCATATCTGTTCTTCCGGATGGATCACCGATCATAGCTGTTCCTCCACCGATCAGTGCGATTGGTTTGTTTCCTGCTTCCTGCAGACGTTTCATCAGGCACAGTGCCATGAAATGTCCTACGTGAAGGCTGTCTGCTGTCGGGTCAAATCCGATGTAGAATGTAGCCTTTCCATTGTTGACCAAGTCTTTGATCCTGTCTTCGTCTGTTACCTGTGCGATCAGACCTCTTGCAACGAGTTCTTCATAAATTCCCATTTTTATTCTCCTTTTATTATGTTAATGATTTACAGAATTCTCACTTTACTTCAGCTTGCAAATATGCTTTTCAGAAAGCGATTTTCCCACATAACTGGTCAAAAAAAGTCCTTATCCAATCAATATTGGATAAGGACGATATTAATCGTGGTACCACCTTATTTCGCTGATTACCTGCGTATTCAGCCTCATTCAGTCTGCGTGTTCACAGACCTTTGCACTATAACGTGTGCCCGACGTCACAGCCTACTTTCGAAAACACTCATAATTCTTATCGTGTATCATTTCGGTGTGCAGCTCCAAGATGTATTCATTCTTCACTCTTTCATGCGCCTCTCATCAACCGGCAGCTTTCTGTATGGGTGCGTGAATCACTACTTCTTCTTTTCCAAGCCTTTGTGATATCTGTATATTATTTTCCTGTCTGTGTTAAAGACTAACTGATTTGATGAACTTTGTCAAGATGATTTTTAATCTCCATCTTTTATTTTTTCAAAAAGTTGCAGCCATGCTCCTGCAATTATTTCATTTCCATATTCCGTCAGATGAATACCATCCGTTGTAACACTCTCATATCCTGCTTTTTCTGCTTTCAATATTATCATGTCCTGAAGCGCAAGAAAGTCCGCATGATATTTTTCTGCAATCTTTTTTTCGATTCTTCCTGTCTGTTTTATTCCCGGAATCCAGTTTTCATACATTCCGGGATATGGCACTATAAATGGCGACATACAGATAAGCTTTGCATCCGATTGCTCTGTAATTTCTTTCACAATGGCTTCATAACAGGCTTCAAACTGCTGTTCTTCCAGACTCTTTCCTGTATTCATCATAACTCCGACGTCATTGCATCCTATCAGAATGCTTACGACATCCGGTCGTTTTAAAATGCATTCCTTCTCCAATATACGTTTCACTCCATGAATCGTGAATCCATCATGTCCTCGATTCATAATGTCGTACTTCTTCCTTCCGCCGTCACTGTCATTCAACTTCTCAGCCACCATATTCACATAACCGTTTCCCAGTGGATTTTCTAAAAAGCAATGACTGGCATCTGTAATACTGTCACCTAAAAATATAATCTTTTTCATCTGTCCTTAACACCAAATGGCCTTATACTATAAATTGCATGAATTATAATTCCTGTCCGTCCTTAATTACCATCTTAAGCTCCAAATTATCGTCTAATAATACGATATTCGCTTTCTTTCCCGGTGCGATCGAACCATATGTATCTTCAATTCCAAGACTCTTGGCCGGATTGATCGTTGCACATGCTACAGCCGTCTCAAGCGGGATCTCCATCTTCTTAACTACCGTACGCATGCAGTCTGCAAGGTTTGTAACAGATCCTGCAAGTGCTCCATCGGATACCAGTGTTGCATGATTACCGACTACTTTTACATCCAATCCACCAAGTGTATACTGTCCGTCCGGCATTCCGGTCGCACGCATACTGTCACTGATCAGGATCATACGGTCTGCTCCCATCATCTTGAACGCTGCTCTCACCATCGATGGGTGGATATGTACACCGTCACAGATAATCTCTGCCATTACATGTGCACTGTCGGACACTGCTCCTACAACACCCGGTTCACGGTGAGTGAATGCAGGCATCGCATTAAAGAGATGTACAGCATGATTTGCTCCGGCATCGAATGCTGCTTTCGCATGTGCATAATCCGCATTGGTATGTGCAAGCGAAATGTTCACTTTATCTTTCATTGCTTCTACAAATGCAACTGCGTCCTCGCTTTCTTCCGGCGCAAGTCCTACAAACTTCACAAGTCCTTCCGAAGCATCAAGAAATCTCTGACAAATGGCCGTATCACAAGGCATGATATTTCTTTCATCTTGCGCTCCTTTTTTCACCGGGCTGATGAACGGGCCTTCCATGTTCACGCCTACAAGATCCGCTCCCTTCGGATTCTGCTCTTTTTTGTATTCTGCTGCTGTTCTTAAGATATCTTCCAGTTCTTCTACCGGAAGTGTCATCGTTGCCGGTGCGATTGTTGTAACACCCACAGAAGCCTCATATTTTGCAATATTTTCAATAGCCTCTTTACTGTTATCACAGAAGTCATCTCCCATACACCCGTGGAAATGCAGATCGATCAGTCCAGGAATTGCGTATGCCCCCTGTCCGTCAATGACTTCTTCCCCCAGCATATCCGGTACGTTTTCTGTCGTGTAAATGCTTTCGATTTTGTCATCGTGAACAACAATGCCGCCTGCTGTAAATTTTTTGTCTTCTGTATAGACAATTACATTTTTGATTATCATTTTATATATCCTCCATTTTATTTTAACATTCTAAAAACTCCTGTGCATCCCTTCTCCTTCTTCCAGTGCACGCAGTGTATTATCATGCAGAACTTCTTTTTCATATTTATCCTGTTCCAAATAGTAAGAATAGATAATATCAAGCATGACCAGAATCGGGAACTGCGGTGAGATTACATTCCCATGATTCAGGTGTCTGAGTGATGGAATCAGAACAACTTCTGTGCAGAACTGCTCGAAGCCACCCCGGTTGTTCGCCGTAAAAAGAATCGTTTTCGCACCTTTCCGATATGCTTCTTTCAGAAGAAACAAGACCTCTTCCTTGGATCCGCTGATACTGATTCCGAATACGAGGCTTCTTCTGTCCTGGAATACCGCCTGCATACGCATCATATCTCTTTCTACCAGCGAATCAATATCCACACCGATTCGCATAAAACGCAGTTCCATCTCTCTTGCTGCCAGACCGGAACTTCCGGTTCCGCACACGAACACACGCTCCGCCTGATTCAGATATCTGCTGATCCTTGCAATCTGCGCCTCATCCACCAGACTGTAAGTCTTATTCAGAAGTTCCTGATACGCATTCAGGATCATTCGCGTATTACCGGTAATGGATTCCTGCTTTTCTACAAATGTCTCTTCATACTGATAGATGAACTCTCTGTACCCGCGATATCCGCATTTCTTCGCAAATCTGGATAACGACGCTTCTGATACGAAGAGTCTCTCGGAAATAGATTTTGATGAAAAATCCACTTTCTTTCTGTTCTGTATAAAAAAATCTGCGATATTCCGTTCCACTGTCGTAAATTTATCATAATTCGATTCTATGATCGGAACGACTGATTTTACATAATATTCCATATCTTACTATTCCTGCTTCTTTATTTTATAACTCCAGACTATGCATGTCTTCCCTGAAAATGATAGAATGCGCCTAACATACCGGCATTGTTCTGGTTTTTGGCAAATGCGATACTTGTATGCTCCCACATGCTGGACACCAGGTATTTTTCCACTGCTTTTTCAATCTTGTCTTTCAGGAATGCTTCCTGCGCCATGATTCCGCCGCCAAGTACGACAACTTCCGGATTCACTACATAGCAGATATTGGCAATACCTTTCCCAAGTACATCCGTCATCTCATCAATTGCACGGTTACAGATCTTATCACCTTTTTTTGCCTCTTCAAAAATGTGATATCCGCTCCAATTTTCTGCCGGTTCTCCCTTCCATGCAGCAACCTTCTTCGTCAGAATACTGGCTGCTCCGAGTGTCTGGAAATCGCTGTCATCCATATGCATATATCCGACTTCACATGCGCTGTTACTGAATCCGTGGAACACCTCGCCATTCAGCAAAATACAGCCGCCGATTCCGGTTCCGATCGTCAGCATCACAGCTGCCTTACTTCCTGCCGCCGCTCCTGCTTTGTACTCAGCAAGTCCCGCACAATTCACATCATTTTCCACTTCACATGGAATTCCGAATCGTTCTTCTACCGTCTTTTTGAATGCCGTTCCGATATAATTCGGGATCAGCGGTGCCGAATAGAAGATTTCCCCTTTCTCAATGTCAACCATACCGGCTGTAGAAATACACACACCTGCGTCTGCCTCTTCTTTTAATGCTTCTACGATACCGATGACTTTATCAAGGATCGCCGGTCCGCCTTTCTGCGCTTCTGTCTTCATTTCTTTCTTTAACAATACTTCTGCATCTTCGCTCACAATACCATATTTGATTGCTGTGCCGCCGATATCAATACTAATATATTTTTTCATCTCTGCTTTGCCTCTTTCACTTTCCTTCATTATACTCGTTCAGCCAGAAAAGGGCAAACCGTTCTTTTATGGTTTGCCCTCGACTTTTTCTGATTAAATCTTTACTTTAAATATTGCCTTTTTAATGGTTTCCGGTTCCTGAACCTGAACCGCTGTTCTGTGTCCGTCACTCGGATAACAGATCAGGAAATCTCCATCTGTCAGGACTACGGAAGAATTCTTTTCCCCATCCATCGGAAGAAAATCATCTTTTTCCACAAAATCTTTTAATTCCATATTCTGAATGAAGTTCAGATCGATCTGTTCATTTCCATGGATCATTACATGGACGTCCAGATAATTTTTATGTGCTTCCCAGAAACGTTCTTCCGGTGTTGTTGTTGTATATTCTACGATATTGACAAACAGTCTGTCACCATCGATTTCATGACTTCCCTTTTCATAAGATGCAAGGTCGTGTGTCTTTGCATATTCAAAGCACTCTTTTACCTGTTCTTCTAAGAATGGGAATTCTGATAAATTATTGATATTTCCAAAAATCACGAAAATCGTCACTCCTTCTTAGTTTTTGTAAATGGTTGTGTTAGGAGCAGGTACGGAATTGTCTCCTTTTGCCTTTCTCCAGATGATACTTGCCGGGATACCAATCACCAGTGATACTACAATTGAGATGATTGAGTATGACCAGATTGATACGTGATCAGCAGGTACGAAGTATTTGATGTATACCATTACGCCTGATGCAACGATGAATGCACATACTGCACCAAATGTATTGGCAACCTTTGTAAATGCTCCAAGGATAAATGTTCCGATCAGGATACCAAGTACCAGTCCCATGAATCCATTGAACCATTCGTATGCAGATTTTACTCCGCCGTTAGCCAGTACCATAGCAACTACGATTGCGAAGATACCAACGATCAGAGATACATACTGTCCGATCTTTGTCTGTTTCTCAAAGCTTAATTCTTTCTTAGAAAGTCTTGCCTGGATATCCAGTGTCCAGCTTGATGCTACAGAGTTCAGACCTGTAGAAAGTGTAGACTGTGCTGCTGCATAAATAGCTGCTAACAGAAGTCCTGTTACACCAACCGGAAGCTCAAATGCGATGTAAGATGCGAAGATCTGGTCCTGAGCTGCTGCCGGTGGAAGTGTATTCTGCTGATAGAATACGTATAATCCTGTACCGATCAGGTAGAATACTGTTGCGATGAAGATTGATAATCCTCCGTTTGCAAGCATCATTTTGTTCAGTTTCTTTGTATCAGTTGTTGTTGTAAAACGCTGTACAATATCCTGGCTTGATACGTAAGATGCCATTGTATTGAATCCGGCACCAACGATCATGATGAATACGCTGTCTTTAAAAATGTTAGCATTGAAGATCGGCTGATCTACAGCAAGGAACTTATGCTCTGTTGTCAGTGCATGTGCGATTGCTCCAAATCCACCATCTAAGTGTGCTAACAGGAAGATCAGTGCAAATGTAACACCGATCAGAAGTACAGATCCCTGGATGAAGTCTGTCCAAAGTACGGATTTCAGACCTCCTGTGTATGAGTAAATAATAGCAATGATACCCATGATAATGATCAGTAAGTTTACGCTGATTCCAGTCAGACTTCCAAGTACCATACATGGAAGGTACATGATGATTGACATACGTCCGATCTGGTAAATGATGAACATTACAGCTCCAAGTACACGAAGTCCTTTGCTTCCGAATCTCAGTTCCAGATAATGATATGCTGTATCAATATCCAGTTTGCTGTAAATTGGCAGGAAGAATTTAATCGTGATCGGGATAGCTAACAGCATACCAAGCTGTGCGAACCACATGATCCATGTTCCTGCGTATGAGTTTCCTGCTAATGACAGGAATGAAATCGGACTTAACAGTGTTGCGAAAATTGATACGGAAGTTACCCACCACGGTACAGTTCCGTCTCCTTTAAAGTACTCTTTTCCTTTCATTTCTTTCTTTGCAAAATGAAGGCCGGCGAACAGTACAGCCGCAAGATAAACTACTAAAATAACTAAATCTACTACGGTAAACCCTTGCATCGTCTCTCTCCTTACAGATATTTTTCTTTAAATGTATCTTTATTATATTATCTTACAGATATTTAGCTTTTGCGTCGCGAACCATCTTAGCTGCTTCTTCAACGATAGCCATATCTTCTTCTACTAATGCAGGCAGTGGCTCTCTTACTCCGCCAAGCTCCAGACCTTCGTTGATCTTTAACATAGCTTTGATCACTGCATACATATTTCCGTGTGCGGAACACATTTTGTAGATGATCTCATCACAAGCATACTGGATTTCTCTTGCTTCTTCCATCTTTCCGGCTCTTACATATTCGTCTAATTTCAGATATAATTCCGGCATAACTCCGTATGTACCACCGATTGCTCCTTCAGCTCCGATGACACGTCCACTCATGAACTGCTCATCTGGTCCGTTGAAGATGATGTAGTCAGGACCTGCTGCCTGTTTGAACATCTGGATATCCTGTACTGGCATAGAAG
>ERZ791809.1685-NODE-1685-length-11228-cov-14.699544_pt1 | contig 11228 bp, 8 predicted proteins | sample MGYA00509946_ERZ791809 | MGnify/ENA primary metagenome ERZ791809 (study PRJEB30046, sample SAMN00791993) | human gut metagenome | study: EMG produced TPA metagenomics assembly of the A metagenome-wide association study of gut microbiota in type 2...
TAGATAATGCTCTTTTTCAATGCCAATTTTATATGTTATTATTTTTATCCCACAAGAAAGCGTGAAGAACCTAAAAAAAAGAGCGGATCCAACGGCAAGAGCTTCCCCCGCCCTCACCATCAAAAAAAGACCACATCTCTGCGGTCTTTTTTGATTGATTTTATTTTTCTTCGTCTTCCGCTGCTTCTGTTTCAGCTTCTGCGAAGGATTCCTGTGCTGCGCCGTCGCCGAGGGGGGCTTTCATGCGGTCGAGTTCATCGATTGCTGCGAGGGCGAGTTCGAGGTCTTTTCTGATCTTGCCTACGTAGGATTTCATGTTGCCTTCGGTCTGCATCATGTTGTGAATGAGGGTGCGGCGGTAGTCCTGCGCGTCTTTGATCTGCTTTTCGCTGTCGGCCTTGGCGTTGGCGATGAGGATGTCTGCGTTTCTGCGCGCGTTCTTCTTCACGTTTTCAGCGGTGTCTTTGGCGAGCTGCAGGGTGGCAGTCATTGTTTCGGAGATCTTTTCATAATTGGCCAGTTTTGCTTTCATCTGGTCAAGTTTTTCTTCCATTTCGCGGTGTTCACGGTAAATGCGTTCGTAGTCAGCGACGATCTGGTTCAGGAAATCATTGACTTCCTCTTCGCTGTAACCACGGACGGTGGCTTTCGTGAACTGCTTATTATGGATGTCCATTGGTGTAATCATAATTTGCCTCCTTGGGGGGAATTCTTTCCCCATTTTACTGTCTATCCGGCGTTTCGGCAAATTCTTTTTTGTCAAAGCGTAAAGATAGCATGAAAATTACCCATCCCTTTTGCTTTTTCCCTTATAGAAATGGAAGTACTGTGCATTACTGTATTTATCGTCTTTCCAGGCGACAGCGCATGAAGATTTTCCCGAAGAGCCATGCGGTAGCGGCGGTATAGATCATGCCAGGAGCGGCTGCGATGAGCATGACTTCAAGCCCCTTCCCCAGGAGGAAGTACATGAGGACGCGGGCAGCGGCGCTTCCCACGGGACCGGAAATCACGTAGAATACGCGGCTGTCTCCAAGCGCCAGCCATACAAGGCCGACGACGACGCGGAATGTCATGGCGACGGCGACGTTCAGGATGGTCGCGGTCCCCATCGTCATGCTTAAGAGGGATGCGAGGATCCCTGCAATCAGGTATTTCTTAAATCCAAAGACGCCACAGATGGCGACGGCAATCGGGGCTGAGAGCTGGAACTCCGTCCCCGGGACAAGGCCCGGGATGCGGAAGACTCCGCTGACGGCTATGAGAACGGCGAGCATCGCTGTCTCACAGATATCCACGATCCATTGTCTCTCTCCTGTCACGGTCATAAGGTGCTCCTTTCGATGGCTAGGGCAGGGGGAAATGCGCTTTCATGACCGCAACGGCGCGGTCCAGTTCTTCTTTCGTGTGAGCCGCGGTCACGGTCAGGCGGATGCGGCTCGTCCCGGCGGGCACCGTCGGCGGACGGATAGCAGAGAGAAGGATGCCTTCCTCAATGCATCGGGAGGCGTATGCGAGCGTCTTTTCCTCTTCGCTCAGTATGATGGGAATGATCGGAGTGTCGCTTAATTCTACGGGAATCCCCGCTTCTGCCAGCTTCTCCTTCATGTACCGGGTATTCTCCATCAAGCGTCCCACGAAGCGCTCCGGCTCGCGCTCCAGAAGGCGTAAAGCTGCCAGCGCCGTCATCCCGGTCACGGCTGAGATGGACGTAGAGAAAATGAACGGCCTTGAAACGTTCCTCAGGTAATCGCAGATTTCCCTTGAAGCAGCTGCATAGCCGCCCTCAGCACCGAGCGCCTTGGACAGCGTCCCCACCTGGATATCTATGCCAGAGACGTGGAAATGCTCCGCAGAGCCTCTTCCCGTCTCGCCGATCACGCCGACGCCGTGCGCATCATCGACGATGAGGCAGGCATTGTATTTTTCCTTAAGGCGGATCAGGTCCGGGACCGGCGCGATGTCCCCGTCCATCGAGAACACCCCGTCTGTCACGATGAAACGCTGCCCGCTCACAGGCGTATTCTTCAGAAGTTCTTCCAGAGCAGCCATATCCGAATGCGGATAAATGACCGTGCGGGCGCGGGAAATCCTGCATCCGTCGACAATGGAAGCATGGTTCAGTGCGTCCGAGAAAATGATATCGTCCTTGCCGCCGAGGGCATAGAGGACGCCCAGGTTTGTCATGTAGCCTGTATTGAAAATGACGGCATCTTCCGCATGCTTGAAGGAAGCGAGCTCCTTTTCCAGATCCGAGAGTTCAAAGACAGCACCCGATGTCAGACGCGCGCCGCCCGAGCCCGTGCCCCAGCGTACGGCATCCCTGGCCGCTTCCTGGACCTCCTGTTCATGCGTCATGCCAAGGTAATCATTCGAATTAAAGACAATGCACTCCGAACCGTCGCGGCGGACGCCCTTCGACGCCGTCACCATGCGGAGATCCTGCACTTTGCGGAAGCGCCCGCCTTCGCGGATTTCATCCAGCGCCTTTCCCATATTTTCAAGTTTCATTTGATAACCTCACCAATACCGTCTGATTCTGCATATAGTCTTCATAAAGAGCAACATCTGTCCCGTGCTTCACGAAGAAAACGCGCCCGCCGACCGGGTCGCCCTTGTCCTTCATCACCGTAATGCGGCCATAGCCGTGAAGCGGCGAGCCGACGTAGCCCGTCACATAGTCCGGATCATCCGACCAGCAAAGCTCGGCTACCGTGCCGGGTCCGTGAGCCACCTTCGATGCCAGGACAAGCGCTTCACGCGGATGATCGCCGCCAAGACCCTTGCCGCGCATCTTTGCTTCATACTCAGCCGTGTCAGCGCTGTCCATATTGCTGCAGCGGACCCCGCGCTCTCCGCGGCCATCGAGCCTTTCGCCCGTCTCCGCATCCATCACGATTGCGCCCCTCATGCTGTCTTCCAGTGCTTCCAGAGAAGCGATGCCCCGCCTGGCCGCCAAAGGAGAAACACCCGCGCGGATGAGCTCAGCCTCCGCTGCCCTGTGTCCCTCGGACTTCTCGCTCGTGTCGATCTGGTAAAGCGGAAGCATCAGGCAGTACGAAACCGCCGCATCCGGCACCTCTTCCACCTTCACCTGAATGAAATCCGCGCATCCTCTCTCATGCTCCCTTGCACGGCGCATCATGGAAATCACCGTCTCATCCACCAGATCCTCAGAAACAATCCGCTCCGCTCCAGAAATGTGGCGCCCGCCCTTGCCATGGGTCCCGCCCAGGCTCGAACGCATCTTCACACTGTACAACATTTACGGTCTCCTTTGTCAACTTGCATTGTTATTATTGTCAACCTTATGGGTAAAAAATATGCCGAAGCATCGCTCCGGTTCCATATATCTACTTTATTTCTTTCTATTATTTAATAGTAACAGGACTCTTTTGTCAAGGTGTTTGAATGTGCGATGTTAACAAAATAACTAAAACGCATGTGCAGGGATTCAAAAGAGCCTCCATGTAAAAAGGACTTCCGCAGGCGTAGGAAGTCCTTTTTAAGGTGTGTTGCAGGCACCTTTGCTGCCCAGCCCTGGGGGAGGTTCTCCCGGCCGCGTCTCCGCCCTCGAGAAGGGAAGTGAAGCGAAGACCCCGCCCGGTAGATAGGGATGGACTTTATAGAATGCCCTTCAAATCCAGCGGGGATCGCCGCTGGATTCATTGGACTCATTCCCTGTACCAGTTTTTCTATTTCAAGAAATGAGCTTTCGCCATTTCATCATGTCATCTTCCATCCGCTGCATAGAACAAGAGCTTCCATGACAGCCGCTCTCATTCTGCAGGAACCGTCCCCCGCGCGGCGCATCCCCCGATGCACGCCGCGGACGATTTGTGGATGTTCTCCTGCTGACTAACGAAACCCGCTGGCAGGAAACAGTCGGCGCGTCCTTGCATGACACGGCCCGCCCCCGCCGCTTTCCCCCGGGATAAGCAGCAAGGCCATGTCTCGACGCTTCGTTGATACTAAGTATACATTTTCTTTGTAAAAGCAGTCAATATGATATACCATACATTAATATTTGATTTAAATCTCCCCTTTTTTCATCATTTCCATGCAAGAATACGCATGTTAGAAATAAAATTCCCATTCTCAATAAAGTCAAAAATCCTAATTATTTTGTTTGAATTTATTCTGGATAAACAGTCAGAAAGTATACGGCCTTATCAAGATGACGTCGCTTTTTAAATCTATTTGAAAATTATGTTTTAGAATAAAAGCCAGTATTCCCGTTATAGTTTGAAATATTTCCTTGATATTCCTAAATGCAGCATATTCTATATAGGCTCTTTTAAAAATAAGAGTACCGAATCATTTTTATCAAAATATCAATTAGAATCAGACATTTCGCGTAAAGTCTATGCATCTTAGCCCCGTCTTTACCGGACTTTATCAAAAAATCAGATCAAAGTCTCCATTTTCATTTAGGTGAATACCATCGACTAAAACTAATGTATATCCTGCAACCTATGAAATGAGAGGGATTGATAGAAGAAATCACAGAGCTATGAAAAAAGCAAACGATATTGGGAATGGGAGAGGAAGATGGAGGAAAATGCATTTCCACGAGCGAAGCGAGGTTTAAGGGTGTTAACCTTGCTTCGAAAGGAGAAGGTGGCAGCGTAGCTGACGAATGAGATGTAGTTCCATCAGCCGCCAGGCTGGTTTTGCGATTTTTATGAGGTGGTTCATCTCCCAGGCTGCAAGCCGGCTGTATGGTTTTTCATCTTTTTCATATAAAATGCTAAAACCGCACAACCTCGCTCTGCTCGATGAACCTTTTATAAAAACCAATGAATACTGCACCCCTTTCGTCAGCAACAGTTAAATGATAGGCTGACCGCCCTTCCCCGCTGAGGCAGGGCAAAACCTTCCGCACCGGCACGTACCGCCATGTCACTGCGATGTACTGAGTTTTGATTTCCACGAGCCTTCCGAAATGAAATTCCACACAAAAAAGCCTCCCGCGCACTTGGGAGGCTTTTCTGCTTTTCCTTTGTTCAGAGTCAGGCTTTTTATTATTTTATACGCCGACTTTCGCGGCAAGTTTTGCGATGATCTGCTGCTGTTTTTCGTTGATTTCCTTCTGTTCTTTGAGCATGGTTTCGAGCTGGCCGATTCTCTGATCCTGGGAGGCCAATTTCTTGTTTTGTTCAGCGACGTGTTTCTTGAGGCTTGTCAGTTCTTTGGCTGCTTCACCTGGGTAGACCTTCTTTACATTTCCTCTTTCACCGACTTTGAAGGAGGCGCCGACGGTAACCATGTTATCGTTGTAACCTACGGTCGTTCCCAAAGAGAGAAGCGTGTCGTCATTCGGATGGTAGAAAGCGCCGAGGGCGAGGGCCTGCTGGTCTTTGTAGGAACCACCGGAGACGGCGACGTTTTACTTGCTGTCCGGATCATAGTCGACCGGATGAAGGCCCGCCAGAGCGGCTGCACCTGCGCCGACTTCATTGACACGGTGATCGAGGTCGCCTACGCGGTTGTCGAGCTGTGTCAGGTGGGTCGTGTTATTGGTAATGCTGCCCTTGAGTTCATGAATCTGCGAGCCGTTGACGGCGTCCGTGGACGATGCGGAAATTTCTCCAGGCGCGACGTTTGTCACTTTCCTGCCGCCTGCATTGATGCCGCCCGACGTCATGGACGGACCGCCTTTTATGCTGACGCCATCGTTATTGATGGTAGTATTTCCTGCTTTGACGCTGTCGACGGTGATGTCTTTCTTGAGCGATACTTTCAGCGAATCTCCGGAAATACTGGTTTCCGTATTCGTGCTGTCCCCAAGGATCGAGAGGGTGCCCTTCGGGGAAATCGATGCGCTGTTCCCGTCGTCTGCCTTGAAGCTGGTCGGGTCCGTGACGTTCCTGATCACGACGACTTCACCATTATCGACACTTGTATTACTGTCCGGGGTAATTGGAAGAATCGTCGTCCCGCCGGAATTAGCGCCCGATGTTCCTGTATTTCCTGCGCCTGCAGTGCCTGCCGTGTCTGCAGTGGCCAGGCTGGAATGCGTCGTGACTGCTGTTTTCGTATTCGTTCCTGCGGCCGTATTTCCTACGCTGGCGGATGTATGGCCCGTCTCGGATGTGGTGCCTGTGATATTCGCGCTGATGGTGTACATACCGTCAGACGTCTTGATGACCTGGATGCCGTTGCCTGCCTTGATATTTGGCTGCGTCGCATTCTGCCGGGCGAAGACAACCTTCTTCAGCTGCGCCACGTTGACGGCATCGGTGTCCTGCGTGCCAGCTGCGACGCCCGTGATCTGACGGGTGATGCCTTTGGAAATATCGTTGACAGAAACGGCGCCTCTTGTCGATTTCCAGGCCGGGGACGTATTCAGGGAAAGAAGATTTGTCAGCGGATCATAGCCTGCATAACCAGCTGCCGTACCTGCCACAGAGCCCGAACCGAAGGCCGCGCCGCCAGAGGCTGTCGCATAGGAATTGTAACCGACAGCGACGATATCATCGCTTGTCATCTGCGTCGCATTGCTGTCTGCCGACCCGATGACGACGGAACGGTCAGTGCCGGAAAGGTAACGGTTGTCGCCGATGACCTGCGACATCTTCGAAACAAGAACAGTATTGGCTGAACCTATAGAAGTGACATTCTGCTCATTGATGGCTGAATTACCATAACCGATTTGGATATCTTTTGCATTTTCTGCTGCACCATCCGTAGTGGACAAAACATTATTCACGCCGAACATCTGCGACAGGTTTGTATTCGTTGCACGGTTCCTATCGCCCAAAACCTGCGTCCTATCTGCATTCGTCACGCCATTGACAGCGCCGAGGGCAGAAACATGATTTACATTGGACGCCGTATTTCCTGAACCATCCAAAATATTAGCTGAGCTTACATTGTCTGCCGTACCAGTCAGTGTATTATTCGATCCGGTTACCGAAGAAAGAGCTGCATAGCTGACGGTGTTCGTATCGCCAAGAATCTGGGTTGTCGCGGTATTGTTGACGGTATTTCCAGATCCAATGGCAGAAACATGCTGCACGGCGGATGCCGTATTTCCCACACCGGACAAGATATTGGATGCGCTTGGCGTCTTCTCTGTCCCGGTGATGGAATTCTTAGCGCCTGCTATCAGAGAGGAATTGACATAAGAAGCGCTGTTTGTATCACCAATCATGACGCTGCCTTTGGTGTTCTCCACATTGGCGTTGTCACCCATGACAATGGAGCTTGTTACATAGCTTTTCTTGCTGCCCGTTCCGATGACCGTCGTATTGTTTGCTCTCGTTAAACTATTGTTGTATCCGTCGATCATGACATACTTGTCGCTATCAAAGAGGCCGTTTTGGCCCTTAAGTTCATTCCCTGTACCAAGGACCTGGGCAAAGGATACGCTGTCGACCTTGTTCCCATTGCCGATGGCCATGACAGCGCCGCCTGGATTTTTTTGGCTCCGTCAATGATTGCATCCTGCATGGCTTTTGGAGAATCAAGCGGCTGGCTCAGAATCATCGTTGCCGAAGTGACTCCCCATGTATTTTTCACCTCATTGCCCGTGCCGATGGCGATGGTTCCGCTGCTGTTATTGACACGGTTTTCCGTCCCGATGATGGAGTTTTCCGCGCCGGAATGAGGAAAGGCGGCAATCGATTCATTGGAGTTCAAGGAACCGACGACAGTGCCAAATGCATTCTTATATCCATCAAGAATGGTATCGACCACATGGAGTTCCTGATACTGGCTCGACTGCACATTGTAGCTGCCATAGGTCGTCGTGAACATGCCGTTTGCATACAAATTCGTGCCGACCGTCGTCGAGGCCACGCCTAGCTGCCTGCCGGCTGCAGGACTGAAGCCGTACGTGCTGAATTCCGATCCCTTCGTATCCCCGATCTCCACATCCGCTCCCAGATTATGCGCGCCGATTTCAATCGATCCTGCCCTTGCGAAAGAATTCGTGCCGATGGCAATTCCTTCCGGCAGATTTTCCTTCGCTTCCGTGTTGCCAGCTATGGTGTAACCAAATCTGTCATCATCTTTGCCTCTCTCCTTGCCATATCCGAAAGAAAGGAGTGCCTCCTCCGTTCGTGTGCCCAGATCGATCTTCGCATTATTTCCAATGGCGATACTCATGCCCTTCGGGCGGGTATTGACCGGATCCATGCCATATTAGATAAATGCCCCCTGGCCCTTTACGATATCATTGGAGGGTGCAGCCTGCGCAGGCAGCGCCGCACTCGTACAAAGCAAAAAGGCGCAGACAGAAGCAAGGAAAAGGCGTACCTTTTTCCCCTGACATCTGCTGCGTCTGGAAATACGTGCATTAAAACTACTCTTCGAAATCATAGTACATCCCCCCGGCGGTCCACAAACGATACCTTTCCAAATTAAGCAGCCGCCATGGACCCTTTCCCCCGAAAGAGTCCTTTCAAGGCGTACTGCCGGATCGGGGCGCCGCGTTTGCCAGTGACAAGCTCCATGAACCGCTTGAAATTCCCTGGTTCCAGGCCGGCCCATTCGTTGATAGAGAATCCCCCTCAAACGCGCGCTTTTAATCTCCCGTTCTCGTCTTAAATATATAGTAATTACGATATTAAGAGGAATACGAGTCAGAGATAAGAGGTTGACACTTTTGTTATAGGTATCAAGGAAATCAGGGTAAATTAAGTGTCCTATCCTATTCCGTTATATGCTTCCCATCGTTCCGCGATTGGATTCGGCACTTTTTGTAAAAAATAACTCGGTCTTATGAGAAACCCTCAAGAACGGACGCACTCTTCTTTTAAGAACATATAGAAAACTTCATGGACACATCCGCCCTGCTGTACGTGTATCTTATGTGATTCCTTGATAGAGTGATAAAGGAAATGAATAGGATACTAGAGGATATAAAGGAAATGGATGGGAAGATGATCTGACGAATGGTACACCGCGCATTTCCCAAGCGCCGCTAACCTCGCCTTCCCAGACGGGGAAAAAGGGCCGTAGGCCGGTCTTGACCTTGCCCTGGAAGGGAAGGTGTCGGCGGAGCCGACGGATGAGTTGCATTTCCTCGGACAGAGTCCGGTTGTATGGTTTTTAAAGGTGCAATTTCTAAAATCGGGGTGCAGTATTCATTGGTTTTTAAAATATGAAAAGGTTCCACGCGCAAAGCTGCGGTTGTATAGTTTTTCATGTTTTTCCATGCTCCCCATCTCACGCAAAAAGGACTTCCTTGACGAGAGAAGTCCTTTTCACTCGAATAGGCCTGAATAGCAGGTTCTGCCTTTCGACTGTCCGTCATGCGGCCATCCGACTAGTATGGGAAGGGGGTCGGACCGGTCTTTAATTGGGAAGGTCATGACGAACTATATGGAATGCCCGATGAGAGGGGAAGGTTGAAGTTTGGAGATAGATGTGCCCCCTCATGCGATGCTGATTCCCGTATGGGATGAATGGAAAATTTCCTTAGAAAGTTCCCGGTACATGCCGGCAGCCGATCAGCCTGGGCTGGCGCTCTGCCGTAAAAAACAAAAATCGCAGTCAAACGCGGGGAAGAAGACGGACTTCCTTGCCTGGCGTTCGCTGCGAAAAAAGGTGCTTTGAAAACGTTTCAAAATCGTAAGAGCCCCCCTGGCGGCTTGCGAGTATATCGCCGCAGTGGTTACGGTGATTCCCTTTCCCCCGAAAGAAAATTCACGTCCGTCCCCCGGACCACTGCTTGATCGGGATGCTGATGCAGGATCTTCCGGCCGTTCCCTGGAGACTCCCCAGTCTCCTCGGATCTGCCTTGATGAAAGATCTCCGTTAATTATCAGCGTATTTAAATCTCCCGTTCTTTGACTTCAATATATAATAAAAGGGAAATTATAAGAAATACTAATAAGAGATAAGAAGTTTATACTTTTATTATAAGTCGATCGGTTTGTTCTAACTTCCTTTACTCCTATGCATTCCTGCGATAGGTTTCCTCTTTTCAGCTGCAAAAATACACTTGTTTTCCCTAAAATCAGATACTAATTCCCTATTTTCCCTAAAGGCAGACACTCGTTTTGCGATCTTCTTTCAGCAGATCATAGAAATATTTGTGAATGAGCCCGTCATCTCATACGCGCATCTTATAATCTTCCCTTACTCGCTTATAACAGATTCTGATTAGTAACGGCAATTTCATGGATATCAGAAGTATCAGAACTTCAACGAAAAAGGCCCTCAGGTAAGCTGAGGGACAGCGATATGACAAAATGTACAATCATTTCGCCACAGTCCTTTTTCTATTGGAATATTCTATTATCGGATTATCCAGCACTTATATGCGCCGGCTTTGTCTGAATACCAAAAAACCTCGCTTCGCTCGAGGAAATGAACCTCCTCAGGCGACTCTGTCGCCAGCTCCCCCTACGGGGCAAGCTCAAAAAAAACCCTTAAACCGAACTTCGTTCGAGAAATGCTAAAGGCAGTATTTACCTAATTTTGTCACAGCTTTTTTTTTGATGGCCATATTATGGAAAGCCCAAGAGAATGAAAATTTGGAAAAATCTTCCTCTCAGGCGTTTTCCCTTATTCCGTCACTCCGGTCTTTGCCATAAGTTTCCGGATCAGGATTTCCTGTCTGGCGAGTTTAATATCTGAAGCAGCATCCGTCTTTGAGTGTACGGAAATTTCCAAATCTTGCTATCAGTATAAATGAAATCAGTCTCCAAGAGAAATCGTAATCACCAATAGGTTCTTTCCAGCCTGCTATAAGCGTTTGTGCCATCTTCAAGAAATCCCAGCAAAAAAGACTCCTAGTCGGAAACCAGAAGTCTTTTTCACCGCCGTCGTCCATGATGGAGAGTGGGACGATGGCACACCCGTCTGCAGCCGGGATTACGGGCTGCGCGGTATGGAGACGCAGCCGTCAAGGCGGAAGGTTCATCCAGGGAGGGAGCAGACGGGCAATATGGATGGTCCCGCAGCGGACCGGGGAGTGAAAACGTAAGTTTAACTGTCCGGCCGCGGGGCGGTCCTTCGGCAGGGCGCCTGACCCGGGAAGGATGCGCTGATAGATGCACTTTGTTTGCATCTCCTGCCATCTATAGTATAAACCAATTTTTTATTTAGATAAAATCGCAGTATTTCATAAGGTCCCCTCTCTTCTTGAATAAGCGTTAAAACCTAACGATTTTCATTCTATTTCTCCTGCTAAAGGCCAGAAAAGAGTGTATAATAAAAAGGATAATTTCTTCAGAAAGAGGGCTCACCATGAAAATCGCAATTGCAGGCACAGG
>ERZ791809.1687-NODE-1687-length-11210-cov-24.771851_pt1 | contig 11210 bp, 11 predicted proteins | sample MGYA00509946_ERZ791809 | MGnify/ENA primary metagenome ERZ791809 (study PRJEB30046, sample SAMN00791993) | human gut metagenome | study: EMG produced TPA metagenomics assembly of the A metagenome-wide association study of gut microbiota in type 2...
GGATTTAGGGCTTGGGTATAGGGTAAGGACCCTCCCGCAGGGGTTTCTGTCCCCTTGAAGGGGAACCGAAGGGGTCGTAAAGACTATTGAAGACAGGTGGGGCAATCAATCAGAGAGCGTAATCCGATGAATATAAGCAGATTTGGCTGTTTCTGAGAAAAGATGTATATTTGCCCCATCATAGTAATATATAAAATAAGGTGAAGCTATGGTTTATTTGCAAGATATAAGATTTACCAATTTCAAATGCTTTGAAGATACTTCTAGTTTGGAATTCGGAAAACTGACGCTGCTTACAGGTGCCAACAGCACCGGTAAGAGCTCTTTGATGTATGGTATGCTGGGAGTTCTTCAGAGCAAGAATTTCCCTTGGAATTTTTCTCCTAATGGCATTTATGTGCAGATGGGTAATTTCATGGAAATGGTGTTCAGGCATGATTCGACAAGGAAAATCGGTTTGAGCTTTACCTTGGTTGACTCAGAAACCGACGAGCTGTTAAAGGTTGAAAGTCTGTGGATGGGTAATCAGGCTGGCAATCCAATAATTTCCTTCTGTGAATGTACAGGTAGTTATTATCATTTCAAGCAAAAAGTTACGAAAGACGGTAAACTTCTCGTTGATGTCGACATCGATCCTTCTAAAAATAAGCAGAGAAAGGAATTTGAGGAATTGTTGGAATATGCTAAATCTCATTTGACTTCAAAAGATTCAATTATAGAGTTTTTGAAATATACTACCAAGAAAATTCATTTAGAAAGTCTGGTAGTTAATGATCTTTCTGGGGAAAACAAGAAAAAAACGTATCCACTATTCTTTGCCGTACAGGAAGCTACGCATTTCATTGAGCGTTATAATTCGAAAGTCAACTATATCAGCTCTTATCGTCAGCCAGCTCAACGTATTTATACCGAGGAGCCTGTTACGTCAGGTAAGATAGCAACATCAGGCGAGGGTTTTATCAACGAACTTTTGACATGGAAGGATGCTAGTCACGATAAGTTTGAAGAATTTGTTGAGGGCATTAAATCTATCGGATTGTTGAGTGAGGTAGAACCATCCAGATTAGGTTCCGGTCAATTCAAGATAGGCGTGAAGGTACATGAAGATGATGAACTTGCAAATCTCTCAGATGTAGGATTTGGTATATCACAGACCATGCCGATTATCATAGCAGATGTAGAGTTGGGTAAGGGATCCACACTTTATGTTTCTCAGCCAGAGGTTCATTTGCACCCAAGAGCCCAGGCTAAGTTTGGCGATTATCTCGTCAAGCAGATGCAGAAGGGCAAGCGTTATGTCATCGAATCACACAGCGAGTATCTGATGAATCGTCTGCGTCTGTCAGTAGTCAGGGGCGATATTCAGGAGGAGGATATTAAGGTATATTATATGAGCCAGGGTGAAGGAAAGACCACCATTCATACTGTCAAGTTCAAGAAGAATGGTCAGATAGAAGGTGCTCCTCGGGATTTCTTCGATACTTATATGATTGATGTGATGGACATAGCAATGAGTGCGCAATGAAAAAAGATATATTTATAGACAATAATATCGCTTGTCGTTTTGCCAACCCGATGGATCCTAAGATGAAGAAGCTCATCAATTGGATTATGAAGAATGAGGAGGGTAGTGAAGACAATGCGATATTAGTAGTGTCCGACAAGTTGCTTCATGAATATATAGCTTCTTGTCAGGGGGCTAATGGTTCAACGAGCATCCCAATGATAGTTGGCAAGTTGACGAAGGAAGGCAGATTGTTGAAGATCAGCAATGCCGAAATCAAGGAGTTTCAGCGCAAGTATTTTACGAAGAAGGTAGAAAAGTCTCTTCGTTCCAATCAGGAAGACAGGAACCATATTCCTGTGGTTCTTCTTTCTGACAGGAAGTACGCTTTAACCAACGATGAAAAGTTTACGTACGATCTGGAGCATTTCCCCGGCTTCAAAGTCCTGGTTTGTTCTAGACCCGAGAACATGCCTTACGAAGATTGAATCTGCGTCATCTGCATGATGGATTGGGAAAGATATAAAGGATAAAATTGATAATATGATGTTACGACTAGTCTTTGTTTCTGTATTTTTGCTTGGAGCAGTGATAGGATGGCTTGTGGTTTACTTTGTACGTAAATACAAAGAGTATAACCCAAAAGTGTTAAGAGATTCCATGGTTTTATTACTGGGAGGTGGATGCATGGATTTTCTTTTGTCCCTGATCGATAAGCAAGTTGCACTATATGCTTTTGCTGCATACTTAATAGGATTAGCAACAGCTTTCTTCCTTCATTGGATTTATCAATTGATAGTTGCAAAGATAACGGCTCCCAAATTTATGGATCCTCGCAGTAAATATGAATTGTTCTCGGGTTGTAGCCTTTCTGACACAGAAAAGGATGCAAGGGCAATGGTTGGTTATCAGCTTGAGATTGTGAATCAAGGATTTCTGCAACTCAGTGAAAAGCTTATAACAGAAGATGAATTCATAGCTTTAGTGAAAAAATCGGGCTTAACACGCCAGGTCTTTGAAGAGTTGGCAAGTCATCCTCTGGGAGATATGTTTTTGTCTTCTGCTCTTACTGCCTATATGAAGGCAAAGAATATTTTTGATACAATTGAGCGAGGAAAGTGATGTGTTTACGACAAATAACAGTATTCTGCTGTTCTTTAGCATACGTCAGCAATTTCTAATTTATCAAAAATATGTTTCTTGTCTTCATTACTTAATTACTGATGAAAAAATACCAGATGTTATAAGACTTGTAGATTTAAGCTCATACATTAGTTATAGAAGTAAAAAACTGAAAGATATTTGAAAGGTTTTGTAATGGAAAATGAAGAACAAATACGATTGAGGTTGCAGCAACTGTTAGAGTCTCATTCTAAAGACTATAGTCAGATTTTGCTTTTGTCTAACAAATTGGCAGAGTTTGACAATGAGCATGTGCGTTTTTCTATAGATGGAGGTCTTATAGATAGATTAGGAAACGAACTTGTTGCACGTCAAGAAACTGCTGTTTCTGAGTTGGTCAAGAACTGCTATGATGCAGATGCTACCCATGTTACCTTAACATTCAGAAATACAGATAAGGTAGGTGGGGAATTGTTGATAGAAGACAATGGTACAGGCATGACAGAACAACAACTTCGTGATGGATTCATGAGAATTTCATCTTCTGAAAAAATAAAGAATCCTGTATCTGCAGTTTATCATAGAAAAAGGGCTGGTAAAAAAGGAATAGGTAGATTTTCTGTGCAGAGATTAGGGAGAAAACTAATCATTCAGACTTTTACTAAAAGTGCCAATACTGGTTTTGAACTCTGTATAGATTGGGATTCATATGCAGAAAATATAGAACTTAGTTTTGTATCAAATTCTATTAAGATGATTCCAAAGTGTGATTTTGTTGGTACAAGATTGCTGATAAAAGATTTGCGAGACAGATGGCCAGAGGCATCCATTTCCAGAATTTACCAATATGTCAGTGATGTTATTCAACCTCATGATGTCCTTCGAACCAAAACGGAAAGCTCTTCTGTAGATGCAGGAATGGAAGTCTTATTTTATTTGAATAATAAGAATATTCATAAAGAAATACATGATTTGAAATTATCATATAATCAGTTGGCATTAGCTACTATAGAAGGTGGTGTCGATTCGGAAAGGCATGGTTATTATCATGTATATAGTGATAGAATAAAATTGGATTTTACAGATAATGTAGGTTATGATACCGAAGACAAACATTCTGAATTTAGAAATATAAAAAATGTCAAGTTTAAGGCTTATTATTTCATTTATCAAAAAGATTTAATACCTCATGGACAAATGACTTCCATAAAGAAATATTCTTTAAATAATAGTGGTATAAAATTGTATCGAAATGGATTCCGAGTATTGCCTTATGGGGAAAGAGGTGATGATTGGTTGTCTTTAGATTTATCTACTAGGCGGCGTTCTATATTGCCGACTCATACAAATCAGAATTTTTTTGGTTTTGTTGAAATAAGTGATGATAGCGGAAACTTTGAGGAACCATCAAGCCGTGAGGGGTTGTTAAATAATGACGCATTTGTTGAATTACAGAATTTCATCTATCGTGCTTTGGTTAATGCTGTAGTCAAAATAGCTGAGGTACGTAACGTGAAAATAGTATCAGGGCAAAAACAAAAAGAAAATGGAACGTGGGAAGACATTAGTGTGAGGATAAAAAACATAGTTTTTACTTTGTCCGAGTTAGATAAAGAACTTGCTACTGGTGGTAATACTGTGGAGGCTCAACGCAAGCGTAAAAAGGCTATAGCTAATCTTAAGAAAGAAGTTGATGAAGTTAACAAGTTACAGAAAAAAGCACAGAAGAAACAAATAAAGGATACAGCGATGTTACGTGTTCTTGGGAGTGTTGGATTAACAGTCGGACAATTTATTCATGAAGTCAAGAACCACTTTATAAGTATAAATAAGGAGGTTGATTTGTTGAACAACGTGTCTGCCATCCAAGAAGTACATCAGCATACTGCTATTTTATCTTCTAATTTTAGAGATCTCAATACTTATGTGTCATATTTTGACAAGGTAATATCAGATAATGTGGTTCGTGATTTGCGCCCTTTGGATTTACGTTCAGAGATAGGGCGTTTTGTTAATTCTATGGAAGAAGATTTAAAGCGAGTTGGGATTGAATTAATTGAACCTATAATACATGGTTACTTTTTATATACACTTCCTATGCACCCATCAGAGTTATCGTCTGTGTTATTCAATTTCTATACAAACTCGCGAAAAGCTATTAAGCGAGCTAACGCAAGTGGAAAAATCATGATAGAATGCGGTATTTCTGGTGACATTGTTTATATAGAGTTCTCAGACAATGGTGATGGTGTTCCTAAAGAACTAGAAGATAGAATCTTTGACGAGTTCTTCACTACTACGTCTGCAAAAAGTTTAGATAGTATTGATTCTACCAATGAGGTAACAGGTACAGGTTTAGGTCTATCCATTGTTCGTGACATAGTAAAAAGTTACAGAGGAACGGTAAGGATAGTATCACCAAAGAGTGATTTCTCTACTTGTATTCGCGTAGAATTTCCAAAGGCGACCAAAAAACATTTACAAGAGTATATATATGAATAGAAAATATAAACTTCTATATATTGAAGATCAAGATCCTCAAACATGTGTGAATTTATTGAAAGAAGGAGATATGTTTGATGTAGAAACTGTTGATGCAGCTAAAACGGATGAGACATTGGATAAGATAAAAGATCACTCTTTTGATATATTTCTGATGGATTTTGAACTTACTTCTCATACAGGGCGAGTTGATGCACCAACATATGCTTCAACTTTACGAACGAAATTTAAAGACCATAAAGATTGTCCGATTATTTTAATATCGAGCGATTGTAATATCGGTAGGTTTAAGCAGGATTTCTCAAATAATGATTTGTTTGACATTGTTGTTACTAAAGAAGAATTTGGGAATCGTTACCAGACATATAAACTACGTATGTATGATTTGATAGAAGCATACTCTAAGATAAAAAAGTCTCGTTTCGATATATCAAGTATACTTGGGGTTAGCGATGAAAACGTATTAGATTTCAGATTTGTGCATTATTTGAAAATGTATGGGGCAAATCTGGATGTATATGGTATTTGTCGGTTTGTTCAGAAAACTTACCTACAATCAGTTGGCCCTTTGATAGGTGAGGATGTTGTTGCTGCTCGATTGGGCATAGATAAGGAATGCGATGATTTCAAGGAGTTGATGAAACTTTTTGATTCCTATAGATATAAAGGTATTTTGTCAACTTCCTATAAGCGGTGGTGGTCAGAGGAAATTCTGAAATGGTGGAATAAAGAGTTTGACGGTGCGTTTCTTAGGTTAATGCCTGCTCAAGAACGAGTACAGGCACTCAACTCAAAGTTTAATCTACATTTGAGTTATGTAAATCCTTTGGATTTTAATCGAAGTACTTGTTATTGGAGCATTTGTAATGAAATAAAAAGACCAATCGATCCAAATGAAGGATATAAGATCTTGAATGACAAAATTTATCCATGGCAGGAATACGAATATTATTCGTTAAAGGCGATTCTTTCTAATGATAAATTAATGAAAAAATTATCTGGTGCAGATCGACAAAAAATAGTTGAATATGGGCAAAAAATCACAGAAGAGCAAGGATGGTGTTAAATCAAGAATTTGGAATTCTTTGCATGATTTAGAACTCATGTTGAATTCATTTAACAAATATGGGATTGAAACCGTTTTTGGAAAAAATGACTTGCAAAATTTTTATAATAAGAAGAGTCACGAAGTTACTAACGGTAAGGAAAATTATGTGAAAAAGGTACACTTGGCTAATTTGTATTTTGCATTTAAGGCTGAACAGTTATCAATTATTCCTCATGATGTAAGTATGGTTTATGTCTTGCTTTCCTTGAAGTATGAGTATTCTAGACCTTATTTAACTAATATAGACTTATTTTCAGATTATCAGCTAGACATAGAGGTAAAATGCAATGAAGGGAGAAGTTTTGCTTGGCATCTAGATAGAGAAACAGGTACAGATGGGAAATACATTCATCCTTTGTACCACTTTCATGGGGGAGGTAAGAAAGTAGAAGGAAAAGATGCTGGTGAATTGTTAATCTTGCGTTCGCCACGGCTTGCTCATCCGCCAATGGACTTATTTCTTGCCATTCATTTTGTATTAGAAAATTTCTTGAATGCAAAAACTTATGCCCAACAAGTAAAAATATTCGAAGACCCTCAGTATAAAGAAATAATAATGAGAGCTCAAAATAGATTGTTGGATCCATATTATGGAGCAATAGTAGATAAGGACAAAGTTGAAGGAAATTATGCACCTCACTCTTTATGCCCTTTGTATATTTAGGTTATGAAATTTGTTGTTTCTAATTTTTTGAAGAATTATACTTCTGATATAAGGTCAGTCAATAGACTGTTGGTTACATCTTTTGTCTCCTTGAATAAAATAAGAGTGGTGAGAAATAAAGAAATTATCAATTTGTTGATTCAAAAAACAGACAAGGATTTCTTAGCATCAGAACAATTCTCTTTGATATTGCAGACTTATAATGGTGGGTTTACTTTTGAAGATCTCATTAATTGTTTTGAATGTGTATTATCTCCAAAGAGCAAGATTGTAAATGGTGCGGTTTATACACCTCAATATATTCGAAAATTTATCGTAAGATCAGTTCTTCAAGATGTGCGAAATGAAAAGCTTCCTTATTTGCTTTATGCCGATTTGGCCTGCGGTTGTGGCAGTTTTTTCTTATCGTTACTTGACTATGTATGTTCAAAGATAAATGTGACATGCTCTATTCTTTTTCCACGTTTATATGGCGTAGATATAGAGGAGTTTAGTATAGAAAGGACAAAAATATTACTTTCCTTATATGCTTTACTTAAAAATGAAGATGAAGAATATTTTGAGTTTAACTTGCATGTTGGCAATAGTCTCTCTCAATTTTGGATATCAGATGATGTTTATGTGAGAAATGGTGGCTTTGATATAGTAGTTGGTAATCCACCATATGTAAGTTCTTCGAAAATAGATGCCGTTTCAAAAGAATATTTATGTAAGTGGTCTGTTTCTAGGTCTGGTAAGGCTGATTTATATATCCCATTTTTTCAAATTGCATTGGAGAGTTTGGCCCCACGTGGCATAATGGGATACATCACAGTCAATAACTTCTATCGTAGTGTTAATGGTAGAGAATTACGTAAATATCTGTCCACAAGGCATTTAAAAATGAAAATTCTTGATTTTGGTGCAGAGCAAGTTTTCAAGGGTAGATCGACATATACATGTGTTTGTTTCATACAAAATATAATTGGGGATATATCATATACGAAGTGCCAATCTGCTGGAGTCATGAACATTTCTGATGGTGATTTCCTGCTTATTACTTATAATTCTTTGAATGACAAGAGAGGGTGGACGTTAAGTGATGAAGTTAATGTTTTGAAAAATATTTCCAAAATCGAGCATACTGGTGTTCCTTTAGGTAATGTTGTTGACATCAAGAATGGTTTTGCAACTCTAAAGAATGATATCTATGTGTTTATTCCTTATAGGGAAGATGAATGCTATTATTATCTGAAAAAGAATTCCAAAGAATATTCGATAGAAAAAACGATTTGTCGAAATGCGGTGAAGCCAAATACTTTGGATGAGCAATTACCTTTGGAATTGCAAATGGAGAAATTGATATTTCCATATATGCAGGGCGAAGGAAAAGTTATATTGATGGCGGAAGATTATTTGCAAACTAATTATCCAAGAACTTATGCATATTTGACGGATTATCAATATGACTTAGCTCAACGAGATAATGGAAATCGTCAGTATCCAGAATGGTATGCTTATGGGAGAACGCAAGCTTTGAATATCAATGGATATAGATTGTTCTTTCCATATTTAGCATCAAAGCCAATATTTATTTTGTCAGATGAAAAAGAACTGATGTTCTATAATGGATACGCTTTAGTGTCTGATGATTTGGAACAGTTAAAATTCTTACAAAAGATTCTATGCTCAAATGTCTTTTGGTATTATATAAAAAATAGTAGTAAGCCTTATGGAGGAGAATACATGTCATTATCAAAGAACTATGTTAAAAATTTTGGAATTGCTGATATGTCTCCTAGACAAAGAAAAAAGTTTATGGAACTTACTGAGCAAAAGAAAATTGATGAATATTTGTATAAACTATATAAATTGGAAATGCTATAAGTTTATAAGCTTAGGTAAAAATTGATATAATCAAGATAAAAAACTATGGCATGCTTAATTTAGCCTCGACTTTTCCATAACTCTCTTTGTTACGTTTTTTATATAAAAGGCGGTCCCATCCCGCACAATCTGGCGCAGACCTTTGATGGTCCGCCAACCTTAGAGCGTAGCGGTCCCGAGCACCGAGTAGGGCGGTTTCCTCCCTCGCTCCTGAGGAGAGAGGGCAGGGGTGAGAGGTGGAGCCTTCTTTAATGGTAAAGAAGGACGGGATGATTTTAGAGCAAAAACTTCTTTAACAATAAGGAAGGACGGGTAGGTTTTCGAAAAAGAATAAGAAAAAAATAATATAATAATAGAAAAGTAGCCCTTATTACGGGTATTACAGGTCAGGATGGATCATACCTGGCAGAGTTATCATATCATAAAGTTTATGGCAAAAAAAGTATTTGTAAGTGGATGTTACGACTTACTCCACTCCGGGCATGTTGAGTTCTTCCAGCAGGCCTCACATTATGGCGACCTCTACGTCGGCATCGGCTCCGATGCCACCTATTTAGAGTACAAACATCGCAAACCGATGTTCCCACAGGAAGAACGACTCTTCATGGTCAAGAACATCAAGGCAGTGAAGGATGCGTATATCAATGAAGGAAGCGGAGTTATCGACTTTCTCCCAACACTTGATAAAGTAAAACCAGACGTCTTCGTCGTAAATGCAGAAGGCGGTTCTGATGAGAAGCGAAAGATCTGTGCAGAACGAGGCATTGAGTATGTCGAACTTCAGCGCACACCTCATGAAGGCTTGAAGGCACGTTCTTCATCCGATTTGAAGAAGGCTTTATCGACAGCATCTGATAATACGACACAAAATGCGGGCATCCCAACCCGTCTGGATCTTGCCGGAACCTGGATCGACCAGCCATACGTCAGCATGCATCACCCTGGTTGGGCAATCACCATTTCCCTGGATCCAACCTTTGAGGTTCGAGACAGATGTGGTCTCTCCACATCCACCCGCAACATGATCAAGAAGATATGGCCGGTGAAGCTCCCAAAGATGGATCCCGAGATGCTCGCCCGTCTGGTCTTCTGCTTCGAGAATAATCCGGAGCGCCACGACGGCATCATTTCCGGTGCCCAGGATTCCATCGGAATCTGCGTACCAGGTCTGGCTCGTCATTATTATGACAACAACTTCTGGCCAGAGAAGATAGAAAGCACTCAGGATGAGATGACCCTCCGCTTCCTCGAAGACCACCTCGTGATGATACCGATGCAGCCACGACGTCCGGGATGCAGCGTGGTAGAAGGCAAGGATATTACTCCTGCAAAGGTGAAGGCTTTAGCCGATGCTGCCGATGCATGCTGGAATGCCATTCTTGCGCACAATCTTGATGCTTTTGTAGCAGCCTACAAGGCATCCTTCGAAGCTCAGATAGCCATGTTCCCAGGCATGGTGAATCCTTCTATCGATGGTGTGATAGAACCGGATGCGAGTGTGCAGCCGATGATTGATCATTACAGTGCTCTGGACGATGTGCTGGCATGGAAGATGCCGGGCGCAGGTGGCGGTGGCTATCTTGCCCTGGTTGTAAAGGATAGTAAGGAATTTGCAGAGAATCATAATGAAGCCATCCATCTTCAGATACGAAGGGCATAACTATCTCGTTCCCTTCCTCATTATCAGCAGCCTCTTCTTCATGTGGGGCTTTGCCCATGGCATCCTGGAAGTGAAATCAACAGCTTCTACTTCTTCGTACTATCCTTGTTTGTGATAGGATGCGGCTTAACCTGTCTGGAAACGAGTGCCAATCCTTATACCACGGTATTGGGACATCCCGATAAGGCAGAGAGTAGAATCAATCTGTCACAATCGCTCAATGGCATTGGTTGGATAGTGGGACCACTGGTTGGCGGACAACTGCTGTTTTCTAGTGTCAACATAGCCATTCCATACGCCCTGGTGGGTATCTTCGTGCTTTCAGTGGCATTGATCCTGTCAAGAATTACATTGCCAGACCCAAGGAGAGCACATGAGGCAGATACGAACGAGAAAATAGAGGAGAAGCCGATGAAGGCGATGGCATTCGCTTTCGGCATGCTTACCCTCTTCCTGTATGTGGCAGCTCAGACGGGTGTGAACAGTTTCTTTATCAACTATGCGGAAGAGAGCATTCATATAGAGAAGCAGACCGCCAGTGCTACATAGCCGACACCACGCAAAGCATGTCCCTCGCCTTCCTCATCCCCCTCATCTGCTACGCAGCCATTGCCGGCTCCGCCGCCACGAGGAAGAGTTAGGGGGGCAAGCGGTCCCATCCCGTATCTCCTGAGTAGATGATACCACCGCCAGAAACCTAGCCGCCCTATAATTTACTCAAGTTTCGCGAGTAAGCCCTACACGCCCTGAAAGGGCAGAAGCTCCTAGCCCAGGGCATCGCCCT
>ERZ791809.1688-NODE-1688-length-11210-cov-2.761452_pt1 | contig 11210 bp, 9 predicted proteins | sample MGYA00509946_ERZ791809 | MGnify/ENA primary metagenome ERZ791809 (study PRJEB30046, sample SAMN00791993) | human gut metagenome | study: EMG produced TPA metagenomics assembly of the A metagenome-wide association study of gut microbiota in type 2...
CACAACAGCTTTCTGTAGTGCTTGAGATTTTTTACCCGCAGAAAAAAAGCTCTTCTGCTTATCAGATCCTGCAATGGAACACAGAGCTTACCGGATCCTGGCAACCTGACAACCACCAGAATGTATTTAAAGGAGAATAAACCTATGGATACCTCTATTCCTGAATTTTTGGCAGAAGCTGCCAACCGGCGTGTCTCTGATATCTTTATCATCGCCGGCCGCCCTCTGGCAGAAAAAATCGACGGTCATCTTTTGGACCGTGGTGACAGGCTGATGCCTGATCAGACAGAAAATTTACTCCGCACCATTTACGGACTTGCGGAAAACCGCGATATATCCCGTCTTATGGAAACCGGTGATGATGACTTTTCTTTTTCTATTCCCGGTGTTTCCAGATTTCGTGTCAATGCCTACAAGCAACGTGGTTCCCTGGCTGCCGTGATCCGCGTGATCGCCTTCCGGCTGCCGGATCCTGCAGAACTTTCCATTCCCGAGGATGTGATGAACATCTCCGAATATACCCGTGGCATGGTCCTTGTTACCGGTTCTGCCGGAAGCGGCAAATCCACCACCATGGCCTGTCTGATCGACCGGATCAACCATACCCGGGAAGGCCACATCATCACTCTGGAGGATCCTCTGGAATATCTCCACCGCCATGATCGCTGTATCGTCAGCCAGCGCGAGATCTGTACCGACACTGAAAGCTATCTGACTTCTCTTCGTGCCACACTACGCCAGAGCCCGGATGTGATCCTTCTTGGAGAGATGCGTGATCATGAAACCATCCAGACTGCCATGACCGCTGCGGAAACCGGTCATCTTGTCCTTTCCAGCCTGCATACTCTGGGAGCAGCCAACACCATCGAACGCATCATGGACGTGTTTGAGCCATCCCAGCAGCATCAGATCGCGCTCCAGCTTTCCATGGTCCTTCAGGCTGTGATCTCCCAGCAGCTGATCCCGGATGTGGACGGACGCAACATTCCTGTTTTCGAGATCATGCGCCTGACTCCTGCCATCCGCAATATGATCCGCGACAATAAAGTACACCAGATCGAAGGCGTGATCTCCACATCCGGTCAGGAGCAGATGCGTTCTATGGACCAGAGCCTTCTGGAATTATATAAAAAAGGCCGTATCACCAGGGATACAGCTCTGAAATACGCTTTAAACGCTGACATGCTGAAGCGCAGACTTATGTAAGGATCTTCTCGGTATACATCTGCCTGATATGTAAAAGCACATAAAAAAATCCCTTACCAATATCTGATATGTTTCCAGAATACAGAACACATATCATTTTACAGATCCGGTAAGGGATTTCTTTTTTTCAATCCGATTTCGATCAAAAAGGCATTCCTTCTCTGCGGTCGGTCAATGCACTACATTTCCTACAATTCCATAAGAAACAATATACATAATGACACTTGCCATAAAAAGTCCGCACAGGATCGCAATGGAGGATTTTTTGATATCCACCTCAAGAAGAGAGGCGATCAGTGCACCTGTCCAGGCTCCTGTGCCCGGAAGAGGGATTCCCACAAACAGCAAAAGTCCAAGAAATTCATATCTCTTGATCTGGTCACTCTTTCCCATAGCTCTATTTTCCAGCTTTGTGATCAGACCTCTGAACGTCTTTGTTTTTTTCATCCATTTAAAAATCTGCCGGATAAAAAGCAGGATAAACGGAATCGGAACAATATTTCCCACGATACAGATCGGCAGTGCCTTCGCAGCCGATATCTTCAGCAGAGAGGCTGCCAGAAGACCGCCTCGAAGCTCCAGTATCGGGATCATAGAAATGATGAACACAGCACCCTCGGGAGAGATAAACTGTGCAAGGTGGTGTGAAAACCATTGTACCAGTACTTCCATAATACCTCCTTAACTGTTATTTCTGCAGATATTCCGCCAGGAATTCTACCAGTTTTTTCATCTCCTCATCGGTACCGATGGTGATACGGAGATGATTGTCGATCCTGTCCTTTGGGAAATATCTTACATAGATATGTTTCCCCCGCAGTGCTATGAAAAGCTCTTTGGCCGGACAGCTCTCATGTGTGGCAAAGATAAAGTTAGATCTGGAATCCTGGAAGGAAAATCCAAGTTTCCTGAGCTCTGCCTTTGTCCACTCTCTTGTTGTAATGATCTTATGGCAGCATTCCTCAAAATATGCCTTATCCTCCATAGATGCCACACCAGCTGCGATAGTAGTACGATCCATGGTATAGGAATTAAAGGAATATTTCACATCATTGAGATATTTGATCAGCTCCGGATTTCCGAAGGCATATCCGATGCGCATTCCTGCCAGGGATCTGGACTTGGAGAAGGTCTGCACAACAAGCAGATTATCATATTTTTCGATCAACGGCAGTGCGGATGCTGCTCCGAAATCCACGTACGCCTCATCTACGATCACGATACTCTCCGGATTCTTTGCTACGATCTCCTCGATCTCGGAAAGAGGCATTTCCACGCCGGTCGGTGCATTGGGGTTAGGGAATACGATTCCGCCGTTTTCACGGAAATAATCTTCTTTACGGATATGGAACTCCTCATCTAATACCGGGCGCTCATATGGGATCCTTAAAAGATCTGCCCATACATCATAGAAGGAATAGGTGATATCCGGGAACAGAATCGGCTTCTCTGAATTAAAAAATGTGAGAAAACACATAGCCAGTACGTCATCGGAACCAACGCCTGTAAATACCTGATCATCCTTCAGTCCGTAGAACGCGGCAATACTGTGTACCAGGTCTCCTGCTGTCGGATCCGGATAAAGTCTCAGGGTATCGGCATCAAGGGCCTTCAGCGCCTTCTCAACACCCGGAGCCGGTGAATATGGATTCTCGTTTGTATTCAGTTTGATCATGTCGCTCTCATTTGGCTGCTCGCCAGGAGTATACGGCACTACTTTTCGTATATTAGCTTCCCATGGTTTCATGCTGTGCTTAACCTCCTATCATATTCTTTTGCTATTGTACTCACTGAGAGGACATTTGTCAAAGGGTAATACCACCTGCCGGGAAACAAAAAGACACCCGTACCGGGTTACAGAGTACGGGTGTCTGATATATTCTTCTTAATGAAGGGCTGTTTTGGTTCGTGTCAGGCGCTTAAGATCAGATACGTGCTACGCCTGTTGCTTTTGCTGCCTCTGCTACTGCTTTTGCGACAGCCGGTCCGACTCTCTTGTCGAATGCCTTCGGAATGATATACTCCGGAGAAAGCTCCTCATCTGTGATCAGATCTGCAAGAGCCTTGGAAGCTGCGATCTTCATCTCATCGTTGATATCACTTGCTCTTACATCAAATGCACCACGGAAGATTCCAGGGAATGCAAGAACGTTGTTGATCTGGTTCGGGAAGTCACTTCTTCCTGTAGAGATAACCTTTGCTCCGCCTGCTTTTGCGTCATCCGGGAAAATCTCCGGTATCGGGTTTGCGCATGCGAAGATGATGGCATCTTTGTTCATGGTCTTAACCATCTCTGTTGTAACTGCTCCAGGAGCGGAAACACCGATAAATACATCCGCGCCAACCAGCATCTCTGCAAGAGATCCCTGTTTCTTCTGAAGGTTTGTGAGCTTGCTCATCTCTTCCTTAACCGGGTTCATTCCTTCTGTACGTCCCTCATAGATGGCACCCTTTCTGTCGCAGAGTGTAACATCCTTGAAGCCTGCTTTCAGAAGAAGTCTGCAGATAGAGATAGCAGCTGCACCTGCACCGTTCATAACGATACGAACATCCTCTTTCTTCTTTCCGACAACCTTCAGAGCGTTTGTCAGACCTGCAAGTGTGATAACTGCAGTTCCGTGCTGATCATCGTGGAAGATCGGAATATCACATTTCTCTTTCAGCTTCTTCTCGATCTCAAAGCATCTCGGAGCGGAGATATCCTCAAGGTTAACACCACCGAAGGATCCGGAGATCATGTAAATAGTATTTACGATCTCGTCTACATCATGGCTCTTAATGCAAAGCGGGAATGCGTCTACATCGCCGAATGCCTTGAACAGTACACATTTACCTTCCATTACAGGCATACCTGCTTCCGGTCCGATGTCACCAAGACCAAGAACTGCGGAACCGTCTGTTACAACAAGACACATATTCCATCTTCTTGTAAGCTCGTAAGATTTATTGATATCTTTCTGGATCTCAAGGCAAGGCTGAGCTACACCTGGTGTATATGCAAGAGAAAGGTCGTCTTTATTCTCAACCGGCACTCTTGTAACAACCTCGATCTTACCTTTCCAATCTCCGTGCAGTCTTAATGACTCTTTTGCATAATCCATTTTCTTTTCCTCCTTGGATAATTATGATATATTTCATTTCAAAAGGATTACCTGAATTAATAATTACCATCGAAGAATTTACTGTCCTTCGGAAGCTCATAGCCTTCAAAATAAGAACCAAAATCAAGCTTCAGATAACTGCAGAGATCAGCAAGCTCTACCATGGTATTGTCGTTGACCGGAATGCCATTCTCTTTTCTGTCTTTTTCAGCAGCTACCTCTTTCTCGCCGTGTGTATAGATCCTGTCCTGACCGTCTGCCTTCGGACTCTCCCGAAGTGCCTCAAGGTATTCTGAAAAATGCTTGCGGATCGCATCCGGATCTCCGAATGCCGCCGGGTTGATCGCCATAAATCCATGGCAGATACCGGTCTTATCCGGGAACGTACAGCACTTGTCGGAGGTAACGCCCATGGAAAGAATAGAGCTGAACAGCTCACAGAGCATTCCATAACCATATCCCTTATGGCTTCCGCTGACTTCCTCGTTTCCGCCGAGAGGCATGATTCCGCCGCCTTTCTTGGCTACGATGTTTGCAAGTACATCCGGTGCATTATTGCTGGCATGACCGTTTTTGTCAAGTGCCCAGCCATCTGGAAGAGGCTTGCCCATCTTATTATACATTTCCAGTTTTCCTCTGGTTACAACTGTTGTCGAACAGTCAAAGAAAAACGGGTACGGGTCTGCAGGCATAGCAACTGCGATCGGGTTGGAACCCAGCATAGCCTTTCTTCCGAAGGTCGGTACCATGATCGCCTCGGAGTTGGTACATGCCATTCCAAGAAGTCCTTCATGGCAGGCCATGTTCGCATAATATCCTGCAATACCGAAATGGTTGGAATTTCGTACACTTACGATTCCCACACCAGTTGTCTTCGCCTTCTCAATTGCCTTTTCCATGGCAAAATGGCTGATCAGCTGGCCCATTCCATTATGTCCGTCTATCACAGCAGAAATCGGTGTCTCAAAAACAACTTCCGGTTTCGCCTGGGGATGAATAGTCCCCTTCTCGATTCCTTTATGGTAACGAACCATTCTCTGCATTCCGTGGCTCTCGATCCCATACAGATCAGCAGTCAGAAGAACATCTTTAATGATGCTTCCTTCTTCCTCAGAAAAGCCAAATGCTTTAAAAACATCTCCGCAGAAATGGTTCAGTGTGTCATAACTCCATTTTACATATCCCATAATCGCAAGTCCTTTCTCCTGATATGTCCGGCAGGTTACTGCCCACGCTGTGACCCGCAGCATACTTTATATAATACTGCAGGGGTACAGTAACCTTCATCCTGTGCTGTCTCGTCTTACGCTGTCCTGCCTCATGCTGCCTCAACTTGTGCTGTCTCATCCTACGTTGTCTTGTCTCATGTTGTCTCGTCTCAAGCTGTCTCGTCTTATGTTGTCTCGTCTCATGAAGCCTTCGGGATGCTGCCATAATATCAAACTTTTTGGTATTACCAATACATCCCCTATTATAGCACGCGGTCTTACCAAAATCAATAGTGGTCTTACCAGATTAACGGGATTTTTACTGAAATTTTATTTATTTTTTTCAAGTGGATCAGCGATGAAATACAAGGCTGTTCTCACCCTGCTGCTGTGCGATCTCCATTATATATTTCTCAATGGTTTCCATATGTTCGCGCATCAGCCTCTCCGCCTGGTTCCGGTCTCCGGAAATAATGGCTTCCACCAGTCTTCTGTGCTGGTCATCCACCTCAAGAGCGGAATTATGTTTCTGCATAATATAAGCTCGGGTACCGGAAATGATCTCCTCTGTCAGCTGCGCTGCCGCATCCAGAACATTATAGATCATAGGATTCCCTGCGATCCTGCCGATCTTCGTATGAAGCTTCTTATCAAGACCTGCACGAGCTTTCTCGTCCTCTGAGCTCTCCAGCTGTGCCAGGATGGAACGCAGATCTAATGCATCCTTCTCTGTACACTTCCCGGCTGCAAGAAGCGCAGCCTCCTGCTCCAGCGCAGAACGAAGTTCCTGCACCTGCTGTACATGGCTGTTATTCAGCTGAAAAAGAAGGGCCAGTGGTGCAGAAAGCCACTGATCCATATTCTCGGTAATATAGTTGGCTCCGCCGCGGACCGTTGTGACAATTCCCATCAGCTCCAGTGCCCGCAGGACTTCACGGACAGCAGGTCTGGAAACTCCCAGTGATTCTGCCATAACACGTTCCGCAGGTAAAGTGTCCCCCGGCTTCAGTTCTCCCCGCCGGATATTTTCTATGATCTGCACTAATATTCCGTCAAATGCTCGTTCTTCTGTAATCTTTGTAAACATGTCGTCCGTTTCGGCCGCCTTCCTTTATTATTGTGTTGCCTTCCTTTACATAAAAATTCCGGAATATAGACAAGTGGATATTCACCATTCTCAGTCATCATGCAGTTCTGCACCATATAATCGCTCTGCAGCTATTCAGCCAGTCTGTGCATTTTGACTATTTGCCCTCTCTATTTTCCGGACTTTTATAGTAAATATTATACGATAATTCCCCAATTTAATCAATAGTAAATAATAAATTGGTAAGACATATTACATTATTCCATTATTGAGAATGTTTTCCACTTCCTCCATCTGACCCAGAATCATTTTCTGGCGGTCGTCAAAAAGAAGACCTTTATTATGCCTGTAATACTGGTCGGAACCGTTCTCCCGAATGAACCAGAGACTATAGTAGTTGGCATTCAGTTCCGTGATAAATGCCACCATTTCCTGACTGTCCCCAAAGGCAGCTTCCATAAAGTCGAAAACGTTCTGAAGAGTAAAGGATATTTCGTCGGTTCGGTTTTCGTAGGCTTCGGTTTCGGATTCAAAGAGGGCTTTCACAAACTCATAGTTCCTGTTTGACGATAAAACTTCCGATTCTGCTGCAGCACTTCTGCCTCCTGCCGGCTCTGAACCTGATCCGGTTTTATCTGATCCGGTTGATTCCGAAGCTGATTTCAATCCGGACGCATTTTCAAAGAATGACACAACACGTTTCTGTATACGCTCCTGCTGTTTTGTAAGAAGCTCACTCTTTTTGTCCTTTTCAAGATCCGCCTCTGCTTTTTCCATGAGATTTTTTGCTGTGAGGATGTCCTGATCTTCTCTGAAGTACACCATATAATCATACAGTTTCGTGAGATAGGCATCGGTAAGATAGCATTCTGTAAAAAGCTCGCTGAGCTTTCCATTGAGAAGGCTTACAATGCTCAGATGCTCATCCAGAGAGGCCGTGCGGATCTTACCCAGGGTAATGGAATCCCACTTTCCTTTCAGGATGTCCTCCACTTTATAATCCGTTCTGTACTTATAATAAAGAGCCAGATAGCTGGCGAAATCCTTCGCGATCATCCTGTGCTGGATGTACTGGCTGACCACCTCACGGTCTACGGTTTTTCCAAGGATCTCATAAACCTGGATCAGACGTGAAAGATCCTCCCAGCCTCTGGCTGTGGCAAAGATCTTTCCGTCTACGGTATTCTCCACCCTGTAGAAATTTTTTCTGCGAAGCTCCAGATAGGAGATCACCGCCGGATGAATTCCCTGCTGGTAGGCGTATTCCTTCCATACATCAAAGTCTGCCTCCACATCAATCTTCTTGATACGGTCCAGAGTGACCACATCGAATTCCCGGACGGATTTGTTATATTCCGGCGGGTTGCCTGCTGTGACGATTACCCAGCCTTCCGGCACCTTCTGGTTTCCGAAGGTTTTTCCCTGAAGGAACTGCAGCATCATCGGTGCCAGTGTTTCAGATACGCAGTTGATCTCATCAATGAACAGGATGCCTTCTTTCAGACCTGTTTTTTCCATTTTGTCGTAAACGGATGAAATGATCTCACTCATGGTATATTCCGTGACAGAAAATTCTTCCTCACCGTAATTCTTTTTTACAATGAAAGGAAGTCCCACGGCACTCTGTCTGGTGTGGTGGGTAATAGTATAAGAAACAAGGGCAATCCCGCATTCCCTTGCGATCTGCTCCATAACCTGTGTCTTTCCGATTCCCGGAGGGCCCATAAGAAGGATCGGTCTCTGACGGATTGCCGGGATCCGGTACTCACCGAATTCATCCTTTGAAAGATATGCTTCTATGGAATCTCTGATCTCCTGCTTTGCTCGTTTTATGTTCATGGTTTTTCTTCTCCTTGTAATTCATCCTCCGTGATCACCAGCTTCATGGCCCAGGCCGGGATATCCACATCCTCCGGCTCCTGCTCCATAAATGCAAATGCAGTCCGGTATGGCGGCATCTTTGCCGGAAAAATGCCGTAACCGTCTGTAAAATACACCAGGCCTTTCAGATTTTCAAACTCTCGTTTCTCCATCAGCTCTTCCACATAAGCAAAAGCCGGGCGAAAATCTGTGCCCCCATCGCCGTAAAGCTCCAGACTATCCATGTAATCCTGCAGTTCTTCTCTGCCGGTGATTTTCACATCTGAATGCACCTTCTCGTCACACTGGATAATGTGTATATTTACCTTTTGGAAAAAATTCCCGCTGTCACTTAAGATTCCGTAAGTTTCCTCCAGAAATCTCCGCACCAGTTCCCCAGAACAGGACATGGAGGTATCGATCACGATGACAAATTCCGAAACTTTTTTCACTTCTCTGGTTTCCAGGGGTTCAATCAGCGGCATATTCCCATAAAGAGAAAGCCCATAGGTATAAAAATTATGATCAAAGCTATCCGGATCTACCGTCAGCTCTTCCCGGAATACCGCAAACTTCCGCAGAAAATCCCGGTAATCATACCGTTCTCTGTTCTCTATTTTCAGCTGATCCAGAAAATCTCCGTCCTGTTCTCCTGCCTCCCTGGAAAAAGTCTCCAGGTCTGTTTCGATCCCTTCGCTGATATCTCCCCATTTTTTGCTCATCAGGGGATTGGGTTTCTGATTCGGCTGCTGGTTGACCCAGTATTTGTGATCATCCACATAGAACTCTTCTTCCAGCTGCAGCAGTTCTTTTTCCTTCAGGAACTGTTCTTTCAAGATCTTGTATATCCGCTCCGCATTCAACGTCTTCTTTTCCTTTTCCAGAAGACGGTAGGTCTCCCTCCGGAGAAGACTTCTGGAATATCGTACTGAGCGGTGATAAATACCGTCGATCATATGCTCCACCGCAATGTCACAGCTTAAATTCCATAGGCGCTTGTCTGCCCCTGGCTTTCCGAAATGTCGGAAAATACAGTGGAACACCATGTGAAGATATCCCCGGTTCACAAGTATCCGGTTCTCCCTATAAAGCCCGCCAAGCTGCGCCGGATGGAAGTATATCACAGCCCCGTCTGTTCCAAATGGACTGACGGAGCCATCCATCCGATAAACAAAGCTGCTCAGCGCCACATCCAGAAAGCGCATGCCCAGATACAGCTCGTCTCTTGCCGCCCGCAGGATGCTGCTGCCGATGTCCTGGAGACGCTGGGCTGCTTCCTGGGAATTGGATCCCTGACCGGATAGATAGTTATTTTTGTTATTTTCGGTTATTTCTATTTCACTCAGAATTCTCACCCCCTCTGATCTGCTGTCACAATTCTGTCTTCATTATAGTTCTCTCAGAAACTACTATAATTGCCATTACTACTTCATAATATCGTAATCTATCTACATGCAACTTATTTTTCACATACTCACATATGTTATAAAGTTAGTGCAGTCACTCCGCAGTTATCAGTGGGCACTTCCAACTTACAACTGAAATTTTTGTTTCCTTCTCACCGGTCGAACTGAATCTTCTGTCTCCCCGGCCACCTTCTGTTCTTCCTCCAGCATCCGGCTGCGCTCATTCATCAAAAACGCGGAAATCTCCATATCCTTCTTTCCGGAAGCCACATCAATACTGTGTTCCAGGCCCTCTCTGTTCCAGAGTTTTTCCCGGGAAAGCAGTTCCAGACCATTTAAGTTTCCGCTCTCTACCAGATATTCCCCGATATCCTTAAGATTTTCCCGGATGTAATCCTCATACTGCTTCTTCGCCTTTTCACTGAGCTGCCACGGATAACGAAGTCGTCCGAAGCTCATATCCACCAGAACCTCCAGCTTATCCATCACCACTGCCATATCAAACAGGCTGTCATACTCCGCGAAATCCAGTTCTTTATTATAGAAGCATTGCCGGTAATTGGTCCCGGAGCCATGATACTCCGTAAACAAAATTCTCGCAGGCGTATTCTCCACCGCCTCATCATAATGCTCCGGAAAAACCATATGCGCACGTTTTCCACCTGCCTCGCCATTTTCGTACAGAAAATCCACATCGATCTTCTGCCATAACTCCCCAAGAATCTCCTTCGCACAGGATTTGATTCCCTTTTTCTGATGGATCACAAGCTCCTTCAGCCCGCTGCATCCCGTAAATGCCCCGGTTCCCACCTGCATCAGCGTATCCGAAAACTCCAGCCGCTCCAGTTTTTTGCATCCATAAAAAATATATCTTCCGATTTCCTTCAGCGTATCCGGGAAAACGATCTCCTGCACTTCTTCGCCGGCAAGAAGCCTCTCTTCTCCAAACGAAAATGCATCTTCATTCTCCCAGACTTCCGCCTCTTCCTCACCATCCTTGTGTGCCGAAAACGCATACGGCGCCGCACTGACTACCGGAAGACCATTGATCTCTTCCGGAAGCACGATCCGGTCATCGGTACCGTAACAACGGATGATTTCTATTGTATTATTTTTGATTCTGTAATGTATTTTCATAATTCTCCATTATACGTGAACGGATATCCGAAATCCATTTCCCGTTTTCATTCTTCAGGAATCATCTCATCTACTGCTGATCCTGATCTTCTATAGCACGTCTGCATTTCATTGTAGTCTCATTATCCATTTCATGCAAGAAATTTTCCCATGTCCCTATAGCACTCCTCTAAAATAATGCATCTTAATCCAGCCCATCAGAATG
>ERZ791809.1690-NODE-1690-length-11196-cov-24.608294_pt1 | contig 11196 bp, 7 predicted proteins | sample MGYA00509946_ERZ791809 | MGnify/ENA primary metagenome ERZ791809 (study PRJEB30046, sample SAMN00791993) | human gut metagenome | study: EMG produced TPA metagenomics assembly of the A metagenome-wide association study of gut microbiota in type 2...
AAAAACCAGCTCTGCCTCTGGCCCGCGCGGAGCGCAAAGCCATTTGACCGAAAGAAAAAACCTGCCCCACGCCGCAGGCGCACCCGCGCGGAGCGCAAAGCCATTTGACCGAAAGAGAAAACTGACCCCGCACAAGCGCGCGCCGCAGCCTGGAAATAAAAAAGACTTCTGCATTTCGTCGTGCAGAAGTCTTTTGCTTATCCAAGGATCGCTTCTCCGCTGGAATTTGTGACCGTCAGCTCCTGTCCGGTCAGGCTGGTGACAAGAGCGATATAACTCGTCCCGGCTTCGATGTTCATGGTGCGTCCATCGGCGTCGTAGAGCAGCAGTGTGTTGTCCCGGCCCTGCGTCCAGGTGATGGTCCACAGATGCCCGCCGTTGAGCCAGACGCCGCCGCCCATGCTCAAATCGTAGTCGTAGGTCTTGCCGTCGTCCCGCAGCTCGGAGGCGCTGAACAGCACCAGCAGATTATCGAACCCGGCCTGCTGGCCGTTGTTGGCGTCCAGCTGGGGCGTGCCGTCGGCGTGGAGCATCCGGTAAAGCCCGCTGTCGGCGTCGTAGGAAAAGCCGGTGGCGTTGTCGTCGTCAAAGCAGACCCGGACATTCACCGCGTCCGGCGCGGTGGCGTCCGGCAGCTTGCCGTCTGCTTCCTGCGGGAGAAGTGCAGGGATGGACAGCACTGCGTCGGCCCCGGAGGACGCACTGTCCGCCGCGGCAGATGCGGCGCTCGTCACTCGGGATTCCGTCAGAACAGAGGAGATGCTCAGCTCGTCCAAGACATTAGAGATGGCCTCGCCGCTGGTGTACCACAGCGGTGCGTTGCTCCACTCACTGCCGCAGTCGAAGGCGGTGCGCCCGGCTTCCAGAGCATCCACGGCCCGGATGGAATAGTAATCGAGGAAGTTCTGGTCGAACTGTCCCCCGCCCCGCTGCACCGGAATGGGCTGCTGGCCCACCAGCAGCCGCCAGTAGATGTCCTGACCGGCGGCCACCGGCCCGACCTTCGGGGTCGCGGCCAGCGCCGGATAGACGAGGCAGAGCTCAGTGGACGTACCCACCTCGGTGAGGGCTTCCAGCACCACCGACGCCGAGGAAAGGCCCCACTGCGTGGTGGAGGCAGTGCTGTTCTCAATGGCCACGGCCACCGGACGCTGGCCCTGCCACTCAAGGGCAAGGCCGGTGAGCGGGTCGGTGGGGGCGGGCGTTTCCAGCTCGCTGTCGCTGGGCAGAAAGGAGCAGCCTGCCAGCAGCGCGGCGGCCAAAATGAGGCAGAGCGCAGTTCGAATGCGCTTCATCGTCATGTTCCTCATGGGCTTACTGGTAACTGAAATTGCTCAGCTCGTCGTTGTCCACCAGTGCAAAGTAGGTCTTGCCCCGGTTGAGGGTCATCTCTTCGCCGGACTTGGTGTAAAGCTTGAGGGGGTTGGTGGGATAGGTCTTTTCCCAGCGGCCCACCTGCACGCCGCTGCGGGTGAAGAGGTAGGCGTCGCCGCCCTTGATGTACTGCACCTCCTGCACGTCGTGGGAGTCGCCTGCGTAGGCGTCCATGTCGGCGAAGCAGACCACGACGTTCTCGAAGGTGAGCTGCTCACCGGTCAGCTCATCAACGGTGTTCTCAGTGGCCTTCTTGGAGGAGTTGTACATCTGCATCGCGTAGGTGTGGCTGAGTGCGGAGTAGCTGAACGAGGTGCGGTAGCTTTCCGAATGTACGATGGCGATTTTTTTGGCCGAGGGTTCACCCTTGAGTTTGTTGACCTCGTCGGTGCGGTAGTCGGCGAAGTGGAAGAACGTCCCCTCGCTGGGAGCGTAGAGGCTGATGCCGGCATCCGAAGCGGCCTTGCAGATCTCCTTGCCGGAGGTGAACTCGGTGTGCTCGTAGGCCACATCGCGGCCGCGGTTATTGCGGTGAGAGACGAAGGGGTGGATCGGGGTCTTGAAATAATTCTTGCCGCCGATGTTCAGCCCGGAGTAGCCGTAGACGCTGACGAATTGGGTGCAGAAGATGCTCTCGCCGTCGTGGTAGTAGAGGATGTTCCAGGGCATGAGCAACTGCAGGAACTGGTCGCGGCCTGAGCGGAGGGGGCCGACCTCGGGGATGCTGTCGGCGTCGCTGAACACGGCGCACAGGCGGGTGATGCCGCCCTCGACTTTGGCCTCGATGAGCAGGTCGGCGCTGCCGATGCCCCGCTGGGGGCGGGCATTCTGGCGCTGGGAGTTGGCGATGTTGTTCACCATCACAGCCACCGGGCGGCTGTTGGTGCTGCGCGCGGCGCCGGTGAGGATGTCGGCGTCGTACTCGGGCAAGGCCGGGACGAGCGGTTCGCCCTCGGGCGGCGGGGTGACGGCCATGTCGCTGGCAGCTTCCGACGAAGCAGCGGTCTCCCCTTTTTTGGTCAGGCCCTTGAGCAGGTCGGGCAGCTTGCCGCCCAGCGCGGCGCTTCCAGCCGCAGAGCAGCCGGTCAGGGCCAGCGCTGCCGCTGCCAGCCCGGAAATATGAAGGACAGACCGACGAGAGATTTTCATGATAAAACAGCCTCCTATCAAAAAGCCCCGCCGCATACGGGCCGGGACAGTTCGTTCTGCTTTGATTGTACTGGTTCGCGCCCCATTTGTAAAGAGGAAGTTGTCGCCAGAATATCCGCGTCCCAGAGAGGTGACAGTAAAACTGGCTTTTATAAAAGGAACGGGTGCTCTCCCAGCGGGGGTCTGTGTGCTGCGGAAAGGCACTTTTTTGCGCTTTCCTCTTGCTTTTTTGGCGCGGGTGTGGTAATATAATTCGGCAGTATCTGTAAATCTGAAAATATGCGCTCGTAGCTCAGCCGGTAGAGCATCTGACTTTTAATCAGAGGGCCAGGGATTCGAGTTCCCTCGAGCGCACCAAAAAGCCGCGAAGATTCGTTAGAGTCTTCGCGGCTTTTTCTTTCCTCGGATCATTGCACACCACCAGAGCTGACATTGAAAATGCAATCATACACTGCTATAATAAAATTGTGATATTATCACCAAAAATTCAAGATGCAAAGCGTTTGCGATTGGCAAACATTCAGGAGGAACGCATGGTAACAGGAGCCATTAAAAATAAGGTAGACAAGATCTGGACGGACATCTGGGCAGGCGGCATCACCAATCCGCTGACCGTCATTGAACAGCTGACCTATCTCATGTTCATCCGGTCACTGGACGAGAAAGAGCTTGCCACCGAAGATTTTGAGAACATGGCGGGCGAAAAGATGGAGCACATCTTCCCGGCCAGCGAAGCAGGACAGTCTATGCGGTGGAGCCGCTTTAAGGATAAGGACTCCCGCGAAATTTTCCTGACCATGCAGCAGCGGGTGTTCCCTGCCATCAAAAAGATGAAGTATGGCCGTCTGCCGGACTTTGACGCGAACGGCGAACTGGTGGAGATTGTAGACGACCCCACCCGCCCGGACGAGGGCAACACCGCCTTTGCGCGGTACATGGACGATGCCATGTTCCTGATCCCCACGCCGCAGGTACTGCAAAAGATCATCACCGGGCTGGAGGATCTTTACACCCACGACATTGCCGACCTTGATATGCAGGGCGACCTGTACGAGTATATGCTGGGCAAGCTGGCAACCGCAGGGCAGAACGGCCAGTTCCGCACGCCCAAGCACATCCGCGACATGATGGTGGAGCTGGTGCAGCCCACGCCGGACGACTTCATCTGCGACCCCGCCTGCGGCACGGCGGGCTTTCTGGTGTCCAGTGCGCAGTACCTCCGCGCCCACTACGAGGACAGCATGACCCCGGAGCAGTGGCAGCATTTTGCCGGCCCAATGTTCACCGGCTTTGACACGGACCGCACCATGCTGCGCATTTCGGCCATGAACCTGATGCTCCACTCCATCACGAACCCGGAAATCGACTACAAGGACAGCGTGTCGAAGCAAAACTCCATTTGTAGCAAGTATACCGTCTGCCTTGCGAACCCGCCGTTCAAAGGCACTGTGGATGCCGAGAGCATCAACGACGACCTGAAAGCCGTCACCAACACCAAAAAGACAGAATTGCTTTTCCTTGCGCTCTTCCTGCGAATGCTCAAAACCGGCGGACGCTGCGCCTGCATCGTACCGGACGGCGTGCTGTTCGGTTCCAGCAAGGCGCACCAGAGCATCCGAAAAGAACTCATTGAAAACCACCAGCTGCGGGCGGTCATTTCCATGCCCTCCGGCGTGTTCAAGCCCTACGCAGGCGTGTCTACGGCGGTGCTGGTGTTTACCAAGACCGGCGCGGGCGGCACCGATAAGGTGTGGTTCTACGATATGAAAGCCGACGGTTTCTCGCTGGACGACAAGCGCACCGAGGTGAAGGAAAACGACATCCCGGACATCATCGCCCGGTTCCATAACCTTGATGCCGAAACTGACCGCAAGCGCACCGAGCAGAGCTTCTTTGTGCCAAAAGAAGAAATTGCCGCCAACGGGTATGATTTGTCCATCAATAAGTATAAAGAGACGGAGTATGTGCCGGTGGAGTACCCCTCGACTACGGAAATTCTGGCCGACCTGCATGAGCTGGAAATGGAGATCACCAAGGGTCTGGCAGAGTTGGAGGAGATGGTGTGATGGCGAAAGTCAAAGATATTGCGATGCAAATAAGAGGAGTGTCGTATCATCCTGAAGATTTGCACGATAACCTCGATGAAGATAGCGTTGTATTGTTGCGCGCAAATAACATAAAAGATGGCAAATTGATTTTAGATGATGTTGTTTATGTGTCAAAATCAAAAGTAGCAGAACAACAGTATTTACAGACAGGCGATATTTTGATTTGTGCATCAAGTGGAAGCAAAGAACTAGTTGGTAAAGCGGCATTCGTGGATTCAGTCAAAAATCCAATGACTTTTGGAGCGTTTTGTAAAGTTGTAAGGCCTCAACCTGAGTATTCGGAATATTTGGGACACTACTTTAACAGCCCTGTTTATCGTCGAAAAATCTCCGCGTTATCTGCTGGTGCTAATATCAATAATATTAAGAATGAGCATATTGATAATTTAGATATTCAGTTAGTTGACGAAAAAGAACGCCGAGAAATCATTACAATTCTAAACGAATTGAATATGTTGATTTCTCTTCGCAAGCAACAGCTTTTCAAACTGGACGAGCTGGTAAAGGCACGGTTTGTGGAGATGTTTGGGGACTCAGTAGCCAATACCAAGAATTTTCCTTCAACGACACTTGAAACAGTTATGACTGTTTTCCCGCAGAATGGGTTGTATAAACCCCAGACGGATTATGTTCAAGATGATACTGGGATTCCAATTTTACGAATTGATGCTTTTTATAACGGAAAAGTAACAAATTGGAATACACTTAAAAGATTGATTTGCGCAGAAACTGAAATCGACCGATACTTACTAAGGGAAAACGATATTGTAATCAACAGAGTGAATAGTATAGAGTATCTCGGAAAATGTGCTCATATTGTTGGACTAAAAGAAAAAACTGTTTTTGAGTCTAATATGATGCGATTTCACATGGATGAGAAAAAAGTGAACGCTGTTTATGTTACAGAAGTGCTTTGTACCGAAGATATTTATAGGCAAATTCTACGACGTGCAAAAAAATCTGTTAATCAAGCAAGTATAAATCAAGAAGATGTAAAAAGTCTTGAAATTCTCGTTCCACCACTTTCCCTTCAAAATCAGTTTGCCGCCTTTGTGGAGCGTGTATACCGGCAAAAGCAGACCGTACAACAGAGTCTTGAAAAGCTGGAATTGATGAAAAAAGCGCTGATGCAGGAATATTTTGGGTGAGGTGTTGTAAGGCGTTAGTCTAAAGAGGTATAATAAATCTAACGATAGTATTTTGAAAGGAGCATACGGATATGACTTTTGAAGAGGAAAAAGACTACAACAACGCAAAATTCGATATTTTGAAGGCTAAACACTCTTTTCAAAAACTTAAGCCCGAACTCCAGAGACAACTCGCAAAAGAACTGGTTGAGGCTGAAGCGGGCGCTTCTGCTTGGCAGATTTTTCAGAACATGAGTAATATTCAGAGGTGAGATTATGGAGCACTTTATTACAAGCATCCACATCAATGAGGTTCGACACCTGAAAAATATTGAAATCAAGTTGAACGCTGAAAAGCGTCAGCATCTTATCTTGACTGGTAAAAATGGCTCTGGTAAAACTTCTGTGCTGAGAGCCATGAAAAGCTATTTACAGGCAATCAACGATAGAAAACTGGACTCACTGAAAGGCGAATACCTATCTTGGTATAATTCGGATGCAAAAAAACTGGAAAATGCAACTACAGAGACTGAGAAATATAAAGCTTTGGAAGAACTAAAAAAAGATTTGCGATTTATCCAGAAATATGATAAGGGACTTACCGTATCCTTTTTGAACGAAAATGATATAGAAATCTTATACGCACAAGGAAATTTCATTACAGCTTATTTTGCAGCAGATCGAGAATCTCTTATCCAACGAGTAAGCGGAGTGCAAGATGTAAAGTTAGATGCCAACTACCGAATTGAAGATGAACCGGCGCGAATTCTTTTAAAGTATATGGTTCATCTTAAAACCCAGCAATCTTATGCTAGAAATGAACACGATGAGTCCATTGCGAAAAAAATAGACTCTTGGTTTGCACGATTTGAAAATGCCTTGAGAATCCTTTTAGATGATAATAGCATTCGACTTACCTATGATTATAAAAACTACAACTTTCTCATTGAACAAAAAGGTCGCAATCCGTATAGCTTGGATGAATTGTCCGATGGCTATTCTGCTATTATCAGTATTGTTGCAGATCTGATTCTCCGTATGGACCGCAATTGGTTATTGAAGGGAAAACTGAGTCAATATGACGTGGAAGGCGTTGTATTGATCGATGAGTTGGAAACGCATCTGCATGTAGAGCTTCAGCGCAAAATTTTGCCTTTTCTGACGGAGTTCTTCCCGAAGATTCAATTTATTATTACAACACACTCGGCCTATATCCTCAATTCTATCAGCAACGCATGTATCTACGATTTGGAAAAACAAGTGCGGTTTGCTGATTTTTCAAGCTATTCAGCAGATGAGATTGCTGAAGGCTATTTTGACGTACAAAACTATTCTACCACTATGCAGGATAAAATTCTTCGGTATCAGCATCTTGTCAAGCAGGAAGAGCTTTCCGATAGTGAAAAGGCCGAGCGTGCCCAATTGAGAATTGAATTAAAAACCGCGAACAAACTATTAGAAGAAGACATTTCCGATGAATTCAATCGAATTGAAGAAAAGAAGGATTCTAATGGTTAAGATTGAACGAACAAATGGGGAAAACGCTAAAATTGCAGTAGCGTCTCTTGAAAAAGAAAAGCAAAAAAAGAATGGCAATTACAACGCCCCTGAGATTTTTGATGCAATAAATGAAATATTTCACGGAAAATGTTATTTGTGCGAACAACGAGGGTCTTACCAAGTTGAGCATTTGATTCCACATAAAGGCAACAAAGATCTTGAATTTGAATGGAACAATTTGTTTTTGGCCTGTCCTCATTGTAATAATATAAAAAGAGACAAATACACTCCGATTCTGGATTGCTGTAAAGTGGATGTTGATCAAAAAATTGCATTTCGTAAGCATGGATATTGGGGAACGGAAGAATATCTAGAGTTCACCGCACTATCTGATGATGCAGAAACAAAAATGACAGTTAAGCTGTTAAAAGAGATTCATCATGGCTCTACACCGCAAAAGCAAGCAGAAGCCAAAATACTTTATGTTAAGATTGTAAAAGCTATGCGCACATTCAAAAACTATGTACTGGAGTATGAAGCGGCTAAGGGGCAGACAAAACTGGATACGTTAGAATTAATAAAACTAGAGTTAAAGTCCACTTCCGAATTCACTGCTTTTAAGCGTTGGTTGATTCGAGATGCAAAGGAAAAATACCCGGAGCTGCAACAATATTGCCAATAATCGTTCTACATAAAGGAGCTGATTCTATGTCCAACTTCTCCTATCTCTCCACCCATCCCGAATATTTCCTCTTCGCCAATTCTGCCATCGAGGCCGAGAAAGTGTTCTCCACCTCCCCGGCGATGTGCGCGGTGGGGTGCCGGAAGGCGTTGGAGCTGGCGGTGAAGTGGGTGTATGCGGCAGACAAAACCATCACGATGCCCTACAAGGACAACCTGCAATCCCTTCTGCACGAGCCGAGTTTCCGGTTCGCGGTGGACCGGGATGTGTGGAGCGTGCTGCCCAGCATCGTGAAGGCGGGCAATCTGGCGGTACATACAGGGCACAGTGTGTCGGCGGCGGATGCAGTGTTCAGCCTGCGGGGGCTGTTCGACTTCATCCAGTGGGTGGATTACTGCTACGGCACGGACTATGTGGAGCGCTCCTTTGATGAAACAGCCATCCCCGGCGAAAAGGTAGCGCTGGACGAAAAGAAGATCCGGGAACAGGAAAGTTTACTGTCCCAGAAGGATGCCGAGTTGGAAGCCTTGCGCAAGCAGGTGGAGAGCCTTTCGGCGGCGTACACGGCCAGCAAACAGCAGAACCAGCAGAGCCGCAGCTTCACCGCCGCCGACCTGACCGAGGCCGAAACGCGGCGGAAGATCATCGACATCGACCTCAAGGCCATGGGCTGGAAGTTTACCGGGCCGGATGCCGATGTGCGGACCGAGTACGAAGTGGACAACATGAACGGCGTGCTGGGGCAGAAGGGCTATGCAGACTATCTGCTGATGGGCAAGGACGGCTTGCCGCTGGCGGTCATTGAAGCCAAGCGCAGCACCAAAGACCCCAACATCGGGCGCAAGCAGGCGCAGCTTTATGCAGACTGTCTGGAGCAGAAGTTTGGCCGCCGTCCGATGCTGTTTACCACCAACGGCTACACCACCTATTTCTGGGATGAGCAGAGCGGCCCGCAGCGTGCTGTGAGCGGGGTGTTCTGCAAGGACGACTTGCAGAAGCTGATGAACCGCCGCGCCGAGAAAAAGCCGCTGGATACCATCGAAATTGACGATAAAATCACCAACCGTTACTACCAGAAAAACGCCATCCGGGCTGTCTGCGCCCACATCGCGCAGGGCTTCCGGCGCAATCTGCTGGTCATGGCTACTGGCACGGGCAAGACCCGCACCGCATCCAGCCTGACCGATGTGCTGAGCCGGGGCGGTCATGTGACCAACGTGCTCTTTCTGGCGGACCGCACCGCGCTGGTCAAGCAGGCAAAGGACGACTTCAAAAAGTATCTGCCGGACCAGTCGCTGTGCAACCTATGCTCCTCCAAGGACGATAAGGCCGCGCGCATCGTGTTTTCCACCTATCCCACCATGCTCAACGCCATCGACAACGCCAAGACCAAGGACGGCGTACCGCTGTTTTCGCCTGCCCACTTTGACCTTATCATCGTGGACGAGAGCCACCGCAGCATTTTCAAGAAATACCGTGCCATTTTTGATTATTTTGATGCGATTCTGGTGGGCTTGACCGCCACCCCGAAAACCGATGTAGACCGCAACACCTACGACTTTTTCGAGATGGAACACGGCATCCCCACCTACGCCTACGATTACGACACGGCGGTCTACACCGACCATGTGCTGGTGCCTTACTACAACTACGAGGTCAAGACGAAATTCACAGAAGAGGGCATCCACTACGACCAGCTTTCACCGGAGGATAAGGCCCGCTACGAGGACGATTTTGCCGAGGACGACACCCTGCCCACTTTTATCCCATCCGAAAAGCTGAATAAGTTCATCTTCAACGCCAACACCGTGGACACGGTGCTGCAAGACCTGATGGAACGCGGCATCCAGACGGCGGGCGGTGACCGCATCGGCAAGACCATCATCTTTGCCCAGAACAAGCGCCACGCGGAGTTTATCCGGGAGCGCTTTGGCAAGCTCTACCCGCAGCTGGAGACCCAGTACCCGGGATTCATCCAGCGGGTGGTCTGCGACGACGCCTATGCGCAGTCCATCATTGACGATTTCAAGCAGCCGGACAAGCCGCCGTTTATTGCGGTCTCGGTGGATATGATGGACACGGGCATCGATGTGCCGGAGTGTGTGAATCTTGTGTTTTTTAAAAAAGTGCGCAGTAAAACGAAGTTCTGGCAGATGATCGGCCGTGGTACGCGGCTCTGCCCGTCCCTTGCCTGCGTGGATGCCATCGACGGCGAATATACGGGCAAACGACGGTTTCTGATTTTTGACTACTGCGGCAACTTTGAGTTTTTCCGTCAGAAACCCAACGGCTACGAGGGCACGGACACCAAGAGTCTGTCCGAGAGCATTTTCTGCAAGCAGGTGCGGATCGCCGCCGCGCTGCAGGATGGAGCCTATACAGACGAAAAATACCAGAACTGGCGCAAGATCTTAACGGAGACCTGCCGCGCCGAGGTGGGAGCGCTGAACCCGGAGCTGGTATCCGTGCGGCTGCACCGACAGGCCGTGGAACACTATCAAAAGCCGGAAGCCTTTGTCAGCCTGACCGAAACGGACAAGGGCACTCTGATGAAAGAGGTGGCACCGCTCATCTCGCTGGACGACAAAGATGAAGCCGCCAAGCGGTTCGATAACTTTGTGTATGGCTTGCTGCTCTGTGAACTGGAAGGTCTGCCGGGGCTGGGCCGCGCCCAGAAACAGCTGCGCAGCACGGCGGCAATGCTGGAAGGGAAAGCTACCATCCCACAGGTGCAGGCAAAGTTGTCCCTCATCCGGGAGGTGCAGACAGACGAATTTTTGACCTCGCATGATCTGCTCCGCTTTGAGGAAATGCGGCAGGAACTGCGGGAGCTCATCAAGTTTCTGGTGGACGGTGTAGAAGGGCAAAAGCCTGTCTACACGGCCCTTGCCGACCCGGTACTGGAACAGACCGAGGGCAAAACGCTGGATTCCGGCTACGATTTCGGCGAGTACCGGGAACGTGTGAACCGCTACATCATGGAGCACCGCAGCGATACGCTGGCCATCCACAAGTTGACCCAGAACATTCCGCTCTCGCAGGGCGATTACACCGAGCTGGAACACATCTTCACCAGCGAACTGGGCAGCAAAGAAGATTATGCCCGGGAGTTCAGGGATACCCCGTTTGGTCTGCTGGTGCGCAAGGTGGCAAAGCTGGACCACGATGCTGCCATGCAGGCCTTTTCAAAATTTATCAATGACGAATCGCTGAATGCAAAGCAGATCGCGTTTGTTCAGAAGGTTATTCATTACAT
>ERZ791809.1698-NODE-1698-length-11176-cov-2.788328_pt1 | contig 11176 bp, 18 predicted proteins | sample MGYA00509946_ERZ791809 | MGnify/ENA primary metagenome ERZ791809 (study PRJEB30046, sample SAMN00791993) | human gut metagenome | study: EMG produced TPA metagenomics assembly of the A metagenome-wide association study of gut microbiota in type 2...
TCTGTCATATCAAGAGCATCGATGATAGATAATAATCTTTCCGAATAACAATTTTTTGCTACGTTCATTAAATTATCGTCTTTTTTTTCTCCAGTTAACAGCCAAACTTTGTCAATTTCAGGATAGCATTCAAAGAACGTATTAAGAAACTTCTTACTTGGTTCTTGTATTCCTCTCTTTATTTTAGTAAACATTGATTCTTTGACACCCGTTTTTTTTGCAATGTCATAAAAGGAAATACCAATTCTATTAACTTCTGATAAAAATCTAATAGTTAATTCGCTCAAATCTTTTTCATTTAAATTTTTACTTTCCATATTAGTTAGTATATTTGCATCGTAACAAGTTGCAGATGTTACAGAGACAAAGTGGTTAAACTTCCCTCGTTAGAGGTTTAATATATGGTATCCGTAGTAGCTGCAACCTATTGCGGATATTTTTTTTCAATTAATAACTGTTAATCCAAAGTAATATGTTTGACTTTAAAAAGGATTATTATAAATATCCATTCTTATTATCATTATCAATACCTGCTATCTATCTGGTAATAGGATTAATAGCTTGGTGTTTGCCTTTGATTGTGATATCGTTAGTAGTTATTGCTATATGGTTATTAATAATTTATTTTGCTGCTGATTAACTTGGTGCATTTACTTATTATCAAAGAATTATGGATGAAAAATTAAACCTATCTCCCGATCCATGCAATTCTGATGAACAAATCAGAATGAATTGTTTAAAGTACGCTGTTTATGTTTATGAAGCTCAATGCTGCTCTGGAAAATGGATTAGCACTCCTTTGGAACTAGCTCAAGTTTTCTATAAATGGGTTACTTCTGTGGAGGGAAAGCAACCGGAATAGAAAACTTAATTGTACTTATGGTGGAGTTGGTCTTTTCATTACCAATTCCAGCATTTACAATATTAATTTTAAGCCCTATCCCCGTTCCATTTTTATCTGATGCTTGTACACTAAGGTTGAACTCTATATTTTTAATAATTCTTCCATCTTCGTATAAATCATTGCTTTCTCCTTTCCATTTCATTTTTGATGGATTAACGATGAGTCCATTTTCTGATTTCTCCTCATTAAGTTCATATACTGCATCTGCGATGCTTGATATTGTCTCTTTTATAAATTCTTTCAATTCCATGATTTTATATAATAATGTATAATCCACTCTAATAGTTAAATAATGTTTTTACTAACTATTTTAATTAGTATTTTATTGTACTTTCCAAAATAGCTAGTATCTTTGCAATACCAAATCAATCCAATACAAATAAAAGGATAAAATTTGATAGAAACAATAGTAATAACTAAAAGTCATTAAGATGAACGCATTTACATTTTTGACAGAAAACGGAAAATTCAATAACAGTGAGATAATGAAACACGCTCACATCTTGAAAGCGTATCGTCGTATTTCTTTGAGTGAATCATTGAAACAGGCTTGGCTCTTGGCAAAGAGACAACAAAAAGAATATAGAGAGATTGAAGAGGAAAAGAAGTCATATAAGCCGGAGTTTCCTAAAAAAGAAGGTAATGTATTGAAAGCGTTCTTTACCGGAAATCATGCTGATTATATAAATCGTGATAGTTCTTGGAGGTAATTATGGATATAGAATATATAAATAATCAATTAGTCTTTCTTCGTAAATATGTGAAAGACTTAGAAACTTATGATGAATCCACTGTTAGGAAATTGGCGAAAAGTAATAAAACTAAAAGTGAAATTATAGATTCCTTTTTGGAAAGTATAAAATTTTACGAATCTCTGTTAGGTTAGAACCTACGTAAGAAGCGAGCGAAACGCTTTCAGGGCACAAAGGTAAACCGATGAATCCTAATTCGGGATGGGAGGCTTAACCCTCAAAAATGAAGCCGTGTTCAGGGCACGTTAAACTAGCCTGCGCTAATAAGCATTATAGCCGAGGCGGAGAATAATAAACTGTATAAGCAATCGATGGCGATGATATGAGCCTAAGACAGCAGCAGTCGATAAGTTAAAGATCATCACACTATTAGTGTGTATATATAGCCCTACTGACGGATTGAACGGTATCCGATAGCGAGAATCGGGTAGGGCACTTTTATGTAGTTTTTATTTTTTATTTGTGTAGTTGTATAGTGTACGGTCTGCGAAGATAGTGCACTTTTTAATAAGGATAAGTGGCGGAATTGGTAGACGCTTAGTTTGATAATACGGCTGGCTAGCCTCGAAGCAGGAAAGACGATCGGGGAAGTCAGAACCACAATTGAAACGTACAAACGAAATCTTGCAAATCCCGGTTCGAATCCGGGCTTATTCACAATAATAATTAAATAATTAATCTTATGAAACTTACTCCACTATTAGCAATTTGGGCAATATCGTTTGCATTAACAGTATTGCTTGCAAACGAAATGAATATTGTCTTCTGGCTTTCATTTACTGTATTTGCATTGTGTTCTATATACCTGGAAAAACACCAAAAGAGACTAAAGAGAGAAAAGTGATATAGGTACGCGGTTCGGGAGAATAGCTGTTTTATGTGTAAAAATTCGTGTCGATTAAGTCCTGTATCCGACGTGATACAGGCAAATGGGCAATTAGTTTACTGGTTAGAACGCACTTGTATGGGTGAGAAAGAGGTTCGATTCCTTTATTGTCCACAAATTAATAATTTAAATATTTGTTTATGAAAGGAAAAAAAGGATTTGATAAAAGTAAAGAAAGGATACGTATAGAAGAGAAACTTCTAAAGAAAAAAGACGATGTCAAATTTGACTATAGCGAAGAAATGGTATTAAAAATACGTAGAATTACTATAGAACTGAATAGATTAGCTAGAGAAGCGAGGATCATTGAGAAGGATCAACTTTTATATAAAATGGTCTCATTTAAAGAAGCTGGATTTATTTATGTAGTTAGAAACTATTAATTTATAATTTATGTAGTAATACACAATAGCTATGAAAACAAAGCTAGAGCTAGATTTATATCAATTAAAAAACATTATGGCTGATATGGTTCAAGTTGGGTACATGAAGGCTATTAAAGTTTATGAACCAACGAAAGATAATATAAGCACAAGAGAGTTGGTTAGATGGTTCAAGGTTCTTGGTATCGATCCTTCATATATAAACAAAATGGAATCAGAAGGATTAATAAAAGGCAAAAGAAAAGGGATAGGTAAAAATTCTCCTGTATGCTATTCCAGATTGGAGATTAAACAAGCTTTGGCTACGATTGATTTAAATAAGTATATCAATGTAAAATAGCTATAAAATTATATTCCATTCATTTATTAATTAACCCAATGCCGACACCCCAGGATGTCGTAGGGTGCGAGTCCCTGTATTTGAGTTTTACATGTTCTATACTATCCTAGTGTCCGTTGGTTCGGTATCTAGGAACAATCTTTTTTGTATATTAAAATTTTCGAAAGCGTCGGTTTGTGAAAATATACGCTTTATTTTCGATTAACCACTTTATTAATATATATAGTTATGAAAAAAGTAATTGTAAGAGGAGATCGTTCCGGTGTATTTTTCGGAGAGTTAGTAGAAAGAAATGGTAGTGAGGTTAAGCTCGCAAATTGTCGTAGATTGTGGTATTGGGATGGTGCTGCTAGTATATCTCAATTAGCAGTTAATGGTACAACTAACCCACATGGATGCAAATTCACAGTTATGGTTCCAGAGATAGAGATCCTGGATGTGATTGAGATTATCCCGTGTTCGGATGAAGCTGTAAAATCTATTGAAAGTGTACCGGTATGGGCAAGGTAATGGAAGATAGAATAAAGCAGTTTCTAAGTATTGGCTCTGGCTCTGGCTATGGCTCTGGCTCTGGCTATGGCGATGGCGATGGCGATGGCGATGGCTATGGCGATGGCTCTGGCTCTGGCTCTGGCTATGGCGATGGCTGTGGCTATGGCGATGGCTGTGGCGATGGCGATGGCGATGGCTGTGGCGATGGCATAAAATCCATAAATGGGAATTCTATTTATGTAGTAGATAATATACCTACTATTATCACAAATGTAAAGGGTAATATCGCAAAAGGTTTTATCCTTCAGTCTGATTTATCTCTTACTCCCTGTTTTATAGCAAAAGAGAACAATCAATTTTCTCATGGTAATACTCTACATGAGGCATTTGAATCTTTGCGAGAAAAGCTTTATGATGATAGTACAGAAGAGGAAAGGATTCTTAAGTTTAAAGAACATTTTTCTGACTTTTCTAAAAAGTATTCTGCTAAAGACTTGTTTATATGGCATCATGTACTCACTGGGAGTTGCAAGGCTGGAAGAGAAGCTTTTTGTAAGGACAAAGGTATAGATGTAGACAATGATAGGTTTACTGTATATGAGTTTATAGAACTGACTAAAAACTCGTATGGCGGTGAGATTATCCGCAAACTATCTTAACTTAATCCCGGTTTGCTTTGATCGGCACTCCGGGAGCAATTTAAACCACTTTAAATAATATGAGATATGCCAATTATTAAAAAAAATGATGTAACTCCTGAACGTCCAGTGATTATCGTGCTATATGGCACACCGGGAACAGGAAAAACTTCTGTTGCTACAACTGCGTATAATCCTCTTTTAATAGATACAGATAGAGGATATGATAGAGCTGTACAACGATGTGATACCCTTATCGCTAACAAATGGGAAGATATAACGGCGGAATATGAAACAATGAAGTCTTATAGTACTATCATTTGCGATACTGCTAAGGCGTGCTTGGATGATTATCTGATGAATTTTGCTGTAAAAAACAACTACAAGTTAGCAACCAATACTTTAAAAAGATTTGGGCAAATAGCAGAAGACTTTAAGTCGTTTGTTAATCAACTTCGTTCCAATGGTTCTGACATTATTTTTATTTGCCATGATAAAGAGGTGGCTGAGGGTGACATAATAAAGCATTCACCGGATTGCACAGGACAGAGTAAGGATTTGCTTCTCCGTATTGCTGATCAGGTAGGATATATATCTAAAGTAAATGGTAAGCGCACTATTTCATTCGAACCAACTGATACTTTTATTGGGAAAAATGTAGCACAATTAAAGATGATGGAAATACCAGAATCATCTAGTGCTGATTTTTCTACATTTATGGCAAATGTGATTTCTACAGTAAAGCAAGCAATACAAAATAAATCAGAGGAACAGAAGAAAGCCAATGAGATGCTTGCTGTTCTTAGAGATAATCTCGCATCCGCTATGACAGATGAAGATATAGCTGCACTCATCGAAGCAATGAAAGAATTACCACAAGTACTTCAGTATCCGTTTTTCTCTGAAATGAAGTCTAACCTTGCATCCAAGGGGTATAAGTACGAAAACAAGAAATTCGTAAAAGATGCAGCCGCTTAAGCCTCTTATAAGAGTTACACAACTCGAAGCATACAGAAAGTACATTGAACAGAGCGAATATGCCAATTATGAAATTACCGAGCAATCTGTAATAGAAAGCATAACAGGTATATTTGCCGGAAATGAATACACTCGCATAGGCACCGCTTTCCACTCCATTGTGGAAACGGGGAAGCCTGTGTGTGATAAAGTTTCTGCCGGGGAACGTACCTTCCTTTACTATGGAAAAGAACAGAAAGAACCAGTTCCTTGTGGACGCAAATTCAATATTGATGGCTTCGGTGTTATTTTGGATGTGAATCAGTGTAAGGTCGCAATGGATTACCGCAACGAACATCCCGACGCTTTCCATGAAATACGCATTTACAAAGATTTTGGAGATGCTGTCATAACCGGATGCGCTGATATGATAGACGGTATAGAGATACGGGATATAAAGACTAAGTATTCTTACCCGTCTGATACTGGCTATATCAATTCTTGCCAATGGCGGCTTTATCTTGAGATTTTTAAAGCGGATATATTCCATTTCGACTTATTTGTGTTCGATGGCTATAAAATAGACAAGCATGGATATGATGTAAGAGGGTTACCGCTTGAAAGATATTCTCCTGCGATAACCTGCTACCGGTATGATGGGATGGAACGGGATAATAGGGATTTGCTTCGTTCATTTCTAGAATGGGCAGAATACAGGGATTTAATTAAATATTTAATAAAAGAAAAAATAGATTGACTATGGCAAACCAAATAACCGGACGGATAATCGAAATCGGACAAACCGTTCAAATACCCTCCAAAAACGGTGGTTCCTCGTTTACAAAACGGGAATTTATTTTAGATGCTACCACTTACGACCCTTATACGGGAGAGCGTAGCGAGTATGAGAATGTTATTCCCTTAGAGTTTTCAGGCGATAAGTGTGCAGAACTTGACCGCTTTAATCAGGGTGATGTTGTTACTGTATCATTTGTCTTACAAGGGCGTTCTTGGACGAATCAAGATGGAGAACTCAAACGTATGGCATCTATTCGGTGCTACAAAATAGATGCGCGTGGCGGTGTATCTCAATCCCAACAGACAACATCGATACAACAGCCAGCGCCACAGTCGACCTATCAGCAACAGCCGCAGAATTTTCCGCCTCCGGTTGATGTAAATGGTAACGCAAAGGACGATTTACCCTTTTAATGTATGTTATACGACCTATCTAATCCATTGCAGGCGGAACAGTTCAAAACCCGTTCCGCTTTGCTTGTTAAAAATGGGAAAATAGTAGAACTTACAGAAAAGAAGCCTATACGCACCGACAAACAAAACCGGTATTTGCACGTCATTTTAGGGTATTTTGCTTGTGAGACAGGTAATACCTTAGAATATGTAAAGCAAAAGTATTTTAAGATACTATGCAATAAAGACATATTCATAAAGGAAGTTTCTGATAAGTATTTGGGTAACATCAAAGTTCTCCGAAGTTCTTCTGAATTAGATACAGAAGAAATGAGTAACGCAATTACTCGTTTTAGGAACTGGAGTTCTGGGGAAGCAGGAATATATCTTCCTAGCCCCGATGAAGATCGACTATTGCAATTAATGGAGATAGAGGTCCAAAGAAACAAGAATTACATCTGATTCCAAATAACAGCTATTTGGAAGTTTTGAAATAAAACAATGCGAAAAACATGGAAGAAATATGGAAATATATCAATGGATATGAAGGAATATATAAAGTGTCAAATATGGGTGAAATAGAAATAACAAGACCAAAATGTAGAAAAAAGACTATAGGATGCTTATCGCCTAATGGATATCTGTATTTCAATTTATTAAAGGATGGGAACAGGATACGAAAATTAGTACATAGAATTGTTGCTGAAACATTTATCCCTAACCCATATAATAAGCCATGCGTTGACCATATTAACACAATAAAGACTGACAATAGAGTTCAAAATCTACGTTGGGTAACAGAAAAAGAAAATGTAAATAACCCAATATCATTGGAAAGATTACGAAATTCTAATTCTTTAGGTAATAAATGGAAAAACGTTCGCAAAGTTAAAGTAATCCATGTCTACCTGATCTTCGAAAAGCGGAACTATTACTTCAGCTCGGTAACGGGCATATTCCGGCATTTGTCCGAGGATCAGATAGGAATTAAGCAAAGTACATTATCTCACAATACGGAGAATACTATCGTCACTGGTAGGGCTATAATCCGCAAGAGTGAGCTATTGAGATAGCTTTGTTAACCTTTTTACCCCAGCCTGCTTGTCTGTGAAGATTGGCGGGCGAACATGGGGCGTAAGCACTGGCTGTGTTCCTTATTATGGATAAGTGCACAATATACGTTGTAAGGGCTTGTTGATTTATGAAGCTTCAATCGGCAAGTTAATCATGATTGCTGGCACTGCCCAATTATGGTTGGTGGGTTCGATTCCCCTACGCCCCTCATGAAAATAACAATCACCAAACAAGAATACCAGACGATAGTCCGGTGCTTGAAAACGTCAGAAATCCTCATTAGGGGATATAATTTGAGAGATGAAGATATAATTCGTAAAACAAGAAAGAAACTTCAAAGGAGTAATGAGAAACGTTGAAAGTAAAATCCAAATTGCATGCGTGAATTGGTTCCGGTATCAATATCCGCAATATAAGAGACTTCTCTTTTCCGTTCCGAATGGAGGAGCCAGAAACAATATTACCGGTGCAATATTGAAAGCGGAAGGAGCTTTGGCGGGAGTGTCTGATTTGATACTTCTGAAGTCTAACGGTTGTTACTCTTCCTTATGCGTTGAAATGAAGCAGCCGAATGGACGCCAACAGGACAGTCAAAAGGAATGGCAGAAAGCTGTTGAATCCGTAGGAAATAAGTATGTTGTCTGCCGTTCTTTGGAGGAGTTTATAGAGGTTGTGAATGGTTACTTAGCAGAAAAATAAGATTTTCATTTGGTATTTTGAAATTTGAGCGTATCTTTGCGGCGTTCACGCCAAGAACAAGACTTCTGAAAGAGATTAACGTGCATATTTTTATGTTCGTTTGTAAGCGTAATATTGCAAAGATATAAGGCTATCAAATCCCATTGGATGCTCGTTATCTCTAACGGTGTCGGTTCTTGGCGGAACGGGAGGCGATAGCCTTTCTTGTTTTTAACAACTCAAATTTCGTTCAATGCCAAGAACCAACGAAATCAGAGTTAAGGCGAATAATAGTAACCCCAACTTTGCGCCCAGCAGTGCGAAAACTGTATCTTATGAAAAGTTCCTAATAGAAAAGAATTGCAAGAATGAAGCTTATGCCTTCATACTCTCGCAAGGATTATTCCAGCAATTCCAGGATTACCATTTTAGTCATCATTCGGACGATCCGCATAAGGATTGTCTAAAGTTCTTGTTATCGAATATTTAAATTCTAATTAAATGGCGGAATGAGATACTTCCGCCTGTATCGCTATTGTCTAAAATTTAAATCAATATATTATGAATAAAATTAAAATCTTTCAGAATGAGCAATTCGGAGAGGTAAGAATTGAGATGAATGAGAATGAAGAACCATTATTCTGCTTGGCGGATGTGTGTAAAGTGCTTGAGTTAAGAGTAGACGCCGTACAATCAAGGATGCCCCCATTCGGTTTGGGGTCATAGATTCAATGGGTAGAGCACAGCAGATGAATTTTGTAACAGAAAAGAATCTATATAAAGTAATCATGCGTTCGGACAAACCACAAGCCGAACCTTTCCAAGATTGGGTATGTGGCGAAGTTCTTCCATCTATCCGCAAACATGGCGGCTATATTACAACCCAGCAAAATGATACTCCCGAAGAAATTATGGCACGTGCGTTGATTGTAGCACAAGAAACACTGAAACGAAAAGAGCAGCGCCTTATCGAAGCAGAAAGTAAAATTCAACAGGACGCTCCTAAAGTTCTTTTTGCCGATGCGGTCTCGACTTCCCAACGTTCTTGTTTGATCGCTGAATTAGCGAAGATACTACAGCAGAACGGTGTGAATATCGGTCAAAATCGCTTGTTCTCATGGATGCGTGATAATGGCTATCTCTGTCAGAAGGGACAATATTATAATCAACCTACACAAAAATCGATGGAATTAGGATTGTTTGAAATAAAACAAACAACAATAACCAAGCCAGATGGGACGGTGTTAGTTACTACTACAACGAAGGTTACGGGGAAAGGACAAATCTATTTTGTGAATAAGTTTCTAGGGAAAGATGCCGCATAAATCAACAGGGCTACTTATCGGTATCCCTAAATAACTTTTAATTATGGATAAACATTTATATAATAAACATGGCCCGCATACGAACAGTTAAACCCGAATTTTGGGAAGATGAAAAAATAGGGAAATTACCTATTCCATGTCGACTTTTCTTTATTGGGTGTTGGAATTTCGCAGATGATTTTGGTGTAATTAAAAGCAATGCCGAACTTCTTAAATCACATATTTTTCCTTATGATGAAAATTTACGAGTATCTGAAATAAAAAAATGGATAGATGCCTTAGTAGATGCCCGGATGCTAATACCTATTATTCACAAAGAAGAAAGCTATTACATTATCCGCACATTTCGTAGCCATCAGATCATTGATAAGAGATACGATAAATCATACATCAGTAAAGATAAATCTTTAGTTAATGAATTGATTAGTAGGGCTTTAAAAAATGACGACGTGAACACCACGTCAACACTATGTCATGACGATGTGAACACCACGGAGGAAATGGAAATGGAAAAGGAAGATAATAAAGAAACTTCTCCTAACGGAGAAGAAAAGAAAGGCGAGCTTTCTTTCCATTCTGTTTCGGGAAATATTGATTATAACGGCTTGATGAATTGGTACAATGAGTTGTTTAAAGATAAGCTTCCTGCTATAAAATCAATGACTGAAACACGTAAGAAAGCTGTTAAGGCACGCATAGCCCAATATAGTAAGGAAAGTGTAAGGACTGTGTTTAATCTTGTTCTTCAAAGTTCTTTCTTGCTTGGCGGAAATGATCGCAACTGGAAGTGTGACTTTGATTGGATATTCAAACAGGCCAATTATACTAAAATTTTAGAAGGTAACTACAATGGAACAAGGATTAGTAAAAATCAACAAGATAGCGAGCAGCGAAAACGTGATTCAGTTCTTGCAGTCGCTACAACCGTCCGAGAAGCTGCCGCAAAAAAGAGAAAGGAGCTTGAAGCAGAGGGCATTATTGGACAAATACCCTGATCCGGCACAGTTCATTCTTGATTATAACCCGGATTTGCAGTTTAAAATTGTCAGATGTAATGCTACACACGCAGATTTAGCTTTAAATCTTGAAATACCAAGTTTGGGGCTTTTGGCTTCTACTTATGGGGATGAAACGCCTTTAGAGTGGCTTAAAATTCAATTTGGAACGTTGAATGATTTTGCAGAGGTATCTACAAAGATAGCCAAAACTCAACTTGAGGAATTGGCTGCAATATTTCTTTCGGAGTATTATTATATCAATTCCGCTGAAATATGTTTTTTCATAGCTCGTTTTAAATCTGGCAAATATGGGAGGTTTTACGGAGCCATTGATCCTATGAAGATAACAAGTGCTATGCTTGAATATATATCGGAAAGGAGAAAAGGAATTGATCGGCATGAACGTGAACAATATCGTTTACAGCGTCAAAAAGAAGTTGAAGAACGTGATAACAATAGTATATCTTATGTCGAATACCTTGAACAAGAGAAAAAGCTTGTGGAAAGCGGAGATAAGGATGCTATTGAAAGAGCTTCTATTCGTGTTGGAATTCCTTA
>ERZ791809.1699-NODE-1699-length-11156-cov-25.129268_pt1 | contig 11156 bp, 10 predicted proteins | sample MGYA00509946_ERZ791809 | MGnify/ENA primary metagenome ERZ791809 (study PRJEB30046, sample SAMN00791993) | human gut metagenome | study: EMG produced TPA metagenomics assembly of the A metagenome-wide association study of gut microbiota in type 2...
GATAGAAGCTTTTAGGAGGAATGCCTTATGGCAAAAATTCTTATCGTTGACGACGAGCCCCGCATCCGGGAGCTCATCCGGGAGAATTTACAGTATTCGGGCTACACCTGCGAGGAGGCAGGGGACGGCTCCGCCGCCCTGTCGCTGCTCACCGGCGGCGGCTACGATCTGGTCATCCTCGATCTGATGATGCCCTTCATGGACGGCATGACCTGCCTGCGGGAGATGCGCACCCGCCGCATCAACACCCCCGTCATCATCCTGACGGCCCGCGGCGAGGAGTACGACAAGCTGGCCGGCCTCGAGGGCGGCGCTGACGACTATGTGGTCAAGCCCTTCTCCCCCCGGGAGCTGGTGGCCCGTGTCAAGGCCGTGCTCAACCGCACCATGCCCCGCACCGAGGCTTCCGACAGCACCATGACCTTCGGGGAGCTGTCCATCGACACGGCCAGCCACACCGTCAAGGTGTCGGGCGAGGAAGTGAGCCTCACGCCCAAGGAGTTCGACCTGCTGGTCTTTCTGGCCTCCAACAAGGGCATCGCCCTCAGCCGCGAGAAGATCCTTCAGAAGGTGTGGAACTACGACTACTTCGGCGAGGACCGCACCGTGGACACCCACGTCAAGATGCTGCGCGGCCACCTGGGCAAGTGCCGCGGCTACATTGCCACTGTCTGGGGCATCGGCTACAAGTTCGACCCCGACGCGGCGCGTTAAGCGGAGGCTCTGCTCTTCATGCGGCAAACGAGCAAAACACGGCGCACCATCGGCATCCGGGGCCAGCTCATGGGCTTTCTGTGCTTCATCTGCCTTTTGCTGGTGGGGCTGTTCTGGTTTCTGAGCACCCAGCTGCTGGAACCCCTCTACACCACCCATATCCAGAAGCAGCTCACCGAGCAGGCTGATGCCATCGTGGCCCGGATGGACGAGGCCATCGGGAAGGGCGAGACCCTCTCCTACTGGGCCTTCGGCAGCCGGCTGTACGTCAACAACACCTTCTTCAACGCGCTGCGGGACGACATCTTCGAGCTGGGCGGGATGAGCAGTTTCTGCATCGACATCTCCGACACCACCCTGCGGCAGATCTTCAAGGTGGATAACCTGTCCTACTGCAACCTTCACCGCACCCGCCCCACCGACACTGCCGACGAACAGACCGCCTACACCACGGCCCGCGCCATGCGGCAGCTCTGCCGGGAGAGCGGCGGCACAGTGGTGCGGAAGATCAACCCGCCCACGCCCTCCGGCTCGGTCCAGCTGATGGTGGGCCGGATGACCTCCGACGGAAATTACACTGTGCTGGTGACTACCAGCCTGATGCATGTGGCCGAGGCCGGCAAGGTGCTCAGCACCGTTCTGCCGCTGGCTGCGGCCCTCATTTTCGCCTTCTCAATGTCGGCGGCATGGCTGTTCAGCGAGTGGTTCACAAAGCCTCTGCGGGCTCTCTCCGGGGCTGCGCGGCAGGTGGCACAGGGCAACTACGCCGTCCATGTGGACTCGGTGCGGAACGACGAGCTGGGCGACCTTGCTCAGGAGTTCAACCACATGGCAAAAGAGGTCCAGCACGCCTCCCAGATGCAGCGCGACCTGCTGGCCAACGTCTCCCACGACCTGCGCACCCCGCTCACCCTCATCAAGGGCTATGCCGAGACGGTGCGCGATCTGACCGGCGACGACAAGAAGCACCGCGACGAGCAGATGAACATCATCGTGGACGAGACCGACCGCCTGACGGCCCTTGTTTCCAGCGTCATGGAGCTGAGCAAGGTCACGAGCGGCACACTCAAGTGCGAGAAGGTCCACTTCGACATGGGCCAGCTCTGCGATGAAGTCAGCGAGCGTTACGACGCCGTCTGCGCCCAGAACGGCTGGCAGCTCAATCTGGAGATCCCTGACGAAGAGCTTCCCGTCTGTGCCGACCCCGACATGATGCAGCGCGCTCTGCATAACCTTTTGGGCAACGCCATGCACCACATCGGCGAAGACGGCATCTTCGTGCTGCGGGCGCTCCGCTGCCCCGAGGGAGTCCGGGTGGAGGTGGAAGACCACGGCCCCGGCATCTCCGCCGAGGACCTGCCCTATATCTTCGACCGCTACTACCGCTCCCGCTCCGACGCGGGCAAGCAGGGGACCGGCCTCGGCCTCTCCATCACCAAAGCCATCTTCCAGCAGCACGGTTTCCGCTTCGGCGTCCACAGCACTGTGGGCAAAGGCACCGTGTTCTGGTTCATCATGACCGATACCGAGGAAGTTTCCTCATAAAAAGGCGGGTCGCAGTCCGTTGGGACTGTGACCCGCCTTTTTGCTATTTTTTCCGGCAGTACACCACTACCCTCGCTTTTCCGCCGGGGGTGCAGGTGTAGAGCACGAGGGGACAGCCGTCCTCCCGCAGGGCTTCGGGTTCTTCGGGCGAGACCTGCGCAGTCCGCTCCACAGTGTACACTGCCTCAGCGCCGTCCTGTGAAGTGAAACGCACCTCATCGCCTTCCGAAAGGCTGCTCAGCCGCCCGAAGTGCGATTTGTAATTGTGGGCCGCGATGACAAGGTCTCCGCCCGCCGTACTGCCGCATTGACGGCAGGGCGAGACCTTGAGGTTTGCCTTGCTCCACTCGGTCTGCACCGGCAGCTCCAAGCCCAGAGCGGGGATGGTCAGCACCCCCAGATACTCCCGCTCGACGCTTGACGCCGGGGTTTCCGAAGCCGGTCCCGGCTCGGACTCTGCATCTTCCGTGGGCAGGCTTTCCCCGCTGTCTGCGGGCTGTTCTGCCTCCGACACTGCCGCGATGCTCTGGCTCTGGCGCAGCTGGCTCACCGCCGAAGCGGCCTGAGCGCCCGCCCTTGCATCCTCGAGCCGGTCGTAGACATAGAGACAGACCGCTGCCAGCACCAGAGCACTGCCCAGCATCAGGCAGAGCCGCTCCGTCACCAGCCTACGCATCGTGTCTGCGCTTCCGGCTCAGCCAGAGGCCCACCGCCACGAGGGCGATGCCCCCGCCTGCCAGCACCGGCACGGGCCAGAGCAGCTGGCCGGTCTGGATGAGGGTCCCCACCGGTTCCGGCTCCGCAGCCGGGATGACTTCATCCGGCATCTCTGCCGAGGGTGTCGGCGGACGGATGACTGTGATCTCGCCCGGCTGCTCCACCGGCTTCGGGGTCGGCGTCGGCTTATCCGGCACATAGGGCGGCGTCACCGGCGGGGGAAGGGGGTCGGTGCTGCGGTAGCTGTTCTTGAAGAGCAGTTCCGTCTTTGCCCCGTCGTCCCCATCCCGCCGGACAGACACGTGTCCTTTCAGCTCACCGTCGGTGTCCCACGCCACCATGACTTTCAGGTAAAAGACGGTGTCGTCGTAGTCGGCCCGTTTCCGTCCGCCCGCGTCCTGAGTGACCGTATACTCGTATATGCCGGGCGCGGTGTAGACGATGGTATCAAAAGTCTTCGTCAGGGTCTTGTCGTCGGCGTCGCGGCAGTCCCGGGCCGGAAAATCCAGCTCAGCCTCGTCGTCACAGCCTTCCGGCATCGGCGCGCCGTCCAACGCGGTCAGCCGCACCGTCAGCGTCTCGTCCGCTGCCTCTCCGGTGCAGCGGACGGACGCCTCCAGTTCCAGCTCCGCCCGCTGGTCTGCGGCCAGAGCGGGCAGGGCAGCGCTTACCGCAAGCGCTGCTGCCAGCAGGGCCGCTGCCATTTTCGGGAGCCTTCTCATGATAAGCTCTCCTCCTTTCCGTTTTGCAGGTCTGACATTGGTTCCATTCGGGCCAGCACCACCGTCCGCGCGTCGGTGTACTCCCCCGAGCAGGTAGCCATCGCCAGGAACTGCGCTCCTTCCGGCTCCTCTTCCAGCGCACGGAGGGCCTGTGCATCCATCTGAAGGGCATTCTCCTCCACAAAGGGGAGCAGCCCGCCTGCATCCGAGCGCCACTTGCCCGGGGCAAAGATGGCCTGTTCCGACGCAGGCACCACAAGGCAGGCCAGCACTTCCAGCCGATAGCTCCCGCCGGGCAGCGTCAGGGTGCCGGTGGTGTTCTGGCGGAAGAATGCTCCGTCCTTGTATTTGTCGAGGTCGCCAAACATCCGCCCGTTCTCCATATGGTGGCCGTAGAGCAGGGAATACCGCCCGCTGAAGTCCACGTCGCAGTCAACATCCAGAAAGATGCTTCCCGCCAGCGCAAAGCTGCCGTAGACGTCGGTGTTCAGATAGGTGAAATTGCTCTCGCCCTGCACCACCGGGTAGTCGATGGCCGTGCCGTCCAGCGTCAGCCACCCGCAGACATCGGGGTTGATGTCCCGCAGCTGGCCGAAGGAGAGGCTGTTGTCCTCCTGCGGCTGGGGCTTGAAGGCCAACAGCCCGGCCTGCACATTGTCGGCAGCGGCGTACACCCGGCTGTTGTCCCACAGCGCATAGCCCGACCAGACCACCGCCAGCAGCACCAGCAGGGCCGTCACCCCGTCCAGCAGGCCGTTCGCCGCCCGCAGGGCCATCTTCTGCCACCGGATGTTCCTCACCTCCCTTGCCTTATTTCCTCCGCGCTTACTTCTGATGGCGGCGGCGCAGGGTCAGCAGCAGCCCGACGCCCGCAGCACCCGTCAGGGTGAAGAGATAGGGTGCGCTGTCCAGCACCACACCGGCATCCACGGTGCCGCCCTTGGTGTTGGTGAAGTTCGCCTGCTCGACCGCCGCATCCACTTCGCCCTCGGTGCCAGTCTCCGTCGTCACATAGTCTGCGACCGGCGTCTCAGACACCTTGTACTCGACGCCGTAGGGCAGGTTTTCGATGTGGATGGTATCGTCGTCTTTCAGATAGAAAGTCGCTTCCGTCGTCTCGCCGGGCCTGATCTCGATCGAGTCGGGGTTCGCGTCATAGCTGCCGCCGGTGATGGCGTAGCTGTCCTGATAGGTCTTGCCCTCCTCGCCGGTCAGCTGCACCGTGAACTCAAAGTATTTCTCCTTATTGCCCATGATGCCCTCGACGTCCTTGTGGACTTCCAGCTTACCGGCAGAGTAGAGGTTGTCGAAGTCGTCCTTCTTGCCCTCGCCGGTGGACTCCGGGTCCTCGGTGTGGACAGCGGCAATGCGGAGCTTGCCGTCCTGCTCGATGACCGTCACCCGCAGCAGGATGGCGTTGCCGTAGTAGGTCACGCCTGCGCTGTTGCCCGCCGCCTCATGGATGATGTAGGTGTAGACGCCCACGCTGTCGTACTCGGGCAGGTCGATCTTAATCTCCTTGGTCTTGGTGGTGCTGCCGGCCTCGCCTCTCAGGTATCTCACCGTGCCGATGGTGGGCATCGGCATATTCTCCGGGGTGATGTCGTCCGACGCATCGGTGACATTGTCCGCCTCGATGTCGAAGCTGAACGTCTCCGCCGGGGAGAAGGTCCCCTCGTTGGCCAGCTCGTAGTTTTTCTTGATGACCACGCTGTCCATGTCCGCATACGTCTCGCTGCTGGCCGCAAAGGCGGGCATGACGCTGACGCCCATGGCCAGAGAGATGGAAAGCACCCCTGCGAGAAGCTTTTCTGCCTTGTTCTGTTTCATCCTGAAGTTCCTCCTATCTTGTCCTGTATGGTTTTTGGCGGCTCAGAGCCCCCGCCGCCGGATGAGGGTGATGACTTTTGCCTTGACCGCACTGCACTGCACCGGGCCGAAGTCACGGCTGTCCTCGGCCTGTGTGCGGCAGTCGCCCAGAATGAAGACGCTGTCCTCCGGCACAGCGTAGGGGTAGCTGAGCAGAGATTTGGGGTAGGTGGGGTAGAGGATGCCGCCGCCCTGCGCCGAGCCGTTGACCTCCACAACGCCGCTCTCGCTCAGGGTCACGATGTCCCCGCCCCGGGCCAGCACGCGGCCCACCCGCAGCCTTCCCGAGCGCTCATATACCACAACATCATTCTTGGCATAGTCTTTTTCCAGCCGGCAGCCCAGCACCAGGTCGCCGTCCTTCACGGCAGGGAACATCTCGCTGCCGGACGCCTGCGTCACCAGATACACCTGCGTCAGAAGCACCCAGAGCAGGGCGGCGAACACCGCCAGCCGCACCGCCAGACTGCGCACTTCCCGCAGCAGGGGGCTTTTTTCCGGCTTCGCCGGTCCAGACAGGTTCGCTTCCGGCGTCCCGGGCGGGGCCTCCGGGGCAAGCGCCTCGTTTGGTTCCTTCACTCATCTTCCTCCTTCTTTCTGTTTTTGCAGCCCAGAACGGCCGCACCGGCACACAGCATCAGCGGCAGCCCGAAGAAGTCTGTCTCCACGCCGGTGTCCGGGTCTATATCGGCCAGAACGTAGTGGGCATAGAAATTGACGACGCCGTTTTCCAGCTCTTCGTCGGTGGGCTCATAGCCCTCTTCCCACTTGTCCTGCGATACCTTTTCCTTCGGGTCCGGCTCATCCGTCACCGAACCGGGGAGCTCTTTGTACCAGCCGTCAAAGACATAGCGCGCACCGCCGATGTCGAGCTCTTTTTCGATGTCCGCCGTCGTCTCTTCCACCCGTTCGCCGCTCTGGTACTCGCGGCTTTCCCGGATGCTGTAGTCGTCCTCGCCCGGGGCGCGGACGTTGAACCGGGCCGTGAAGTTTTTCCTGCTCTTGACGCTGATGATGCAGTCGATGTGCTTATCCGGTTCTGTCCCGTTGTTGCGCGAGATCTTGTACGGCGTCACCACGATGCTCTCCAAATCGTCCTGCGTCAGCCCTTCGACGCCGGTAGCCTCTTCGATGGTGTCCTTATACTCGTCCCATATCTCATCGACGACCTCGTCCCAGTAATCATCGCCCGGTTTCAGCGACCATGCGTCGCCAGTCGCGCCGCCCGGCCACGATACAACATAGTCTGACACATCTGTCAGGATGTTCTTGCTGTTATCTTCCCATACCGCGCCATAGGTCTTCACCTTACCGACCCACTTGCACTCGCTGTTGTCCGGCGCCCACTGGCTGGGGTCATTGCTGCCGGGCAGGCTGGTGGGGGTCTTGAGCAGGAAGACCGCCGCCGATTCCTCCTGAGTCTGATCCCCCCAGCCCGGTGCATCCTCATCAAGTTCGTCCGCAGGCAGGGTGTTTTTATCCTCGGCTACGCTGTCGTCGGCCAAGTCGGCATCTTCCCCAGGGGATCTGTCTTTTTCGGGCTGCTCTGCCTCATCCAGAGGCGTTTCCTCCTCGGCGGCGGGCCGTTCTTCCCACAGCTCCGGCAGAACGGCGATGTCTTCTTCCTCGTCTGAAACAGACTCCTCCTGCCGGGCCTCATCGTCGATGAAACAGGCGTAGAGGCTGCACTCGCTGTCCGCTTCCGGCCAGAGCGGTCCTTCATCCGGCACGAAGCGGATCGCCGTCCCTTCGTCGTCCCGGCTGTACCAGAAGCGGAAGCTCTTTCCCTCCACCTCCGGCTCTTCGGGCATCAGAAGCTCTTCGCCGCTGCCCACGGTCTGTTCCGCGTAGGGCAGGCCGCCGTCGGCCTCGTCCGACTCGCTGAGCCAGAAGAGATAGGTCCTCTCAACATGCTCGTCCGCTTTGACGGCCCCGCTGTCCGGCGTCGGCGTCTCGTCGGGCAGCCTGATGTCATCCAGCCCGTCCACCACGGCGGGGATGCCGCCTTCCGCGGGCAGAAGCACCGGCTCGTCTGTCTGGATGTCCTCTTCTTCGTCCCAGGCAGGCTCGTCCTCTATTTCCTCGTCCCATGTCTGGTCCGGCACGCTGTCCGTCCGCTCCGGCCCCTCGGCAAATGCGGGCAGCAGACAGCCGCACAGCAGCACCAGCACGATGCACAGTGCTGCGGCGCGCAGTGTCAGCCGCCTCCGTTCCAGTCGATTCCGCATACAACAGCCCTCCTTCATTCTCGCTCCCGGCGGGGATGCCGCCCTTTGCGTTATCAGGATACCGTTTACCGGACACGAAGGATGTCATTGCGTGCCAGTGCAAAAAAATTTACGCATAAAAAAACGCCGCCGGGGTCTTTCGACTCCGGCAGCGGTCTGCTGTCTCCGAATTTTCGGTTTTCAGGTACGGGTGGTGGCTTCCATGCAGTGCTCTGAGGGGGCGTAATATTCCATCAGAGCAATGTAATTCTCGCAGTGGTGGCAGAATGCCGCCCGGATGGCGTCGTCGGGCGCGCTCTTCATCGCCACGAACATCAGGATGTACTTTGCAATGAGGCTCACAGCCTCGCTCTCGAGGCCATAGCAGAGGCCCACGGCCAGGATCGGCACGACGATCTGCTGCGCACGGATGGGGATATTCTCCGCATCGACCCGCTTGAGCACGGCACGGCTCATGGTGGATGCCGCCCAGACGGCGCGGGAGATCTTCCAGTAATCCATATTCTTCAGATGGGTGAGGGTGCGCAGCCGCTGGATGACCTCGCCATCGTCCAGAACTTTGTTCTGCGTGACCTCCTTCTCCGAGCGGATGAAGGCGCACTGTATCATGTCCATCAGGGCGGCTTCGTACTTCTCATGGTAGTTCTCGCGGGAGATGAAGTACTCCTCCATACTGAGCATGACTTCGTCCGTCTCTTTGTCGGTGGCCAGCCAGCTGAAGTCCAGCGGCGTCGGGCCGAAATCGTTCTTGCCCATCTCGTTCAGGTCTTCCAGCTCTTCCTCGTTCCGGGTGGAGGGAAGGAAGCGGTCGTTGCCGTTCCGGTGGAAGCCCCACTCCTCGGGCAGAAGATGCGGCACGATGTCGCCGCTGGAGATGATGTTGAAGATGTTGCTCTCGCCCCAGCTCTCTTTCAGGCTGCCGTCGGCGTTGTGGTTGTTGTCGTAGTCCTGCTGCAAGTCGGGGTAGTCCTGCGGGCCGAGGGCCACCGGCGTCGCAAAGGTGTAGACGAAGACATTCTCCCGTTCCAGTCCGGACAGCTCCCTGTTGACCCGGGCGGCCAGAAGGTTCGCCACCGCCGCACCGCGGCTGTAGCCGCCCATCCAGAGCTTGACGACGCCCAGCTCTCCCTTTTGCCGAGCTGCCGCCAGATAGTTCTTCAAATCGGCAAACACCTCATGCACCGGGATGATGAAGCCGCTGTGGGCGTGGCCCGCGCCGGTGTGCAGATTGCTCACCCACTCGCCGCCGTAGCCGCCGCCGCGCAGGATGAGCGCCACGATGGTGGTGCGCTTCCCGTTCAGGGTGATGGTCTTGCGGGCCGTGGACCAGCCCACGAAGTCGCCCGCCTTGCCCACATCGACATCATAATAGCGGTATTTCACGTCGCCGAAGCCCAGCTTGGTATAGGCTGCGTCGAGGCTGTTCTCGCGGCCCACGTCCCCGTTGGCCCAATATTTCGCATCGCTGGCCCATGTATTGAAAGCAGCCGTCACCATGCCCAGCGTCGCCAGCGCCAGCTGGTGGTCGTACTGGATGGAGCTGTGCGCAAAAAAGCTGTCGCTGTAGTAATATTCGTGCTCAATGTCCATCTGGCTCAGCTCGCTGCGGAAGGACATTGTATAATTGCCTGCCGGGACTGCCCGGCCCACCGTCTGGCTTTTTGCCGCCGCCTCAGCCCGGGGCAGTGCCAGCCCGGGCGCAAGAGCTGCACTGCAAACCAGCGCTTTACAGAAATCACGTCGTTTCATGGTCTTTCCCCCTTGCTGCTTTCATAAACCTCTGACATTTCTATCGTATAGGTGATTTGCTATAGTATACCGTATTTTTCCAGCGGATTCAATCATCAACTCTGCCGATCGGGGATGTAAAAACCGGGCCGCATCGCTGCGGCCCGGTCATTTTCGTATTCTCAGAGAAGCTGCGGGTCCATCTGGCGGCAGAAGTCCACGATGTGGTGGAACATCTGCTCGACCGCCGGAGCCATCGCCGTGGGGCGCTGGACAGCCAGACCCACCACCCGGTACTCTTCCGGCTCGATGGGGTAGATCTTGACCGCCGCCGTGCAGCTGCGCAGCAGCATCCGGGGCATGATGGAGATGCCGAGGCCCGCCTCCACCATGGCGATGTTGGACTGGTCGTCGATGACGTGGCAGCGGCGCTCGGTGGAGATGGAGTATTTCTTGAGGAACTGGCGCATCTCGGCGTCGGTGGCGTCGCACTGGACGACAAAACTCTGGCCGTTCATCAGCTCCGGCGTCATAATGCCGTTTGGCGGTTCGGGCCAGTCCTGCGGCACGATGCAGAGCAGCGGCTCACGGAACAGCTCGGTCAGGTTGAACTCTTCGCGGCAGCTGGCGGACAGGAAGGCCAGGTCCACCTGACCGGTGCGCAGCCACTCCTTCACGTCGTCGTAAGTACCCTGATAGACCTCGACTTCGATCTGGGGGTAGCTTGCCATGAAGCTCTTGAGGATCTGGGGCAGCAGGCCGGCGCAGACCGAGTTGAATGCACCCAGCTTCACCTTGCCCTTTTCCAGGCCGTTGAGGCGGGCGATGCTCTGCTGCAGGGCCTCGTCGCTGTTGAGCACCGCCCGGATGGACGGGTAGAGCGAAGCGCCATAGCTGGTCATGGTCACGCCGTTTTTGCCGCGGTTGAATAAGGTAAAGCCAAGCTCAGCCTCCATCACCGCGATGGCATGGCTGATGGCAGAGGGGGTCAGATGCAGCTGCTGGGCCGCTTTGTTAAAGCTGCCCTGACGCGCGACTGCATCGAAAATTTCGTAAGAAAACAGCGTCATGTCCCTAGCCTCCTTCCGTTTTCAGTTCGGAGACGCCCGTTCTTCTGTGAATCTTTTTCACCTTGAGGATGCTATGCATCAATTTTCTTTTTGAGTGTACTATCCTATCTCCGCTTTGTCAAGCATCCAAACCTTAATTTTGGACGTTGAGCCAAATTTCTGCTTTTGAAACGCCATTTATAAGGTATATTGCGCCCTTTTCCGTTCCAGTATTTTCCTGTTTTGAACAAAAAGACCGACCGCCCTCCATCCCGGAAAGCCGTCGGTCTTCTGCGTTCCACAGATGTTTTTACTCGAGCACCAGCAGCAGGCTCATCTTGAAGCGGCCCTGCGCCGTGACGCCGTGGAGACTGTTCTTGTCGAGGCGGAAGCTCTCGCCTGCGTTCAGCTCATAATTCTTCTGGATCTTCTTCATTTTTGTACCTCTGACCTCTAAAATTTTTGAAAAAATCACAGGTACAAGCCCAAAAAGCCTATATAAAACAAAAAAGACGGCAAACCGTTTCTCTCAACGATTTATCGTCCTTTTGGTGCGCTCGAGGGAACTCGAATCCCTGGCCCTC
>ERZ791809.1700-NODE-1700-length-11153-cov-33.072265_pt1 | contig 11153 bp, 10 predicted proteins | sample MGYA00509946_ERZ791809 | MGnify/ENA primary metagenome ERZ791809 (study PRJEB30046, sample SAMN00791993) | human gut metagenome | study: EMG produced TPA metagenomics assembly of the A metagenome-wide association study of gut microbiota in type 2...
TCGTCCACTTCCACCCCTTCGGCAGTTCAAAGGGATAATGCGGCTTATCAGAAGTTAAATATATTGCATAAAGCTGCTGCCAGATTCTAAAAACAGAAACAAAGCATAGACACAGATAAGTTTATCATCCCTCCTTAATTATCCACTCGCTGACAGTACGCTGAGTGCTATCATAAATCACAGCAAGAAGCTTCTCCATACTAATCTTCACCTCCTGGTTAGGATACAAACAAAGAAATAGCATCTATCCGATTACGCGCACATAAAAGTTTTTTCTACAAAAAAAAGTATCATAGTCTCATTTTTCGCTGGAAAATCCATATTATATTACTGATATATTGATATTTACATTCAATGAGACTTCCCGCAAAAAGTAGAAAGAAGTATCATGGAAGTATCATGAAATGCTATAGAAGTATCATTAAAGACTGCACGATGCACGCGAAAAAGCAGTTTAAACAGCGCAAAAAGATAGTTTAAACAGCGCAAAGACCCTAAAGAATATTGCCCAAAAACGAGTCCGATATTTGGGCACTCGTTGCCCACGCTATGGGCAATAGTTGCCCAGCACACGGTCTGCCGATGCCCACGTGGTGGGCTGCGGATGCCCGTGTAACGGGCACAAACAGACCAACCGGAGGGCATAAAGAGACCAACTGATGAACTGAAAAAGTAGACACATTACCGTGACTTATCCTGATTATATTGGCACCACTATCTGCACTTTTCCCAATTTTCCATCATTATAGAGAAGAAATAGGGTTAAAAAAGCCAATGAGACTTCAATGAGACTTCTTGGCTCAAAAACCGAGAAGTCTCATTTCTAATATCTTATTACATATCAAGCATTTAAGCCCTATTTTTCAAGCAAAAATGAGACTTTGACACTTTTTTCGAGAAAAAAACTTTTTCACGTAGGCAATCGATGCCCGTAAAATTTTCACGTAGGCAATCGAAGCCTTAAAACATGAAGATTATTCGATGATGATACCGCCATTAGGCTGAATCACAACCTTTGCCTTACCATCCTTGCCAACCTTCAAAGTCTTCTTGACAGAAGTGAAGAACTTCTCGCCCTTCTTCTTTGGCTGGTCGGTGATATAAGTAACGGTCTTACCAGCAAACATCGGCAAATCCAGGGTCAGAGCAAGAGGCTTGTCTGTAGCATTCAGTCCGCCTACGAACCATCTGCCGGCAGTAAGCGCTGCACCGGAACCATTCTCTACACTCGACTTGCGAGCCACCACCGCATACTTGGTTGGATAACCGGCAATATACTTGGTATCCTCCCAGGCTGTAGGAACATTCTTGAGCCAATCCAACTCCCACTGTGGTACATCCTGCAAATTGTTAGGATAGAGACAGATGCAGTTTACGCTGCTCTGATTGGTGATGGCTGTAGCCATCTCAAATACATCGCTGGTATAACGCTGGTGGCGGCTCTTGTTATCCTTGGAGAAATACTTGTCCATCATCACACCACCCCAGTCGAAGCTGGCTACGGCATTTCTTGAGAACGGATGCATCGTCATCTCGAAAGCCTCCTTCTTGGCATGATAATCCGTAAAATATACATTCTCTGAAGCCAGGGCAGCCTCACTCGAAACATAGTTAGGATACATACGCTCCCAGCCACGAGGCAAGGTGCAGCCATGGAAGATGACCTCCAAGCCATAATCGTTGGCATCGCTGAGGATATCCTCGTAAAGCTTCATCGTCTCCTGCTTGTCGCCACCGAAGAAATCCACCTTGATGCCTACCACGCCTATCTTCTTCATCCAAGCCATCTCCTTCTTGCGGGCGATGGAATTATTCATGATCTGACGAGGTGTCTGAGGAGCATCATTCTCGAAACCGTTGGAATTGTACCAGAGCATCAGGCTTACCTTCTTGCTCTTGGCATACTTGCTCAACTCTTCGATGCGCTTTCTGCCTATCTGCTTGTCCCACAAGGCATCCACCAATACGGCTTCATACTCCTGAGCAGCAGCAACATCTATCATCTTCACCTGATCATCATAGTTGACAGAGTTATCCTGCCAGATGAGCCAGCTCCAGGTATAGCGGGAAGGCTTGTAGGTCTGGGATGCCTCATACAAAGGCTCAACCACATCGTAAGGGATGGTGGTCTCTACGATAGGAGCCAGCGAAGAACCCACGGTGATGGTGCGCCAGGGAGTCTCGCCCGGCAATGGGATGCCGGCAAATTCAGAACCGAAGCCATTGTTCTCGCCCTTCTGAGGGAAAGCTACGGTATAGCCCTTGCCTGGCTCGTAATCAGAAAGACGACTGCCTGGATAAGCGCTCGACACACCGGTTTCGCTGACCAGTACCCATCCATCGTTTCCTACCTTGAAGAGACATGGGAAAGTATAGCCTACACCGAACTGTGACTTCACGTTCATCGGAGCATCCGGAGTATATTCCTCCTCATAAGATGGCTTGGTGCGCTCCCAACCGGTCATCGGAGTAATCTGAGGACAGAGGAAGGTTGTGGTCTTCTCCGGGAAATTGAATCCACTCACCTCATTATAGATAATCACCGACTTAGGATTATCCTTCTTAGGACGGCTCATCTCATACTTGTAGGCGAGGTCGTTGTTGCTTACATGAAGATGGAGGGTCATGGAATCCTTCTTACTGTTGAGGAAACCGATGGTAGCATCCACCACATCCTTCTTGATGTCACTCTTCTTGATGCGGGTCATCTTGTAAGAAAGCGGCTTCACTTCCCCACCCTTCAGGATGCCCATGGTGAGATCCTTTGAGAAATCACCGTAATTGGCAACCAGTCCGAGCGCCGAAGTTCCCAGCATCTGCTTGCCATTGTAATCTACCGTGTAGGAAGCCTTGCCTCCCTCACAAGCAACATTCACCACCAATTTACCGTCTGGCGACTTCACTGTATAGTTGTTAGCCTGCATACCCAAAGCAGCAAGCAACAAAATACCAGCGATACTCATTTTTTGCTTCATATTATTTTCTTCTTAGGTTTGATTTATTTTAATGTCTGCAAAGATAAGCAAAATCTTGAAGAAAGAGGAGAAATAATCATTTAAAAATAGATATTTTTCGCTAATTTAAAGGGATTTAATGCCAAAAAGCCCCGACATCACGTCCAGGCTTTTGAGTTTTTGAATGTTTCAGCAGTTTGTGTTTTTATGTAGTTATGATTTGTATCTTTGAAAATCAGTTTTCTTTTCTGGTTGCAAAAGTACGCAAAAAACTGAAATGAATCAAAATTTAACGCATCTTTTTGCCGAAAATCACGCTAAAATCTGCCGAATAGCTTAAAATGAGCTATTTATGAGTTTTTCACCTCAATAGAGGTAATGATTTGGCAACAGTTCTAACTTCTGTGTTATACATAAGTTTGCTTGTCGAACAACTCTTTTCGCAAAGGTACAACAATTAAGTGGATTAACGAAAATCATATCTATTTTTTAGATTTTATTTTCAGTTGATGTTCGCTTTACCCCAATCCAACCATTGTAAGTTCTTTATGCCTAATTATTCGGTTCCAAAATGTTAAAAAATGAGCTATAAGACACATTTAAGCACCAATTGTTTATTATTTATGAAACATAAAGCTCTTGGTGTGGTAACTGCAACCATTGATTTGGGGATTGCAGGAAAAGTAGCATTATGGTAGATAAAAAGCTATGCATGTGGCTTTAGAGTATTTGAAACTAAAGCCATATGCATTGCTTTCCTTTGACAATAGTCGTGTATCGGTACCTAAAATAGTAATTTAAGACAGAATTTTCTTTTTGATCACTTTTATGCGGTGTTCGATAATATTGTCCCACAGCTTAGAACCGCCCAGTTCTGATGCAGAAATATAATCTCCATACTTTTCGAGAAATTCCTCATTGTAGGTAATGGAATCGTCACCATATCGATCTATTATGTATGCCCAATTCCATCTGTCAGCATACTTGATTAAAAGTTCGTGGGTCATGTCGATACAAGACTTGTCTGATAGCACTTCCCAATCCCAACAATCCTTAAATGTCTCTATGTTGTCTTCTGTAAACAATAGTGTACTACTGTTTGATGTCAATTCGTGCCAGTCAAGTCTGTGCTTGAATTTTTCAAGTAGGCTTTTGGTCCACACTACATTGTAGTTTCTTGAAATTTCTTTCCAGTCCACATAGTTCATATACTTCTCAAGCAACTGTTCTGTCCATGGAAAGTCTTTGGAGAGTTCTTTCCATGCAGCATCGTCTATCATACGAGAAACCAACTCTTTGTTTAACTTATCATTTGCCATATCTTTAAAAATTTAATTATGCTATTGGGTGCAAAGGTATGGCTATGGTGCCCCATTATTTATGACAGGTTAGAACTAAATTAAAATTCCTTGAAAGTTTTATTGTTGATTCAATATGTTGATGGCTCTCATTGCCAATTCTTCGGTAAGCCCATCGTAAGGATTTGTCAATACGAGATGTGGAAGTTGAGATTCCAAGATAACATACTCATCATCAATAATGGCATACGGGGTATCTTGTATATTGTTATCATAAAGCCATGAGGCTATTTCTGCACCTTTACAATGAAGTGCAGATGGGGAGGTTTGCTCCAAATCTGCAGAAAGCAACAGGCTATCACTGACAACAGAAGGAGTAATGTCAATTACTCTTCCTGGCAGTTGTCTGTCTTGCCACATTTCCTGCATAGCCTCCAAGCCAAGATATTTCCATGAGGATTCTATTACTATGTCTGCATGAGTCTTATCGACTATGGCTTGCAGCTGTTTTACGGCTTCGGGATCAAAGCTGGCACCGTGCTTGTCTTGCCATATTTTTCCTTCAAACTGTAATTGTCTTTGATGGTATTCTGTATTCAGAACACCATCAAAGTCAAGAAAAATTATTTTAGCAACTTTCTTTTCCATAAGCAATCTTAGGAATTTTATGTTTCTTCATTTCAGTGTTATTGTCCACCATATTATATAAACACATGGCTGCATAGTAGGCATTTGGATGTTGTGGAAGCATCATGAATGGCAAACGATTGTCCCATGCTTTTACTGGTGTTCCAAGAATCATGCTCCAAGGGCGTTCATACAAATAGAATTCTTCTTCGGAAGTCTCACATTCTACGATTTGCCCCGTTCTTTTGGATTTAAACTTATGCGCAATAACGACACATGTTCCTGACGCCCCCATAAAACCATTTTTGTATGGGCACGGAGTGACGTGACGATATGCTTTAAGCAAGGCATAGACTCTATGCAATACCGTGAAGTTATTATTTACCTTTGAATCTTCGTTTTCCTGTTGCAAGCATGCCAAGACATCTTCCCAAGTGCTGTTCTTTATATAAAACAGCAACGTAGGCAAAAGCGGCTCTGTCAATTGGTTAACAAAGCCCTCACTCAATAATCGACCTGCATTCAAACGAACGATTTCATGAAATCTCCTTTTTGCTTTAGTTCCCAGCCTTGTTTTTCTGATGCACATTAAACTGAATGGAGGATGCTTCACTGCTTCTATCTTTTGCAACGGGTTGTTAGAACAATCAACGATTGTAAGCAACGGATTCTTTCTGAGGTTGATTCTTTGCAGCCTATTTCCATGTACATCAAGCACAGAGAGATATTCAGTCTTGCTTAAAGACATTTGTTTCAACATTTGATTTGGGCACAATAGATGCTTCAATCCCTTACAGCCTGAAACGTCTATTGAGCATATTGCCTTGTGAGAAACAATATGGAATCCCGTCAATACGTTCTCCTCGTCTGTTTTTATTGTAATACAATAATAGCCTGGCGATTGATAGGAATGCTTTACCTCTCCCCAGTCGTCTACTTTCCATTTTACTGATTCAGTTTCACCATCACCCCATTCAATTGTGACTATTGCATTCATCGTGACCTTCAACTGAAGAACCATGTCGTTACATTTTTGGCAAGTCGCAAGTGTCAAACAGTCAACTATAGGGTTGAGCTTCTTCTTCATCTGTCTAAAAGCAAGCTCTAATCTAAGAGGAAACAAGTCTTTCGGCTTATCTCCCCTGTAGAAGCTGTACTTGCCATACTCGCTACAATCTATATTTTTACGATAGTAATCCATCGCCTCCTGATAGTTATGCCTTTTCTCTGCCATTCTTCCCAACTGGTATTGGGCTCTGTTTCCCCAGTTGTAGCCATTTTCAAGTTCTTTGTAGTATTGTGCCGCTTTGTCGAGATTTTGCTCTACACCTTCTCCATAGGTATATAGATGAGCGAGTTTGTAGGTGATTTGTTGCTTAATTGCCCAATCATACCATTCGGTTGTCTGCATTTTCTCATGCAAAGCTTTAAATAAAAGAAACGCCTTGGAAAATTGACATTTATCGAAGTAGTAAAGTGACACACGCTCCATGGAAGGAATGTCGCCTTTTGTCGCAAGATAATCCAATACTTCCAAAGCCAAACTGTTACCTTCCTGAAGATAGTAGAATAGAGGAAAATGGAAGCTATGCCAATAGTAGGCATCATTACGTACTATAGGTGGAAGCGGACTGTAGGGCTCTGTTGCTACAGGATGACTCATCAGGTGCTTGAACCAAGGATGGCGCATCATGTCGGCAAACGTAGGATGCTTGCCAAAAGCATCTTCACAAATGGTCTTCGAACATTCCGTGCACCCTTTCCCCATGACAAAATCCAAAAGCACATACTCAACAAGGCAGATTTTTTGTTTTTCTGCCATAGACCGAAGGTCGGACAGGAGAGTCTTGGCTTCATCCTGTTCTTCAGCAAAATTCAGCCTACGTATAGTATTATGGAGTTCATCTTCAAAGATGTCATCATCCGTACTATCAGCGTTTCTATTCCGCATATGGTGCAATATGCTATTAAATGTTGCGATTCCCATAAGTTTACTTATTTGTCTTTTAGAAAAATATCAGGGATATGCTCCTTGATGTCATCCAAGATGGCATGATAATACTTCCACTTCTCGGCATCTGTGATGCCTCTATCTCCATCCTTGGTCGCTGTAGGATGATAGGTCTTGTAAGCAAGGCTGATGCCTTCAATATCAAGTTTTGCCACTGCGTCAATATCATTTCCTGCCAAAGGAATTGGCGAACCCTTTACGTTGAAGTTATCTTGGATGTAGCTGTAATAGGTGTTTTGGCCTGGACCAGTCAAGAAGATGAGAACATCAGGCTTCAATATCTCTATCTCCTGAGGGATGACATGGAAGTATTCTTTCTCCAAATCATGAATGCCAGAATCAACACCCTTGCGTCCACCTACAGACAACTTTGAAATGTTGTTCCAAAGGTATGCTACTTTCTTGTCGGAATACTGTTCGCCAAGAACGAAGTCTTTGATACCCGACATGATACCATTGAATCCCATGCTGAAGAACTTATTCTTAGCCAAGTGGTTGTCAGAATCTGTAAGGAAATATTCCCCTTTATAGTTGTCAGAATAAAAACGTTGGTATAGTTCTACGAAATCATCAGACTGTACTTGGGAGCCATCATCCAATATTGGCATAGGCCAATTGAGAGGTTCCTGCCCGAACACCATGACTTTCAAGTCGGCATCAGTCCACCAACTCTCGTCAACATAACCTCCTTGGTTGTTACGTTCCAATGCTACACCCAGCATAAAAGGTGATTGCACCTTGATGCCTTTAGCATCCAACTGTTGTTTCAGTTCATTCCATTTTGGCTCGTATAAGTTAGCCAGTTGTTTTGTCAAATTGTTCATAATTAATATGTTTTATAATTAAACTTTTGGTTCGTACAAGTATAGAACCTCTACAACATTGTCTGTAGAGTTTTGGATAGACCACTGCAAACCAATATCTTCACCCATTTCGTCTAAATTTTCATTAAACGTATTCATGTAAGAATCTGCAAATTCACAATTCAGTTCGAAGCATAGACCATAATATATAGCTTTTGCGTTAGAATCAATTGTGACTTTCTTCCCGATTTCAGTAGAGACAGCTCTCACAAGTGGATATGGAACGCTGTATTCTCTGAAATCTTGTATGAAGAAAGTTATCCTACTTGGATTCACCAAGTGATGATGTATAAAATTAAGAAGTACTCCTACAGATTCCTTGTCTGTCATGATATAATTGTCCCATAGTTTCTGTAAATGCTTGTAATTGGCACATGGATGCAAATCTATCACAAAGCAAGTCTTGGGATGCTTCATTTTTGTGACTATCGCATTTATTTCATTGAGATAAGCTTCTGCGTCATCAGTCAGAATTACAACCCAATCTGTTCTTGAATCCATGGTTTCTAATGGTATTGTTTTCCAGTTTTCTGAATTGACAGTATTAGCCTGGTCACCGAACTTGAAGATAACTTCTTTTCGGGTATAGTCATCTGTAGAGTATAAAGCGTACAGGAATTTCCAAACAAGGTTTTCTTCTGAAGCACGTAGCTCCAGGGATTCGGAATCACCTCCCATTTTTCTGACAAGTTCTTTTACAGGCTTCAGGCTACCTTCCAATATAGTAAAATAGATATACCATTCTCCTTCTATACATGAGAAGTTGATATACGTGGGAATCCCATCGTAGCTAACTTGATATCCGTAATTGTCCACGTAGGGTATTCTGACATCGAAGTCTGCTTTAATCTTCGAATTGATCTCATCGATGAATTTCTTTCGGCAAGAACGTTCGTATTCTTCCAAAATCTCATTTTTGGCATTACTGATATCTGATATGGCTTCTCTTAGTGTACAGCATAGGTCATCCAATGCAGAGCATTTAGCTCTGACAGACAGTCCTTCTAAGTTTTTGAGTTCTTTGTTAATATCAAATCTTTCCATAATCTATATTTCGTTAGTCGTTTTCATATAACTCCCACAAGTCACTTACCCAGCCTTTCATTGCCAGACGTAAAGATTGTGGCTCCATCACTTCAATCATTGCTCCAAAACTCAATAATTCCATAATGAAATCATAGGTAGGACGCAATGTCAGTTCGAAGTCTGCGTAGTCCTTACAGGTGAATATCTCTTTCTGGGTAGGATGTAGTGGCAGGGAACGAAGATAATGCTGATGTTGTCTATTTGCCCGAACCACAATGCGTTGCAATGGGATGGTCTCGTCTGTTACTATTCCATAGAATGAGGAAAAATAGGTGTTTGCATCAAAATTCTTGGGCATCGTGAAATGCTCTTTGGTTTCCTCAAAATTTTCCAAACGGTCAAGCCCATAGATACGCAGATTGTTATCAACGAGATTCTTCGCCAATAAATACCATCTTTTTTGGAACATCTTTAGGCAGTAAGGTTCTACAGAAAACGTATGAGAGGAGCCATGTATAAAACTCTTGTACGTCAACGTTACCACTTTATTACTCTTCATCGCCTCTATGATGTCTGTCAAGTAGTTACGGTTAGATGGAATTTCTTCAACAAGTATTCTGTCTTTCAACTGAGTGCTTTGCGACAGGGTATTTGCTGTAGAATATGTATCAAGTAGCCAACGGACCAGCCCACCTTTACTCAAACATTCAGGGTTGGAGATGTAATAGCGATAACCACCTTTTAACCGACATTCAATGTTCACGCCGAGTATCATCAGAATGTTTCCTTTCCATCGGTCGAAGGTTTGCCGTGGCAAAGGCTCTCCATTGCTGATGTTCTCGTCATGTATCCACTTGTCGTTGATTTCTTTCAGCGACAACCCTCTATCTCCTTTGTTATAGAGTGTTCTTACTATCCAAATATATTTCTCCAATGCAGTCATATTTTGAATCTTTTTATATGGAAAACGTTCTATACTCTTAAATATTGTTTGAAGTCATTTTTTTTTAAGGGTTTCTTCACGCTGGTAGGGCAAGTAGCCCCAAAATGATGTATGCCACAAGCAGCAAGCTGCGATTTCAGCAACCAAATCTCCTGGCGCATAATCGTATGATAATGCCTTATGAGGAAAGGTGCAATTTCGTCAAACGAAAGCGAGTCTAGTAATTCTTTTAATGTCATAATACAATTATTTTTTATTTCGGCTGCAAAAATACGGCTAAGATGTCCCAATTTATGTGACATGTTTAATAAATGAGTGATTTCGAAGCAGATTTTCCAAAATAGGACAAGAATCTTGGAGAGTAACCCAAAAGGTTTTGAGTTACTCAAAACATACCTTGCAGTGTCTTTATGGACACAATGTTTTGGCAAGAATAAATCTAATACCATTGAAAACACTGCGGGGGTTCGCCCAGTGGCTGGAGGCGCAAAGCCTCCAAGGACAGGCTCATTTTCTCGCCACTAAAGGATGAACTAAAAGTATTCCTGCATATCATACGTTTTATATGTCATACGATAAAAATGTAAAACGTATGACATCAATGCATATATGTTTACACATTTCTTTGTATGGATACTTCTTGATCAAATTGCAACTGTACTTCCATACGACAGTGAATCTGTACGTCAATAAGTCAATACGACCACAAATAACCGAAGCGTCAAAGATGCGACCATTCTTAGCTAAAAGTATTTGTTCCTCCGTAGAGTTGCAGGACAATGGCTGTCAATAAACTCCCCTTCACTCATCCTCAATTTCTCAAAGTTGGACGGAATGGATAGCCTTCCATTTCCGTCCATGGTGATTACAGTCCTTTTCATGCCATCCCTCCCATAACAGGCAAATGCCCCTTGATTCGACTTTCAAAGACTGCTATGTCATGGTCAAGTTTGGTACTTGTCACCTTGGCGTATATCTGTGTTGTGGTGATGTTCGTGTGACCAAGAATCTTGCTCACGCTCTCTATCGGCATACCATACTCCAAGGCTAAAACTGCGCCTGTCTTCTGACGCTTGAACACTATCCAAGGAGCACCGTTTACCATGCTGATGTTATCTTCCGTCAAGTTCTTGATGTCGATGAAAGCTATACCTGTCCAACTGCCAAAGATAAAAAGGTCTCTCGCAAATGCCATGTTGGGGTCTTCCAACTTTATCTCAGTCATGGCGGTAAGCTCGTCCAAGGTCAAGAACTCACGTTCCTTGTGGTCTGGATCAACGTGGTACATGGCAAACGGATTTCTCGGTATCTTGCCGTTGTAGTGTTGTGCCGTCGTGACGATATGTTTCAGGGGTATGGAGTAAATCCAAATGGAGGATAGCCTTGGTAACGCTCTGCTTGCAACTGAACTGTGCGATAGTTCCGTTGATT
>ERZ791809.1708-NODE-1708-length-11110-cov-4.338489_pt1 | contig 11110 bp, 8 predicted proteins | sample MGYA00509946_ERZ791809 | MGnify/ENA primary metagenome ERZ791809 (study PRJEB30046, sample SAMN00791993) | human gut metagenome | study: EMG produced TPA metagenomics assembly of the A metagenome-wide association study of gut microbiota in type 2...
GTTTATGCGGATAATCGAAAATTAGATATAAAATTTAGTAATAATAATTAATAATTCGTTAATATATCAGTGATAAGATTCCCTTCCATCTGTTATAGTCTCTGGAGAGCTTTCGTATACGCAGGAAACTACATTTTCTACGTATACGAAAAACAGCCTGAAAGTTTTCCTCTCAGACTGTTTCTTATTCTCTGCTATTTTTTGCTTTCCTCGCTGTTTTGACATGAAAATTATGTCTGCTACACGGCTCCTTCAGCTTCATCTGCTACAGTACAAATGCGTACATCACTACAAAGTGGCACAGGCTTCCTCCCATCACGAACAGATGAAAAATCTCATGGCTTCCAAAATTTTTATGCTTCCTGTTAAAAATCGGAAGTTTCAGTGCATAGATCACTCCGCCGACTGTATAAATGATTCCGCCTGCTAAAAGCCATCCAAATGCCGCCGGTGACAGGGAGTTGAGCAGTTGTGTAAATGCAAGTACACAAGTCCACCCCATTCCAATATAAAGTACGGAAGATACCCACTTCGGGCAAAATACCCAAAACGCCTTTATCAGAATTCCCGCAATTGCGAATCCCCATACAATTGCCAGTAGAATCCATCCCATACGTCCGCCGAGCACTAACAGACAAATTGGTGTATAACTTCCGGCAATCAGTACGCTGATCATCATATGGTCAATTTTCTTCAGAATCGTATTTACCTTCTTGGAAATGTTAAATGTATGGTATGTCGTGCTGGCTGCATAAAGCAGGATCAGACTTGCCGCATAAACTGCAATGGATACAAGATAAATCCTGCCAGGCTCATGAGCTGCTTTGATAAGCAACGGAATTGCTGCAAATATTGCCATCAGCATTCCAATAAAATGTGTGATCGCACTTCCCGGATCTTTTACATGTTCTTCTATTACTTTTGCCATAACTTACCCCTCCTGAAAATAATGTTATATTCTTCTTTCGTATTTCCATACGTAGTTTTGGTTACTACTTGTTCTTATATCAATATTATAACCTTTATTTTCAAAAAAGCAAGTCCTTAAATATTAAATATTTCAGCTCTATTCTCAATCAATTGTAACTTCTCTTTCCTTTTCATATGCTTAATCGCATACTCCCGGCTCATTGCCTCTTCCTTCGTGGCAAATGTTTCCGAATACACCAGCTTCACCGGCAGACGGCTCTTCGTATATTTCGCGCCTTTTCCTGCATTATGAGCCTGTATTCTTTTTTCCAGATTGTTCGTCCAGCCAGTGTAGAGACTACCGTCCCCACACTCCACAATATATGTATAATTCATGATTTCTCCTTTAATTGGGGACATAGCAAAACTTCATTTTACTACGTCCCCAATTATACACATTCTTTATCTTTTTGTCATATAATCTACAGGGTTTACTGGTGTTCCATCTTTTCGTAATTCCATATATACGTTGCATCCTTCCACGCTGTAATACTTTGTCGGCTGTCCGATATAGCCGAGAATGCTTTTTGCCTCTACCTGGTCGCCGACTTTTACTGGCACTTCTTTTAACTGTCCGTAAAGGACTTCGTAACCATTTCCAAGGTCTACGGTCACGGTTGTTCCTGTCTGTGCGGTCACATCAATGGATTTAATTATTCCCGGTGCACCGCACAGAACCTGGTCTCCTTCTGCTCCACTGATAACCAATGCCGGATTATACTTGTATTGATCTAGTGTCGCGAAGTAAACTGTTTTGTCCATGCTGTAATTCATAAGCACCGTGCCGCTTACCGGCCAGATCATCTTGCTGTCGCTTGTAAAGTTTGCGGAAGATGCACTGCCCGCTGTCCTTGCCGCCTGCTGACTTCCGTTAGTCTGACTGTTGCCGTCCTGGTTGCCATTATTTCCGGATCCATCTGTGTTTCCGGCTGTTGCAGCATTTTCGCTTGCAGTCCCTGCCGTTCCTGCACCAGAGCCACTCTTTTCGGCTTTTCCACCGGTTCCGGCACCATCCGTGCCTGACTCGGAAGCACTGTCTTTCTGTGCATTTCCACTTGCTTCCTGACTGGCTTCCTCCAGTGCTTTCTTCTGTTCCTCCAGTTGTGCTTTTGCGAGCTCCCCTTCTTTTTTCACTGTCTTGTAATCCCGCATTGTGTATGTTCCAACAATTGCTATGGCTGCCACAAAGCACAGAACTGCCGCCAGTGTCGCCTTACGATTTCTCTTTTGCTTCTGCCTTGGCGTCATTTTTTTCGGACCGGCATGTTCTTTGCCGCGATCCATCTTATTGTTATCGTTCATTTTCATCACCACCTCTGACTCTATTCTTGCCAGATTGTAGTGGTACTATACAAACTACATATAAAATATTGTCTTTGACTTTTTCTAGCCTTTCTTATATGGAAATTTCAAGAATGCCTCGGCTTTTTGTACAATACTATTATGACTTTACAAATTTTGCTACTCTCCTGCTCCGCCTTCCACCTGCACGATCTCCACACCTTCTTTCAGTTCTGTCCCTTCGAAAAAATGTGCCAGTATCTCTTCCATGCTTTTTCCTTCTTTTGCCATTTGATTTGCCGTGTACTGGCTTAAGCCCAGTCCATGCCCGATACCCCGGGTCGTGATCCGCAGCTTTCCGTCATATTTCTGAAAAGAAAAGCAGCTTGATGCGAGATGATAATTGGTTCGGAATTCTTCTCCACTCACGGTGTCATTTCCAACCCGGACGCTAAGTACATATCCTGCAGTGTCTACCCCAGTTACTTCTGCATCCATATCGTCTATAGTAATTGTCTGAATTTGTTCTTTCGACTCAATATCTAGCGGACAGTCCACAATCTTCAGATACGGATAATCTTCGCTCCCCAGCGCCTCCCGTCCATCCCTTGTACTTCCATTACTGAGTCTGCAAAATGGTGTCTTTGCCAGCGCATTTTCATAAGTCAGCACCTGTCCGTTGGTCTCCTCCCATGCATGTTCAAGCCGCTTATAATACTTGGAATATTGATCTGCTCCCCAGGAATCCTGCATATCTTTCTTTGTCCAGTATCTCTCTTCTAATATAGTATCTGCCCCTGCGCCAAGCGCCAGACATACCTGGGTCCGCACAAGAACTGCCTGGGTTTTTAAAGCTTCCTCCTCATAAACCGCAGGGATTTCTCTGGCCATAATTCCAATACAGTATTCACTGAGCGGCATCTGAATTTTATCCACATTTTCAGCATTAGAATCTTCCTGTTTTCCACCATCACTGCCGGACTTTTCCCCGTCTGCCTTCACATTTACCATAGTCTCGTCCACTCTGGAAGCTCCATAAGCTCCCGGTCCGCTTAAGAACACGGTGATAATATAGGGCAGCAATATAATAATCAGAAAATAGCACCCCAGTTTCTTTAATCTATATTTCAAACATGCAAATCTCATATAAAAAACGCCCTCCCATATAAAATATGAGAAGACGTTCTTTTTTATTCTTCAAGAATGCCTTTGCATTGTTTCTGCATGAACTAAACTTCTACTGTCACTTTATCCAGATGCCAGATATCATCCACATACTCCTGAATCGTTCTGTCAGATGAGAATTTTCCACAGCTTGCAGTATTCAGAAGTGCCATCTTAGCCCATCTGTCTTTGTCACGGTAAGCTTCTTCAACCTTCTTCTGTGTATCCGCATAAGAACGGAAATCTTTCAGAATGAAATACGTATCGGCTTTGCTTCCACCTTGAGCTGTCAGAAGTGAATTATACAGATCACGGTACATTTCCTTATCACCTTGTGAATATGTTCCATCAACAAGCTGGTTCACAACGCGTCGGATATCGGCATCACTATTGTAGATATCCATCGGATTGTAGCCGCCATTGTTCTCGTAATTGATGACCTCGTCAGAGCTAAGTCCGAAGATAAATGCATTCTCTGCACCAACTTCTTCAACAATTTCCACATTTGCTCCATCCATCGTTCCAAGTGTCGGTGCGCCGTTGAGCATGAACTTCATATTACCGGTTCCTGATGCCTCTTTGGAAGCTGTGGAAATCTGCTCGCTTACATCAGCTGCTGCGAAGATGATCTCAGCATTTGACACACGATAATCTTCGATGAATACAACTTTCAGTTTGCCGTTGATACTGCGGTCGTTGTTGACTACATCCGCAACGGAATTGATCAGTTTGATGATCTGTTTTGCACGGATATATCCTGCGGAAGCTTTTGCTCCGAAGATAAATGTTCTCGGATAGAAGCTTATTTCCGGATGTTCCTTGATCTCGTTGTATAAGTACATTACATGTAAAATATTAAGAAGCTGTCTCTTGTACTCGTGCAGTCTCTTGACCTGTACATCGAAGATAGATCTTGGATCCACTTCAATGCCATTGTGCTCTTTAATATATTTTGCCAGGCGGACTTTATTCTCATACTTGATGCTCATAAATTCCTTCAGAGCTTCCTCATCGTCCACCCATTTTTTCAGTCCTGACATCAGAGACAGATCTGTGATCCAGTCCTTTGTTCCAAGCTTATCTGTTACCCAGTCAGCTAGCAGCGGATTTCCATGCATCAGGAAACGTCTCTGTGTAATTCCGTTTGTCTTATTGTTGAATTTCTGTGGCATCATTTCATAGAAATCACGAAGCTCCTGTTTTTTCAGGATTTCTGTATGAAGTCTTGCAACTCCATTGACAGAGTATCCGGCTACGATTGCAAGATGAGCCATCTTTACCTGACCATCTCTTAAAATCTGCATCTTTGCTACTTTCTCTTCATTTCCCGGATACATCTCACGGATCTTGGCCACAAAGCGGCGGTCAATCTCCTGGATGATCTGGTATACACGAGGAAGCAGCCTGGAGAACAGGTCGATTGGCCATTTTTCCAGAGCCTCTGACATGATAGTGTGGTTCGTGTAAGCGCAGGTCTTTGATGTGATTTCCCATGCCTCATCCCAGCCAAGTCCTTCCTCATCAAGAAGAAGTCTCATAAGCTCGGCAACTGCTACCGTCGGATGCGTATCATTCATCTGAATCGTCATCTTCTCCGGCAGTTTATGGATATCATCATGGTGCTTTTTATATTTTGTAAGCGCAGCCTGAAGACTGGCAGATACGAAGAAATACTGCTGTTTCAGTCTCAGTTCCTTTCCTGCATAGTGGTTATCGTTCGGGTACAGGACCTCTACGATCGTTTTTGCCAGATTCTGTTGCTCTACCGCTTTGTGATAGTCACCGCGGTCAAATGAATCTAACTGGAAATCTACGATTGGTTCTGCGTCCCAGATACGAAGTGTATTTACAATATGATTATCATATCCTACGATCGGATAATCATACGGAACTGCCAGAACGGACTCATAATTCTCCTGTTTAAAACGGATATCTCCGGTCTTATCATCGTACTCTACACGGATATTTCCACCGAAGCGTACTTCCTTTGCATACTCCGGTCTGCGAAGTTCGAATGGATTGCCGTTCTTCAGCCAGTTATCCGGTCTTTCTTCCTGATAGCCATCTTTGATCTTCTGCTTGAACATACCATAACGGTAGCGGATACCACAGCCGTAAGCCGCATAGCCAAGAGATGCCAGTGAATCCAGGAAACATGCAGCGAGACGTCCAAGTCCGCCATTTCCAAGTGCCGGGTCCGGCTCCTGATCCTCAAGTTCATTCAGGTTCAGACCCATTTCTTCCAGAGCCTCTTTCACCTCTTTATATGCCGTCATATTGATCAGGTTATTGCCAAGAGCTCTTCCAAGCAAGAACTCCATAGACATGTAATACACGATTTTCGGATCATCTTTCTCGTACTGCTTCTGAGTTGCGATCCAGTCATCGATAATTGCATCTTTTACGACATAGGAAACCGCCTGATAAAGCTCCTGCTGAGATGCTTCGTCTACAGTTTTTCGGAACAGCTGCTTAACATTCTGTTCTACATCCTTCTTAAACGCTTTTTTTTCAAATCTCGGATTAATCATATTGTTTTGATCCTTTCTTGCTCTTGTTTCAGGAAATGTAAGATAAAAGAACAGGTCTGCCGGAGCAGACCTGTTCACATCTGTTATTGCTTCTCTACTCCAAGAGTTACTGCCTCACCATTGATCTTCCACTCTTTCACATAACCTGCAGGTGTCGCTTTTTTCACCTCCAGAGCCAGTGTCTCAGCTCCGATCTCATCAGCATTTTTCGCAAATACAGTTTCTGCCTTCTCACTTCCTTCATATGTGATCACGATCTTATCCATGACCTCGAAATCAGCTTCCTTACGCATCGTCTGTACTTTGCTGATGATCTCACGCACGAATCCCTCTTCCAGAAGTTCCTCGGATAAGTTCGTATCAAGAACAACTGTGATTCCGTTGTCATCCTCAGATACATATCCTTCCATCTGTGCAGTATCGATCAGAAGATCTTCACGGTTCAGGACTACTTCTTCACCATTTACCTCAAATCTCAGGCAACCATTTGCATTCAGCTCATCCATAGCAGCATTTCCATCCAGTCCGCTGAGTACATTTTTGATTCCCCCTAACAGTTTACCATATTTTGGTCCGACTGTCTTTAGCTGAGGTTTAAAAGAATAGGACGTAAAGTCACGTACTTCTTGTGTAAATGTTACATTTTTCACATTCAATTCATCGGCAACGATGGCATCAAAGAACTCGGAAAGCTCAAAATCAGCTTTGACATACATCTGTCCGATTGGCTGACGGTTCTTGATATTTGCAGTATTTCTGCAGGCACGTCCCATAACAACCAGTTTCAGAACACGGTCCATATTCTCCTCAAGCTCTTTGTCGATGTGTGCTTCATTTACCTTCGGGAAATCACACAGGTGGATACTCTCAGGAGCATTTGCATCAATACTTCTTACGAGGTTCTGGTAAATGTCTTCTGTCATGAACGGAATCATCGGAGCTGCAGTCTTGCAGATCTCTACCAGTGCTGTGTAAAGTGTCATGTAAGCATTGATCTTATCCTGCTCCATGCCCTTTGCCCAGAAACGCTCACGGCTGCGTCTTACATACCAGTTACTCATGTCATCAACAAAACTCTGAAGTGCCTTTGCAGCCTCCGGGATCTTGTAGTTTGCCAGATCCTCATCTACTGCTTTAATCGCAGAGTTGAGCTTTGACAGAAGCCATTTGTCCATGACAGACAGCTTCTCATACTCTAATGTATATTTTGTTGCATCAAATTCATCAATATTCGCATACAGTACAAAGAATGCATAAGTATTCCACAGAGTTCCCATGAACTTACGCTGTCCCTCTGTCACTGCTTTTCCGTGGAAACGGTTCGGCAGCCACGGCGCACTGTTAATGTAGAAATACCAGCGGATCGCATCTGCTCCATATTTCTCCAGTGCATCGAACGGATCGACCGCATTTCCCTTGGACTTACTCATCTTCTGACCATTCTCATCCTGAACATGTCCAAGAACAATAACGTTCTTATAAGGAGCTTTGTTGAAGATCAGAGTTGAAATCGCAAGCAGTGAGTAGAACCATCCACGAGTCTGGTCTACCGCCTCTGAGATGAAGTCTGCCGGGAAATGTTTCTCGAACAGTTCCTGATTCTCAAATGGATAGTGATACTGTGCAAATGGCATGGATCCACTGTCGAACCAGCAGTCAATCACTTCTGGTACACGGTGCATCTCTTTTCCACATTTCGGACACTTGATCGTCACATTATCAATATATGGGCGGTGAAGTTCGATCTCATCCGGGCAGTTATCAGACATAGATTTCAGCTCTTCAATACTTCCGATCGAATGCTGGCATCCACACTCACACTCCCAGATATTCAGAGGAGTTCCCCAGTAACGGTTACGGCTGATGCCCCAGTCCTGAACATTTTCAAGCCAGTCACCAAATCGTCCTTTACCGATACTCTCCGGAATCCAGTTGATCGTATTATTATTCGCGATCAGATCATCCTTTACTGCTGTCATCTTAATAAACCATGACTCACGAGCGTAGTAAATAAGCGGCGTGTCACATCTCCAGCAGTGTGGATAGCTGTGCTCGAACTTCGGTGCATCGAAAAGAAGTCCTCGTCCGTCCAGGTCTTTTAACACTTCTGGGTCTGCCTTCTTCACGAATAATCCGGCGAATGGAGTTGTCTTGCCCATCTCACCTTTTTCATCTACTAACTGAACAAATGGCATGTCATATTTACGTCCGACTTTCGCATCGTCCTCACCAAATGCAGGCGCGATATGAACAACTCCGGTACCATCTGTCAATGTTACATAAGTATCACATGTTACATAAAATGCTTTTTTATTCTGCTTTGCGGCGCAGTCATAAGCACACTGATAAAGCGGCTCATACTCTTTGTACTCAAGATCCTGACCTTTGTATGTCTCAAGAACTTCATAAGCCTTTACACCATTCTCCTCATCGCCAAGTTTACCAAGAACCGTATCAAGAAGGGCAACAGCCATGTAATAAGTATATCCGTCAGCTGCTTTTACCTTCGCATAATCCTCTTCCGGATTTACACAAAGCGCAATGTTAGATGGCAGAGTCCATGGAGTTGTTGTCCATGCAAGAATATATGCATCCTCGTCTTTAACTTTAAAACGAACGATCGCTGAACGCTCTTTTACGTCTTTGTATCCCTGAGCCACTTCCTGTGCAGACAGCGGAGTTCCACAACGCGGACAGTAAGGCACGATCTTAAATCCTTTATAAAGAAGTCCTTTATCCCAGATCTTCTTCAGTGCCCACCACTCAGACTCAATAAATGTGTTGTGATAAGTAACATACGGATCATCCATATCAGCCCAGAAACCTACAGTATTAGAGAAATCCTCCCACATACCTTTGTATTTCCACACACTCTCTTTACACTTTTTGATAAATGGCTCAACACCATATTTTTCAATCTGATCCTTTCCATCAAGACCAAGAGCCTTCTCAACCTCCAGCTCGACCGGCAGTCCGTGAGTATCCCATCCGGCCTTTCTCGGAACTTCATACCCCTTCATAGTACGGTAACGAGGAATCATATCCTTGATAACACGTGTCAAAACATGGCCGATATGCGGTTTACCATTCGCAGTCGGCGGTCCATCATAAAACATATACTGTGGACAGCCCTCACGGTCCTCCATACTCTTCTCAAAAATGTGATTGTCTTCCCAGAATTTCTCCGTTTCCTTCTCCCGGTCAACAAAATTCATGTCTGTTGAAACCTTCTTATACATAATATCCTCCTTGTTGGGGACGTAGCATTTTGCCAAAGTACTACGTCCCAATCATTGATTAAGGGTGTCCCTTTTTGCATTTTGCGGTGTCCCTTTTTTACCATTAAACATAACTTATTGTAAAGATATTACTTTCTTATACAATAAAACAGGCTCCCGTCCTGATTAGGACGAAAGCCTTATACTTACGTTTATAAACCACCTAAACATACTGACATATGCTTTCCCTGTAACGGTGGAACTCCGTCAGGTCTTACTGAATTCTGTTCCTTATGCCTGTGCAGATGCCCTGGCTCATATCACAGATCGTTCAAACTCTGAAACTCGGAAGTGATCTTCAATTATATCTTACTTGTACCGGATTCCCACCATCGCCGGTTCTCTGTATCGTTGGGATATAACCTACTGTCTTCGTCAACGTCTTTAAATATCTCATACACTTTTTTATTATACGAGTTTTATCACAGATTCGTCAAGGGGTTAAGCCCCTTTTTACAGGCAAAGTTTCTATGACTCAAAGTTTCTATGGACCAGAGTATTATCAGCCAGCGTGAGATTAACGTAGATACAGAAAGTTATGTAACGGCTCTTCGTGCTTCCCTGCGCCAAAGCCCGGATGTTATACTCCTCGGGGAAATGCGTGATTACGAGACTATGCAGGTTGCTATGACCGCCGCTGAGACAGGACATTTGATCTTCTCGACCCTACATACGATCGCATACGATCGGTGCAGCTAGCACGATCGACCGCATTATCGATGTATTTCCTCCAAACCAGCAGCATCAGATAGCTGTCCAGTTATCCATGGTACTGCAGGCAGTCATCTCACAGCAGCTTGTTCCATCTATTGATGAGAAAATGATTCCTGTCTTTTAATTCTTTATAAAGACGGGCAGATTACAGCAGAAACTACATTGGCATACGCAACTAATCCGGAGATGCTGAAAAGAAAAATGTAGGTTGTGCACGATCATCACCTGTCCGGGCGGGCTTTGGGAACTATGCTCACCACGAACACACTAAAAAAGGTCCACCGGACCTTTTTGTCGTATGCTTGGCAACAAAAAATGAGGACATAAGTGATTGTACCGCAAAACTTATATCCTCATTTTTCTATTTTATTTCTGCTATTTTATTTTCTGTTTTTTTACTGTACCTTTTCTTCACATTTCTTGTTGGCTGGATTTCTTACTCAAGTTCCTGGATTGCCTCAATTGTCTTGTGATACTCTGCTGTTACCTTGCTCATATAATCTGAAATGTTCGGATTACCTGGAACTGCAGTGTCTTCATTTCTCAATTCCTCTGTAAGCTGGCTGCTCACCTGATAAAGGCTTGTCAGTGACAGGTTCTGGCAGACGCCTTTCAGTGTATGCGCTGCACGGAACGCTTCTTTGTAATCTTCCTCACTCAACGTTCTCTCAAGATCGGCGTAGCTCTTATCGTCCAGAAATTTCAGGAGAAACTTTCTCACAAGCTTCTCACCCATCAGACGTCTTACTACATCATCATAATCACCGCCGATTTTCTCATATACTTCTTTTAACTCCATTTTGACCTTTCCCCCAATTCAAATACTGTACCTTACTGTGTGTTCTCAACTGTGTTTTACTGTTTCTTTCTCTTATTACACTTTCTCTTATTACTCTTTTTTCTTATGCGGGACACCGTAGCTATAAATGTTATGATCAATATTACTAAAAGAATGCTCAGCCCCAGAATAACTTTTCCTTTTGTGGTTCCAAGTGACAGATGTTTCCCGGATTTAGTCTGTTTTTTACTGTTGTCATGTCCACTGGATTTGCTTTCGTCCTGAGTACTGTCTGTATGTGCCTTCAAATACGATTTGCTAAGCTTCACCTTTGCATTTCCAAGTTCATGACCATCGTAACTGTATGTCACAATTCCTGTGCTGCTATCTTCTGT
>ERZ791809.1731-NODE-1731-length-10953-cov-2.752432_pt1 | contig 10953 bp, 9 predicted proteins | sample MGYA00509946_ERZ791809 | MGnify/ENA primary metagenome ERZ791809 (study PRJEB30046, sample SAMN00791993) | human gut metagenome | study: EMG produced TPA metagenomics assembly of the A metagenome-wide association study of gut microbiota in type 2...
AATACTAATCGGTCGAGGGCTTATCCTGACAGGTTGGGAATGGATGTAGAAGATACGAAAGAGGATTTCAGTGTTCAGTTTTGAAGGTATGAGAAAAGGAAGACAGGTGAAAAACCTGTCTTTTTTGTTATCCCAGTTCACTCGTGGGACCCAACAGGCAGATTCGTGCTTGCACGAAAATCTGCCTGCTGGGTCCTACGAAGGGAGCGCCGCTTCATGAGCAAAAGGAGCTGCGCAGCAGCGGAAAGCATCGAAGATGCGAGTTTGCGAATGGCGCGTGTGAACGGACGGCGAATGCAAAAACGCTCCGTAAGGATCGCACTGCGTCGGAAAGAAAGGATGTCGCTTTCGCGACCCGACGGTGCGTATTGTTTTTTGCACAGGGTCGTACCTTTTTCTTTACAGGGTACATTCAGAATGATAAAATGTAAGGAAAGAGATTATAGCAGAGAGGTATTTTATATGAACAAGAGATGTTTATCTATGACTGCAGTTTTTACTGCTGCAGCACTGTTGTTTGCTCCGCTTTCTGGGATCGAGGCACAGGCAGCTCCGGCCGCGGCAGCGCAGGCAGCCTATGTGTCTGAACTGACAGGCCTTCCGACGAGCATAGCGCTGCAGACACAGCGTCCGGTTGCGGTTATGATCGATAATGATACGAAAGCACTGCCGCATTACGGGCTTTCGGAAGCGGATGTCGTTTATGAGATGATGAACTCGACTGCAAATAAGCGAGTTACCAGACTGATGGCGATTTATAAGGATTGGCAGAATGTCGGTCAGATCGGCAATGTCCGTTCTACAAGACCGACGAATATTTTGCTTGCTTCGGAATGGAATGCAATTCTGATTCATGATGGCGGACCGTTTTATAATAATCCGTATTTCAAGTCCACAGGGATTAGCCATTTATCCGGTGGCTTTAGCAGAGTGAAAAATGGCAAGGCGCAGGAGTTTACCGAATATGTCCTTAAAAATGACATCGCAAAGCAGGTGACAACAGCCGCCATTCCTTCTACTTACACAAATCCGGCAGCGATGAACCACTGGAAGATTGGAGCGACGAATCTTTCTGCAAAGGCTGGCAACATTCCGGCAAATCTGGTGCAGTTAAACTGCTTCAGACTGACAAAACCGTATCTGTCCTACAATGCAAAAACCGGTACCTATGATTATTACGAAAATAAAAAGCTTGCCAAAGATGGAGAGGATAAAAAAGCGCCTTCTTTTGCAAATGTTATTTTACAAAACTGCACCTTTACCCAATATGATAAAAATGGCTATTTGATTTATAACGTGATCGGGCAGGGTGCAGGCTGGTATATTACCGGTGGAAAAGCGATCCCGATTATGTGGGCAAAAGCAAGTGAGACCGGAATTACGCATTATTATGATTTATCCGGAGCAGAGATAACCTTAAATCCTGGTAAAACCTATATTGGCATCTGTCCTTCGGATGACTGGACAAGCGTAACAGTTTCCTGAGTACAAACAACAGAACACGCGTTTCACTGAGGGATAAAAAAGAGCGCGGATTTTACGGATGCAGAAATGTTCGTAAAATTTGCGCTTTTTTGTGCTAAACAATAGAATGCACGCTCTGCGAGCATTCTATTGTCATGAACTAAAAAAAGCGCGAGATGCGGTTTGTGAAAAAGACGAGGAGGAAAGGACATGCCGAATATCGATTGGAATGCTTCCGATTACCAGAAACATTTTTCGTTTGTACCCTCCTATGGGGAATCTGTGATGGAGCTGTTGACAAAGCCAGAGGGAGCTTTCGTGGTTGATCTTGGCTGCGGAAACGGGATGCTGACCAAAAAGCTCGCAGAAAAAGGCTATCACGTATTGGGAGTAGACGATTCAGAAACGATGCTGAGGCTGGCAGAAAAAAACTGCTCCGGGATTTCTTTTCAGAAAGGAAATGCGGTTGACTTTTCTCTGAAACAGAAGGCGGATGCGATTTTTTCCAATGCGGTGCTTCACTGGATTGATGCAAAAGACCAGCAGAAGATGCTCGACAATATCTGTCATCAGCTTGTGCTCGGCGGTGAGTTTGTCTGCGAATTTGGCGGTTATGGCTGTGCGGAGCAGGTGCACAGCATGCTGGAAAAATGTTTTGCAGCCCACGGTATGACCTATCCGCGTGTGTTTTATTTTCCGACGATTGGAACGTATGCCCCGATGTTGGAGCAGGCAGGATTTCGGGTAGAATATGCGAGCCTCTTTGATCGTCCGACGGTGCAGGAGGGAAGAGATGGTCTGGCAGACTGGATTTCCATGTTTGTCAAAACGCCGTTTCTTGGTATGGACGATTCTCTGAAAAAAGAAATCATCTGGGAAACGATCGAGAAACTGCGGGATACACTCTGGCAGGAGGATCACTGGTTCGTAGATTATGTACGGATACGGTTTCGGGCAGTGCGGGTGAAATAGCGAAGACTTAACAGTAACGCGTATGGCACAGATGGAACTGACAGGAAAAAAGAGAGGCAAAAGCAGGGAAATGGCGATCAAATATATTTTTGCGGATGTCGATGGGACCCTTGGAATCGGCGGCATTGGAATACCGGCGAAAAACCGACTGGCGATTCGGAAATATGTTGAAGAGGGCGGTAGCTTCGGTGTATGCACAGGACGTTCACCGGACAGTGTGAAGGGCTTTATTGGTGACCTTCCAATCAATACATTGAGTGTGGTAAATGGCGGCTGTGCACTTTACGATTTTCAGAAAGGCGAATACTTAGATGAACTTTGCGTGGAAGAAGACGCTTTGCAGTTTGCTTTTTCTATGAAAAAAGAATTGAAGCAGTTCACAGAGTGCAGAATCGTCATTGTGAATCGTACGAACTATTGGCAGGTGAAGACAAAAGAGGATCAGACTGCCTGCCAGCAGCAAAATAGCTACCCGATCGCTTTGCTGGAGCAGATCGAGAAGCCCTGGTATCGGATCATTTTATGCGTATCGGCGCAGGATGGAATAAAATGCGCAGAATTTGTCAGAAGTCATAAGCCGGATGGCGTCAGAATCGAGCATACGGAGGATACTCTGGTAGAGATTATGAACGAAGCATCAGGAAAGGGAGATGCACTCAGACGTGCCTGCAGGTATCTTGGAGGAACTGCAGAGGAAGCCGCGTTTATCGGAGATTTTTTTAACGATATAGGAGCGCTGAAGGCAGTAGGGCTTTCTGCCTGCGTAAAAAATGCACCCCAGGAGGTAAAGGATTGTTGTGATATGGTCCTGTCGGACTGCATGGATGGAGCAGTGGCGGAATTTATCGAACGGGTGCAGAAAATAATATAGAAAACGAGCATATTCAACGAATCAGACCCGAGTGCATAACAGATTTGCACCCGGGTCTTTTTTGTATGCACCGAATAGAAGTTGACATTTTGTCTTTTTTTGTAAATTGTATTCCAATTCCGTTTTGGGTAAGATAGGGGACGAAACGAAAACAGAAAGGACATTCCGTCATTGCTGTTGCAGCTTGGACGGGATAAAAGAGACAATGGCAGTCGAGATCAGAGGAACCGGTTCATACATACCGGAAAAAATTGTGGAAAACCGGGAGCTGGAGCAGATGGTTGAGACGACAGATGTATGGATTCGGGAGCGAACCGGAATTTGCAGAAGGCATGTCGCGGAGAAAGAAACTGTGGTCGATATGGGCGTCCAGGCAGCTATGCAGGCGCTGCAGCATTCCGGGATTTCAGCAAAGGAAATTGATCTGTTGATTGTTTCGACGCTTTCTGCGGAAACAGTAATGCCATCGGTATCCTGTCGGATTCAGGAACGTATCGGAGCGGTACGGGCAGTCTGCTTTGATTTAAATGCAGCATGCAGTGGATTTTTACTGGCATATCAGAGTGCAGAAGCATATCTGGAAAGCGGAGCTTACAAAACAGCCCTGATTATTGGCAGTGAGCGTCTGTCCAATATCATTGACTGGAAAGATCGAAACAGTTGTATTTTATTTGGAGACGGAGCCGGAGCAGTTGTTCTGACCTGCACAGAAAAAAAGGGATATCGGTTTATATCCCATTCGGATGGAAGCATGGGAAATGCATTGATGCTGGAGCATCACTATGACAGAAATCTGGAGACAGAGCAGCATAGACTCAGCATAGAGCAGAGTGCTTCATCAAAGGTCAGTATGGATGGGCAGGCAGTATTTCGGTTTGCAGTGCGCAGGGTACCGCAGGTGATTGAGGAGGTGCTTTGTATCAATGGACTTTCCAGAGAAGAAATTGGCTGCTATGTTTTGCATCAGGCAAATCAAAGGATTGTGGAGGCCGTGGCAAAGCGTCTGAAGGAGCCTCTGGGAAAATTTCCCATGAATCTGCAGAATTACGGAAATACGTCATCTGCAAGTATTCCGATTCTTTTAAACGAACTGGATCAGTCGAAAAGACTGAAAACAGGAGACAGAATTGTAATGGCAGGATTTGGCGGTGGACTGACCTGGGGTGCATCTATCGCAGAATGGATTTAAAAAGTAAAAAGGAGATTTTTCATTATGTTTGAAGAAATTAAAGCAATTGTAGCAGAAAACCTTGGAGCAGATAAAGCTTCCATTACACCGGAAACCTCTTTTTCAGAGGATCTGAAGGCAGATTCCCTGGATCTGTTTGAAATGGTAATGGCATTTGAAGAGCATTTTGGAGTTGATATTCCGGCAGAGGATTTGGAACAGCTGAAAACAGTCGGTGATGTCATGAGCTATGTAGAAAGCCATAAAGCATAAGCGGAGGACAAAAACAGGATGCAGACAAGAGTCACCGGATTGCTGAAAACAGAATATCCCATTATTCAGGGCGGAATGGCCTGGGTGGCGGATTATCATCTTGCAGCAGCGGTATCAAATGGCGGAGGACTGGGAATGATCGGTGCAGCGAATGCACCGGCAGAATGGGTTGCAGAGCAGATCAGAGAGGTCAGAAAACGGACGGACAGACCCTTTGGTGTCAATATCATGCTGATGAGCCCTCACGCAGATGAAGTAGCGCGGACAGTGGCGCGGGAACGTGTACCGGTTGTTACAACAGGTGCGGGAAATCCGGAACAATATATGACGCTTTGGAAAGAAAAGGATATTCGGGTCATTCCGGTTATTGCATCTGTTGCAATGGCAAAAAGAATGGAAAAGTGCGGAGCAGATGCAGTTGTGGCAGAGGGCTATGAATCCGGCGGGCATGTCGGAGAAAGTACGACAATGACCCTTGTCCCGCAGGTTTGTGATGCGGTGAATATTCCTGTGATCGCGGCAGGAGGCATTGCAGACGGAAGAGGAATTGCAGCAGCCCTTATGCTTGGTGCGGAAGGCGTTCAGATGGGAACGCGTTTTGTAGTGACAAAGGAATGTCATATTCATCCGGCCTACAAAGAACGGATTTTAAAAGCAAAAGATATTGATACAAAGGTAACAGGAAGAAGCACGGGACATCCGGTCCGGGCTCTGCGATATGACGAAACGGTATCTGGAGCTGGAACAGGCGGGAGCTTCCATGGAAGAACTGGAATATCTTACACTCGGTGCATTAAGAAGAGCGGTGACGGAAGGCGATGTGTTAAACGGAAGCGTAATGGCCGGACAGATTGCAGGCATGATCCATGAAGAAACAGATTGCAGGACCTTGATCAGACAGCTGATAGAGGATGCAGAAAAAAGGATGAAGGTATGGCGATAAAAAAGAAAAAGGTAGCTTTTTTATATCCGGGGCAGGGAGCACAAATGCCTGGAATGGGATTGGATTTTTATGAACAGAACAGTGCAGCTGCAGCAGTAGTGGATACAGCCCAAAGCGTACTGGATTTCGATGTGAAGTCCCTTTGTTTTGCGAAAAATGACCTGTTGAACAGAACGGAATATACACAGCCGTGTCTGGTCACATGTTGCCTGGCAATGACAGCGGCGATTCTGGAAACCGGGATTGCTCCGAATATGACAGCCGGATTGAGTCTTGGAGAATATGCAGCAATTGCAACAGCTGGTGCTATGGATATAAAAACGGCACTTCTCTTAGTCAGAAAGCGAGGGCTGTTGATGCAAAATGCAACAAAGGACGGATTTGGAGGGATGGCTGCGGTGCTCGGTCTGGAACCGGATGTATTGGAGGAACTCTTAAAAAATACCGATGCCGTTACGGTTGCAAATTATAATTGCCCGGGTCAGCAGGTGATAACCGGAGAGACACAGGCGCTTTTGGAAATGATACCAAGACTGAAGAAAAACGGTGCCAAAGTCATCCCTTTGAAGGTCAGCGGACCCTTCCATTCCCCGTTTATGAAGCCGGCAGGAGAAAAACTGGAACGGGAGCTGGAACAGGTGAGACTGTCAGAGCTTCAGATTCCGTATGTATCGAATGTATCGGCTCAGCCAATCACAAAAACAGAGCAGATCCGGTCCCTGCTTTCCCAGGGAGTCTATTCTCCTGTAAAGTGGGAGCAGAGCATGAGGACGATGCTTGCAGAAGGTGTAGAGTATTTTGTAGAGATCGGTCCGGGGCATACACTGAGCACCCTGTTGAAAAAAATAAATGCAGAGGCAAAGATCTGTACGGTTTCTACCATGGAGGATCTCGTAAGAATGCAGGATTTTCTGAACGAAACGGTATAAAAGGAGAAAAGATTGAAAATAACAGGAAAAGTTGCAGTAATAACCGGAGCATCCAGAGGAATCGGAAGAGCCACGGCAATGGAACTTGCCAAAAGAGGCGCCTTTGTGATCGTCAATTACAGAGGATCAGAGGAGGCAGCACTTGAAACGGTTGCAGAAATAAAATCTGCAGGCGGGGATGCAGTGTGCATGGCGTGGGATGTTTCCGATTATGCAGAGTGTGAAAAAAATATCAAACAAATCATAGATACATTTGGAAGAATCGATATCCTGGTCAATAATGCAGGCATAACAAGGGATGATCTCTTGATGAAACTGTCGGAGGAAGACTTTGATGCTGTGATTGCTGCAAATTTGAAAGGTACTTTTTGCATGCTGCATTTTGTTTCCCGTCAGATGCTTCGCCAAAGAAGCGGAAAGGTCATCAATCTTGCATCTGTAGTTGGAATTTGCGGGAATGCAGGACAGGTAAATTATGCGGCATCCAAGGCCGGTGTGATTGGCATGACAAAGAGTGCGGCAAAGGAGCTGGCTTCACGCAATATTACAGTGAATGCGGTTGCACCGGGATGGATTGAGACCGATATGACAAAAAATTTAAGCGATGCAGCCAGAGAACGGATGCTTTCTGCAATCCCATTGAAAAAACCTGGAACAGCAAAACAGGTAGCGGGAGTGATCGCGTTTCTGGCATCCGAAGATGCAGATTATATTACCGGTCAGGTATTGCAGGTAGATGGCGGTATGCTGATGTAGCAAAAAGGCATGAGAAAGTCTGGCGCAAGACAGCTTTGAGATAGCAGCACAGGGATTTTTCAGGACATGAGGAGCTTTATGAAAAAAAATACAGAGGAAAAAATGGTGCAGAAAAGAAGAGTTGTGATCACCGGACTGGGTGCGGTTACGCCAATCGGGAATACGGTTCCGGAATTTTGGACAAACGTCAGAAAAGGTACCGTAGGAATCGGAGAAATTACCGGATTTGATACGAAGGATTTTAAAGTAAAGCTTGCAGCTCAGGTAAAAGATTTCCATGGGGAAGAGAAAATGGATGCAAAAGCGGCAAGACGGATGGAACTGTTTTCCCAGTATGCAGTTGCAGCAGCAAAGGAGGCCCTGGAGGATGCCGGCCTCGATCTGACAAAAGAAGATCTGTTTCGTGCCGGTGTAATCGTGGGATCCGGAATTGGCAGTCTTTCGACCATTGAAAAGGAATACACAAAAATACTGGAAGGAAGGGCAAATCGGGTAGATCCTTTGATGGTTCCGAGAATGATTTCCAATATGGCAGCAGGAAATATTTCCATTCAGCTGGGGATACGTGGAAAATGCACCAATGTTGTGACGGCATGTGCTTCCGGAACAAACTGCATCGGCGACGCATTCCGCGCCATTGAGTATGGGGACGCGGAGATTATGTTTGCCGGCGGAGCAGAAAGCTGTATTTGTCCGACAGGTATTGCAGGATTTCAGGCTCTTACGGCGCTTTCTCAGGAAACAGATCCGCTTCGGGCGTCCATTCCCTTTGATGTAGACAGAAAAGGCTTTGTTCTTGGGGAAGGTGCCGGGATCCTTGTTCTGGAAGAACTGGAGCATGCCCGGAAAAGAAACGCAAGGATTTACGCAGAGCTGGTTGGATATGGTGCCACCGGAGATGCATTTCATATTACATCGCCATGTGAAGATGGAAGCGGTGCAGCAAGGGCGATGGAACTTGCTATGCAGGAGGCAGAGGCAGAGCCGGATCAGATCGGATATATCAATGCACACGGAACAGGGACACATCATAATGATCTGTTTGAAACACGGGCGATTAAACGGGCATTTGGAGAAGCAGCAAAACAGGTAGCTGTGAATTCCACAAAATCCATGATCGGTCATTTACTTGGTGCCGCTGGTGCAGTAGAGGCAATTGTATGTGTGAAAACCTTGCAGGAGGGCTTTATTCATCAGACTGTCGGTACGAAGGAGACGGATGCAGAATGTGACCTCGATTATACCATTGGTGCACCGAAGCAGAAAAAACTGGATTACGCAATGAGCAATTCCCTTGGCTTTGGCGGGCACAATGCCTCTATTTTAATGAAACGCTATGAGGAAGGAAACAGGGAGTAACAGATATGGAATTGGAACAGATCGTAGAGCTGATCGACCGGGTATCGGCGTCAGAGCTTGACAGTTTTTGCCTGGAACAAAACGGTATGCGTTTAAGCCTAAAAAAGAAGCAGCCTCGGAAGCAAACAGATCCGGAAACACAAAGCACTTTGGTACAGCTGCAAAAACAGTCGGAAAGTCCACAAGAACAGTCAAAACAGATGTCACCGGTAGAGCTTACAGGAACAGAGCCCACAAAAACAGAGCATACAAAAACGGTAGTTTCCCCGCTGGTTGGTATTTTTTATGCAGCGCCAGCAGAGGATGCCGAACCCTTTGTACAGGAAGGCGACGGGATAGAAAAGGGTCAGACCCTTGGAATTGTGGAAGCCATGAAGCTGATGAATGAGCTGGAAAGTGATTACTGCGGGACCGTGAAGCAGATTCTTGTATCAAACGGGGAGATGGTGGAATACGGGCAGCCGCTTTTTATTGTGGAAGAACAGAACTAAAACGGATATGGAGAACCCTATGAAGCAGTTGAATATTATGCAGATCCAGGAACTGATTCCGCACAGACATCCCTTTTTGCTGATTGACGGAATTGAGGATTATGAGCCGGGAGAATATGCAGTTGGCTATAAATGTGTTACATACCGGGAAGATTTTTTTGCCGGACATTTTCCGGAGGAGCCTGTAATGCCGGGAGTGCTGATCCTGGAGGCATTGGCGCAGACAGGAGCAGTAGCGATTTTATCGCTTCCGGAAAACAAAGGGAAAATTGCATATTTTGGTGCAGTGGATAAATGCCGCTTTAAAGGAAAAGTGATTCCGGGTGACAGACTTTGCCTGGAAACACGCATTATCCGAAAAAAAGGACCGATGGGAATCGGAGAGGCAACTGCCAGTGTAGGCGGAAAGATTGTTGCAAGGGCAGAGCTGACATTTATGATAGGAGCTTGATAACAGACATGATCAGAAAGGTACTTGTTGCAAACAGAGGTGAAATTGCGGTTCGGATCATCCGGGCGTGTCGGGAGATGGAAATTGAAACGGTTGCTGTGTACTCCGAAGCAGACCGGGATGCATTGCATGCAAAGCTGGCGGATGAGGCTGTCTGCATTGGACCTGCGCGTCCGACAGATAGCTATCTGGCAATGGAACAGATTCTGAGCGCCGCTGTTGTAACAGGGGCGGATGCGATTCATCCGGGATTTGGATTTCTGTCAGAGAACAGCCGGTTTGCAGAGCTGTGTGAAAAATGTGGGATTATTTTTATCGGTCCTCCTGCAGAGGTGATCGCACGAATGGGGAATAAGCAGGAAGCCAGAAATACGATGCAGAAAGCAGGAATCCCGATTATTCCGGGCAGCAGGGATGCTGTTTATGAGGAAGAAGATGGACTGGAGCAGGCAAAAGCGATCGGATATCCTGTCATGATCAAGGCTGCCCTTGGAGGCGGCGGAAAGGGTATGCGTGTGGCACAAAGCCCGGAGGAGTTCAGAAAAAATTTCCGGATAGCACAGACAGAAGCAAAACAATCCTTTGGAGATGGAGCAATGTATCTGGAGCATTTTCTGACCGGACCAAAGCATGTGGAGGTACAGATTCTGGCAGATTGTGCAGGAAATACGATCTATCTGGGAGAACGGGACTGTTCTATGCAGCGACGGCATCAGAAGGTGCTGGAGGAAGCACCCTGTGCAAGCCTTTCCAAAAGTCAGCGTCAAAAAATGGGGGAATGTGCTGTGGACGCGGCAAAGGCAGCTGGATATGTGAACGCAGGTACGATAGAGTTTTTACTGGAGCCGGATGGAAATTTTTATTTTATGGAAATGAATACCAGAATTCAGGTAGAGCATCCGGTTACGGAATGGGTTACGGGTGTGGACCTGATCAAGGAGCAGATTCGAATTGCGGATGGACAGCTGCTTTTACTGCAGCAGCAAGATGTGTCTGTAAATGGTCATTCCATAGAAGTCAGGATAAACGCTCAAAATCCGGACGCAGGATTTGCACCATGCCCGGGAACGGTTACGGGGCTGCATTTGCCGGGAGGAAAGGGTGTCCGTGTTGACTCTGCCATTTACAGTGGCTATACGATTCCGCCGTTTTATGATGCAATGATCGCAAAGATCAGTGTATGGGCGAAAAGCCGCCGGGAGGCAATTGAAAAGCTTCACAGTGCGCTGGGAGAAGTGATCATAGAGGGCATAGATACAAATGTAGATTTTTTGTA
>ERZ791809.1735-NODE-1735-length-10922-cov-2.785497_pt1 | contig 10922 bp, 10 predicted proteins | sample MGYA00509946_ERZ791809 | MGnify/ENA primary metagenome ERZ791809 (study PRJEB30046, sample SAMN00791993) | human gut metagenome | study: EMG produced TPA metagenomics assembly of the A metagenome-wide association study of gut microbiota in type 2...
TATGAGAGAAAATATGACATTTCTTACAAATTATTATCAAATAAGAGAAATGACAATTGATCGTATGAAAGAAATCATTGATCAAAATAAAAGGTCAAAGGAAGGAGGAACCGTCTTTTTTGGTGATTCTATTACTCAGTTTATGGATATAGAAAAATATTTTCCAGAAATAAAGAATAAATATAATTGTGGGATTGGCGGAATTACTTCAACAATGTTACTTCATTTTATAGATGAAGGTGTTTTAAAATTTAAACCGAGACAACTTGTTTATATGATAGGTACTAACGATTTAGGAAAAACAGTGATGCAATCACCTAAAGATATTGCTATTAATGTTAAAGAACTGGTAGAAACAGTTCATTATAACTTACCTGAATGTGAAATCTATGTAGTGAGTCCATTACCTTGCCTTCCAATGCATGATTATAAACATACACCTGGTGTATTGAGAAGTAATGATTTATTAAAAATGATTTATAAGGAATTTAAGAAGACAATTCCTTATGAATATGTAACTTTTATTAATGCTTATCCAATATTATGTAATAAAAATGGTGAACCTGTTGAAGTTTACTATGAAGATGGACTTCATATCAATCATGAAGGATATCTACGTTATACAAATTGTTTAAAAGAATATATTTTATAATAAAAAGGAAACGGCTGGATATGGTTATAAAAAAGCCAATCTGGATACAAGTAAGGAAGATCTAACGGGAAAATATCAAACATCTATAAATGGCTTTGATACAAGACTTACGAATGCTGAAAATGAATTAACGTCCTTTCTAAAGCTCAAGAAACAACAAAGGGAATAGAAGATGGAACGACAACTGAATCCTATAATTTAAATGTTCCAGCTGGATTAATAAGTACAGTCTTATAAAGAAGCTTATAATCAAAGTGAAGCAGGTATGTTTTTTCTAAAAGAAAAAAGAAGTAGACTAAAGAATGAATACGTATGAAAGCATAATAACAAGAAGAAGTACAAGAAAATATTTAGATAAAGAAGTTAGTCAAGAATTGTTAGAGAAAATTATAGAAACAGGAAGATATGCACCAAGTGGAGGCAATAGTCAAAGTAACCATTTTCTAGTTATTCAAAATAAACAAATAATCGATCATTTAGTTAAAATGGTTGAAAGGGCGTTTTCTCAAATGGAAATTACCGAAAATATGTATAGAAGTTTACAAAATTCAATCAATCTTTCTAAAAAGGGCGGATATGTATTTTGTTATAATGCACCTGTTTTGATTATTGTTGCCAATAAAAAAGATTATGGAAATAATCAAGCGGATTGTGCTCTTGCTCTTGAAAATATGATGCTTGAAGCTAATGAATTAGATCTAGGAAGTTGTTATATTAATCAATTAAAATGGCTCAATGAAGATCAAAAAATTTTATCTTATTTACAAAGTTTAGGTATGAATGAAGATGAAAGGGTCTATGGTTCTTTGATTGTCGGTTATCCTGATACAAATGATGGAAAGCCTTTAAGAAAAGTATTGCCTAGAAAAGGTAATGAAGTAACATGGTTTTAATATAAAAAACAAGGAATTATTTTTATAACTCCTTGTTTTTTTCTCTTTCTAACATATCTTGATAAGAATAAACACAACCACAATAATTTTGTCGATAAAGATTATATAATGCTGCAAATTTAACTGATTTTAAATAACCATTGTTCTTTTTAAAATCACTGAAAAGAAATTGTGTTTTTTCTTGAGGAAAGCTTGCGCCAATTTCATTGATCCATTGACTATTTTTATGTGGAGAAACACTTAAAACAGTTGTCCAATAATCAAAGTGATGTAAAGATGCATAATCATAAGCATCTTTCATTCTCTTTGAATAACAAAGATAACAGCGTTTTCCACCTTCAGGTTCATCTTTATATTGAGAAATATCTTTTAGATATTCTTTTGGTTGATATTCTTTTTCAACAACTTGAATATTTTGATTGAAATCTTGATTAAAGCATTGAATAAAATTTTCTAATTCATGAAATCGTCGAAAATACTCAGTATCTGGATAAATGTTTGAATTAGAGTAATAAATAGTTATATCGAAAAATTCAGATATTTCTTTTAAAACGTTTCCGCTACATGGCCCACAACAAACATGGAGAAGTAGGGTGGGTTTTGTACCTTTAATTTTTTCTAATTCTTCTTTGAGTTTTAAGTCGTAATTGATTTTCATTATAAAATCATCATGCTATCACCAAAGCTAAAGAAACGATATTTTTCTTTGACAGCTTCTTTATAAGCTTTGAAAATAAGTTCTTTTGAAGCAAAGGCACTAATCAACATTAATAATGTTGATTTAGGTAAATGGAAGTTTGTAATCAAACAATCAATAGCTTCAAATTTATATCCAGGATAAATAAAGATATCAGTATTTTCACTTGTTGCTGTAAATTTACCATATTTTTTCATATTAGCTTCTAGAGTACGTGTTGATGTTGTTCCTACAGCGATGATTCTTTGACCATTTGCTTTTGCTTTGTTTAATTTATCAGCGACTTCTTCACTGATCATATAGAATTCACTATGCATATGATGATCTAAAACATTTTCTTCTTTAACAGGTCTAAATGTTCCAAGACCAACATGTAAACAAACATCTAAGATTTCAATACCTTTATCTTTTATTTTTTGATTGATTTCTTCAGTAAAATGTAAACCAGCTGTAGGAGCTGCTGCACTTCCTTCAATTTTAGCGTAAACTGTTTGATATCTATTTTTATCTTCAAGTTTTTCTTTAATATAAGGAGGTAAAGGCATTGTTCCTAATTGATCTAAGATTTCATAGAAAATCCCATCATACATCATTTCAAAAACACGAATACCTTCATCTTTGATTTCAATACATTTTGCTTTTAATAACCCTTCACCAAAAGTAATCACCGTATTCATTTTAATAATACGAGCATTTCCACATAAACATTCCCAAGTATCTTTCTTTAATTCTTTTAACAAAAGAACTTCTACATGTCCATTTGTTTCTTCTTTAATTCCAAATAAACGTGCAGGAATAACTTTTGTATTATTTCTTACTAAAACATCGCCTGGTTTTAAATAATCAAGAATATCATAAAAATGTCTGTGTTCAATATTTCCGTTTTCTCTATTTACTACCATTAATCTAGAAGTATCTCTTTTTTCAACAGGATGTTGAGCAATGAGTTCTTCAGGTAGTTCAAAATCAAATTCACTTAGTTTCATTTAAAAAGCCCTCTTATAAACATCTCTACCATATTTATCTAAAAATTCTTCTTTAAAATCTAATAAACGATCTTCTTGAATTGCTTTACGAATATCTTCTGAAAGTTGTAATAAGAATCTTACATTGTGAATCGATAACAATGTTTTTCCAAATAATTCATCTGATTTATGAAGATGTCTTAAATAAGCTCTTGTATAATTTCTACAAGTATAACAATCACATTCAGGATCAATAGGAGTAAAATCTTCTTTAAACTTTTCATTATTAATATTCATACGTCCATGATGTGTCATTAAAGCACCATGTCTAGCAACACGTGTTGGTAAAACACAATCATACATATCAATACCACGAATCGCAGCTTCAATTAAATCAATTGGATTACCAACTCCCATTAAATAACGTGGTTTATCTTCAGGTAACCATTGAATTGCATCTTCGACCATTTTATACATCACATCTTTTGGTTCACCAACGCTTGTTCCACCAATTGAATAACCAGGGAAATCCATTTCTACAAGTGCTTTGGCACATTTTTCTCTTAAATCAGGATATTCTCCACCTTGAACAATTCCAAATAACGCTTGTTTTTCATTATGATGCGCTTCTTTACCTCTTTTAGCCCAACGAATTGTTCTTTCAACACTATGTTTCATATAATCATAAGTTGCTGGATAAGGAGCACATTCATCTAAAGACATAATCATATCTGCTCCTAATTTGTTTTGAATATCGATTGCTTTTTCTGGAGATAAGAATAAAGACTTACCATCAATAATACTTTTAAAATAAACGCCTTCTTCTTTAATCTTTCTTGTTTTTCCCAAAGAAAAAACTTGAAATCCTCCACTATCTGTAAGCATAGGACCATCATAGTTCATAAACTTATGAAGACCACCCGCTTTAGCAACAATATCTTCCCCAGGTCTTAACCATAAGTGATATGTATTAGAAAGGATTACTTGTGAACCCATTTCTTTTAACATTTCAGGGGCAATCCCTTTTACTGTAGCTAGTGTACCTACAGGCATAAACATAGGTGTTTCTACATCTCCATGGGGAGTATGTAAAATCCCATATCGAGCACCACTTTGTTTACAAACATGTTTTAATTCATACCAAAAATCTTTCATTTTTCCACCTCTTTTTGCCTATTCATTATACATGAAAGTATTTATAAATAAAATAGAAAAAGAGCTAAAAGCTCTTAATCAAATGTAACATATTCATTTTCTAAAGGTTTAGCACCTTCTAAATGATCAACATGTAAAATAGGAATATTACTTTGAATAGATTCATCATATTCTAAACTAATGGTTCCATCAACCACTAACCATTCATCTTTAATTAAATCTTTAGCGTATTTACTAATACATACTAAACCTAAAAGTTGCATATCATCACTACAACATACCATGGCTTGTCTACCTAAAACAAAACCATTTTCAATTAATTTATCACGGCCAATCACTTTACCTTTGATCTTAATTGTTTTATTTTCATAGATTTGAGGATTTTCCATAATATGCATACAGAAAATACCATAATCCATATCATTTACTTCAATATAATCATCATTTAAGTTATATGGTAAATCATTAACAGTTAAATCTTCAATTTGTCTATTTTTATTTTCATAAACAATTTGACACATTGGATTTAAAGATTTGATACTTCCTCTAATAGGATATTTCTTTGTATTTTCATCACAACGATTCACAATAACTAAATCACTACCTGTTATATGATAAACGAATTGTCCACGCATATTGTTGTAATAAAGATCAAAGGTTTCAGCAGAAATAGTTGTAAGAATTTGAACAACTTGCCATTGGTCAATACAAATTTCATCCACGAATTTTGTATTATCCCACATTCCGTTATATTCAATCATCACTTGTGTTGGTTGGTATTTTTGATGTAAATGAAGAAGAGTTTCATAATTTAAATCTTCTTCGTTTTCAATAAATTCAACAGAAGCATTTTCTTTTTCTAAAGCAGGAATATCATATTCTACTTCACCTTCTTCACAGGCAATGATTAAAGTTTTTTCATCTTCACCAAAACCTTGTTCAAGAAGAGTATCTTGGATAAATGAAGATTTTCCACTTTCTAAAAATCCAGTAAACAAATAAACTCTTGTTTTATTCATACGCTTATCCTAAAAATAACTCCTTAATTGTATTTTCATCTAAGTCTTTACCAATTACACAAACTTGACCTGTATAAATAGGTTTACCTAAACGAATTTCAAATTCACCTGGTACTAAATCAAAATACCACCAATCTTCATTTCCACTATCTACAAAACCTTTAGCTCTTAAAACATTATCATCATTACATAATTTATTTAAGATTTCACTTAATTCAACTTCATTATATTTTTTAACAGTATCAAATCCGATACTATTGAAAACTTCATCTGCATGATGGTGATGATGTCCACAACCACATTCATGATCATGGTCATGGTGATGATGTCCACAACATTCATGTTCGTGATCGTGTTCATGATGGTCATGTCCGCAACATCCATGTTCATGATCATGTTCGTGATGATCATGTCCACAACATTCATGGTCATGATCGTGTTCATGATGATGATCATGTCCACAACATTCATGGTCATGATCGTGTTCATGATGATGGTCATGTCCGCATTCACATTCGTGATCATGATGGTGATGATGTTCATGTTCATGTAATAATTCTTCTTGAATGTTCACTTCACAAGCATTAATGATATCTAAACCATTTAATTTATCCCAAGCAGTTGTAATGATTGGTGAATGATCGTTTAATCCTTTTAAGATATCTAAGCATTCTTTTAATTGGAATTCAGTTAAGTCTTGGCTACGACTTAAAACAATTAATGATGCATGTTCAACTTGGTTATTATAGAATTCACCAAAGTTTTTAGTATACATACGACATTTTTTAGCATCTACAACTGTAATAAAATTATCTAATTCCATTTCATCACTATTAACAGTAGATACTGCTTTAATAACATCAGATAATTTGCCAACACCAGAAGGTTCAATAATAACACGATCAGGATGATACGTATCTAAGACTTCTTTTAATGATGTTTCGAAATCTCCTACTAAACTACAACAAATACATCCAGAGTTCATTTCGTTGATTGTAACACCAGAATCTTTTAAGAATGTTCCATCAATTCCAATTTCTCCAAATTCATTTTCTATTAATACGATTTTTTCATTTTGATATGCTTCAGCAATTAATTTTTTAATTAATGTTGTTTTTCCAGCACCTAAAAAGCCAGAAATAATATCTATTTTACTCATATATTTCACCTCCGCTAGATTATAACACTCATAAATCATTTCATCAAATGATAATACCTATGTTATAATGATTGACAAGTAAAGGGTGATAAAAAATGAAATGTCCAATAATTAAAAGATGTGGAGGATGCTTTTATCCACAAGATCAATATCAAGAAGAATTAAAAGAAAAGACATTATTTATAGAAAAAGAAATAAAGAAAACAAAATTAAAAATAGATGTAAAACCAACAGTAGCTTCACCATTAGTTAATGGTTATCGAAATAAAGCAATTGTTGCTTTTAATCAAAAATATGAATACGGTCTCTACGAAGAACATAGCCAAGATATTATTCCTTATAAACACTGTTTATTACACGAAGATATTATGGATGAAATTTTACAATATATACAAAGCTATTTAAGAAAGTATCGTGTTTCTATTTATGATCGTAAAAGACATAAAGGATTATTAAGACATATTTTAATTCGTCGAGGTGTTAAAACAGATCAAACAATGGTTGTTTTAGTATGTAATGAAAATATGTGGCGTGGGTCTAAACAATTTTGTAACCAATTAGTTAAGAAGTTTCCAAGTATTAAAACAATTGTCTTAAATGTCAATACACGTAGAACACCAATTGTTTTAGGAAATGAAGATAAAGTTCTTTATGGAAAAGGGTTTATTGTTGATGAATTATGTGGTTTGAAATTTAAGATTTCTCCACAATCTTTTTATCAAATCAATCATGACCAATGTGTGAACCTTTATACCAAAGCTTTATCCTTATTGAATATTAAAGGAAATGAAACAGCAATTGATGCTTATTGTGGTATTGGAACAATAGGAATGATTCTCTCACAAAATGTAAAACAAGTTATTGGAGTAGAAAGTAATAGAGACGCAATCAAAGATGCAAAAAACAATGCACGAATGAATCAACTATCTAATATTCAATTTGTATGTGATGATGCAACTGAATTTATGAAAAAACTTGCGAAAGAGAAACATAAAGTAGATGTGGTCATTATGGATCCTCCAAGAAGTGGTTCTACTAAACAATTCATGGATTCGGTTAAAATACTAAATCCAAAACAAGTTGTTTATATTTCATGTGATCCAACAACACAAATAAGAGATATTCAATATTTTAAAAAGATAGGTTATCATACTCATACAATGCATCTTTATGATATGTTTCCCCACACAAGCCATGTTGAGTCAATTTGCCTTTTAAGTGCTAAATAAAATCGATACTTTTGTATCGTTAAAAGTGATGAATGTATTCAATTAGTAACATTATTTAACTAAAAATGGAGGATGATTTTGAAAAAGAAAATTAAAGAAGTAACAACAAAATATACTTGGAAATTTTGGGGTTTGGTGATAGGTGAAATAACATTTATTGTCATCTTTATTCTTTTGTTTGGTTTGTCTATTAAAGCACTTGTCCAAGATATTCAAATAAATACTTATAAATATAAATCTGAAGGAACAGTAACTGTTGCAGAATTTTATGGAAAAACATGGGTTTCTAATGGTTCAGATAGTGGTTCTTCAAGTAAGTTTAGCTATATGCATTATGTTATTCATTTTGATAAAAAAGTTGGTGGATATGATCAGTATGAATATAGCGCAAGCAATGTGATTGCGACAGAAAGATATTTAGGTGATCGATATGTTGTGTTATTTAATAATAATGTTGATAATGCAAAAATAATTCAAAAAGAAGATATTTTTATTGATAATGTTATTTTGGTGATATTTATTACTTTAATGATAATACTATTTCTTTTAAGAAAGAAAATATATTTAGGGTTTATTAGTTTGAATAAAAAGCAAGATAAATTTATTTACAATTAGATACAGTTTAAAGGAAAAGATTTTATGAATTAATGGAAAATATTGATAAAATCTTTTTTTTGTTTAATTGACAATTAAATGTACAAAAAATATAATATAAATATACGAGATACATAGTCTCAATAATATTTTTGATGATTGTTGCAACCTATAAGGAAAGTAACAATTATTTATACTATCTCATGAGACCGATAGTCTCAAAATATAAATAATTAAAGGAGGAAGACATGTATGAAAATAATTAAAAAAATAATAGTTACTACATTATTATCGCTATCTTTAGCTGTAACAATTATTCCAATAGATGTATTTGCGATAAATACTGTAGATAAATGGGATGGTACAGTTGATACGAGTTGGTATGATAATCATGAAAATGATAGTGAATATCATATTACAACAGCAAAACAGCTTGCAGGAATTGCAAAATTAGTCAATGATAAAACTGTAAGTGAATCTTTTAAAGGAAAAACGATATATCTAGATAATGATTTAGATTTAGCGGGATATGAATGGACATCAATAGGAAATGGGAGTAATTTTGCAAGATATTTTGCAGGAACTTTTAATGGTCAGTATCATATAATTAATCATTTATCACATCATACAAGTGAAAATGATTTTCGTAACGGACTTTTTGGAATAGTCTCAAGTGGCGGTATAATAAAAAATTTACAAGTTATTAATGCGGACATTGTTTCTAATGATGATTCTTTAATTGCAGGTGTTTTGGCTGATTGGGTTAATGCAGGAACAGTAGAAAATTGTTATACAAGTGGGAAGATTGAAAATAATAATGGGCACAAATTTCTTGGTGGCTTGATTGGTCAATGTACTGCTGATACACAAATAAAAGGATGTGCTTCTGATACAAATGTTGTAAGTACATTTAGTGGTGATGATTGTGATACTGTTGGTGGTTTAATAGGGCAATGGGAAACTTCAAAAGCTGCTTCGTTGATTACTGATTGCTGGTTTGGAGGTTCAGTTTCTTGTAATAATATAAATTCAGCTGTAGCAGGAATTTTAGGCGCAAATTTTGATTTTCGTGGACCGCCTGGTGTTATTATTAGAAATTGTATGGTATCTACAAAAAATATTACGTGTGCAGAACCAGGAAATATTACTTGGATTACAGCTGCAGCCACAGTTCTCGTTAAAAACTGTATTTGGCCTGATACACCACCTGCTGATGTAACTCTTGATGAAGAAACATATCCAGATAATAATGGAAATTATTTTGCTGTTGTAAGGTTGATTGTTGATTGGAATGCAGGAACTGCGTCTGCTGATCCTAATTTTGATCAATCAAAATGTGGTAAATCAGTCTCAAATTTTACATTAGCTAATGTACTTACAGAGCTACAAGAAAATGCAAGTGAAGGTATTAAATGGGTATGTGGTATTAATCATCCAACTTTTTCATGGAATGAGTTAAATATTTTAGCTGATTATACGAAAGTAAATGAAGCAAAATCAAAAATTCCAAATGATTTAAGTATTTATACAGATGAATCGGTTAAATCACTAAAAGACATTCTTGCTTCAATAGAAGAAGAAAAAAATCTTATGGAACAAGAAATTGTAGATGGTTATGCAATGAATATTGAAAATGCTATCAAGGAATTAAAATATAAGGATGCGGATTATACAAAGGTGAACGAGGCTAGAGCTAAAGTACCATGTGATTTAAATATTTATACGGATGAATCAATTAAATCATTAAAAGATATTCTTGCTTCAATAGAAGAAGGAAAGAATATTACTGAACAAGCAACTGTAGATGGTTATGCAGATGCAATTACTAAAGCGATAAGTGAATTAAAGTATAGACTTGCAGATTATACAAAAGTAAATGAAGCAAAATCGAAAGTTCCAAATGATTTAAGTATTTATACAGATGAATCAGTTGAGACATTAAAAAATGCACTTAATGCAGTGAAGTATGATAAAAATATTACGGAGCAAGATATAGTTGATGAATATGCAATGAATATCAATAAAGCATTAGAAAAACTTAAGAAGAAATAAATAACATCTATTGATAAAACACAAAGAAAGCAAATAAAAACAGGGGATTCAACAAACTTTATTGGATTAGCAGGGTTAATGATTTTAAGCATATTTGGATATATAATTTTAAAAAAGAAGACATTAGATAGATGATTTGATGATATTTAGGACTCGAAATGAGTCCTTTTTTACATTATTTTGTAAAAAAAGTGTTTTTTAGTATTTTTTTTGCTTTTTGGTGTCCAACTCTTTCTTTTTTTTAAAATGTTTAATATAACCAAACCAAATCAAAATTAGTGGGAGGACAGTATGGATATAAACAACGAAGAACAAAATGAAATTGAAATAGATTTAAGAGAACTATTTTTTCATAAAAAAAGATATTGGTATATTGTCGTTGTATCGATTTTAGTTGGCGTTTTAGGTGCTGCATTTTATTTATGGAAAATTGAAGTGCCATAGGTATACCAACCTTTAAATGTCTTCTATAATATTTTTTCTTAACTTTAAAATCTTCTTTTTTAA
>ERZ791809.1744-NODE-1744-length-10832-cov-2.258328_pt1 | contig 10832 bp, 9 predicted proteins | sample MGYA00509946_ERZ791809 | MGnify/ENA primary metagenome ERZ791809 (study PRJEB30046, sample SAMN00791993) | human gut metagenome | study: EMG produced TPA metagenomics assembly of the A metagenome-wide association study of gut microbiota in type 2...
CGTCAGTGCAAAGATCACGGTAGAATAAAATATAAGGAGAGATATTTACAATGGATAAGATGTTATCGGTTGTTCTTCCAGCTTATAACGAAGAACAGATGATCAAGAAAACAGCACAGGTGGTAGGAGACCTGCTTGAGAAAGAACAGATCCCATATGAATTAGTATTCGTAAATGACGGATCAAAAGACCATACATGGGAGAAGATCTTAGAACTCAAGGAAGAAAGAGCACATATCAAAGGAGTCTGCTTTTCCAGAAATTTTGGAAAAGAAGGAGCCGTTTTTGCAGGGATCACACAGGCAGAAGGAGACTGTATTGCAGTAATGGACTGTGATCTTCAGCATCCGCCAGAAACACTTATAAAGATGTATCGTTTATGGGAAGACGGATATCAGGTGATCGAGGGAGTGAAAGCATCCAGAGGAAGAGAAAGTTTCATTCACAAGATGTTTGCAAAAACATTTTACAGTATTATCAGTGATGCGACAGGAATCGATATGTCCAGAGCATCTGATTTTAAGTTGATGGATCGACAAGCAGCAGAAGAATTTCTGAAACTTCCAGAACGAAATGTATTTTTCCGTGCATTGTCATCCTGGGTAGGATTCAAGACAACATACGTGGAATTTGATGTGCAGGAACGAGAAGCAGGAGAATCCAAATGGTCATTCAAATCATTAGTACGATATGCAGTGAATAATATCACATCATTTAGCGCCGCACCAATGCAGATCGTCACATTTTTTGGCGTTGTATTCTTCGTATTTGCAGTACTACTTGGAATACAATCGCTTTATATGTATTTTTCTGGACATGCAGTTGCAGGATTCACAACAGTGATCTTGTTGTTACTGTTGGTTGGAAGCATTTTGATGTTCAGCTTAGGTGTGATTGGATATTATATCGCGAAGATTTACGATGAAGTGAAGATGCGTCCGAGATACATTATCTCAGAAGTGATCAAATCCAAAGAATAACAATACAAATCCCTGAGATCGGATGAGATGAATATCTGATCTCAGGGATTTTATGTGATACAGGGAATCATTTTTTTTGAGATTTGAAAACAAGAAATTTACTGATAAAATAATTGACGATCGTAACAATAACTTGTGTTTCTAACTTGGCGATCATCTGTGGCTGATGAAGAATCTCAACACAGAAAGGAACTCCGCCCACTTCGACAGCCATGGTTACAAGACGACCGAGAACAAACTTGATGAATTCATGAATCGTATCTGCGAAGGATTCAGATTTAGACTGAAATACATATAGCTTATTTACAACAAATGCAAAACAGATCGCGATCGCAACAGAGAAAAAGTTGCTGATCTTATAATCAATTCCACATGGTCCTTTTAATAAAGCAAACATTCCAAGATTAACGAGGGTTGTCAATCCACCAAAAAATAAATAACGAATTCGCGAATCATTATATAATTTCTTTATCAAATTTAACATATCATATTACCTCCGATAGATATAAAATATTCTAAAATGTACATACATCCAATATCTTAAGACATTTTTCAGGAATTTTCAATCCAAAATGTGGTATACTAAGCGTGATAATGAACAAAAAAGGGTAAAGGGTAAAGGAAAAGTATAATGATAAAAGAACAAAGAAAGTATTGCTATGGAGTCTATACACTGATGTTTTTACTGATGTGTATCGTGGCATTTCTGCCATTTTTTACCGAAGGAAAAAGCTTTGTATGGGGAGCAGGAGTAGAAGACGGATTAAGCCAGCATTTTTCAGCATTAGCATATTATGGGGAAGCACTAAGAGAATTTTTCCGTAATCTTCTGGCGGGACACCCAAAACTTGTGATGTGGGATATGAGTCTTGGGTATGGTGCAGATATCCTCTCAACATTGAATTACTATGCGATCGGTGATCCGTTAAACCTCCTCTACGGATTTGTTTCGCCAAAGAATACAGAAACTATGTATAATTTCATGATCGTGTTACGAATGTATCTGGCAGGGATCACGTTTATCATGTATGCAAGAAAAATGAAAAAACGAAGTTATGGAACTGTGATTGGGGCACTGGTCTATGTATTTAGCGGATTTTGCTTTCGACTAGGACTGCGCCATCCATTCTTCATCAATCCGATGATTTATTTTCCGCTGTTATGTCTTGGGATTGAGAAGATCTATCAGAGAGAAAGACCGTATGTATTTATTTTCGCAGTCTGCGTATCAGCAATGAGTAATTATTATTTTTTATATATGCTGACGATATTTGCGGTAATCTATGCGTGGATCCGTTTTTATAAATACACCGAAGAAAACAAGATGAAAAACTTTTGCCTGACAATCTTGAAGTTTGGAATGTATTATACACTTGGAATTGCAATGGCAGCAGTGATCTTACTGCCATCCGTCATAGGATTCCTAGGAAATGGCCGTTACGGCAATGGAGTTGACTGGAAATCATTGATCGTATACCCAGGGAAATATTATCTGCTGTTTATTGAAAACTTTATTGGATACGGAAATATGGGCAGCAATACGAACGCAGGATATCTGCCGATCGTTGGGATCGTTGTATTATTTACATTGTTTTCACAGCGAATGAAACATAAAAAATACAGAGCGGCATTTATAGCAAGTATCATTGCTTTGATTCTCCCAATCTTTGGATATGCATTTAATGGGTTTTCCTATGCAAACAACCGGTGGGCATTTGCACTGAGCTTTATTGTGGCATTGTTGACAGCAGAAATGTATCCACGTCTGTTTGTGATGTCAAAACGACAGCAGATCGGGATCGGAGCAGGAATCATTATATATACTGTATTTTGTATCATCGTAAATGCATCAGGAGAAGAAATCCTGAAGAATAAAGGGATCATGGCAGCCTGTGGATTAATTGCAGTATTTTATATTCTATTGTTGATCTTTCAAAGACTTGGCTATGATACACAGAAGAGGATTGTGCGAGTGAGCATGGCAATCTTGCTCCTGATATCAGTGGGAGTGCATGGATATTACAGATTCGATCCAAAAGGATATGCTTATACACAGGAATTTATGGATCAGGGACAAGCATATCGAACATTGAAGGAAGATGATATCCGTATGCTGAGTAAGGTAAATGATCCATCTGTTTATCGAGTACATGCAGAGGGATATCGATATAAAAATTATGGACTGATCAACCATTTGAATACGATCAGCGGATATTACAGTATCACAGCAAAATGTGTGACAGATACGATCAAAGGATATGATACGTTGGGAATGCAGTATGCAGATAAATATAAAGGAGTCGATCAAAGACTTGGACTCCTGTCATTAGCTGGCGTAAAATACATAACAGTAGCACATAACAGTCAGGTTGCAAAAGACGTAAGTTCCATGGGGGATGTACCATATGGAGTTGAGAAACTAAGAAAAAAAGGAAATATTACATTATATAAGAACAAATATGCACTGCCATTTGCATATGCATATGATTCTTATATGACAGAGCAGCAATACGAGCAGTTAAATGGAATCGGCAAGGAACAGGCAATGCTTGCACAGATCATATTGAATCAGCATCCGGCAGACAAAGAGATTCAACACAACGAACAAAGAAACGGTCCTGATATACAGACGATCTCATTGCCAGAGACAAGGATCTCATCTCCAAAAGGGAAGAAATATGCGGATATTACGGTGCCAGTAGAGAAAGACAAGGAAACTTATCTCTATTTTAAAAATCTCGTTTACCATGGGAAGAAAAATGGAGACGACAAATTCATATTGACTGGAAGAAAGGGAACAAAAGGAATCCTTGTGACACAAAACGATGTACAACAGAAAATTCATATTCAAAGCACCTTCAATCCATACTATTTTGGAAGAAAAGATTACATTGTAAAGATCAATCATCAGACAAGCAAGGCAAAAGAAAAAGTAAGATTAAATTTCTTGTCTCCAGGTGAATATGAATTTGATGATATCAGTTTGATCACAGTTCCTAAAAAAGATGTTCTTGCCAGATTAAAGGAACGCAAGGAGAACTCAATGAAACAGATCCAATACGAAGGAAATCATTTCAGAGGAGTCTATCATGCGAAAAAAGACCAGATTCTGTGTGTAACGATTCCATACTCCAAAGGATGGAAAGCAACAGTCAATGGAAATCGCACAAAGATTTATAAGGCAAACGGGATGTTTATGGGGATCATAATGAAAAAAGGAACACAAAGTGTCAAATTAGATTATGAAACACCAGGATTAAAAATAGGGGCATGGATCAGTCTGGTGGCATGGATCGGACTGGGAATATATGGATTGTACTTTGAAAAGTACAGAAAAAAGCTGTTAAATCAATGTTAAAATAAGAAGAGATACTGGTAAAAATACAAAAAACATGATAAAATGGTCCTTAGACAAATGTTACAAAAATGTTAAATGAGTGGGAGGAACTATGAAAAACGTAAAAAAAATGATACAGGAAGGATTAAAGAGATTCACAGTGATCACTATCTTAGGTGTATTTCTTATGACAAGCTTGATTCCAGTATCCGCAGCAACGAAAGTATCAAAGATCAAATGGTCAGCATATAGAAAGACAATGTATGTTGGAAATGCACAGAGATTTGCAGTGAAGATCACACCAGCAAAAGCATCCAAAGCGAAGCTTGGATGGAAAACAAGTAATAAGAAGATTGCCAAAGTCAGTGCAAAAGGAGTTGTCACACCTGTCAAAGCAGGAAAAGCAACGATCACATGTTACGTGAAATCACAAAAATCAAAGAAAGTAACATGTAAAGTCACAGTAAAGAAACAGAAAGTGACAGCGATCACATTTGCAAAAGCAAGCGTAGCCGTACAGAAAGGGAAAAAGGTCAGCAATCTAGCGATCGTAACACCAACTTACGCAGCAAATAAAAAGGTAACATACAAATCTTCTAGCACAAGCGTGGCAACAGTCAGCACAAGTGGAGTTGTAACAGGAAAGAAAGTCGGAACAGCAACGATTACAGCAACAGCAGCCGATGGATCAAAGAAGAAAAACAGTTACAAAGTAACTGTTGTAGCACCGATCACAAAAAACAGTGCCAAGTTTATCGCGCACCGCGGATTAAGTGCCGAAGCACCAGAGAATACGATCAAAGCCTATGAATTAGCAGGTGGAGCAGGATTCTGGGGAGCAGAAACAGATGTCCGAATGACAAAAGACAAGAAATTCATTCTGCAGCATGACCTGACATTCAAGAGATTATGCGGAGTTGATAAGAAACCAGAAGATATGACATTATCAGAGATCCAGAAACTGACGATCAAATCTGGAAATAACATTTCAAAATATAAGAATGTAAAATCAGCAACAACCGTTGCAACTTTAGAAGATTATTTAATAACATGCAAGAAGTACAACATGGTACCAGTTATCGAGATCAAGATGGAATTCGTAGAATACGGAAATGAAACAACCAATGACTCTCGAATGCAGGCAGTGACAAAGAACAACATGGAAGATTTGTATGCATTAACAAATCAGATCATGGGGAATAAAGAATATATGTTTATCGCCTATGACTTTGAAACAATGGTACAGATGAGAAAAGTCTTAGACGATAACGCAACAACATCCACAAATGTAAAATTACAGCATGTAACAAACAATCCAGATCAGGGAATGATCAATTATTACAAGAAACGTAAGATTGAATTGGATGCAAATTGTGATAAGATTTCACTCTCAGACATCAAGGCATTCAAAGATGGTGGAGTGAATGTAGGACTTTGGACTGTGGACGATACAGAAAGAGTCGCAGATTATATTGCACAGAAAGTGGATTATATTACAACGAATACAAAGTTCTGGTAAGAATAGAAACCATAAGAAAAGAGGCAGCAGATGAAGATATGTGTTGTCTCTTTTTGAGTGTTATGATTTGTGGTATAATAAAAGAAAAACTGTGTCCATAGTTATAGAAAGAAGGCGTGCCCATGATTTACACATTGATGAATAAGAATAACCCCGTGATCGATTTTGAAACACAGATGGGGACGATCTTGCGTATAACAGATACATGGAATGAAGAGTATCTTCCAATTGGGACACGAACCAAAATAGGAATTGATGTCAAGATTTTAAATCATTGGTGGCATGGACGATCTATACCAGCAAGCCGCACAGGAATCAAAGAAGCACTTGAGAATATGGGAATTGATTCATCAAAAGAACTTCTGGAGAAAAGTTATGGATTATCATTAAGCGATCAATACTGGATCCGGCCAGATCACTCAAAGATACAATGGAAAGATATCAATTTTTTTGAAAATCCATTTTCAGAAGATGTAGGAAGTGCTTTGTTTGGAGGACAATTTAGCGGTGATTTTATGTCACCAGATAATACATCTGACGGATGGCTTAGAAAAAAATGGGTGATTCAGAATCAAAAAAGAGTGCTATTGAAATCAGGAAGTGGAGAGTCACAGCAAGAACCATTAAATGAAGTCTTGGCGAATATGATATGTGATAGATTAGATATTAAGAATTACGTAAAGTATCAATGTGGTTATCAAGAAGATCATGCATTTTCTGCTTGTGATAACTTTATAACACCTGATACAGAATTGATTACTGCAAATATGTTTATGAAGATAAAAAAGAAGATCAATCATCATTCATACTATCAACATTATAAGGAATGCTGTCAGGAGATGGGAGTTGATATAACAGAAAGTCTGGACGATATGTTGATTCTGGATCTTATCATCTGTAACAGAGACAGGCATTATAATAACTTTGGGATGATCCGTAATGTAAATACATTGCAAATAGAAAAAGCAGCACCAATCTTTGACTCAGGAACATCAGCATTTGCAGGAATCAGCGAAAACAAGATCAAAACATTGCCACTCAACGAATCAAAACCATTCTGCAAATATCATGAAGAACAGATTGCTTTGATCCAGAATATAGAGCGATATGAATTCCAAAAGCTGACAGGACTTGAGGAAGAATTTAATGAATTATTACAACGATCACCATTTATCACAATATCAAGAAGAGATAAATTAGTCACATGGCTAGGAGAACGAATCAGAATGCTCTGCGAAAGCAAAATGGACACAGAAAGAGTCTTTCAGATCGTGAAGACAGCAAAAGAATACCAGAGAAGAAAGTAAGATGAAAAGAAAAGTTACAGAAATGTAGTAATTATGTTATATATATGTTAAAATAAAGAATATATGCCAAGGAGACAGGCAGAAAATACAGAGAAAAAGAATCAAAAGGAGAGAAGGGTTATGAGCCAGAAGGAAAGAGTCGATTTGATCGAGGTAGATTTATTGGATATGTGTAAATATATTCTGTCAAAGTGGGTGTTTATTTTGATAGGAATGGTAGTATTCGCCGGAGCTGGATTTGGGTATGCGAAGGTGAAGAGTGTGACAGAGTATAGCTCTAAGATGCAGGTATATGTTACTGTGCCTAAGACATCGGATAAGGTGCTGATCAGGGATAGTGCGAGTGAGATGGCATATGATTATGTCCAATTAGTTAAAACAGATTTAGTAATTGATAAAATTGCAAAAGAAGCCAAAATATCAAGAAGCAAAGTGAAAGAAGCAATTTCAGCAGAAGTTGTGGATGGAACTAGGTTGATTGAAGTTAAGGTGAAATCAGATAATGAGAAAGATGTGAAGAGGATTTCAAAAGAAGTTTTACCAGTATTTCAGAAAGTAGTACAGAAAGATTTAGGAAGAAATAAACTAGTGATCGCAGATCAGCCATCTAAGATAAAGGCAGAACAGACAGTTAGCACAAAGAAATTTTTAGTTGTAGGCGCAGTTGGTGGATTTGTAGTTGTAGCAGGAGTATTTTTTGTGCTCTATCTTGTAGATTTAACAAAGAAAGCAAAAAGAAATTAGGATTAATAAAACAAAGGAACAAAGAGTATGGGAGTAAAACGTTCACAGATACAAAATCTGATTATATACATAGGTGATGTGTTTGGAATTACAATTGGATATTTTTTAATGTCACATATTAGGTTTTATTCGGATATCTATGGGGTATGGGCGCAGGATAATCGAGTGATTTATCGTTGGTTAGTTGCTATTTTTGTATTAACGATCGTGTATTTGGTAATTGATCCAAATCAGAATTTTTTTAAAAGAAAATTTTGGAAAGAATTTTGGGCAAATTTCAAAACAAACTTGATTACAGCTGCATTGATGGCGACGGTTGCATATTTGATTGATGATGCAAGAGATTATTCGAGATTTATTTATCTTACAACGATGATATTTAGTTTTTGGTGGATGCAGATATCACATATGATTTATCGATGGTATATTTTAAAGTATCGACCATATAATTCGATCACAAGAAAGATGTTGATTGTAACAACGTCAGATCGAATGGATGAAGTGGTAAGAAGTATCATCAAGGAAAAGACATGGAATCTATGGGTGACAGGGATTATCATTACAGACAAAGATTTGACAGGACAGCAAGTTATGGATATTCCAATTGTTGCAAATAGGAATACAATGCTTCAATATGCGATCAGAGAGGTAGTAGACGAAGTGTTTATTCTGATTCCAGAAGAGCCAGATGAACAGATTCAGAAATTAGTGCAACGATTTGAGGAGATGGGAATTACAGTTGATTTACATATCAATTTATATGAATTAGATGTAGAAAGTGGAAGCAAGTATCTTAATCGAATCGGTAAGTATCCAACAATCACATTTGCACAAAGAGAAATCCCATTACATATGATTGTACTGAAACGTTTGATGGATATTCTAGGAGGAATCGTTGGATTACTGATTACAGCAGTTGTAACGATTGTCTTAGGACCAATGATTAAATTAGAATCACCGGGACCATTATTCTTTTCACAGAAGAGAGTTGGGCGAAATGGGCGCATCTTTAAGATTTATAAATTCCGGTCTATGTATGCAGATGCAGAAGAAAGAAAAAAAGAATTGATGGAACAAAATGAAATGGATGGTCTGATGTTTAAGATGACAGATGATCCAAGAATCACAAAGATTGGGAAGTTTATTCGTAAGACAAGCTTGGATGAATTGCCGCAGTTTTGGAATGTCTTAAAAGGTGATATGAGCCTTGTTGGGACAAGACCGCCAACGGTGGATGAATTTGAGCAGTATGAAGGATATCACAAACGTCGATTAAGTATGACTCCTGGATTAACTGGAGTATGGCAGGTAAGTGGACGTAGTGATATTACGGACTTTGAAGAAATTGTTTCTATGGATGTAGAATATATTAAGAACTGGTCTTTGAAGAGAGATATTGAGATTATCTTGAAGACGGTTCAGGTTGTGTTGCATAGTGATGGAGCAAGGTAGTAAACGAGGTAGAAATATGAAGGTATGTTTAGTTGGGTCCAGTGGAGGACATTTAACACATTTATATATGTTAAAGCCTTTCTGGGAAAATAAAAAACGATTCTGGGTTACATTCGATAAAGAAGATGCGAAGAGTATGTTAAAAGGGGAAAAGGTATATCCATGTTATTTTCCGACAAACAGGAATATTAAAAATTTAATAAAAAATACGTTTGTAGCACTAAGAGTTTTGAGAAAAGAAAAACCAGATCTTGTGATATCATCAGGGGCAGCAGTTGCAGTGCCATTTTTCTATATTGCAAAATTAATGGGTAAGAAATTAATTTATATTGAAGTGTTTGATCGAATTGACAAACCAACATTAACAGGAAAACTTGTTTATCCGATTGTTGATAAGTTTATTGTGCAATGGGATGAAATGAAAAAAGTTTATCCAAAGGCAATTAATTTAGGAAGCATTTTCTAGGAGGTATTCTTTTGATATTTGTAACAGTAGGAACACACGAACAACAATTTAATCGTCTGATTGAGGAGATTGACAGATTAAAGGGGAATGGAATCATTAAAGACGAAGTTATTATGCAGACTGGTTACTGTACATATGAGCCAAAATACTGTGAATGGTCAGAATTACTTCCATATGATCAAATGTTAGAAAATGTTGATAAGGCAGATATTGTGATTACACATGGAGGCCCTTCTAGTTTTATCATGCCACTGCAGATAGGAAAAATCCCGATTGTTGTGCCACGACAGAAAAAATATAATGAACATGTTAATAATCATCAGGTAGAATTTTCTACAGCGGTGAAGCAGAGATATGGGAATATTATTGTTGTAAAGAATATTAAAAACTTGGAAAAAGCAATTTTAAGATATGATAAGATTGTAAGAACTATGACAACTGAGCTTGATAATAATAATGCAAAATTTAATGAAAAAGTAGAAACTATTGTAGAGGATATGTTTCAGTAGAAATTAAGTAGAGGAAAATAATGAGAAAAAATAGGAGAATTTTGATAATTAGTACAGTTGGGCTCATATATGATGGAATAACAAGTGTGATTGTTTCATATTTAAAGGCAATGAATCGAGAAGGATTGGATATGTATGTTGCAGGAACAATTGATGTAAAAGATTCAATACGTGATCAGATAGAAGCAATGGGATGCAAAATAATAGATTTACCTAATAGACGTAGTAATCCAATGAAATATTTTTTACAATTAAGTAAATTTGTTCGCAAAAAGAAAATCGATGTTGTTCATGCACATGGAAACAGTGGGACATTAGCGATAGAAATGGTTGCATCTTGGCTAGGCGGCTGCAAAAAAAGAATTGCACACTCGCATAATACAAAATGTGATCAGGTAAAAGCGGACAAATTGTTAAGACCAATGTTTAATATATTTTACACAGATGCACTTGCTTGTGGAGTAGAAGCTGGAAGATGGCTTTTTGGAAGAAAAAAATTTAAAGTATTGCAGAATGGA
>ERZ791809.1756-NODE-1756-length-10761-cov-8.959462_pt1 | contig 10761 bp, 9 predicted proteins | sample MGYA00509946_ERZ791809 | MGnify/ENA primary metagenome ERZ791809 (study PRJEB30046, sample SAMN00791993) | human gut metagenome | study: EMG produced TPA metagenomics assembly of the A metagenome-wide association study of gut microbiota in type 2...
TGCATTTGGCAAGTGTTTTTTAGAAAAAAGAACGAATTTTCTTTTTTATTTTCTCTGTTTTGTGGAATTGCGTTTTTTCTGTGCAAGATGCACAATCCCATCCCATTTTACGGGTGGAAAACTCTCCTTTCCCGCTGCCGCAACGGTAGTATGGCCGTTTTCGGGGTTTTTATACCTATATATAAAGAGAACCCTCCTTCCGCCATCGTCCCACGATGCCAAAAGGAGGGTTTCCTTACTTTTTCTTCAGCTGTTCGGCCAGACCGTCCCGCGGGGTGATGTACACGGTGGTGTACACCTCATACAGCACCATGCCGGGCTTGGCACCGTTGGCCTTCCAGATGTTCTTCACCTCGGTAGTATCCACGGCCACCTTGGCACCGGTACCGGCCTTGTAGGCACTGGAATAGATCACAGCCAGCTCGGCGGCCTCCTGCTTTGTGGTGTCCGGGATATCCTCACCGTGGCTCATGACCACCACATGGCTGCCGGGAGCTTTCTGCACATGGAACCACAGGTCCTTGCCACGGGCCGTGTGCAGGGTGAGCTTGTCGTTCTGGGCGTTGTTGCGGCCCACCAGGATCTCGAACCCGTCGCTGGAGGTGAACCGCAGGAAGTCCGCAGGCTTCTGGCGCTTGTCCCGCTGCTTGTAGTACTTCAGATAGCCCTGGCTCTTGAGCTCTGCCCGGATCTCGTTGAGGGCAGCTTCGCCGGAAGCTGTTTCCACCTCGTAGAGCACCGTTTCCAGATAGGCGATCTCTTTTTCGCCCTCGGCCAGCAGGTCCACCAGCATTCGGGCTGCGGTCTGCTTCTTCTTGTAGTTTTTAAAGAAGTTCTGGGCGTTCTGGCTGGGAGTGAACCGCAGGTCCAGCGGGATGGTCACCTCTTTGCCCTCATCGTACCAGTTGGGCACCGTGATGCTCTTCATGCCCTTCTGGGCCAGATACAGGTTGGCCGAGAGCAGCTCGCCGTACAGGCGCAGCTTTTCGCTTTTGCCGCTGGCGGCCAGCTCTTCCTGCCGGGCGGCCTGCTTGCGGACGGCACGCTCGTACATGTTGTGCACGGCCTTGTGCAGTTCCTTGCTCTTGGTACGCAGGCGCTCGGCACGGTCTTTCTCTGCGTAGTAGCCCTCCAGCATCGCGTTGAAGGACGGCCATTCCTTCACCGCGTAGTTTTCGCCGTACTGCTGCGGACGGAAGAAGGTGAACTCCACCGGCTTGCCGTCCGGGTCAGTCACGCTGCAGGGGCAGCCGCCCTGGTCGTGCAGCTCCTTCAGCTGGTCGATGGCGTCCATCAGCTTCCGCTTTTGCTGGTCGGTCAGCTCATTGGCCAGCAGGTGTTCCCCGTCAAAGGCGCGCCAGGCGGCTTCGCGGCAGACCACCGGGCCGACCCCGGCCACGGTCTTGTTCAGGGCATCCGCCACCGGCAGGTCCCGCTGGCAGGCTGCTGCCACGATGGACGCAGAGCTTACCTGCAGAAAATCCGGCCGGGCCGGTTTGGGCGGCGTGGTGTAGGTCAAGCCCGGCAGCAGCTGCCGGATGTCGCTATCCTCAAAATCCACCCGCTTGAGGGCGTCGATGATCTTGCCGTTCTGCACCAGCACCAGATTGGAGTAGCGGCCCATGAGCTCGGCGCACAGGGTGTTGCGCACTAGGTCGCCCATTTCGTTGGTGCACTGGAAGTCGAAGTAGACGATGCGGTCCCCCGGCTCCATATGCACATCCAGCAGCTTGCCGCCGGTGAGGTGCTTGCGCATCAGCATGCAGAAGGAGGGCGGCGTCTCCGGGTTTTCAAAGGTCTCTTCGGTCAGGCAGACCCGGGCGGAACCGCTGCGGGCCGACAGCAGCAGCGCGTAGGTGTCCGTGCGGGTGCGCAGGGTAATGACCAGCTCATCGCGGGTCGGTTCAAACAGTTTTGCGATCTTGGCGTCGGCCAGAACGGTTTTCAGTTCCCGGGCCGTCAGTTCCAGTGTCGCGGCATCCAATGCCATGTGTGTTACCTCGTTCTTATCATTAAAATGGCCTCCGCGTTCGCTTTGGCCATATTCAGCGGAATGTTCTTTTTTAATTACAATCGGAGCAGCCTGCGGGCTGCTCCGATTGCTTTTTCACGAAAGGGGCCGTTGCGGAAAGCTACAGCCCTCCCTTATTATAAATAAGTATACGGGTCCTTGTTGGCTGTGCTCACCAGCACTTCCACGCCGGGCAGAGCGGCACGCAGCTTTTCTGCCACAGCAGCGGTCACCGGGAACTCCGTGGCGTAGTGCCCCGCCGCGATCAGCGACAGCCCCAGCCGCTTTGCATCACAGGCGTGGTGGTGATTTGCCTCGCCGGTCAGCAGGCAGTCCGCACCCATGGCAAGGGCCTCTTCAAACAGGCTGCCGCCTGCACCGCTGATGACGGCCAGCCGCTGCACCGGTTTGCCGGTGTCGGCAAATTTGACCTGTACCGCCGGGCCTGCGTCCGGTGCATTGCAGCGGGCGGCCAGCTCCTGCTGTGCCTTGCGGGCCAGCTGCGGCACCGTGATGGGTTCAATGCTGCCCACCCGGCCGCAGCCCCCGGCAAAGGGCTCCGGGTCCTGCATGCCAAAGATACCGGCCAGCACCTCGTTGACGCCGCCGGCAGCCGCATCCAGATTGGTGTGCATGCAGATGGCCGAGATGCCCGCCCGCACCAGCTGGAACGGCACATCCTGCGGCCCCAGCTTTTTGAGCGGGTCAAAGATGACCGGGTGGTGCGCCACGATGGCTTCGCAGTGCTTCGCGGCAGCCTCTGTCACCACCTCCGGGGTGATGTCCAGCGTGACCAGCACCCGGGTCACTTCCCCGCCGCAGTCCACCAGCAGGCCGGGGTTGTCCCAGCTTTCTGCCAGTTCCAGCGGCGCGATGCGCTGCATGGCTTCATAAAGCTGCTGTACGGTCGTCATAGTCCGGTCCCCTCTTTCAAAAGTCGGTCGATCTCGTCTGCCAGCGGGGTGCCGTCCGGCACACCAAGGCGCATACGGGGGAGCTTGGCCTTCTGCCAGGCCGCATAGCCCGTGCCCTCCGGCCAGTTGCCGGTGCCACCCAGCAGACACTCGGAAAAGGTCGGCTCGTGCCGCTCTCCGGTGTACTCGGCTGCCATCACGGCATACCAGCGGCCTGCCGCCTGCACGGGGCGGTCGGCCACAAATGCAAAGCCATGGGTCCACAGCCAGCGGCGCAGCTCGCTGTGACGGGTAGCCGGGATCATGATGATCCGCGGCCCACCCACCGTGAACACCCACGGAGCCTTTTCCAGGATCTCCCAGGTGGTCTGGGCCGAGACGCCCGCCAGCACGATGCTGCCCACCTCGCCGGCCGACAACACAGAAAGACCGTCGCCGAGCCTCAGCTCAGCGCGGTCTTGACAATTGGCATGTTCCAGCGTCTGCCGGGCTTTGGACAGCGGGCCGGGGCGCAGGTCGGCCCCGATGACCTTGGGGTACCGGCCCGAAGCAGCCAGCACCGCCGTCAGCTTGCCGTGGTCGCAGCCGATGTCCGCCACCGGCTGCCCGGGGCGCACCAGCTCTGCCGCCGCCGCCAGACGCGCATCCAGTGTGGGCAGCACTCAGGCCTTCTTTGCGCCCAGGTGCTCGTTGAGCTTTGCGATCAGCTCATCGCAGTCCACGCCGTGCACCGCGCAGGCCTCTTCGATGCTCTCGCCGCGGGATGCAGGGCAGCCCAGGCAGTGCATGCCGATCTCCATGAAGTAGGGAGCGGTGCTCTGGTCCATGTCCAGAATGTCGCCGATGATGGTGTCACGGGTGACCTGCTTGGGGGCAGCGTTCTCTTCTTTTTTGAGCATATTGAAAATATCAAACATGATGGATTTCCTTTCTTGATCGAGTAATGTACGGCAAAACCTACCGTTCTTCTATACTATACCCCAACTGGCCTGTATTTTGCAAGTATCTGCGGGCAAAATCAGTCCTCCTCTTTGTAATCCTTTTCCAGCGAGAAGCCGCGGCCGCTTACTTCGGTCACATGGCTCACGATCATGAAGCAGGTGGGGTCGATCAGGTGGGCGATCTTTTCCAGCTTGGGCAGCTGCCGGTTGCTGATAACACTCAGCAGCACCTGTTCGCTGTTCCGGCTATAGCCGCCCTCACCGTGCAGGATGGTCACGCCGCGGTCCAGCTGGGAGAAAATGGCTTCCCGGATCTCGTCCGCATGCTGACTGATGATCTTGACCTCAGTACGGGTGGAACCGAAAATGAGCACTTTGTCCAGCACAACGGTGTACACGATGACCATCACGATGCCGTACAGGCACTGCTGCAGCGGGCTGAACGCCGCCTGCACCGCCAGAATGATCAGGTCGAACACCATCATGGTCGCCGACACCGGCAGGTGGAACCACCTGTTGAGCACCAGCGGAGGGATGTCCATGCCGCCGGTGGAAGCACCGGCACGGATGGTGATGCCCAGCGAGATGCCCACGCCCAGACCGGCAAAGATGGTGTTGAGCACCAGATCATCGGTGAGCACAAAATCTGCAAACACCCGCTCCCACAGGGCCAGAAACAGCGGGCTGAGGATGGTGCTGGCAATGGTGGTAAGAGCAAAACGGCTGCCCAGCACCACCCAGCCCAGCACCAGCATGCTGATGTTGATGGCAAACAGCACCCCGGACACCGGCAGGCCCAGCACACGGTTGACTCCCAGCGCAATGCCGGTGGCGCCGCCGGTGATCAGCCCGGACGGCACCAGAAACAGCACGACCGTCAGCGCGTACAGTGCGTTGCCCGCAATGATGGACAGCGAGTTGAAGGCGATCTGCTGCTTATATGAAAGTGGAATCATCTTTACACCTCTGTTCTTGAATCACTTTCTTCTATCATAACGAAAAACTCCACGTTTATCAAGCTTTTGCCGACAAACGTGGAGAATATTCATCCTTTTTTGATTATTTTGCAGCCGGTTCTTCCTCTTCCAGCAGGCGCAGACCGGCGGTGTCGGTGACCGGCAGCGAGAACACGATGGCCCCCGCCCTGCGGTCGGCCCCGTCCATGATGGCTTTCATGATCCGGTTCTTCTGCGCGGTGCGGCTCACGATGAGCACCAGCTCCTTCTCGTTCACCAGTTCCATGCCCAGAAAGGGAGCGGCCCCTTCCATGCCGGTGCCCTTTGCGTGGATCACGGTGCCGCCGCCGGCACCGGCTGCGCGGGCCGCGTCCATGATGGAGCCGGTGTAGCCCTGGTTTGCGATCACCAGCAGCAGTTCATAGCGGGTATCCTTCAAGGTACTCTCCTCCTTCCAGGTCAGGGTCTGGTGCTCCGTGAGGAACCCAAGGGCCCGTTTTCCGCCGATGCTGCTCAGCGGCACGGTGAATGCAATGCCGGTGCCCGGCACGTCGATGCGCATTTTGCGGCGCAGGTCCCGCTGCACCTCCTGCCAGGTCTGGGCTGTGACCACCGCCAGCAGCACAGCTTTTTCGGTCTTTTCCAGCCCCAGGGTGGAAAGGGTCTCCTGCACCGCCGTGCCGGTGCCCACCGTGCGCAGGGTCACGTTCACACCGTGGGCCTCATACAACTGCAGAAAGGCGTCGGCAGTGCGGCGGTCGGTGATGGTGCTCATCAGAAACAGCGAACTCACAGCGCTTGCCCTCCTTACAGTTCAATGATGTCATCATCCGGCCAGTCGGCATAGGCTGCCACCCCGGCCAGCGCGGGTTCGGCGGCACGGGCAGCCCTGCGCCGTCCGGTTTTGAGCTGAGCGGCAAGGCCCATCAGCTGCACCGTGATGAGCGGCGTCATGGCCACCATGGCCACCACGCCAAAGGCGTCCGTAACGATGTTGCCGCCCACGGCCACGCAGGCTCCCTGTGCCAGCGGCAGCAGGAAGGTGGCCGTCATGGGACCAGAGGCCACGCCGCCGGCGTCAAAGGCAATGGCGGTGAACAGCTTGGGCACCACAAAGGAGATGCCGATGGCCACCGCATAGCCCGGGATGAGGAACCACAGGATGGAAATGCCGGTGAGCACCCGCACCATGGCCAGCCCCACCGAAATGGACACACCCGCCGAGAGCGCCATGCCCATGGCCTGGGCCGAGATGGCACCATCGGTCACCTCTTCCACCTGTTTGTTCAGCACATACACCGCCGGCTCTGCCTTGACGATAAAGTAGCCGATGAGCATGCCGATGGGGATGATCACCCAGTGGTAGCTCTGCCCGGTCAGCACCTGCCCCAGATAGTTGCCCGCCGGCATAAAGCCGACATTCGCACCGGTGAGGAACAGCACCAGCCCCACATAGGTATAGGCCAGGCCCACCGCAATGCGGCCCAGCGTGCGTTTGTCCAGCCGCAGGGCCACGGCCTGGAACACCCCGAACATGACCACGATGGGCAGCAGCGAGGAAGCAATTTCCTTGATGTACTCCGGCAGCCCCTCATGGAACAGCTGCCACAGCTCCACCGAATCGCTCACCTCCGGCAGCACCGGCGGGATGTAGGTGCTGTCGGACGCGCGAAATGCGATGCCGAGGATCAGCACCGCCAGAATGGGGCCCACCGAGCACAGTGCCACCAGACCAAAGCTGTCGTCCGCCGCATGGCGGTCGCCGCGGATCGCCGACACGCCCACGCCCAGCGCCATGATAAAAGGTACCGTCATGGGGCCGGTGGTCACACCGCCGGAGTCAAAGGCCACGGCCAGAAACTCCCGGGGCACAAAGGCAGCCAGCACGAACACAAGGCCGTAAAATGCCACCAGCAGCGGCGGCAGCGCCACGCCCAGCAGCATGCGCAGGAACGCGACGGTGAGGAACAGGCCCACGCCCGCCGCCACCGAGAAGATCAGGGTCTGGTTGGGGATGGAGGGCACCTGATTGGCCAGCACCTGCAGGTCCGGCTCCGAAATGGTGATGAGGAACCCCAGCAGAAAGCCGACGCCCAGGATCACCGGAAGTTTGCGGCTCCGGGTGAGCACGGCACCCACACGCTCGCCCATGGGGGTCATGCTCATTTCTGCGCCCAGTGTAAAGAACATGATGCCCACCACGATGAGCACCGCACCCAGCAGAAAGCACAGCAGGATGCTGGGCGACACCGGCGCAATGGTAAAGCACAGCACCAGCACAATGGCCACAATGGGCAGCACGGCCTGCAGGGCTTCCAACAGTTTTTCCCGCAGTTTGGGGAGAGATGCTTTTAAAATCGCGTCCACCGCCTTTCCGTTCTGTACATTTTTGTGCAACGTATATAAAAAGTATACAAAGCAACTGCCGCCCCGTCAACCGACGGGGCGGCAAAGATACAGATAATTTACAATTCCTGCTTGGCCAGCACGTCGGAGGTGGGGGTCTGGAACACCGGGATGTCTGCATAGGGGTCGGCGGCATCATCGACCGGCAGGCTCTTCATGTAGGCGTCCATGGACTCGGCCACCTTCTTGGCCACAGCCACAGCCTCGACCACGGTGCGGGCACCCATCACGGCGTCGCCGCCGGCAAACACGCCCTCGCGGGTGGTGCTGCCGTCCTCACTGACGGTGAGCAGGCCCTTCTGGTTGGTCTCGATGCCGGTGGTGGTCTTGACAAGGTTGCTCTCGGAGCCCTGGCTCACCGACACGATAACGCCGGTGTGGGGGTAGAAGATCTCGCTGCCCTCCACCTGGGTAAACTTGCCGTCCTCGCCCTTGACGGTGTCGCGGCAGATGAGGCCGTTTTCCCGGATCTCCACAGGAGCCTTGCAGAAGCGGAAGCCCACGCCTTCCAGCTTGGCATAGCTCACCTCATATTCGGAGGCGCTGATGCAGCTCTCGTCGCGGCGGGCGTAGCAGGTCACATGACGGGCGCCGTTGCGGATGGCGGTGCGGGCGCAGTCCATGGCCGAGTTGCCCACGCCGATGACCGCAATGTCATCGCCCAGACGGAAGGCCTTGGAGTTGGCCAGATAGTCGATGCCAAAGGCCACGTTGCCCAGGCTCTCGCCCTTGATGTGCATGGCGTTGGCCTTCCACAGACCGGCACCGATGAATACGCTCTTGTAGCCGTCGCGGAACAGGTCGTCGATGGTGATGGTCTTGCCGATGGTGGTGTTGGGCCGTACCTTGATGCCCTTGAGCTCCAGATGGCGGTACTGGAAATCGTCCAGCACACTGTCCGGCAGGCGGTAGTTGGGGATGCCGTAGCGCATCACGCCGCCGATCTTGTCGCGGGCGTCAAAGATGGTCACATCGTAGCCCCAGCGTGCCAGCAGCACCGCAATGGTCAGGCCCGCCGGGCCGGAACCCACCACAGCCGCCTTCATGCCGTTCTTGGGGGCCGGGCCGGCGGTCATCTTGTTGGCGTAGGTGGTGGAGATGTAGTCCTCGATGATGGAAAAGTGCACCGGGTCGTGGCTGGGCATCCGGTTGCGGACGCAGTGGCCCTCGCACTGGTTCTCGTGGTTGCACACCAGACTGCACACGGTGGTGAGCGGGTTGTTTTCAAACAGCATCTGGCCTGCGGCGTCCATCTGGTTTGCCTTGAGCAGACGGATCACCTCGGGGATGTTGGTGTGGATGGGGCAGCCCTGCTGACACAGCGGCTTTTTGCAGCCCAGGCAGCGGTTGGCTTCGTCCAGAACATGAAGTGCCATGCGTTCCTCCTTGGATCGGCGGGGCCGATCTTCCTTCTTCTCACATGTTGTATCCAACATTGCATTGCTTTAATGATACACCCAATACGGCACGGTTACAAGAGCGGAATTGCTGATTTTTTGCCAGAATTTTTTGTCAATTCGTCAAAAAGATATTTTTTTGACGATATATTCCGCCCATCGGGGCCGGGTTTGCCCGGCACAGGGCCCCAAAGTCGCTGGCCGCTGCCTGTGCCGCCGCCATCCGGGCACCGTCGGGGCCGGTCTGGGCCAGCTTTGCCAGCGAGTGAGACACCGGAAGGGACACCTGCCCCAGCAGCGGCAGGGCGTCCTTCCGTGCTCCCAGCAGGTGCAGCGCCGGCGGCAGGGCCGGCACCGTGTCGGCCGTATAGCCCAATGCAGCATCCATGGCAAGGCGGCGCATCCGGGCCCGGGGGTAGCGCACCGTGGTCAGGGCATCCAGCAGCTGCGGCAGACTGGTGCTCTGTCGCACCGCATGTTCCAACCGGTGTTCCAGCCCTTCGGACACTCCGCGCACCGCTGCAAAAGGCTCCGGCTTTGCGCAGGCTGCCCGCAGCAGTGCCAGCTCACACCGGCCTGCCGCGTCAAAATCCGTATACGCGCCGTCATTTTCCGCCGTTTTATACAGTTCAAACGCCTTTTCCGGCACAAACGGGGCCACGGCCTCGGCTCCGCCCTCGGCCCAGAGAGCCCGCAGAGCGCTGGCACTGGCAAATTGCGCGTGACCGCTCTCCTCCAGCGTCTGCCCGTGGTTGGCCCCCCTGCGGGGCAGCGGCACCGGGGTCATGTCTGCCCCCTGCTCCAGGATGGCGCGGCAGTATTCCACGGCCAGGTTGTTGTTCGGCTGGCTCAGCAGCGCCGCCATGGCAGGGTCGGCCCCCACGGCCTGCACTGCCGCTTGCCGGGCTGCCGCAAAGCTGCGCGCCCCGGCGGCCAGCTGCTGCTTCAGTGCCGCGCGGTAGGCCGCACTGTTCAGCACCCGGGCGGTTTCCAGCAGCAGGGCAGTGTCCGGGGTCTCGGCCCCGAACACCAGGGCGTCGCACCCGGTGGCCGCCAGCAGATGCACCCCGGCCCGTGCAAAGGCCTCCGCCCCCGCGCAGGCCCAGGGGGCCGGCAAGGCAAACACGAGGTCGGCCCCGCACTCCAGCGCGGCGCGCACCCGCACGCTTTCCGGCAGCAGCGGCAGCGCTCCCCGCTGGGTCAGCCCGCAGCTCATGGCTACCGCCACACGCTGCGCCCCCAGCGCCCGCGCCTGCGCCAGCTGCCAGGCATGGCCGTTGTGGAAGGGGTCGTACTCCGCAATGATCCCCGCAAACTTCATCGTCATGCTCCTTTCCGGGCAAAAAGGGCCTCTCTCCGCCCCGGAAGATTGTTAAATTTATATCGTATATACAGAAAATCCAAGGGTTTTCCTGCATTTGTGGGCAGGGTGTACAAAAGCCTTGTACACAAGTTTTACCGCTTTGCCCGGATTGTGCCTTGAAAAGGCGTTGTTCCTATTATATAATAAACACAGGAATCTGTAAAATTCTGTCCGCAGATTTCCAAAAAACGGCGGGCAGAGCAAAAACATACAGGAGGCAACACAGATGAAAGTTCTGGTTATTAACTGCGGTTCTTCTTCCCTGAAGTATCAGCTGATCGATATGGACGGCGAGAAGGTGCTGTGCAAGGGCCTGTGCGAGCGCATTGGCATGGAGAGCAGCATGATCACTCACGAGGCCAACGGCCACAAGGCCACCACCCCGGCCATCTTCCCCACCCACACCGAGGCATTTGCTGAGGTCGTGAAGAAGATGACCACCGGCGAGGGCAAGTGCATCAATGACGTGAGCGAGATCGACGCCATCGGCCACCGCGTGGTGCATGGCGGCGAGAAGTTCAAGAGCAGCTGCCTGATCACCGATGAGGTCATCGAGACTCTGCGTGAGCTGAGCCCGCTGGCTCCCCTGCACAACCCCGCAGGCATCCTGGGCATCGAGGCCGCCCGCAAGGTGTTCGGCAACATCCCCATGGTGGCCGTGTTCGACACCGCTTTCCACAGCACCATGCCCCCGAAGGCTTACATGTACGCCATCCCCTATGAGTACTATGAGAAGTACGGCGTGCGCCGCTACGGCTTCCACGGCACCAGCC
>ERZ791809.1765-NODE-1765-length-10715-cov-5.835084_pt1 | contig 10715 bp, 10 predicted proteins | sample MGYA00509946_ERZ791809 | MGnify/ENA primary metagenome ERZ791809 (study PRJEB30046, sample SAMN00791993) | human gut metagenome | study: EMG produced TPA metagenomics assembly of the A metagenome-wide association study of gut microbiota in type 2...
GTTTTCCTTGAAAAAGGTGGGGTCTTTTACTTTTGCAAAATCAAATGCAGCCATATTATTCCTCATTTACCGTATTATGTGATTGAAAAAAATTCCTTCATCGTCCCCCAGAGGAGATGGGGATTCCTCTGGGGGAAGAGCAGATGAAGGAGAAAAAGTGGATGGCGGAAAGACAGAGAATTACTTCACCGCGCCGGTGATGCCCTCTGCGAACTGCTTCTGCAGAACGAAGAACACGATCATGGTGGGGATGGAGCAGAACAGAACGCCCATCATCAACATACCGTAGTCGATGGAGTAGCCGGACGCAATGTTGGCGATCAGCATCGGCATGGTCTGCGCACGGTTATCGGTCATAACGACCTTCGGCCACAGATAAGCGTTCCATGCGTTCATGAACGTGATGACCGCAGCCGCCGCATAGGTGGATTTCATGATGGGAACATACATCCGGAAGAAGATACCCGTTTCACTCAGGCCATCAATGCGCGCTGCCTGCATCAGATCGTTGGGGAAGTTGCGGGAGTTCTGTCGGAACATCATGATCAGGAACGGAGTGGAAATGCTGGGCAGGATGAACGCCCAGACGCTATTCAGCAAACCGGCTCTGGACATCATCTTGAACAAAGGAACCATCGTGGCGACCTGCGGCACCATCATGGCGAGCAGCAGGATGCTGAACAAGCGGTCCTTGTTCTTATCATGATACAACTCAAAACCAAATCCTGCAAGAGAGCAGACGAACATGGAGATCACGGTCTGCACGATCGCATACAGGAAGGAGTTGCCCATGGCACCTGCCAGATTCTGCGATGCGATCAGATTTTTGAAGTTCTGCATCGCATAGGTGCCGAACATGATCTTGCCGCGGGCAACATCCAGTGAGGTATTGGTCGCCGCAGAGATCATCCACAACAGCGGGAAAACCGAAAGGAACGAGATGATGATCAGGAAGAGGTAAGCAGGGATCAGTCTGCGCTGGATCATGTGCTTCTTGCCTTTTTCACGCTGCACAAGTGCGTGGGTTTCTGCTGTATTAGTCACGCTTGTCACCTGCTTTCATGCTGATAAAGGACAGGATGGCAACCATCACGAAGATGACGAAGGACAATGCCGAAGCATAGCCGAAGTTTGCAACGCCCTGACCCATGGAGTTGTTGTAGATGTAGTGCGACATGGTGATCGTTGCATTCGCCGGACCGCCGGCAGTCAGGTTGACCGACTCATCGAACAGCTGCAAGGTGCCGTTGATGGACATGATGGCGGTCATCACGATGGTGGGCATCAGCAGCGGAACCGTGATCTTCCAGAACGTCTGCCAGCCGTTGGCACCGTCAATTTTGGCTGCTTCGTACACCGAGTAGTCGATGTTCTGCAAACCGGCCAAGAAGAACACCATGTTGTAGCCCGTCCAACGCCAGATTAGAGCCAGAATAATGATGATCTTTGCGCTGGTGGGATTGCCGAGGAAGTTGTAGTGCGTTTGCAGGATGCCCAGCTTGCACAAAACCGTGTTTACCAGACCGTCCGTTGCAAACAGGGATTTGAAGATCAGGGAGTACGAAACCAGAGAAGTTGCACAGGGCAGAAATACGCAGGTGCGGAAGAATCCCTTGAACTTCAAATCGTGATTGTTCAGCAGCTGTGCCAGCAGGATCGCCAGGATCAGCATGATCGGAACTTCCACGACCAGATACAGGAAGGTGTTTCCCATCGAGCGCAGGAACAGTGCATCCTTGAACATTCGGGTATAGTTGTAGGTCAGCGGGCTGGCCCACTTCATGTTTGCACTGGAACCCGTTTTCAGGGAGGTCAGAAAACCGTTGATGATGGGGATAAAACTCATGATGGTAATAAGAACCGTGCCGGGCATCAGGTAATACCAGCCCGCACGACGCTGTTTTGCCATCAGAGAACCGCTTTTTTCGTTCTTCAATGTCAAACCCTCCTTCGGATGAATCAGAAGGTCTTAAAGACCCATCTCGAAGCGGAGCTGCTGTTCAGCATTTGCCAGTTCATCGTCCAGCTTGGAGCCGTTGACGGTGTTGATGATAGCAGTGATCAGGTAAACGCCGGCGCGGAAGTGGTAATCGCTCTGCTCGATCACAGGAACATGAGAACCCATCTCAACGATCTGCTTGTAAATCGGCTCATTGTTGAAGAACTCAACGCCCTCGTTGTAAACATCGGAGTCCGCACACTTCAGAACCGTGGTGACAACGCCGCCGTCACGCAGGGCGTTATCATAGGTCTGGGTGCTGCCGCCGAAGGTGTATGCGAGGAAGGACTTTGCCAGATCAACATTGCCGCAGTTGGCAGTGATGTACAGGCCGCAGCCGCCATTGGAGGCATAGCCCTCGCCGCCGTCCAGCGTAGGAATGGTGGTGATCTCCCACTTGCCGGAGTTCTCGGTGACAGCCTCCATGGTGGGGATGATCCAGTTGCCGTTCAGCACACCGGCGACCATGTCGCCCTGAATGCTCTGGTCGATGTAGTCGCTCCAGCTGTTTGCCAGATAGCAGGCCTTGCGCTTGCCCATATCCACGATGGTCTCGCAGACACGATGCAGCGTTTCGTTCTCGGTGATCCAAGGCTCTCCGTCCTTGAACTCGGCAACGCCCTCGGACTGCATCATCATGTAGACCAGATCGCCGCCGTCTGCGCTGGTGGAGAACAGGTATTTGCCGGTCTTTGCGTAGACCTGCTCACCAATATCGGTCAGATCGGACCACTTGATGCCGGTCATATCGTCCACGGTCTTGCCGACTTCAGCCAGCAGGTCGGTGCGGTATGCAAAGATAACCGTGCTGTTGTCCACGGGAACGCCGTAATGGACACCGTCTACGATGGAGTAAGACAGCTTTTCCTTGCTGAAGCCGTCCCAGTCAATGTCCGCGCCCTCCACGGGAACAAAGGCATCCGGGTAGTCGGCAACATAACGCTGGATGTAGTGGTCCTGGAACTGCACGATGTCGGGCAGATTGGAATAATCGTGCGCGGAACCTGCCAGCGTGATGGCATTCTCAATGTCACCGCCGCCGGACTGCTCGATCACCTCCAGCTCAAACTCCGGGTCAACATTCTCCTTGTAGTCTGCGGCAGCGGCGTTCAGAGCGGGGATATTGAAATTCTTATCCCATGCGTAGGCAGTCAGCTTGTGACCACCGGGCTGAGAACCGCCAACACTTGCACCGCCGGAAGCGGCAGTGGAAGAACCAGAGCCGCCACCGCAAGCGGTCAGGGCTGCAGCTGCACCTGCAGCAGCCATAACGGACAGAAATGCGCGACGCGAGATCTTTTTCATAATGCCTTCTCCTTCATTCATGAAACCTTGAAAACGTTGACGAATCCGAGAAATTTGGAGAAAGAATTGAACGCATTCACAAATTGAACAATTCTTTTCTCCAAAGCCTCGTTTGTTATAGTCATTGTAACAGGTTTTGCGATTGAAATGCGGGTGCATCCAATCAAAAAACACGCAGATTCAATCAGAATCCAGCCGTGTTTCTGCACACAAAACGATGGTTTCGTCAGCTTGCCCAAAGAAGAAAGGTTTTCTTTGGCACAATGCTAAGAAGTCTTTCTCTTATGGATCGGAGGGATGCTTCCATCCTTTCTTGGCAGAGATCTTCTTGTCCAATACCCGACCGCGGTAGTCGCTGTTGTTTTTCTTATACTGGTATGGCGAAACACCCATGATCTTCTGAAAATTGCGGTTGAAGGAGGAAACATCCTGATATCCGACCCGCAGAGCAACCTCCGTCATGGGATAATTGGTGGAATTGAGCAGTTCATAGGCTTTCTGGATTCGTACCATCGTCAGATATTCAACTGGCGACATATTGAGATATTCTTTGAACTTACGGCGCAGCTGCGCCTCGCTCAAGGAACAGATGGACGCAAGATCTTCCCCGGAGATTGGATTCATATAGTGCATCCCGATGTATTCAATGGCGGGCATGATCTGCTGCAGTCCAACCGTCATGGGGCGGATATGGTTTTTCTTCTCCGTATAGCTGCGGGTGATCAGGAGCAGCAGCGATGTCATAAGATTCTGTTCCACGGCTTTATGGTACTCATGCTTTGTCTGGCATTCGTTCAGCACCATGGTAATAAGCCGTTCCAGTTCTACTGCATCCTCTTGCGGAAGGCATAGAGCCTCACTGGAGAGCCGGTGCAGAACAGACTCTACAAACAGCGGGTCGTTTGGAAAGGCGCTGTTCAGGATTCCGGCAGGATCAAAGAAGAGATATTCCCATGAGTTCAGGCTTTTATCCCGGCTCAAGGTCGTGTGCAGACAGTTTGCGGGAACCACTGTAACTGCACCATCGGTATAGTCGATGTGCCGATCTTCCAGAACCATGAGACCCTGTCCCCAGCGGCAGATACCGATCTCCATAACATTGTGGAAATGGACATCCTCGGCATAGGTGCCATAGGTGCAGACCCAGTCCTCTCCTGTGATGGCCTGCACCAGCTCACCCTCCGGCAGTTCATAGTAGCGGTAGCTGATCCTTGGCTTATTTGCTTCCTTGTTAGGTTCCATATACTTCCTTTCTCCACACAATATAAGGCGTTGCGCAGGACGCAATACCTATTATAGATTATAGAGGCTTCCGCCGGAATGTATATGGAGACAATACAACAAAATATGCACAAAATCACTGGAATTTGTCAAAAGTGTTTATGGAGAGAGGTCGGCTTATTATAATGAACGTGCAGATTTCTACCTCTGGCTGTGTTTTATGCGTCTGCGGAGAGAAAACAGTATCTTGCAAGGATTCGCTCCATTGCCGAAGGCGGCTGTGCCATGATCATCGTTGGCGATGTTCAAATACATTAAATGTCTGGGCGGATTGATGGCACATCAGGGAACCCGCTGCGTTTATGATGCTTTGCGAGAAAAAGAAGCAAAAAAAGCATAAGCGAATTTAACAATAATATACTGCGCCTGTTATAAAAGAGAACGATTTGCAAAAAAAGAGGGCTACAAGATGCTGATTGAAAATGCAATCCACAGCCAACAAGTTTACGACCCCACGGATGATTCCATCATGGCAGAGCAGGAACTTTGCATGGAACGGCTGTATGATTACAATCATACCCGCCCTTCCGAACACGTAAAACGGGCGCGGCTTTTGAAAGAAATTCTTGCAGAGTGCGGCGCAGGCTCAGATCACATCCAAAGAAAAACAGGAAGTTCCGTTGGAGAACTCCCTGCCTTACTTATCGCGTGTGGATTTTTGCAGGGTGCGTCCGGGTGAGCGCACCCTGTTTTTGTTATTTAAGCGTTCAAAGCTGTACTCAGTTCATAGACCTTATCAAACTGTTTCTTCCGTTCCGGAGTCAGGTGGTGACTAATAAGGATCAGCGTCAGGTTTGGATTGGCTAGCAGGCTCTTTTCCACAAGGTCAGCGTTCTGTGCATCCAATGCGCTTGTGCCTTCATCCACCAGCAGGATAGAACGATTATGAATTAAGGCACGCGCAATCGCAACTCGTTGTTTTTGACCGCCTGAAATATTACATCCTCCCTCGCCCACGAGGGTATCCAACCCATTCGGCATAGACATCAGATCATTTTCAAGTGCGCTGTCATGGATGGCGTTTCTTAACTGTTCTTCCGTAAACTCTTCGCCCAACAGAATGTTTTCGCGGATAGACGCATTGAACAAGAATACATTTTGCTCAATGTAACTCATCTGCTGTTGAAGCTGCTCCGTGGCAACCGTATGAATATCGATATCGTCAAAACAAACGCATCCTGTGTAGTCTGGGAGCCATCCCAGTAAAATTTTCAGAAGAGTACTCTTTCCACATCCAGAAGGTCCTGTCAAAGCATACTTTTTTCCTTTTTCAAAACTGAATGAAGCATGATTCAGAACAGTTTTCTTACCATAGTTGAACGAAAGATTCTCGACAGAAATCGAACGTGAAAATGCCGGTAGACTTTTCTTATTGTCATGCGAGACGGTATCTCTGTGATTAGACAGCTTTTCAAAATAAGGCTTTCCAGAAGTCAATGATAGCTGAAGATTTACTAGCTGCTTTAATCCGTTATATACATTGGAGCAAATCGTTGAAACACTTACCATAACGGAAAGGTTTAAGATTCCCATCAAAATCAAAATACCAGCCAATAAGCGAACCGAAACTTGAAAAACAACGCTAAGAAAGCCCATTCCGTTTCCAATAGCACTTTTTAGCACCTTCAAATGATACCTTGGGGTTTCCATTTGCTCATTTGCAGTTTCTGTTCCGCAAACCATTCGATCTTTTTTTCCAAAAGACCGAAGAACATCGTATCCCGCCAAAAGCTCCTTAAATTGGCTGACTGCTTGGCCTGAAGCCTAGAGCAAATATTTCCGGCATTTTCCAGCTTCTGATTGAAAATCCGGGGTAAAAGAACCATCAGAATACCAAAGATAATTGATACGACAAGTAAACTCCAGTGAAGATAAAAAAGCGCAATCAAGCTGGAAACAATCTGCGCCAGAACACCAAACATACCAAAAAGAGGCTCCCAGCCTAGCTGCTCCATTTGCGCTATATCATTCGTGAATCCTGATAAATAAGATCCGCTTTCTTCTGCATGGTATTCAGAATAGCTTTTTTTCAAAAGCATTTCAACCATATCTTTTCGTTCCAACTCGTTGATTTGATGCTGTGCTCGGTAATGAAAAACCGTTTCCATATGAGATGCCAGAAAGCTGATTGCCCAAACTCCCAAATGCGCAACCAGTCCAAAAAGGAAAAGCTGCGTATCCTGTGCCAATAGACCATCCAGCATCTTCATGGAGGCAAGAGCCGCAAAAACTTCAATACTATATGAAATCACTTGACACAGAATCGTCAAAAACGAATTTTTCCATGTTTTCTTAATGTAATACAGCATACCATTTCCCTCTTAGTAGATTTTTAGTGATACACTGGAGCAAGTCGAAGCTGCGAGACCATCAATTAAAGTTTTCTTTTTGCAGCGCATATTAAAACAGGTGAGAAGCTCTTTGCAGCAGAAACATTTTTCTTGAAGAGTTGAATGCCACCATTGGTAGTTTGCATTTTCATTCAAAACAACGCCCTTAGAAGAATCGACATACCCGATGAGATTTTGTGGATGATCAAGTGCTGCTGTACATTTTTCGATTTTCCCGGCTGCTCGAAAAACCATGCTATATCTATAACTGGCATAGCAAATTCTTGAAAAAACTCCTTGTGCACCATTTGCACACTTCATTCCGATTTTTTCGATGTATTGAATAGTCTACTGCAAAAGGATTTGAAATCCCATATCGTCTCATGTTATGCGGTAGGTTCCCACAATAGGGAAGCCACCGCCTTTGTTGATTATCGGACGAGCCAGCCGTAATCCTGTCTGCAATCTACCACATAATCTGCATAAACCGTATTATCTACGATCTGGAAGATGAGCATATAGCGTTTTTCAAACAAGATGAATCGGTAAGCATTTTTAGGAATGTATTCGCCTTTGAGCCACGGGCAGCGCTGCGGCATCTGCTCCAAAGATTTTGCAGCCTTTTCAAATTCGACCGTAAGCCGCTCTGCTGCCGCAGGGCTGGCCTGTGCCAGAAATGCGGCATGGGACACCAGCATCTGAGAGGCCCGTGCTGACACGATCACGCGATATTTATTTTGCTGCTCCATGTCCGGCGGCCTCCTTGATCGCACTGCGCATCATGGAAGTGACCTCGTCGATCGAATAGCCCTCGCTTCCACGCATCCGGTCCTCTTCCACGGAAAGTAGCTCTTCGCGGAGCTTCAGCATTTTTTCACGGCGGTTGTAGGTTTCGATGTCCATGACGACCAAGTCACCCTCGCCGTTCTTGGTGAGAAAAATCGGCTCGGCGGTTTCTCTGCACAAATCAGCAATCTCATTGTAGTTCTGGCGAATCGCTGCGGATGGACGGATATTCATAAAAGCACCTCCTGCTCCTATGTGACCTATACATAATAGTAAAATTCTAATTATATTATATCCATATTGTACAATATAGTCAACTGAGCTATAATGAATTGTATTTGCTTTCAGAAGAAAAGGGTTAAATATAGATCTCAGCGCACTTTAGCACTCGCATCTGCGCTGGCGTAATTGTTTGTTGTTCTCGTGGAACCGCCCAATAAGAATCCAGAAATTCCAGAAACTCGTTATAAACTGAAACTGGTTGCGATTATACTTCATGGTTGTGGTCATGGGAATATGCGTTAATGGCGGTTCAGTATAAACCGGTACGTTCATCGTTACCCTGTCATAAGCCCGGAGTTTCCCTGCAAACAAAACATTCCGACATAAAAGGACGCTGCCGCCTCTGGGTGAGAGGTTGCAGCGTCTGGACGAAGAAGCCGCCGAAGTGGTGCGCCATATCTTCTCCCTCAAGCTGGAGGGATATGGGCCTTATAATTCATACTTTGCCCCTGGAATGTTGCTATATGCAGGTTGGTTGAAGTTTATAATTCATATATAAAAGACCAGCGCCACTCAAAGTTTCTGGTCTTTCGCATGATGATTAATTGTTAATTCTCCTTTAATGAAGCAATCCATGCTTGGATTGCCTCCACCAGTACATACTGCTGACGCAAAACAGCCATACCTGTTGCGGGAATACTGGGGTCATTTTCTTTTTTCTGTATATTATGTTCCAGATAGGATTTTAAAGTACAAATATTTTCCTCAATTTCTGCTATACACGATTTTTGTTTTTCAGGTGGCAAGGAATCCAAATTCACAATAACAGCGTTGAAATCCAGAAAAATATTAATAGGCTTTCCAGAAATCTCAAACATGAGCCGTTCAAATTCTGCTTCTCCGGCTTCCGTCAGGGAATAAATCGCTTTTTCTGGCATCTTCCCTTCCTTTACGATTTCGCCTTGGATTAGCCCCTTTTCTTCTAACTGAATGGCTTTTTTATAAATGGATGGAGTGCTGATTTTTACCCATTTGGATATGTTTCTATATTCTACTAACTTTTGAATATCGTAGGCGCTCATTGGTTCCTTTTTCAATATTCCCAACACGATTAAATCTATGGTTGCCATGTGGAATCATGCCCTTTCGTTATGTTTTCTGAATAAAAGAACACCGTCAAATTCACTATAAAATATAGTATTGTATTTTATACTTTTTGTCAAGATAAATTGTCTCACCTCTTGACACATACTATAAATTATAGTACTATTATTTATACGGTGTAGTACTATAACCTACACTACTGTAAATTATACCTGAAGAAACGAAAGGAGTTTTAACAATGAATGAACGTAACAACAAACTTGAGCTTTTGGGCAGTGCGCCTATCCCCAAAGCTCTGATGGCTCTCGGCATACCGATTATGATTGGGATGTTGATCAATGCACTCTATAATCTGGTGGATGCCTATTTTGTGGCTGGTTTGGGCAAAAGTCAAATGGGTGCTATTTCTATCGTATTTCCATTGGGACAAGTTGTGGTTGGTTTAGGTCTTATGTTCGGTAACGGAGCCGCATCCTATCTGTCAAGACTATTAGGGCGCGGAGATAAAGATACCGCCGATAAAGTGGCAAGCACTGCACTGTATAGCAGTATTCTGATTGGTGCTATTATCATTCTACTTTCTACGATTTTCCTTAAACCAATTTTGGGAATGTTGGGCACGACAGAAACGATTATGCCGTATGCCTTGACATACGCAAGAATTTATGTGCTGTCCTGTATTTTCAATGTGTTTAATGTAACAATGAACAATATTGTAAGTAGCGAGGGTGCAGCAAAAACGACCATGTGTGCCTTGCTATTGGGAGCCGTATTGAACATCGGATTAGACCCTCTTTTCATTTATACTTTGGACATGGGAGTAGAAGGTGCAGCAATCGCCACAGCAATTTCGCAAATGGTATCCACACTTGTTTATCTAACCTATGTTCTTCGCAAAAAAAGCGCATTTTCCTTTAGTGTAAAAGTGTTTTCTCCTACGGGACAAATGATGGCGGAAATTTTGAAAATTGGAATTCCCACTTTAGTGTTCCAACTGCTGACAAGTCTTTCAATTGCGCTGATTAACCGTGCGTCCAGCAATTATGGCGATTCGGTCATTGCAGGCATGGGGGCAGTCACGCGAATTACTTCTATGGGAACGCTTGTTGTCTTTGGATTTCTGAAAGGGTTTCAGCCTATTGCCGGATTCAGCTATGGGGCAAAGAAGTTTGATCGCCTGCGCGAAGCAATCAAAACCTCAATCATTTGGTCTACAAGTTTCTGCTTAGTCGTAGGTTTGGTGATGGCTGTTTTTTCTACGCAGATTATCTCTCAATTTACTAAGGGAGATACTCAAATGATTTTAGTGGGTCAAAAATCACTGTTTGCAAATGGGATCACATTCATTCTTTTTGGTTTTTACACGGTTTACTCCTCTTTGTTTCTTGCCTTGGGTAAAGGTGCGGCAGGTTTCTTTTTGGGAGCATGTAGACAAGGCATCTGCTTTGTTCCTGTCATTTTGCTGCTGCCTATGGTATGGGGAATGAACGGAATCCTATATGCCCAACCCATTGCAGATGTGATTTCCGTAGTAATCACTGTATTTATGGCGTTACACCTTCATCGGGAATTGTCTATGGCTGAAAAACAGGTTATGTCCAATTCGGAAATGTAAAGAGGCGAAGAAAAAACGTCAGCTTGCCATACGGCAGAAAAAGAAGAAAGCCAAGCACAGAGGAAGATAAGAT
>ERZ791809.1766-NODE-1766-length-10714-cov-3.140069_pt1 | contig 10714 bp, 6 predicted proteins | sample MGYA00509946_ERZ791809 | MGnify/ENA primary metagenome ERZ791809 (study PRJEB30046, sample SAMN00791993) | human gut metagenome | study: EMG produced TPA metagenomics assembly of the A metagenome-wide association study of gut microbiota in type 2...
CTCTTCGTCATTCAGAAGATAATCAACAGGGACCTCGAATAAATCTGCGATTGCCGTCAGCTTTTCATGAGAAGGCTGGCGGCCCTTTTTTTCGTAACCTGCAATAGCAGAGCGGGAGACATGGATACAGTCAGCAACATTTTTCTGAGTCATATTAAATTTTTTGCGTAATTTGCGTAGCTTCTGACCGAATGACACTTGCCAGGTCTCCTTTCTTTTGTATTTTTGGTATATTTTACCAAGTGTTATGTGAAAAAAAGATAAGTGTGGCGGATGTAAACAAAAAGTAGCGAAAAAGTTCCGTTCTGGAACATGAGAATACCCGTTGACACTGTCTGGAAAAGAATCTATAATTTAGTTATGATAGAAAAGAAGAAAAGTGAGAGGATTATAAGAGTATGATTATAGCAGGCAATGATGAGGCAAAAAGAAGTAAGATATGGCGAGTGGTTACCCTTGTATCCTCAGTGCTGATCATTTTAATCGCAGTATATCTGCTGACGAGAATGTTCACGACTAATCCAGTAGTAGGAAACTGGGAAAGTGAGGATGCAACGATTGCGCTAAAGATTGAGAAGAACGATACGATTCAGGTAGATATCACGGATATTGCGGAGAATACAGATGCAGCCGTAGAGATGAATTACAGCGTAGATATGAAGTCAAAGATTATTACCATCACAAAAGATGAGGAGCAGATTGACAAGGCAGTTGAGAAAGCGGACGGTGCATATACAAAAGAAGATCTGGAGAATGTACTGGATGATCTGGATTCATCTTTTTCATACAGCATAGATGGCAATCAGCTGACACTTACAGAACGAGAATATGGGGAACAGTTCACGTTCATCAGAAAGTAGGCATCAGACAAAAGAAACCTAAAACGAAAAAATCAGAAAATCTGCCGTGTGGCAGGTTTTCTGCATGTGAAGGAGCAAAAATCATGTACAGAGATCACACGAAAGAAGTTCAGATTGGAAATGTTACGATCGGAGGAGGTAATCCGATCAGAATACAGTCAATGACAAATACGAAGACGGAAGATGTGGAGGCGACTGTTGCCCAGATTCTTGCTCTCGAGAAGGCCGGCTGTGAGATCATCCGCTGCGCTGTGCCGAATATGGATGCAGCGAAAGCAATTGGTGAGATCAAGAAGCAGATTCATATTCCACTTGTGGCAGATATTCATTTTGATTATAAGCTGGCGATTGCAGCGATTGAGAACGGGGCAGATAAGATTCGTATTAATCCGGGTAATATTGGAGATGAGCAGAGAGTCCGTGCTGTTGTTGAAAAAGCAAAAGAGTACGGTGTTCCAATTCGTGTTGGTGTGAATAGTGGATCACTGGAAAAGCATCTGGTAGAGAAGTATCATGGGGTGACTGCAGAGGGACTTGTAGAGAGTGCCCTGGACAAAATACAGCTTATCGAGGAGATGGGATATAATAATCTTGTAGTCAGTATCAAATCTTCTGATGTTATGATGTGTGTAAAGGCACATGAACTGATCGCCAAGAAATGCCCATACCCATTACACGTAGGAATTACAGAGGCAGGAACATTATTGGCAGGTAATATAAAATCCTCAGTAGGTCTTGGACTGATTCTGGGACAGGGAATCGGAGATACAATCCGTGTGTCACTGACTGGATCACCACTAGAAGAGATCAAGACAGCGAAGATTATTTTAAAGACACTGGGACTTCGCACAGGTGGAATTGAGGTTGTATCCTGTCCGACATGCGGAAGAACCCAGATTGATCTGATTGGACTTGCAAATCAGGTCGAAGAGATGGTTGCAGATATCCCACTGGACATTAAGGTCGCAGTTATGGGCTGTGTGGTCAATGGACCGGGAGAAGCAAAAGAAGCAGATATTGGAATTGCCGGAGGAAAGGGAGAAGGACTCCTGATCAAAAAAGGCGAGATTGTAAAGAAAGTAAAAGAAGAGGAACTATTAGAGACATTGAGACAGGAGCTGTTGCATTGGAATGAGTAAACCGTTCTTTGAAGTATTCCCTACGTTAAAGGCAGGGGAAGATATATGTAATATGTTCGAAGGAGCGCAGGTATTAAAAGTGACGACCAACTCTGACCGGACATTTTTAAGAGTACATATAGTAAGTCGTCATCTGATTCAGAAAACATTGGTATACGAGATGGAGCACCTGATCAAGAACCAGCTTTTCGGAAGAAGTGCCGTGCAGGTAGAGATTCGAGAAAAGTATGAGCTGTCCGGACAGTACACGCCAGAGAATGTGATGGCGGAGTATCTGGACAGCTTTCTTGCGGAGCTGGATACAAGAAGTGTTGTAGAACGCAATATGCTGCAGAATGCGAAATGTACCTTTGAAGAAGGAAATATTCTTTGCATGCAGTTAATCGACACTGTTATTGCGCAAGGAAAAAAAGATTCTCTGACAGATTATTTAAAAGGTGTGTATGCAGACCGTTTCGGATTGCCCATTGAAATTCGTGTCATGTATAAAGAACCAAAAGAAAGTACTTTGAAATACAATGATATGCGTCTGCAGCAGGAAGTAGACAGTATACTGGATCAGGTTGAGGCTGTACAGAAGCAAAAAGAGGAAAAAAAGCAGGAAAAAGAAGCAAAGTCTGGGGAAAAAGAAACATCTGGAAGCGGACAAGGTGGAAAAAATTCCAGAGACGGAAAAAATTCTGGCAGTCCTGCAAAAGGTGGATTTTCAAAAGGCAGTGGATTCCAGAAGGGTGGATTTCGTGATAAGAAGGTGTTTGTGAAATCTGCGAAGATGGATCTTGATGAGTCAGGTTTGATTTACGGACGTCCATTTGACGATGAGCCGATTGAACTGTCAACCGTGATTGGTGAGATGGGAGAAATTACATTTCGTGGAAAAGTCATTAGCTTTGATACAAGAGAAATCCGCAATGAAAAGACCATTGTCATGTATGCAGTGACAGACTTTACTGATACGATCATGGTCAAGATGTTCGTGCGTAATGATCAACTTGCAGATGTACTGGCTGAAATTAAAATGGGTGCATTCCTGAAAATTAAAGGCGTGACCAATATTGATAAATTTGACGGCGAACTTGTCATTTCTTCTGTGTTTGGAATTAAGAAAATTTCTGATTTTACAGAATCCAGAAAAGACAATGCGGTAGAAAAGAGAGTGGAGCTCCACTGTCATACGAAAATGAGTGACATGGACGGAGTTTCCGAGGTCAAAGATCTTGTAAAGAGAGCACATGACTGGGGGCATAAGGCAATTGCGATTACAGATCATGGTGTGGTACAGGCGTTCCCGGACGCGAATCATTATATTGAGACACTGGATAAAGACGATCCATTTAAAGTTATTTATGGTGTGGAAGGATATCTGGTCGATGATTTGCAGGATGTGGCAGTCAATGAGAAAGGTCAGTCTTTAAAAGGAACCTATGTTGTATTCGATCTGGAGACGACGGGATTTAGTTCGGCAAAAGATAAGATTATCGAAATTGGTGCAGTTAAAGTTGAGAACGGAGAAATTACGGATAAGTATAGTACATTTGTGAATCCGAAGATTCCGATTCCATTTCGAATCACACAGCTTACAAGCATTACTGATGAGATGGTTATGGAATCACCGGAGATTGAGACAATTCTCCCACAGTTTCTAAAGTTCGTAGGAGATGCAGTGCTGGTAGCGCACAATGCCAGTTTTGATGTGAGCTTTATCGAAGAAAATTGCAGGCAGCAGGGCATAGAACCGGATTTTACTTCTGTAGATACGGTGGGACTTGCCCGTGTATTATTACCGACACTTTCAAAATTTAAGCTAAACGTTGTGGCAAAAGCACTGAATATTTCTCAGGAACATCACCATAGAGCAGTGGATGATGCCAGAGTTACCGCAGAGATTTATGTGAAATTTATTCAGATGCTGGAAGAACGTGGAATCGAGACATTGGATCAGATGAATCATTTTGGCGCGCACAACGCGGAAGCAATCCGTAAGATGCCGTCTTACCATGTCATTGTTCTGGCAAAGAATGATATTGGACGCGTGAACCTTTATACATTGATTTCCAAGTCACATCTGGAGTATTTTGGACGTCAGCCGAGAATGCCAAAGAGCGAAGTGTTAAAATACAGAGAGGGTCTGATTATTGGAAGTGCTTGTGAAGCAGGAGAATTGTATCAGGCAATACTGGGAGAAAAATCTGCAGAGCGGATTGCCAGAATTGTTAATTTTTATGATTATCTGGAAATACAGCCACTTGGAAATAACCGGTTCATGATTGATAGTGATCGTGTGGAGAAGGTTCAAAGTGAGGAAGATTTACGTGAGATCAACCGTGAGATCATCCGCCTTGGAGAACGGTTTGATAAGCCGGTCGTGGCGACCTGTGATGTGCACTTTATGGATCCGGAAGATGAAGTGTACCGCCGTATCATTATGGCAGGAAAAGGATTCAAAGATGCAGATCAGCAGGCACCGTTGTATTTGCATACGACAGATGAAATGCTGGAGGAGTTTGAATACCTTGGTTCAGCAAAAGCAAAAGAAATTGTCATTGACAATCCCAATATGATTGCGGATATGGTGGAAAAAATATCACCAGTCCGCCCGGATAAGTGTCCACCGGTCATTCCAGATTCAGATAAAACGCTTCGTAAAATCTGTTATAACAAGGCACATTCTATGTATGGAGATCCGCTTCCGGAGATTGTTACAGAGCGTCTGGAACGTGAGCTTAATTCCATTATTTCCAACGGATTCGCCGTTATGTATATTATCGCACAGAAATTGGTGTGGAAATCTAACGAGGACGGATATCTTGTAGGATCCCGTGGTTCGGTAGGATCTTCTTTTGTTGCGACCATGGCTGGAATTACAGAGGTAAACCCATTAAGCCCACATTACTATTGCCCGAAGTGCCACTACAGTGATTTTGAATCCGAAGAAGTACGAGCTTACGCAGGGGGCTGTGGATGGGATATGCCGGATAAGGAGTGCCCGGTGTGCAAAACCAGGCTTGTAAAAGATGGATTTGATATTCCGTTCGAAACATTCCTTGGATTTAAAGGAAATAAAGAGCCAGATATCGATCTGAACTTCTCAGGAGATTATCAGAGTAATGCCCATAAATATACGGAAATTATTTTCGGAGCCGGACAGACGTTCCGTGCCGGAACGATTGGTACGTTGGCGGATAAGACAGCATTTGGGTATGTAAAGAACTATTTTGAAGAGCGGGGAACAAGAAAGAGAACTTGCGAAATTGACAGGATTGTTCAGGGATGTACCGGTATCCGCAGAAGTACCGGACAGCATCCGGGAGGAATTATTGTACTTCCTCACGGGGAAGATATCAACTCATTCACTCCGGTGCAGCATCCGGCAAATGATATGACGACTGATATTATTACGACACATTTTGACTATCATTCCATCGACCACAACTTGTTAAAATTGGATATTCTGGGTCATGATGATCCAACCATGATCAAGGCACTTGAGGCATATATCAGTTCGCCTGCTATGGAAAATGAGTACAATGAGACGGATCATCCATTTGTAGCAACAGATATCCCTCTGGATGATCAGGGGGTAATGTCTTTATTCCATGATACATCGGCACTTGGAATTACACCAGATGATATCGGGGGATGTCCGGTAGGATGTCTTGGAATTCCGGAGTTCGGAACGGATTTCGTAATCCAGATGGTAGTAGATACAAAACCACAGACACTTTCAGATCTGATTCGTATTTCCGGATTGTCCCATGGAACGGACGTATGGCTGAACAATGCGCAGGATCTGATTAAGAGCGGTAAGGCAACCATTTCTACAGCAATCTGTACCCGAGATGATATTATGACATATCTGATCAACAAAGGACTGGATAGTGAGGAATCCTTCACGATCATGGAGCGAGTGCGTAAAGGTACCGTTGCAAAAGGAAAATGTAAAGATTGGCCGGAGTATAAAAAAGATATGTTGGAACATGATGTGCCAGAGTGGTACATTGGTTCCTGCGAGAAAATTAAATATATGTTTCCGAAAGCCCATGCGGCAGCCTATGTCATGATGGCATATCGTATCGCCTATTGTAAGGTAAATTATCCGCTGGCATACTATGGAGCATATTTTGGAATCCGTGCAGATGCATTTTCTTATGAAATTATGTGTCAGGGCAAGGAAAAACTGCAATACTATATTGATGATTATACAAGACGGTCTGATTCTCTCAGCAAAAAAGAACAGGATACAATGAAGGACATGCATATTGTTCAGGAAATGTATGCGAGGGGATATGAATTCCTGCCAATCGACATTTATCGCGCAAAAGCAACAAAATTCAGCATCATAGACGGAAAGCTGATGCCACCGTTTTCCAGCATTGACGGAATGGGAGAGAAGGCTGCAGAAGCGGTGGAGGAAGCGGCAAAAGATGGTCCATATCTGTCCAAAGATGATTTTAGAAACCGTACGAAAGCAAGTAAGACGGTTGTAGATTACATGGCAGATTTAGGACTTTTAGGAGACCTTCCGGAGTCCAATCAGTTGTCATTATTTGATCTTTAACAGACAAAATGGCAAAAAATGGACAGAAAAAAGGTATACTTATAAAAGTATGTTAAAATTAAAATAATGCTTTTCAAACGCCATATTTTGTAGTAATATAATGAAGCGGAACACAATATCTTGTGATTTTGAAGAAGCTAAATAGTTTCTTACCGGAGTGAGTGTGAATTGTGGAACACAAGATGTTGTGGTGGATCCGAAAAGCAGAAGAACAAAGATATATAAGAAAGGCGTGAGACATGAAGATGTTAGTGAAGACGAAAGTAATCAAAAGAAATGGAGAGGAAGTCGGCTTTGATCTGGAAAAGATCGAGAATGCAATCCGCGCAGCTAATGAAGAAGTTGATAATATTTACAAACTGAATGAATTTCAGGTCCGGGCAATTGCAGATGATATTGCAGGACAGGTAAAAAAATCAACTCACGCTATACATGTAGAAGACATTCAGGATATGGTAGAGACTGGAATTATGGGAATGCGTGGCTATGAAGTGGCACAGAAGTATGTGCGCTACCGTTATAAACGTGAATTGGCAAGAAAGTCCAATACAACAGATAACGGGATCCTTGCACTGATTGATAATATTAATGAAGAAGTCAATCAGGAAAATTCCAATAAGAACCCGGTGATCAACTCCACGCAGAGAGATTATATGGCAGGAGAAGTAAGTAAAGACCTTTCCAAGCGTGTGCTTCTTCCGGAAGAGGTTGTAGAAGCACACGAACAGGGAATCATTCATTTCCATGATTCAGATTATTTTGCACAGAAAGAGCACAACTGTGATCTGATCAATCTGGAAGATATGCTTCAGAACGGAACCGTCATCAGTGAGACAATGATCGAGAAACCACACAGCTTCTTTACGGCTTGTAATGTGACGACTCAGATTGTAGCACAGGTAGCAAGTAATCAATATGGAGGACAGTCTTTTACACTGGCACATCTTGCACCATTTGTGGATATCAGCCGTAAGAAAATCCGTAATATTGTTATCTCTGAACGTAAAGCATGTGGGGAGAGTCTGGATGAGGCAATCATTGACAAACTGACAGACTGCCGTCTGAGAGAAGAGGTAAAAAGCGGAATTCAGACAATCCAGTACCAGCTTATCACACTCATGACATGTAACGGACAGGCACCGTTTGTTACCGTATTCATGTATCTGGATGAGGTGGAAGACGGTCAGACAAGACAGGATCTTGCACTCATCATTGAAGAAGTATTAAAACAGAGAATGCAAGGCGTTAAGAATGAGAAGGGTGTTTGGATTACACCGGCATTCCCGAAACTGATTTATGTCCTGGACGAAGATAATATTACAGAAGATTCTAAGTACTGGTATCTGACAGAGCTTGCAGCAAAATGTACTGCAAAGCGTATGGTTCCGGATTACATTTCTGCAAAGATCATGAAGGAACTGAAAAAAGGTGAAGTTTATCCATGTATGGGATGCAGATCTTTCCTGACAGTAGAGGATTCTCAGATGCTTCCAAACGGAAAGCATAAATTCTACGGGCGTTTCAATCAGGGTGTTGTTACAATTAACCTGGTAGATGTAGCATGTTCCGCAGAAGGAGACATGGACAGATTCTGGCAGATTCTTGATGAGAGACTGGAGTTATGCCACAGAGCACTCCGTTGCCGTCATGAGAGACTTCTTGGAACTATTTCAGATGTGGCACCGATTCTCTGGCAGTACGGCGCATTGGCAAGACTGAAAAAAGGTGAGACCATTGATAAGCTTCTATATGGCGGATATTCAACCATTTCTCTTGGATATGCAGGCCTTTATGAGATGTGCATGCGCATGCTTGGAAAGACGCATACAGATCCGGAAGCCAGACCATTTGCAATGGCAGTTATGCAGAGGTTGAATGACAAATGTGCCCAGTGGAAAGCTGCTGAGAATATCAGCTATTCTGTATATGGTACACCGATGGAGTCTACCACATACAAGTTTGCAAAGTGTCTTCAGAAGAGATTCGGAATCATCAAAGGAGTTACAGATAAGAATTATATTACGAACAGTTATCATGTACATGTATCTGAGCCAATCAATGCATTTGACAAGCTGGAGTTCGAGGCAGAGTTCCAGAAACTGTCACCAGGAGGAGCAATCAGCTATATTGAAGTCCCGGATATGCAGCAGAACATTCCGGCAGTTCTTTCTGTGATGCAGTTCATCTACGAGCATATTATGTATGCAGAATTGAATACAAAGAGTGACTACTGTGAAATCTGTGGTTATGATGGAGAGATTCAGATTAAAGAAGACGAAAGTGGAAAGCTTATCTGGGAGTGCCCGAACTGTGGAAACCATGATCAAGATAAGATGTCAGTAGCCAGAAGAACATGTGGATATATCGGAACACAGTTCTGGAATCAGGGAAGAACACAGGAGATTAAGGATAGAGTCTTACATCTGTAAAAGCAAATTGCGGAGTTAAAGTATGAAATTTTACGGTTCCCGGATTTTGCATTAAAATTTGCAGATTAGTTTTGAAAAAATAAAGGCTGGGAATTTTATATGAATTATGGAGAAATAAAAAAATATGATATAGCAAATGGGCCGGGAGTTCGAGTGACATTGTTTGTCTCAGGATGTCGTCATCACTGTAAAGGTTGTTTTAATGCAGAAACATGGGATTTCCATTATGGGAATCCATACACTGAGAAGACTGAAAAAGAAATTTTGGATGCATTGAACCATCCATACATTGCAGGACTTACACTTCTTGGCGGAGAACCATTTGAACCGGAGAATCAAAGAGAACTTGTAAAGCTCTTAAAAAAAGTCCGGGAAATGTATCCAAAGAAGAATATCTGGAGTTATTCCGGGTATGTATATGACAAAGATCTGATACCAGGTGGAAGAGCCTATACAGAAGTCACGGATGAGATGTTGTCTTATATAGATGTACTGGTAGATGGTCCGTTTGTAGAAGATTTGAAGGATATTACATTACAGTTTCGGGGAAGCAGTAATCAGAGAATTTTAAATCTTCGTGAAATGAAATTATAATACAAGAGCAGATGCGAATTATAGAATATATAGTTTGTGTCTGTTCTTTTTTTGAGAGAAGCTATGATATCAGATGAAAGATAAGAGGAGGATGTGTATATGTTAAAGAAAAAAATTGACTGGAAGGAATTGGGGATTGATATTCTGGTGGATCTGGCAGCAGGAATGCTTGGCGCGGTTGGAATTTATAATTTTGCACTGAATGCAAATTTCCCAGTAGCAGGATTTTCCGGAATTGCAATCATACTGTATCATTTGTTTAAGATTCCAGTTGGTGCAGGAATGATACTTCTGAATATCCCGGTCACCATTTTCTGTTACAAATATCTTGGAAAAACATTTTTCCTAAAGTCAGTAAAGACAACTCTGATCTGGTCCGTACTGACAGACTATGTGGCACCGATGCTTCCAGTGTATAATGGAAACAGGCTTCTTGCTGCGCTTTGCATGGGTGTATTATGCGGAATCGGATTTGCGCTGATTTTTATGCGAGGTTCCTCTACCGGAGGACAGGATTTTATCAGTATGTCCATCAAGAAAGCAAAACCACACATGACACTCGGTATGATCACATTCGGTTTGGATATCTGTACGATTATTCTTGGAAGTGCACTGGTATTCAAAGAAGTTGACGGACTGATTTATGGAATTCTTGTGACATATCTTATGGCGACGGTTATGGATCGTATTATGTATGGAATAGATGAAGGTAAGATGACATTGATTGTAACAAAGCAAGGAAAAGAGGTGGCAGAACAGATTGATGAATATGCAGGCCGTGGTTCAACGATTCTGGAAGGTGTGGGAAGCTATAGTGGTGAAAAAAAAGACGTGGTCATGTGTGCATGCAATAACAAGCAGATGTATACGATAAAAAGAATGGTAAAAGAGATAGATCCGAAAGCATTTACGATCATTATGGAATCCAATGAAGTTGTCGGAGAAGGATTTAAGCAGGAATAGGAAAGAAATTTTTACGAAAACGGTATGGAGAGAGAATGAGAACAGAATGGAATAAGAAACGGTGACAATAAAAGATCTGGCAGATGTCCAGAGCTTTTTATAATGGGCTATAAAAGATAGAAAAAATTCAGTATTTATTGAATATTTTTTGAGTTGAGTTCATCTAAAATC
>ERZ791809.1777-NODE-1777-length-10654-cov-24.136334_pt1 | contig 10654 bp, 9 predicted proteins | sample MGYA00509946_ERZ791809 | MGnify/ENA primary metagenome ERZ791809 (study PRJEB30046, sample SAMN00791993) | human gut metagenome | study: EMG produced TPA metagenomics assembly of the A metagenome-wide association study of gut microbiota in type 2...
CACCTTTTAAGTTCTTAAATCGTCTCGTTCTTCTGAATCTCTACGTAAGAGATACGGATTCACGCTGCAAAAATACGAATTTTATTGTAAATAAGCAAATTATGCTTGTTAAATTTTTAATGTTGTTCTGCAAAAATCAACATTTTTTGAGATGATTTTGGACGAAATCTGATAAGTCTCTGATTGAACGGAAGTTCTCCGTTTTTCCGTATCTCTTACGTAGAGATTCTGAAAATTGGTTCAAACTAGTTCATTTTATCCTGCCCCTGTTTTTTCTCCTCTTTTTCTGCTTATAAGGCGGCTAGAATCCTGGCGTTGGTATTTTTACAACAATTTCTCTATTTTTTCTTTCACACAAACAGAAATGCGTTGTTTGGCATCTTCTTCATCTAGGTGGAAGCCATGATACACTTGATTTACCTCACACTTAAACTCTATATATTTTTCTTTACTTGAATCCCAAAAATACAGAGTTTTGCTATCAGCACTTTCACCAACAGCTTTATTCAACATGATAGCAGCTTCCTCTTCTGAGCATAAAAGCAAAGAAACTTTGTCACCTTTATTCGCAGGATGGGCGCCTTTGCCTTTTTCTCCATGCTTAGGATTCAAATGAAATTTACGTATTGGTCGGCGATTACGCTCAAACCAACGAGCAAGTGGTTTAACATCAAATCTACAATTATCTATTTCCACAGTTTTACCTTTAAACAATAGTTCGCATTTGTCTGTTTGTTGCACGATTGCTTCATCATCTACTAACAAATAAGTACATTCAGGAATCTTTTGTTTGCGGTTCACCATTTCACAAAGCGTATCATCCACTATTTCCGATCCCAAAAACTTGCACTTATCTTGTTCTGTAATCGATTTATTTCTTCTCCAATCACTTCCCCAATTATTTATCCTACGACGAAGCAAAGTAGAAACCTTAGGGTAGCAGTCCCCCAAAGATACTATTGGAATCATGAAAGCACTCAAATTCCTTGAATCATAATAGCATTCATAATTTTCATAACAGAAATACGAACTAACATCTCGCAACTTAGTCATAAGTTCCTCATACTTCTCTTCTTCTAAAATGCCGATTCTTTTGACATAAGCGGATTGGCCTATTGATTCTTCATAAACTGGCAACAATAAAAATAACTCTGCATGTTCCATAATAATTATTTTAAAAACCTGCAAGAACCTGTAAATCGATATCTATTTGGTCGAAAAAACCTTGTGGAGGAGCTGGACTAATATGTCCATCAGACTTTACATTCAATTGATGCCCCACTGCTACATGCTCATGTTCATCACGCTCAAAATAATAAAGCGACATCTTGTCTTTATCAATTATTCCTTTATTGACCGCTACCAAACAACCATTTACTATATGGTCGCTATGGGTTTCTATTACAACTTGCACTCCAGCATGTACAGCTTTGGATATCAATTCCATCAAGATAGCCTGCCCCTTTGGATGAATGTGAGCTTCAGGATTCTCTATCAATATTAAAGAGTCCGTTTTAGCACTCAATAATGCAACCAATATTGGCAAAACGTATGTTATACCAAAACCCGTATTGATAGCACTCATTTTGTCTGTGATTAAATTATCCTCTCTATCATACTTATAATTTAAGTTAAAGTCTTCACCTTTAGGCTCTATATCTATTTTGATATGGGGAGAAATCTTTCTCAACCATCTTCCCACTTGCTCACCCAGGCGTAAATCTTCTGTCAAATCTGCATCATTTTCTATTGCCAATTCCTTTATAGGAATGTTTTGATTTTTATAGCACTCCAAGAAATGTACTGTATATTCACATTGCCCCATAATCTTAGAGATTTGTTTTTTTAATACTACCAATGAGGTATCTCTCGTATAACTTTTTTGTGGTCCAAAGCGAAAAGCACTGATATATTGAAAATTCTCATTGAACAAAGAATACTCTTTAAGAGTTTCTTTATCAGAAACATTCTCCATATCCGCACTCAATAAAGTATCCATCAAATCATCAGGATATGCAAAACTATAGTACAAACGATCTTGATTTTGAAACTCTAGTTGTATTTTCAAATCATGAGCATTGGAACTTTGACAAGCAAGTTCACCAGATATACCCAAATCACACAAATCTCCACGCAAGTTCAGTCCATTTTCCAAATCATTAGACAAGAAAGACTGGCGCAAAAGCAAAAGAGACTGAATAATAGATGATTTGCCCATACCGTTCATACCTGTCAGTATGGTCAATCCCCTCATTTTGACTTCAGTCTGGGTATGCAATTTGAAATTGCTCAAAAATAAATTTTGTATCATTGTTGCAATATTTTATCTATCAAACTTTTAAACTCTGAAAAACGTGTCTGCACACTATACTTTTGTGCAGTTCCCGTAGAAATTGCCTGTATAAATTTTTCATTATGAAACAAATTCATCATACGCCCGCGCATCAAGGCTGCTGATGAAACCAACTTGCTGCGTTGCTCATCAGAAAGCCAAGCAATATTGACACTGACAGTATCAAAAACCGCCTTAGATATTCGACTACGTGGAGCATCTGAAGCCAGACGTTTTCTAAATGTATCTTGTCCAAATATGGCATAGCAGCATTGCATAGACTTGTCAAAAGCCTCCAAAATATCATTGCGCTGGAATTCTGTCATTCTATTTAAATTTCCCATTCTTACATTCAAAAAATTATCCAACTCACCATTATAATCATCATATCCTAGATAGAATGCAACGAATCGATTCGCGAAATCCCGATCTTGCATTCTTTTGGAAGGAACACTATGGTTAGTTGCCTGCACAAAGGAATCCAATTCTGCTAATTGCTTGATAAAACGAGCAGCTGGTCCCTGATTCAATGCATGTCTCATTTCTTGTGGAGTAAGAGGAACACCAGCAGTATTTACACGCTGAAAAATAATGTACTTGACTTCATTAGGAGTTGTTTTACGAAGTGTATTAACCGAAATCTTCAATGCTTTAATTCTACGGATTTCAGGACGCTCCAAATCATCATACCCCTTACCTTCAAATGTATGCAGGAACTGCAAATCATGCAATTTCAGTTTCTTATCAATGACAAAATCCTTAATAGCACATAACCTTTGCAATCCATCTATAACTGAAAGTTTTTGACTATAGATATCTTCACTAAAATAAAAGGAGGGAAGTGGCAATCCGAGAAGTATTGACTCTATAAGACGGCTTTTGGCAGTCAGAGTCCAAATGTCACTGGCTCTTTGAAAATCAGGCTGCAAATCTATCTCTTCATTGACAAGTTGATCTATAAGCAGTCCCAAGTTTACAGTTGCCATATCAACATCAATACTATTCGGATCAAAAGGTATAGAAATGGTTGCTTCAGAACTTGCACCATACAAGTCTTCCTGTTCTATTTCATCCAAAATAGAATCACAATTCACATTATCTATATTTTTTTTTACATTCAACACCATATAATGTACTTTTTATAGCAAAAATACGATTTTCTAATGAATTAACCAAATCATACATTCTAATTTAACATACATTAATCCATATGTAAATTTGCGTCAGCCGGAATGTCTATATATATAATTAAAGGTGTAACTAAATCCCCCTCTACTCTACTTGTGGTATATGCTGTAGACCGTTTCTGTGGGTCATAAGACGGTGAGCGAGTTCTTTCGCTTCTCGAAGAATAAAATATAATCGCCCTGCAAAGGCAAAAGCTTTTGTTTTTTTAAAGCTTTTGCCCTTACAGGGCGACATTGTTGCTTGCATGTTAACCCAGGGTGTTGCCCTGGGCTAGGAGTTTCTGCCCTTTCAGGGCGTGTGGGGAAAACCAAAACGCGATGCTGAGCGTGTGGGATTAAACCAAAACGCGATGCAGGACGTGTGGGGAAAACCAAAACGCGATGCAGGGCGTGTGGGATTAAACCTTATTTCCCTCTTTAGGGAAAACCACGGTAGGCTTGAAGGTCTTAGCCTCCTCGAAATCCATCAGGGCATAGGCGATGATGATGACGGTATCACCTACCTGCACCTTGCGGGCTGCTGCACCATTCAGACAGATGCAACCGCTGCCACGCTCACCCTTGATAATATAGGTCTCCAGGCGCTCGCCATTATTGTTATCCACAATCTGCACCTTCTCTCCTGCGATCAGGTTAGCAGCGTCCATCAGATCCTCATCTATCGTGATGCTACCCATGTAATTCAGGTTAGCCTCAGTTACAGTCACACAATGGAGCTTACTCTTCAATACTTCAATCTGCATAATACTATTTTTTATCCTTTATACTTGATATGGTCGATGAGACGGATAGGAGTCTTGCCGCAATATACGGTGATGCAACCTACCACGTAGGCGCTATCCTCCCATGATGCCACATCCTGCAGGCTGTCGCCATCCACAATCTGGAAATACTCCACCTCCAGACCATCCACGGCATTGATGTCGCTCACCACCTTGTCGTGAGTTTCCTGCACAGTATGATTCTTGGCAAACTCTACGCTCGCCTTCAGGGCCTTGTAGATATTCGGTGCGATGGCACGCTCATCAGCAGAGAGCAATGTATTGCGGCTGCTCTTAGCCAAGCCATCCTCATCACGGATGATAGGACACTCCACAATCTGCACATCACTGTTGATGTACTTCACGAGCTGCTTGATGACAGCAATCTGCTGCCAGTCTTTCTCACCGAAATAAGCACGGGTAGGACAAACGATATAGAACAGGCGACTAACTACCTGGCATACACCATTGAAGTGGCCCGGACGCTTGGCACCCTCCATCACGGTACTTACCGGAGGGAACTCGAAGTGGCGGGTATCCGGTGTAGGATACATCTCCTCTACAGAAGGAGCAAACACATAGTCAGCGCCACAAGCCTCAAGGAGCTTGCAGTCAGCATCGAGTGTACGTGGATAACGCTCCAGGTCACCCTTGTCATTAAACTGAGTAGGATTCAAGAAAACGGAAACTACCGTAACACCGTTTTCCTCAACACTGCGCTTTACCAGAGAGGCATGACCCTCATGAAGCGCACCCATAGTTGGCACAAGGCCGATTTCCTTTCCCTCCTTGCGACGATCGAAAAGTTCGTTCTGGAGGTCAACAATCTTATTGATTACTTTCATCTTCTTATCTGTTTTCGGGTGCAAAATAACAACTTTTTTCTCAAATAAGAAAGAAAAAACCTAAAAATATGCGAATTATTGCCGAAATTATTGAATTTCAGAAGAAAAATACGCTTTTTTGGAGTTTTTTTTGTACCTTTGCACCTAATTCGTAAGAATAATAATTAAATTTATGGCAAAGAAAGTATTATTTATCAATCAGGAGATCGACCCATACGTAGCCGAGACCCACATGTCTATCATGGGACGCGAATTACCTCAGAAAATGCAGGAAGCAGGTTTTGAGATTCGCACCTTTATGCCTAAATGGGGCACCATCAATGAGCGTCGCGGCCAGCTGCACGAGGTGATTCGCCTGTCTGGTATGAACCTTATCATCGATGATACAGACCATCCGCTGATCATCAAGGTTGCATCTATACCAACAACACGTCAACAAATCTATTTCATTGATAACGACGATTACTTCACCCGCCGCCAGATGGCAGCCGACGAGCAGGGTGTGGAATATAAAGATAACGGGGAGCGCGCCATCTTCTTCGCACGCGGTGTACTGGAAACCGTGAAGAAGCTTCGCTGGCAGCCAGACGTCATCGTATGTCAGGGCTGGGTAAGCGCTGTGGTTCCTTTCTATATCAAGACGGCATACGCTGAGGAGCCTTCCTTCGCCAACTCAAAGGTGATCATTTCACTCTATACCAACGAGCTGAAGGGCGAACTCGGTACACACTTCAAGCGCTGCGTGGAGTTCCGTGATGCCAAGTCGGAACTGCTCTCTGACTACAAGGAGGACTTCGACTTCATCGAGTTGGGCAAGATGGCCATCGACTACAGCGACGGCGTGATTGAAGGCGAAAGCCTGGCAAACAGAACTCTCTTGGATTATGCCAATGAGAAGAGCAAGCCAACCCTCGCTTATCCTGGCGATGACTTTGCGGATGCCTACAAGACATTCATCAACGAAGTATGCCCTGATGAGGAGTAAGCTTCAGAAATTAGACACATTTCAAGGATAATGAAGATTTTAAGACTATTTACAGCGTTATTTATAGCAGCGATGACTATTGCTGCATGTGATGACACCACCGACAACATCGGATCGTCGATCACCAACGACGTTGATAACATCTCTATCAAAGACCAGGTGTTCAACGTCACCTCACGCTCCATCGTTTCCGGCCCGGTTCTGAGCCGAAACAATACGGGTATGATCGGTATGGTGAAGGATCCTGAGACCGGTACCTACGTGGCTGGCGACTATATGACCCAGTTTGGCGTACTGTCATCATTCAGTCTGGACACTTTGGAGTACATCCGCAATGCACACGATGGCAAGATCGAGGCAGACTCATGCTATCTCCTGGTATCATACAAGACTACATACGGTGATACCCTCGCACCGATGAAGGCTACTGCCTACGAAATGAGCAAGCCGATGAGCGAGGATCAGGAGTATTACTCAGACTATGATGCCTTCAAGGACAACTGGGTGAGCGAGAACAACTATCAGTCGAGCGCCACCTATAACCTGAACAGCACGACGATGGCTTTCAAGATCTATCTGAACAAGCCATATAAGGCAAAGGATGGCAAGACCTACAAGAACTACGGTTCTTACGTGATGAATACCTTCGTGGATCACCCTGAGTACTTCAAGACCAACTGGGACTTCCTCAACAAGGTTTGTCCTGGTTTCTATGTCAAGAACGCAGGTGGTATCGGAAACGTAGCCAATATCTGGAATACCGAGTTGCAGTTCTACTACAAGATTCAGAAGACGGTGAAGAACTCTGCGGGCAACGACAGTATCGTAACAGGTCTCGCCTTCAACCGCTTTGACGGTACAGAAGAGGTGTTGCAGCTCAACAAGATTACCAACGACAGCAAGACTTTGGCTAATCTGGCAAAGGATGAGAGCTGCACCTACCTGAAGTCTCCAGCCGGGATCTTCACAGAAGTAACGCTGCCAGTAGAGGATATCATGAAGGGTCATGAGAAGGATACGCTGAATACAGCTACCATCTCTTTCCCAAGAATGAATAATGTAGATAACAACAACGACTATCAGTTCAGCGTTCCTTCTACTATCCTGATGGTACAGAAAGACAGTCTGGATGCCTTCTTCGAGAAGAACAAGCTGACAGACAACCGCACCTCCTATACGGCTTCTTACAACAAGAACTCAACAGGCGTGAAGAATGCCTATACCTTCTATAACATCAGTAACCTGGTTACTGCGATGTACAGGAACAAGGGCAAGAGTGAAAACTGGAACAAGGTGGTACTGGTACCTGTGACATTGACCACAAGTACACAGAACAATGCTACCGTGATTACCAAGATTAATCACGACATGCAGCTCACCTCTACCCGACTGATCAAGGCGACGGATGATCCTGACAAGGATTACACCACCAAGGACGGCAAGCGGGTGGCTACAGGTCCTGTTCAGATCAAGGTGATCTACAGTAAGTTCAAGGAATAAATTCATGGCAGATAATTTTCTTGAACGCCACCGCGAAGATTACGAGCAGCGCAAAGCTGCCTGGTTGAGACGCAAGAAGCATCTTCCAAAAATCAAGAAGCCTGCTATCAAGCGTCCTGATGATGAAGCTTTATAAAAGATTCTATATTTCAAAAGAGGGTGTGTCATGGTTTATGACACACCCTCTTTTTCGTTTATTCATCGAGTTTTCTTCATCGGATTACGCTGAGTAAACGGAGCCTTAACCGCCTTCCTCGGATTACGCACGGAATTTTAGACGGAAAGCGACCTATGCGGTCGAGGGGCGTAAACCACATCATATTTTAGGCACGCAGATTGCGCAGATGACGCAGATTCTTTCATCCGATAAATCTGCGTTATCCCAAAGACCGAATAGGTCGAAAAATCTGCGTCATCTGCGAAATCTGCGTGACCTTATACATGTGGTTTAAGCCCCTCGACCGCATAGGTCGCTTTCCGTTTAAATTCCGTGCATAATCCGGGGAGCAAGAATGTTCCGTTTTCTCCGCGTAATCCGATGAATAAAACTCGATGAACAAAAAAACAATGAACAAAAATTTTTCTATGAGAGAAGGGTGAACTTGGCAAACTTCAGAAGCAACTGCTTGGTTCCTGCATTCTGGAATTCTACAGTTGCCTTCGTATTTTCGCCGGTACCTTCTATCTTCAATACCGTTCCTATACCAAAACGCTGATGCTCGATTCTACAGCCCTCGCTGAGAGAACCTGCAGCTGAGGAAGCATTAGAAACAGAAGAACCAGAAGATACAACGGATGAAGAACTAGCGGTATCACCCATGATTCTATGTGCTGCATTCACAGCTCTTACAGATTTGAATCCTGGTTTAGGATCAGCCATGAACTGCGAAGCTACAGGCTTAGAGTTCTGATAATCACGTCTATAGCCAGACCGGTCTCTATCCCATGGCATTCTTCCACCATACCCCCCACCGAATGAAGATTCAGGAGTCTCTTCTCCTCCCTCTATCAGACTGGCATCAATCTCATCGATGAAGCGGCTCGGATTATCAAATTCCATCTTGCCATATCGGAAACGGTTCTTGGCATTGGTCAGGATGCAATGCTTCTCGGCACGGGTAATCGCAACATAGAGCAGACGACGCTCCTCTTCCAGTTCCCTGACAGAAACTGCAGCAAGCGGACTCGGAAAGATATTCTCCTCCAAACCTACTACGAAAACAGTAGCAAACTCCAGACCCTTCGCCGCATGAATCGTCATGAGCGAAACTCTCGGTTCATCCTTCTCTCCTTCACTGTCCGCATCCGTCAGCAGCGCCACGTCCTGCAGATAATCAGTAAGATAGGCTTCATCCATTCGTCCCTCTTCCTGGCGTCCTGCCACGAAGGTCTGCATACCACTCAGAAACTCCTCCAGGTTTTCCTGGCGAGCCAGATCATCGGCATTCTTGCCCGACATGATATCCTCGCTGATTCTACTCTCCCTGATGATGGCATCACCCAGTTCATAGACATCCAGGGTATGCGAACGGTCGATGAACGAAGAGATGAGCAGGCGGAAATTCTCGAGCTTCGTCTGCGTACCCTTGTTGACATTCAGTCCGTAATGCTCCACATTACCTATCACCTCCCAGAAACTCGCCTGGTTCTGATGGGCACAATCGGCAATCTTCATCACGGTAGTAGCACCGATGCCACGAGCCGGATAATTGATGATACGCTTGAAAGCCTCCTCATCGTCAGGGTTGGCAACAAGGCGGAAATAGGCGATGATATCCTTGATTTCCTTACGCTGATAGAAACTCAATCCACCATAAATACGATATGGAATACCCTGCTTTCTGAATTCCTCCTCGAAGCTGCGGCTCTGGGCATTGGTACGATAGAGAATGGCAAATTGATCGTATCCACAATCATCCTGTCGCTTGATGCGCTGAATATTCTTCGCCACTATCAGAGCCTCCTCCTTGTCGCTGTAGGCAGGCTTATACTGTATCTTCTCTCCTTTATCATTTTTGCTGAACACCTTTTTCTGAATCTGATTGCGGTTATGATGAATCAGACTGTTGGCTGCCTCTACGATGGTTTGAGTAGATCGGTAGTTCTGTTCCAGCTTAAAGAGTTGGGTTCCAGGCAATTGTTTCTGATAATTCAATATATTGTCGATGTTGGCACCACGGAAGCTATAGATGCTCTGCGAATCATCACCTACGGCACAGACACGCAGTTTTTCCTTACAGAGCTGCATCACAATAGACATCTGTACATGGTTGGTATCCTGATACTCATCCACCAGGATATAATCAAACCTGCCGGCATACTTCTGTCTGATTTCCTCGTGATCTCTGAAAAGCTGGAAAGTAAGCATCAGGAGATCATCAAAGTCCATCGCATTCGCCTGACGGCAACGCTGCACATAAGCCACATAAATCTTTCCGATGGCAGGCATCCTGGCACGCGTGTTCTGCTCCAGGATGGCAGGGTCGCTATCGTAGGCTTCAGCAGTTACCAGGTTGTTCTTCGCCATCGAAATCCGGGCGTGAACAGCAGCAGGCTTATAAGCCTTGTCATCCAGTCCCATCTCCTTGATGATAGCCTTCAGCAGTGAGCGTGAGTCACTTTCATCATAGATGGTAAAGTTATTATTGAAACCGATATGCTCAGCTTCAGCACGGAGAATACGGGAGAAGATGCTATGGAAGGTACCCATATAGAGATGCTGGGCGAGGTCATCGCCCACCAGTTTTCCGATACGTTCCTTCATCTCCCTAGCCGCCTTATTGGTAAAGGTAAGTGCCATGATGCTCCAAGGCTTCATGCCCTGGCTCAGGAGATAAGCAATCTTATAGGTAAGCACACGCGTTTTGCCCGAACCTGCACCGGCAATCACCAGCGAAGGTCCGTCAATATACTCTACCGCAGCACGCTGCGCATCATTCAAGTCGTTCAATAAATCCATTTATCAATATTTGCAGGAAAAACTATAAACTACTCAAGTTTCGCAAGTAAGCCCCACACGCCCTGAAAGGGCAGAAGCTCCTAGC
>ERZ791809.1783-NODE-1783-length-10627-cov-2.683031_pt1 | contig 10627 bp, 7 predicted proteins | sample MGYA00509946_ERZ791809 | MGnify/ENA primary metagenome ERZ791809 (study PRJEB30046, sample SAMN00791993) | human gut metagenome | study: EMG produced TPA metagenomics assembly of the A metagenome-wide association study of gut microbiota in type 2...
TTCTGTTAGCGGATAAGATAAGATATTAGTATTAATATTTTTAGTATTATTTATATTAGTATTATTAGGGTCTAATTCTTGAACCTCTTGAATTTCATTTTCTGAACTGCCGGAAGTATAATTATTGAACTCCTTGTAGTTCAATTTTTGAACTTCCTGAGTTTCAATTTTTGAACTTCTTGAAGTATAATTGTTGAACTTCTGTGTATTCTTCGGCGTTTCTGGTGTATTTGTATACCTTCCACCAAAAGTTTTTTCTTGTTCTGTGCTTTCTTTTTCCACAAGAAAACTTTTAACATATAATATGTTTGGAAGCCCCAAACCTCTTTTCTTTTTTTCAACTAATCCAAAATCTACCAGCTCCTGCAGATATTTCACAGCTGTTGCTCTTGCCATATTCATATCGCTCATAATATCTTTTATCTGATAAATAATATAAACCCTATTTTCTTCATCCAGCCATCCATTTTTCATAGATAAACTCATTCTGTCTAAAAGCAAACCATATAGCATCTTAGCGTCCACTGATAATCCAATGAAAGCCTTATCATGTACTAACAATTTAGGTACTTTTATGAAACTATATTGGTCGGCTTGTTTTCCATAATAATATTCAAATGCCATACACTAATCCTTTCCTTTCTTCCATTCCTTTAGCAATGAATAGATTACTTTCTCCATTTCTTTTTTCGTGTAAGTCGAATCAAAAAATTCAGACAACTTGTTTTCTTTAAGCGTCACATTGCATATCCTTTTTTGTACCTTTGCCTTGTCAGCAAAGAGTATTTGACTTACCTCTTCGAATGACAAATTTTCCTGATTTTCTCTAATTATCCGTACATTGTCTTTACTTACCTTTTTACCTTTACAAATGTTTTCATAAATTAATTGTTGATATCCTGTTTTCAAAAATGAAATCTCTACACCTAATACAAATGTTATTTGTTTATCATCCACCACTTTGCTTAACTCTGGTATTAGTTCCGTAAGTCTTATATATCTTTGAACCTGTCTGTCTGAAATTCCTGCCAACTGTCCTATCTGTTTTGCCGATGACATTTCATCTGAACTTTTTCCCTGATGTGCTAAGGCTTCCATTTTCATTTTATAAGCTTTTGCTTTTTCACTTGGTAATGTATCTTCTCTTTGAAAGTTTGCATCAACCATAAGTGGTATAGCCTCTTCATGGCTTATATCTTTTATAATTGCTGAAACTTTTTCCTTTCCTACAATTTCACAGGCTCTCTTTCTTCTGTGCCCTGAAATTATTTCATATTCACCATTGCCCAAAGGTCTTACCAATAAAGGTGATAATATTCCATTGTTCTCTATTGATTTAGCCAGCTCAAACATTTTTTCGTTATCAACCACACTGAATGGGTGATCTTTAAATTGATGCAATTTGTTTATATCTATTTCACTAATCATATCGTTGTTTACGCCAAGTAATTCATTGTAACTTGTCAACTTAATTTTCTCTCTTGTTGCCATGTTCTAAAACCTCCTCTGTAACTTTCACATAACTTTGTGCTACTTTTCCTTTCGGATTATGTTTAAATATACTTGTACCTTTAATTGGCGTTTCTGCTGCTCTAACAGACATTGGCACTATGCTCTTAAATATTGGAATATTCGTTGCATATGTTTCATAGATTGCTGTTGAAATATCCTTTGCGTAATTGGTTCTATAGTCCATCATTGTAAGTAAAATTCCTTCAATCTCTAGTTTCGGATTAATTTGCCTTTTTACTCTTGCGATTGTCTTTATTAACTGTTGTAAACCCTTTACCGGTAGATATGAAACCTGCACCGGTATCAATACTGTATCTGCACAGGCAAGGGCATTAATGGTAATAATTCCAAGACTAGGCATACAGTCAACTAAAATATAATCATAATCATCTTCTACTTCTCTTATAAACTCTCTCATTAGCAATTCTCTACTCATAACATTCACCAAAGAAACTTCTATTCCTGATAATTCAATATTTGATGGCAATATATCTATCCCTTCTTCGTGCTTAACTATTCCTCTATTGGCTGGCAATTTTTCTTCGTTTACTATATCCATAAGCACATTTGCAAGCGTATAATCTGACTGGTCCGGGTCATTTACACCTACACTAATTGTCAAACTTCCCTGAGGATCCGCATCTATTAAAAGGACCTTCTTCCCTTCTCTTGCTAAACCAACTCCCAAATTTAATGTTGTTGTAGTCTTTCCTACTCCACCCTTTTGATTTGCTATTGCTATTATTTTACACATTTGTTTTCTCTCCTTTGTCTCTAAAACTTTTTAACTTTCTGTTTCCCATACTACTGTTTTTAAGTCGTTTTTGTTCTGCCATTTTCTTTTCAAAGTTCTCCACTCTCTGCTGCTCTTTTAGGTTCTCGTTTTCTTCTATCTTTAAAAGAATCATTGAAATTACTTTAATCAATTCAATTAATTCATCATTTTTAGGTGTAACTTTATCCAGCCTTTTTAATTCTTCATATACATATGTAAGTTGCGCCTTAAGGGCTCCAAACACGCGAATGGAACCCTTTACAACTACTTTATGGTCTGTTGTTTTCTTTATTAAATAATCCTGCTTTGTAAGTCCTGATATGTCTACAAGTCTGTTTAATAACTCTGCTTCTTCATCAGAAACTCTAAATGCAACTACTCTGCTGCGCCATCTTCCTTTGCTATCCAATTTTCTATCAGACATCTCCTAATTCTCCTTTAATTTCATCTAGTTTATTAATCATCTCCAACTGCTTTGATGGGAACAAATGCGCATAGTGATATGTAATTCTTACACTTTCATGCCCCATTCGTTCTGCAATCTCCAGTGCTGAAAATCCCATATTTATAAGAAGTGAAACATGACTGTGTCTTAAATCATGCAATCTGATTTTTGGTACTCCTGACATTTCACTGCCTCTTTCCATTTCATGTTGAAAATATCTTTTTGATAATGGAAATATTCTTTCTTTTCCATAAGGCTCATACATACTATTAATCAGGTCTTCCATTTCTTCATTTAAAAACTCCGGCATATATATTGTTCTTACACTTTTTGCAGTTTTAGGAGTTAATATTAGCTTTTCACCTCTTACCACCTGATAATTTTTAGTAATGGAAACCGTCTTCTTTTCAAAGTCAAAATCTTCCGGAGTTAGTGCCAATAATTCTCCAATTCTTAATCCACACCAATAAAGCATTTCAAATCCATAAAATGATAATGGCTTGTCCATCATACATTCAATAAATGCTTTATATTGTTCCTGTGTCCAAAACATTATGTTGCCTCCTCTTTTACTTCCCATACTGCCGGCAATCTTTGCAGGATTGTTTTTCAAATCATAAAATTTTACAGCATGGTTGAATATTGCGCTTAACTGTGCGTGTAATGTTGCAAGATATGACTGGGAATATGACTTTCCTTTTTCATCCCTATACTCAATCATTTCTTTCTGCCAATGTCTTACATCCTTTGCAGATATATCTATCATTTTTCTTTCTCCAAAGAATGGTATGATTTTTGTTTTTACCATTGTTTCCTTGTTTTCCCAGGTTGTCTCCTTAACCCTATGCCTTACATCGACCTCGTAGATTTCATAAAAATTTAAAAATGTCATATCAAGATTAAAATTTCTTTTCATCTTTTCAGCAGTTTCCCATTCACTTGCCTCTCTCTTTGTTGCAAATCCACGTTTAGTTGTCTGTTTCTTCACTCCGTAATAATCAACGTAACGAAACTTTACATACCAACTGTTTCTTTTTTCATCTTTGTAAACTGACATTTTTTTCTCCTACTCCTCGTTGTAAATAAGTTTCTTAAAAAAGTACTTTGTATTTACTTTTCCTCGAACTACGATATATCCTTTTTCTTTTAGTTCAGCATTAAGCATTCTTATGATTTCATATGCCTTTCCTTCTGAAACATTTAGAATCTCTGTTACATCATAAACTTCCATAAACGTCTTGTCTGTCATATTTGTAATCTCCTTTCTCTCTTTTGATTAAATTATTTTTGTTTGACCGTAATTCTACTTTAGTCCTTTTACTTTCCAAATAGGAGTTAGTGGCACTATACCTTTTCCTTTAATCAACTTCTTCTTTCTCTTGTAACCAACGTTAAACAAATTTGTTTTTTTATCAGGCTTAAAGTTCCAATTCCCTTTATTTATCGGCTTTTCAAGCAAAAAAAGAAGAGCTATTTCAACTTATTAGTCAAAATAACTCTTCTTATTCTTGATTTTGTTCTCAAAATGTTCTCATAAGAGACTTATATTCTGTGCTTTCCCTATATTTATGGGGCGTTCGAACATACGTTCGCTTATTCAAACTCTATAGTTCCAGGTGGCTTACTTGTCAAATCGTACATTACTCGATTGACTCCTTTCACCTCGTTTATTATTCTGTTCATTACCTTGTTCAATACTTCGTATGGTATTTCAGCAGATTCGGCTGTCATAAAGTCGATTGTCTTTACGGCTCTGAGGGCTACTGCGTAGTCGTATGTTCTCTCGTCTCCCATTACACCTACTGAACGCATATTTGTTAATGCTGCGAAATACTGGTTTATTTCTTTATCAAGACCTGCGTTTGCAATTTCTTCACGATAGATTGCATCTGCATCCTGAACAATTTTCACTTTTTCGGCTGTTACTTCACCGATGATTCTGATTCCAAGTCCCGGACCTGGGAATGGCTGACGGAATACTAAGTATTCAGGTATTCCAAGTTCAAGTCCAGCCTTACGCACTTCGTCTTTGAAAAGGTCGCGAAGTGGTTCTATGATTTCCTTGAAATCAACATAGTCAGGCAATCCACCTACGTTGTGGTGTGATTTGATTACTGCTGATTCTCCGCCCAGACCGCTTTCTACAACGTCAGGGTAAATTGTTCCCTGAACCAAATAGTCAACTGCTCCGATTTTCTTTGCCTCTTCCTCAAATACGCGAATGAATTCTTCTCCGATTATTTTACGTTTTGCTTCAGGTTCTTCAACTCCTGCAAGTTTTTCGTAAAATCTATCCTGTGCATTTACACGAATAAAGTTTAAGTCATAATCTCCATTAGGGCCAAATACAGCTTCAACTTCGTCACCTTCATTTTTTCTTAAAAGTCCATGATCTACAAATACACATGTAAGCTGGTTTCCAATTGCCTTTGCCAAAAGTACAGCTGCCACTGATGAATCAACACCACCTGACAAAGCACAAAGCACCTTTCCATCGCCTACTTTTTCACGAATTGCTTTTATTGAATTTTCAACGAATGAGTCCATCTTCCAGTCACCGGCACAACCACATACGTTATATACATAGTTGCTTAAAATTTCTTTTCCGCGAACTGTGTGTAACACTTCCGGATGGAACTGAATTGCATAAAGCTTCTTTTCTTCACATTCTGCAACGGCTACAGGGCAATCGCTTGTGTGACCTGTAATTTTGAATCCTGGTGCAGCCTGTGAAATGTAGTCAAAATGGCTCATCCAACAAACTGTATCTTCTTCAATACCTGTAAATAATTTTGAAGTTGTATCTACATGTACTTCTGTCTTTCCATATTCTCTTACAGGAGCTTTTTCAACTTTACCACCAAGAATGTGCTGCATTAATTGAGCTCCATAACATAATCCAAGTACAGGAATTCCAAGTTCAAATAACTCTTTAGTATAAGTTGGTGCGCCTTCTTCGTAACAACTGTTTGGTCCACCTGTTAAAATAATTCCTTTTGGATTCATTTCTTTTATCTTTTCGATATCTGTTTTATATGAATAAATTTCACAGTAAACATTACATTCACGAACTCGTCTGGCAACAAGCTGGTTGTACTGTCCGCCGAAATCTATTACGATAACTAACTCTCTATCCATGTTTCCTCCTGTATATCCGTATTGCAGGAACAATAAAAAACCTGCACTTCTGTTATTTTACTCTATTTTGCTTAAATGTACAAGGAAGTTATATGTAATCCTTCAACAAAGATTTCCACATAATTCTCTCTTCCAGAGCAAAGAACGGCTTACCACATTTTTTACTTTAAGTGCATGCCTATTCGCAACTGATTTTTTGCGCGAGTTTTCATTCATAGTAAACTATTTAAGACTAAATTAAAATTCTGGAAGATTTTTTTATTACATATTAAAAGAAGCACCTGCTACATTTCATATAACAGATGCTTCACTATCTCAACACCTTAACTTTACAACTACATTCTCAACCGCAGGTACTTTTCTCCTTCATAAATCTTCTCTGAATCTACTACTATACTTATTGTAATCATTTACAATATTATGTGTATCATTCCTCTCATTTGTCCTGCTTTAACTTCCTTATCTACTCTAACCATAAGATGTTATTGCCCATTGATTCTTCGTTTTGAATACTTCCTATCCTTTCCGTTTCAATGTAACATCTTATCCAATAATTACTACTAAAACAATCTCCCGTTGATTGCCATGTCAGCAGATATCATTGGGTAAAATTTCTTTCACCTCTTATCTTAGATACTGTTGCTATTAGGTCGACATCTAATAACAAGGTGGTTGTTAAATGCACTGTATAAGTCGTTCCAGGTGCTTAATGCTTATTTATTTTGTAACTCTAATGTAGCATGTTTTTACACAAATTAAAAGCATTTTTCTTATACTTTTTTAAGTTTGTAAGTGTTGCATAAAAGTGTTTTTATTTAAACATTTTTATAAATCGTTTTCTTATTAAAAATGACCATTTTTCTTCTATTTTGCCTCTTCCAACTTCTGTTTTACAAACTTAGCTGTGTAACTTGTAGGATGTTCTGCCACCTGTTCCGGTGTTCCTGCAACTACTACCGTACCACCTCGGTCTCCGCCGTCAGGTCCCATATCAATAATATAATCTGCAGCCTTTATTACATCCAAATTATGTTCAATAACTAAAACTGTATTTCCCTCATCAGTTAATCTCTGAAGAATTTCCACAAGTTTGTGAACATCGGCAAAATGAAGCCCTGTTGTAGGTTCGTCTAAAACATAGATTGTCTTACCTGTACTTCTTTTACTTAGCTCGGTTGCCAGTTTAATTCGTTGAGCTTCACCACCTGACAACTGTGTACTTGGCTGACCTAATCTGATGTATCCTAAGCCCACATCATAAAGCGTCTTAACCTTATTATATATTCTTGGAACATTCTTAAAGAATTCCATAGCTTCTTCCACCGTCATCTCAAGAACGTCATAAATATTTTTGCCCTTATATTTAACTTCTAAAGTCTCTCTGTTATATCGCTTTCCTCCACATACTTCGCAAGGCACATACACATCCGGCAGGAAATGCATTTCAACCTTAAGTATTCCATCACCTGAACATGCTTCGCAACGTCCACCTTTTACATTAAAGCTGAATCTTCCTTTCTTGTATCCACGCTCCTTTGCATCCATTGTGGCTGCAAATAAATCTCTAATAATATCAAACATACCTGTGTAGGTTGTAGGATTACTTCTAGGAGTTCTTCCTATTGGTGACTGATCAATGTTTATAACTTTATCTAACTGTTCAATTCCTTCGATTTCTTTAAATTTTCCGGGAATTGTTCTAGCTCTATTCAACTCTCTTGCTAGGCTTTTATAAATTATTTCATTAACTAAAGAACTCTTTCCTGAGCCTGAAACACCTGTTACACATGTAAATACACCAAGTGGAATTTTTACATTAATATTCTTTAAATTGTGTTCCTTTCCTCCTTTTACCTTAAGATAACCTGTTGGCTTTCTTCTTTTTTCAGGAACAGGGACTCTCAATTTGCCACTTAGATATTTTCCTGTAATAGAGTTTTTGTTCTTCATTATTTCCTTAGCAGTACCCTTTGCCACTACTTCTCCACCATGTTCACCTGCACCGGGGCCAATGTCTACCACGTAATCTGCTGCAAGCATAGTGTCTTCGTCATGTTCAACAACTACTAAAGTATTACCTAAATCTCTAAGATGCTTCAATGTCTTTAATAACTTTTCATTATCATTCTGATGTAAACCAATACTAGGTTCATCCATTATATAGGCAACCCCAACAAGACCTGAACCTATTTGGGTAGCAAGCCTAATACGCTGAGCTTCACCACCTGACAAGGTACCTGTTGCTCGTGATAAGCTTAAATAATCCAAACCTACATCAATTAAAAACTGAAGACGACCTTTTATTTCTTTCAGAATTTCTTTACCTATAGCCATCTGTGTAGTTGTTAATTGAACTTCATCTAAAAACTTTCTCAAGTCTCTAACTGACATCTCTGTCATATCAATAATATTTTTATCGCCAATTGTTACAGCTAAAGATTCTTTCTTAAGTCTCTGACCATGACATGTGCTACAAGGTGTTATTCTCATATATGACTCATACTCTGCCTTGGTAGATTCGGCACTTGTTTCTCTGTAACGTCTTTCTACGTTACGAATCAAACCTTCAAAGGCAATATCATATATCCCTTGTCCACGCTGGCCTGTATAATGTACAGGCACACTTTCACCATTAGTTCCATAAATCAGAATATCTTTAATTTTCTTAGGATATTTTTCAAACGGAGTATCCAAATCAAACTTATATTTCTTACATAGTGCCTGTAAAATAGCATTGGTAAAGCTCTTTTTATCGTTAGCACTTTGCCAGCCTAAAACTACAATTGCCCCCTGATTTATGCTAAGACTTTGATTAGGAATCATTAAGTCAACGTCAAATTCCATCTTATATCCTAAACCGTAACAATCTGGACATGCACCAAAAGGATTATTAAACGAGAAGCTTCGTGGCTGAATTTCGTCTATACTAATTCCACAATCAGTACATGCAAAGTTCTGACTAAATGTTATTGTCTCTCCACCAATTACATCCAGATTCATCAAACCGTTACCTAACTTCAACGCATTCTCTATGGAATCTGTAAGACGTTTCTCAATTCCTTCTCTTATACTTAATCTGTCTACAACAATTTCTATATTATGTTTTATATTCTTATCAAGAGTTATTTCCTCTGTTAGCTGATACATGTTTCCATCAACAATTACACGTACATAACCACTTTTCTTTGCACTTTCAAAAACCTTCTCGTGACGACCTTTCTTGCCTCTTACAATAGGAGCAAGTATTTGGAACTTAGTGCGTTCCGGTAATTCTAAAATTCTGTCAACAATTTCATCTACTGACTGTTTCTTGATTTCTTTGCCACATTTTGGACAGTGAGGTACACCTGCTCTGGCATATAGTAATCTCATATAATCATATATTTCTGTAACTGTTCCAACTGTTGAGCGTGGGTTTCTGTTTGTAGATTTCTGGTCTATTGAAATTGCCGGTGGTAAACCTTCAATACTTTCCACCTGGGGTTTCTCCATTTGTCCCAAGAATTGTCTGGCATAGGATGACAAAGATTCCATATACCTTCTCTGTCCTTCTGCATAAATTGTATCAAATGCCAAAGACGATTTTCCCGAGCCACTTAAACCTGTAACTACAGTAAATTCGTCTCTTGGAATTTCAATATCAATATTCTTCAAGTTATGCTCATTAGCCCCTTTTATTTTAATGTACTTTTTCTTGTCCGACATTATTTTCACTCTCCATTAATTATCATCATTCTCTATATTTTTTCTTAAGTTCTGCCAGTTTTTCACGCATTTCAATAGCAGTCTCAAAATCAAGTTCTGCTGCTGCTTTCTGCATTCTCTTTTCAACCTTGTCAATTAACTTCTTCAATTCTTTTGAATCCATTGACTCAGGATCTTTCTCAATATCATTAATTTTTCTGTCAACTTCTTTAGAAATACTAATAAGTTCTCTAACAGCCTTTTTAATTGTAGTTGGAGTAATTCCATGTTCCTTATTATATTCCTGCTGAAGTTTCCTACGTCTGTTAGTTTCAGTAATAGCCTTATCCATTGACTCAGTAATATTGTCAGCATACATTATTACGTGACCTTCTGAGTTTCTGGCCGCACGACCTATAGTCTGTATCAAAGATGTCTCTGAACGGAGGAATCCTTCCTTGTCTGCATCTAAAATTGCAACCAGACTGATTTCCGGTATATCAAGTCCCTCTCTTAAAAGATTAATACCTACTAAAACATCAAAAACATCCAAACGCATATCCCTGATAATTTCTGTTCTCTCTAATGTATCAATATCAGAGTGAAGGTACTTAACCCTAATTCCTACATCTCTCATATAATCCGTCAAATCTTCTGCCATTCTCTTTGTTAAAGTAGTAACCAGAACTTTATTTTTCTTCTCAACTTCTTTATTGATTTCAGTAATAAGGTCATCTATCTGACCTTCAATTGGTCTTACACTAATTTCAGGATCCAGCAAACCTGTGGGTCTGATAATTTGTTCAGCTCTAAGTAGCTCATGTTCCTCTTCATAAGTATTAGGTGTAGCTGAAACAAAAAGCATCTGGTCAATCATCCCCTCAAATTCATCAAACCTAAGTGGTCTGTTATCCTTTGCCGATGGCAGTCTAAAACCATAATCCACCAATGTGCTTTTTCTTGCCTGGTCCCCATTATACATTCCACGAATTTGCGGTATTGTAATATGGCTTTCATCAATCATTATAAGGAATTCATCACCAAAATACTCCATTAACGTATGTGGTGTTGCT
>ERZ791809.1811-NODE-1811-length-10524-cov-2.474639_pt1 | contig 10524 bp, 9 predicted proteins | sample MGYA00509946_ERZ791809 | MGnify/ENA primary metagenome ERZ791809 (study PRJEB30046, sample SAMN00791993) | human gut metagenome | study: EMG produced TPA metagenomics assembly of the A metagenome-wide association study of gut microbiota in type 2...
TCCGCCCTGCTCTCAATCGGAGAAAATAAAAAGGTTGAAGATGGCGGTGGAAAGCGGGGACTTTCCTACCTGTCATGGCTAAAAATCTTGTTACTTCTCGGAAATGGCGTAACACAGGAATATCGGATGATGGATTTGATAGAAAAAAATATCCAACTTGGCCAAAGTGAATTTCATATGAGAGATTGTCTATATCAGAGTGAGATTTGGACGACGGTGGAAGCCAAAAGAGTGTTCTTTTCACTGGGATTTGTGGAGCGTCAGACCGGAGGGGGAGATCCAGTCTATCAGATGGAACTTCTGACAGAGCGAGCATATTAAGCCGATGCTTACAAAGACTAAAGAAATAGTTAGATGGTTGATAAAGATGAATGGAGGCGGAGTGGCATGCCTTTTTCCATGGCAGTTTTTTCTTATATCAAAAAAATAAAAATCGTGACTCTCCAAGTACGAATCCTGATTATGAAAAAAAGATTGTGTTTATATTTAAAGTGTCATGAGAAAAAGGTATGCCGGTCCGTCTCCGCATCTATGACGCTTGAGGCATCACTGGCGTTAAGTCTCTTTGTATTTGCATCTGTAAGTTTGATTCTGCCGATGAAGATCATGACAACTCAGAGAAGGATTCAGGCAGGATTGGAATCTGCATGTGAGGATCTCAGTAAATACGGTTATCTGGCAGATGCAATTTTTAAAGAAATGGCAGATCTTATTCCGGGCGCAGACGAGTCGGATCTGGAATTTGGAAAGAAAATTTTGGAGACAACGGCAGTGATTGCGTATGGGAAGACAGTCGCAATGTCAAAAGTGGATACCGAGCAAATCCGGTCCGTGTCGATGATTCATTCTGCTGTCACAGAAAATGGGGAGATTGTGGATCTTGTGATGGAATACGAGATTCAGATGCCGTTTCCGGTTTTGGGATTAAAAAGCATTTCGACGACTGCGAGAAGCAGACGGCGCATGTGGACGGGAAGGAGCGGATTATCCTCCTTAAGCGGAGGCGAGGAGAGCAAGGAAGAAGATCCGATTGTATATGTCGGAAAGGCAAGCACGCGTTACCACTTAAGCCGGGAGTGCCACTACCTTTCAAGTAAACTGACAGCTGTCCCGTTTGAAGTGATTGGAGAAAAGCGAAACACGAATGGAGGAAAATATTACCCGTGTGCAGTTTGTGGATCAGGGGCATCCACAGGAAGCAGTGTTTATATTGCATCGAGTGGGAGCAGTTACCACACGACAAGGGGATGTCGATCGTTGATTGCATATGTGAGGGCAGTGCATTTATCGGAGGTAAAGCATCTGGGGGCATGTTCTTACTGTGGAAACAGGTAGTGGAGAAATGTGTAGGATAAGGAGGAATTTCGTGATAGGCATAGGAATTTTTGCAGGCTTTCTTACTTTTTCTGCGATTCAGGATTTGCGAAAAAAGAGAGTTGCGGTATGGATATATATGCTTTTTGGAGGATTGGCATTATTGTGGGCGGGATGCCGGATTGTGAGAGCACGGGAAACGTATGTAATTTTGGATCATTTAGCCTCTATTTTGATTGGAATCGTGATTCTGCTTGCGGGAATATGGTCGGACGGTGCAGTCGGTTCGGGAGATGGATGGTTTTTCTGTGTGACAGGGGTGATTCTCGGATTTTGGGAGAATGTGATGTTGCTCTTATACGGAACTCTGCTCTGTGGACTTTTTTCATTGGGATATTTTTTCTGGGGAAAGATTCATCAAAGGGAGGGTGTGGGAAAGACGATGATTCCCTTTCTTCCATTTGTGGCAATTCCAGGGATCTGGCTGATTGTTGAGAGAATATCGTGAATATTTCAATAATTCAAGAGAATCAACCTGTCAACTCCCACATCGAAAGGAAGATCAGAATTGAAAGAAAATTCTTTTATAACTTGAAAGTCGGTGTAAATGAAAAATGAATATCAGAATCGAAAAAGAAAAGATCAGAGATACGAAGAAAAAGAAGATTGCGAAAGCAAAAACGGAGAGAAGAAACGAAGAAAAAGGGAAAACATATGCAGAGCGGATGAGCAGATGGCATCATGATTTGCCAGCATCCTACACTGTGGAGACTGCCGGAGTGATGGCAGTTGTCCTGTTCACGATTATGATTTTGATGGGGCAGGCGCTTAGGCTCAGCGGGGAGACAAGGGGAATGTTTCAACTTCATGAACAGGTCGAGAGAGTTCGCCATGAACCGGAACATAAGGAAGATAGAACGATCTCAATTCAATCAGGTGGAAATGGATGGAATCTCGAGATCACTGCTCCAGTGTTTCGCCCGGAGAATTTTTTGAGATTATGGAGTCTTGCGCAGGATGTGCAGTCTGGTAAGTAAAGGATTTTGTTTATGAAAATCAGTTATCGAAGAGAGATGAAACATAATTATCTGATTCTGGATTCAGAAGATCTTGAATGGGATGGGTATGAATGTCGGATGCTTGTAGCAAATTCCATTGAAGGGATTTTGCGGTTTCAGCTTCGTCAGATCGATGAGAAGATTTACTTTTATTATGAGATTACGTCGAAACAGCCGTTGGCAAGAGTCTTAGAGGGAAGAACGATCCGAGTCGGGGAACTGCGCAGTTTTATTATCGGGATTGCGCAGATTGTTGATCGAATGGAAAAGTATCTTTTGAAAGAGAGTTCAGTGATGTTGACTCCGGAATATCTCTACATAGAACCGGAAAATTTTCGTGTCTGGTTCTGTCTCATTCCGGGGATTCAACGTAACTTCCCGGAAGATTATTCTAAACTTCTGGAATATCTGCTTGGAAAAGTCGATCATCAGGATAAGGATAGTGTTGTTTTGGCGTATGCGCTCTATCAGGAGACGCGAAAGGCAGATTATGGAATGAATGATATTCTCCGGATTTTGCAGACTTTTGGATATCCGGAGCAGGGGACAAGCTCTCGGGGCTGGGATAGAGGTCTGATTTTGGAGGATGAATCTGAGAATGGAGAGTGGGTGGACTACCGATCAAATGATGGCATGAATGAGGAAGCGGGCGAGAGACAACAGCGATTTATTTTTGAAGATGCAGAACGGGAAAACAAGGGTGAAAATAATCAGGATAGCATTGATTCGTCTGAATGGAGAAATGGAGAGCAGAGCGGAAAGCGAATCGGAAGAAAAGAAAAAAGAGAGGCAAGGCGGGAAAGAAAACGGAGAAAAAAAGAAGAAAAGCAGAGAAAAAAGGAGATGAGACGGGAGAAAACCGAGGAGAGCGGGCAAAAGAAGAGACTGTGGGTGCGATTTAGGCGTTGGTGGAGGCGATTGTGGGGACGAGAGAAAGGAGTGCCAGATGATGAGGAGTCAGTCTTAGAAAGTCAGTATCAGAAGGGAACGGAAGGACGATTTGCAGAGGGAGAATTTGCGGGTGAAGAGATTTTTCAGGATCAAGGATCTACTGGAGATTTGAATGATAGAGGAGATGCATGGGGCGCGCAGAATGGTAATTCCTGGGAGAACATGTTTGCTCCGGAGGAGGACGGACTGATTGGAACAATAGAAGCCTCAAAATCATCCTCCAAGATAGATCAGGGAGAGATGGACTGGTCAAAGTGTTCATTCTCAAATGTTGAACAGGATACGCTGGTGCTTGGAGAGTTAAATTTGAATCTTGCACAATCAAAAGAAAATCATCGTTTGCTTGCATTAGACCCAGGCTTGCCGGACATCGAACTTCGATATTATCCGTTTGTCATCGGGAAACAGGAAAATCTGGTGGACTTTGTGCTTGAGCGGGATGTGGTGAGTAGGCTTCATATGAAGATTGATCTGGTCGATTCGGAATATACCATTGAGGATTTGAATTCTACGAATGGGACATTTGTCGCCGGAAAAATGCTTGAGGCAAATGAGACTGTTACGATTCGAGAGGGCGATGAGGTCAAGATTGCAGATTGTCGATACCGGTTTGTCCTATGATCAGAATCACTGCGTTTTTTCGTTTCACTGTGGTTAATGCAAAAAAGCACCACTGGCGGTTTGTCCCTTCGTTGATCAGATAATTCAAAAGAGGATTGTCTCCCTTCTCTTGAAAAATCTTGTGATTTTCCACCTTATAGAGAAAGGGAGACATCGACTCTGGATTATCCCAGACAACCATTGCAACTGTTGCAACCGGAATTTGATCCGAATACCTGCTCCAACAGTTTCTTTCCACTTGGGGTTGCGGCAAGTCCACCTTCAGCCGTCTCTTTGAGTGTGGAGGACATTGCATCGCCGACCTTTTTCATTGCCCAGATGACTTCATCGGCTGGAATTGCGCTCTCGATGCCAGCGAGGGCAAGTTCGGCAGCAACGAAGGCTCCGGCAACACCGGAAGCGTTGCGCTTGATACACGGGATCTCTACGAGACCGGCAACCGGATCGCAGACGAGACCAAGAATGTTTTTCAGGGCAATGGCGACAGCGTGCGCGACCATTTCCGGAGTACCGCCGGACAGCTCAGTGATAGCAGCGGCAGCCATGGCGGCGGCGGAACCGCACTCAGCCTGGCATCCACCTTCTGCTCCAGCAAGGCAGGCGTTGTCTGCAATTACCATGCCGACGGCGGATGCTGTGAACAGAGCCATGACACAATCATCATGGGAACAGCCCTTTTCTGCTTCCATTGTGAGGACAGCGGCTGGAAGGATTCCACAGCTTCCAGCTGTCGGGGCAGCGACGATTCGACCCATTGCGGCATTGAGCTCGGATACAGCCAAAGCGCGGTAGAGCGCACTCGACATCAGAGAGCCGGTCAGACTTTTGCCAGATTCAGAGACCTGGCGCATCTTGTAGGCACTTCCTCCGGTCAGTCCGCTGGTGCTTCGGATATCCTTCTCACTTCCCGGATCGATACAGGCAGTCATAACCTGATAGTTGTTTTCCATCTGACGGAAGATGTCCTCCTCAGATCGCTCTAACTGATCCGCCTGTTGTTTTAAGACCAGTTCAGAAATGCGGGTCTTACTTTCTGTGGCAGTACGGACGATGGATGCGATGGTGTGATAATCAAAATGAAATTCCATAATCGTTTTCAGTCTCCTTCCGGTCAAATTGGTTTCAGCATGGTGCTGGAGTAGATGTTATCCAGCTTCTGAATTCGATCATTCAGATCTGGATCAATCGTTCCTTCCAGTTCGATGGTCATTACCGCTTCGCCGCCTTTCTTCTGTCTGGAAAGACGGAAATTGCAGATATTGGCACCGGTTTGTGCCACTTCCTCTGTTACGGAAGCGATCGTTCCGGGAGCGTCGCGGTGGAGGACGATCAGGGTTGTGTACTGGCCGGTAATCGAAACATCCATGCCGTTGACTTTTGTCACAAGAATATTTCCACCGCCGATGCTGCTTCCCTGAAGACTGACTGTGCGGTTGTTGGCATCTGTCAGAGTAATCAGAGCTGTATTTGGGTGGGCACCATCAATTTCGCCGGTTGTGATTTCAACTTCAAGTCCTTCTTTTACCGCAAGGTCGGGTGCAAAGCGAATTCTCTCATCATCGGTATTCATACCCATAATACCGGCGATCAAAGCCTTGTCTGTACCATGACCACGATAGGTTTTTGCGAAGGAACCGTGAAGAAGGATGGAAGCGTGAACTGCCGGAGCACCGAGGAGGGCGCGTGTAATACGCCCGATTCGTGCAGCGCCAGCAGTGTGAGAACTGGAGGGACCGATCATAACCGGTCCGAGAATATCGAATACATTCATCATCTGCGTGCCTCTCTAAAGTGTAAGGATTATGACTAAAAATAGTCGTTGAGTATCTTTTTATTATAGACGGAAAGTCTCATAAAAGAAAGGAAAAGGCGAAAATTATGAAAATCTTTTTTAAATAAACAGAGAGAGTATTTTTCTGTTACTTTATGGGAGAATGAAATGAAGAATATAATTGTGGTTGAAGATAAAAAAATATCTAAACAGTATGAAAAAGATTTGTAGTAGTGGATAAAGAAACATAAAAATAACAAATCTCCTTGACATAAACAGAATTTACGGCTATACTTGTCACGAAAATAAATAACGGGCGTGTTACTGGTTATGCAGGCATCAACCTTTAGAGAACATTTTCCAAGTATGGTGTGTTCTCTATGGTTGATGCCTTTTTTGTTTCATAGGAATGATTTCTGGGAACCCGGGAAATCCTAGAAGGTGTTTGAAACTTATTTTTGCAGAACAAAGAATGCAGACCGTGACACTAAAACAAGGAGAAAGAAAATGAAAGACAAGGTATTTGGGGTGCTCCAGCGAGTGGGGCGGAGTTTCATGCTTCCGATTGCAGTTCTTCCGGTTGCAGGACTGTTGCTGGGAATCGGCAGTTCCTTCACGAACGAGACGACAATTGCGACATACGGACTTCAGGGACTTTTGGGAAATGGAACCCTTCTTCATGCTCTGCTCGTCATCATGAGCAAGGCAGGAAATGTGATTTTTGATAACCTTCCGATTATTTTTGCAGTTGGTGTTGCGATCGGAATGGCTCAGGCAGAGAAGGAAGTAGCGGCATTGTCTGCGATGATCGCTTTTTTTGTCATGCATGCATCAATCAATGCGACGTTACTGATTTCAGGAAAGATTCTTGCAGATGGATCGATAGCAAGTGATGTTCTCGAGGGAACGATTGCGGGTGTATGTGGAATCCAGAGTTTGCAGATGGGTGTATTTGGTGGAATTATTGTGGGACTTGGAGTGTCTGCACTTCATAACCGTTATCACAAGATTGTGCTTCCGAATGCACTTTCGTTCTTCGGTGGTTCTCGCTTTGTTCCGATCATCTCGACTGTTGTGTATGTGGGTGTCGGAATTCTGATGTGCTTTATCTGGCCGACCGTTCAGAACGGAATTTTCGCTCTCGGCGGACTGGTTACGGGAACTGGATACTTCGGAACCCTGATTTTCGGAATCATCAAACGTGCACTGATTCCGTTTGGTCTTCATCATGTTTTCTATATGCCATTCTGGCAGACTGCTGTTGGCGGAACGATGATGGTAGATGGCAATCTTGTTCAGGGTGGTCAGAACATCTTTTTTGCACAGCTCGCATCTTCTGATGTGACACATTTCAGTGCAGAGGCAACCCGTTACTTCTCGGGTGAGTTTATTTTCATGATTTTTGGACTTCCGGGTGCGGCACTTGCGATGTACCGCTGTGCAAAGCCGGAGAAGAAGAAAGCAGCAGGCGGTCTTCTGCTGAGTGCGGCACTTGCCTGTATGTTTACCGGAATCACAGAGCCGATCGAGTTCTCTTTCCTGTTTGTAGCACCGATGCTCTTTGCTGTTCAGGTAGTTCTTGCAGGAAGTGCCTACATGATCGCTCATATTTTAAATATTGCAGTTGGACTGACGTTCTCGGGTGGTCTTCTGGACCTGTTCATCTTCGGTGTTCTTCAGGGAAATGCGAAGACGAGCTGGATGCGTATTATTCCGGTGGGAGTGATTTATTTCCTTCTGTATTACTTCATTTTTAGTTTTCTGATCAAGAAGTTTGATCTGAAGACTCCGGGTCGTGAGGACGATGATGAGGAGACAAAGCTGTATACAAAGGCGGATGTCAATGCACAGAGAAATGGCGGAAATTCCGGAAGTAATGCAGGTGTTTCCGGCGGATCAAATGCAAATGGAAATTCGGATGAGAAGAGCGTGATGATTGCGAGAGGTCTCGGTGGCAAGAAAAATATTGTCTCCGTGGACTGCTGTGCAACGAGACTGCGCTGTACGGTTTCTGATTCGGATCTTGTTGATGAAAAGATGCTTAAGGCAACCGGTGCAGTCGGAGTTGTAAAGAAAGGTCAGGGTGTTCAGGTTATTTACGGACCGCAGGTAACGGTGATCAAGTCCAATCTCGAGGCGTATCTTGAAACTGCTTCCGAGGAGGAGACGGAACCGACTGTAAGCGTAAATAATATGGCAGCAGAGACTGTGGATACACAGAAGGATAGCAAAACGAGCAAAGACCATGCAGAGACTGAGACGACAGCAGAAGAGAAGGCAACTGAGAAAGAGGTTCATGAACTCTGCTCTCCGTTTCGTGGAACTTTAAAACCGATCACAGAAGCACCGGATGAGGCATTTGCGAGCAAGGCAATGGGAGATGGATATTTTGTAATGCCGGAGGATGGAACGGTTGTGGCACCGGAGGACGGTGAGGTTATGTTTGTTTTCCCGAGCAAGCATGCGATCGGAATGAAAGCTTCTGATGGAACCGAGTATCTGCTTCACATCGGTGTCGACACCGTAAAACTTGACGGAAAAGGATTTGAGGTTTTCGTCAGCGATGGACAGAAAGTGAAAAAGGGCGACAAGCTGATGGAATTCGATCCGAAATTCATCAGAGAGAATGCGGTGAGCGATGCCTGCATCGTGATTTTCACCGGTCTGACAGAGGGACAGCAGTTGAAACTGGAAGGGGAGAAGACAGTGAAACGGCTGGAGAAAGTTGGTCAGATCTGCAAGTAGGATTTAAGAAAGTATTTGAATAAAGGGAGTATTTTTTATAATACCTTCTGCACATTGCGGTTCTTCTGATATCATGTATAATGATAATTAGAGAAGGCAGGTGCGGGAGGTATTTTTATTATGTATCGAATTGTGAAGGTTCTGAATAACAACGGAATTTTGGTTTTAGATGATGAATCAAAGCAGGAACAGATTTTGCTCGGAAATGGAGTTGGATTTGGACATCGGATGGGAGAGCGCATGAAGGAGCTCCCGAATGCGAGGCGATATGAGCTTGTCTCGGAGAAGACTTCAGCTTTGACGCGAGTCAACGGAATTGATCCGATTTTTATTGAAGTGTCTGGAAGGATCATCGAGGAGGCAGAGAAAGTTTTGGGGGCGCTTCATCATGATATTTTGATTCCGATGGCAGATCATATTGCGATGGCGGTTGCGCGTGCGAAAGAGAACAAAGAAATTCCGAATCCGTTTCGCCAGGATATTGAGGCGCTGTTTGAGGAAGAGTATCAGACGGCGAGACGGGGGAGTCAGATCATTGAGGAGATGACGGGAGTTCGTTTGGGGGAGGATGAGACCGGTTACATCACGCTTCACATTCACTCAGGACGCACAGAGGAAAATGTGGCAGAGTCGCTTGAGACGGCGCGGATGGTCAATGAGTGTCTGTCAATGATTGAGACAGGAATGAAGAAAAAACTTCCACTTGGATCGCTTGGCTATAATCGACTTGTGAGTCATGTCCGTTACATGATTGCGCGTGCGCGAAGGGGCGAGAAAGCGAATCTTGATATGGAGGATTATGCAAAGGGAACCTTCCCTCATGAGTATGAGCTTGCGGATCAGATCTGTCGGAAATTGGAAAAAGAGAGCAGGCTGAAATTCGAGCGGGAGGAGACCGGATATCTGGCAATTCATATCAAGAGAGTCATGGGATGAGGGATTAAGAGATTATGTAAAAAAGTCAGTCTTGATTTGAAACGCCTCCTATGCTATACTCGTATCCGTTGTCAAAACCCGCAAAAACCAAGGTCTTAAAGGGCTTACGCCGGGAATCGAGTGTTCGTGACCTTCCACTCGTAAAACAAAACTAGAGGAGAGAAAATAGAATATGAGTAGTTCTAAAAACAACGTGCAGTTTATGACAGAGGCTGCGATGATCGCAGCAATTTACACCGTGTTGACACTGGTGCTGGCACCGATCTCTTATGGTCCGGTACAGTTTCGTGTATCAGAGGCACTCTGTGTGCTTCCGTACTTTACGTCGGCAGGAATTCCGGGACTTTTCCTTGGATGCCTGATTTCAAATGGTGTTGGTATGGCAATGGGAACCACGATTCTTCCAGATGTGGTATTTGGAAGTCTGGCAACCCTGATCGGAGCAATCGGTTCCTATGTACTTCGCAAAAATAAGTGGCTGGTATGCATTCCGCCGATTGTGGCCAATGCGCTGATTATTCCATTTGTTCTGCGTTATGCATATGGTTCTCCAGATCTGATTCCGTTTATGATGCTGACGGTCGGAATCGGAGAGGTGCTTGCAGTCGGTGTTCTCGGAAATCTGCTCCTGACTGCACTGGAAAAATACAGTGGACGCATTTTCAGAAAGAATCATATTTAAGGTTTATACCCAAAGAACCAAGCGGAACCCGCTTAACACAAAAAGCCGTACAACCTGGAGAAAATTTCGGGAAGTACGGCTTTTTTGCATGGTTGAATTATTAGAGCATCTAGAGCATCTGCATATAAGCAAGCAATTTGTTGATTGCAATCGCACCGACGATGATAAGCACAATCAGGATCACAGCGGAAATTTTGAGGAAAAACCGCTTGTAATAGAGATAGGCCTCTGCAAAATCCTGCTGTTCAAGTGAGGTTGGAATCTTTCCGGTGGCGAGTCGGCGAAGATAAATCCAACCGTAAATCGGAATGTTCATGCACATGAAGGTGTAGAACCATGAGCGAATATCGTTTTCCAGATATTCATCATCATCCTCGTCGCGATAATCGTCTTTATAATCTTCTTCATCGCCATACACATCAGGGAAAATATCGTCATCTTCTTCA